>Ga0180217_1000445_pt1 | contig 68700 bp, 35 predicted proteins | sample eDN3rd37CBELigOP_FD_128521 | JGI IMG/M metagenome (GOLD analysis project Ga0180217, IMG submission 128521) | Enriched Organic Plus compost microbial communities from Emeryville, California, USA - eDNA 3rd pass 37_C BE-Lig OP (version 2) (version 2) ...
CCGACACACGGGCCATCTCCTTCTCCAGGTTTGCTTGCTCAGCCTTGAGCTCGACCAGTTTGGCCTGCAGGCGAGCGGCCTCGGGGTCTGTAGGGTGTGGGGCATGGGGCGCAATGATGAGTGAGAGTGCGTATGCATTGAATGCCAGTGTGAAGGCGCGTCCCAGGGCATTGGGAGTGGAGGAAAGCATGGTATACAGGGGTTAAACCAGTTGGTTTAGTCTTCTAGTGATCAATTTCCTAGGCTGCTTCAAGGTTAATAGAGCCTTAATGAAACTGACAACTGGCGCAAATGAGTAGTCATAAACGTACCTGTAGCTAGCACAAGGCTAACAAACACCACAAAGAATGTAATATACAGAATTACACACTTCATGTTTGGTTAGAATTAACCCATTTTCCCCGATTTTCTCGTATTTTCCGGGAATTTCCCTGATTTTCCCCGAATTTCCCCCATTTTCCAGGATTTTTCGACGACACCGGTCGACCGACCTCGAGAGTGCCGCCTCTCCATCTCCAATCTCCAGGCTCCAAGCTCGACCGAAAACATTCTTACACCCCACACCGAAACTCCTCAGGCTGTGAAAACATCGTTTTTCCCACAATGTTTGCCTGTCGATACTACGTGACAGAGTGAATATATCATCGTGTGAAACGCGCGAGTGCATGTCAGATTGTGTCAAAACCGCACGCAATCACGTTCTACCTCGGATATCATCTCTTATCCTGCCGTTTACCCACCCAAACTCACTCTCGCTTAATCGCTCCTCACTTGCGCCTGGTTTAGAGCGCCCCGCTCATCGACCCCGAGCACCAGCATGGCCAGCCGATTGTTGCGCGCAGGTAGTCTCTTCGGCTCGCGCTTTAAGCACGAGATGCGCCGCCAAAACAAGCCTATTGTCCCCATTCCCGTGTGGAACATCGTCAAGAAGGACAGAGTTCAGATCATCGAGGGCAAGGACAAGGGCAAGCAGGGCTATGTCAAGGAGGTCCTTCGCGAAAAGAACGCCGTTGTTGTGAAGGGTCTCAAGCTCCACCCCCGCATGTACAGAATGTACGTACATTTGATATGTCTTTGCCTTGGAGAGAAGCGGTTGTAACGACTCCATCTCCTGAGCAGAGGAGCACACCTCGACTGCCGCCTTCGATTCATTCCGTGTCTGGTTTGCATTATTCTCTCCAACACTAAGTGGCACGTGTACAAATTGCGCCTGTCCATACCTACTACGACATCGTCACTTACTCTATTACGTATCTTTCCCGCTCTCCCCACGTACAGCAACCCCAATGAGAAAGGCCGAGTGCGATTCATGCGCGAAGCTCTGATCCACGTCTCCAACGTGCAGCTGGTTGATCCTCTTACAGGTACGTATTGCCAATGCGTTGGTCCGGGCTTGATGCCTTTCCCCTCGCTTATCATATTGCAGACAAGTTGAATGCACAGCCTAAACTCACCCAATTCACTCCACTTCGTTTCACTCACATCCTCCAGGCAAACCTACTCGCGTCAAGCGAAGAAAGGATGAGAATGGAATCACCGTCCGCGTCGCCGCTTCTGGTGCCATCATCCCCAAGAACTGCCGACGACCGAGCCGAGTGCGCCCCATTAACCGACAAACCGACACACCAGCAGATGCCGTTCGTGCAGTGACCTACGTCAAGCCTGACTACACGCACTACTTGAACAACACCTTTTAATCACCCAGCACGAGACGAGACGCGTCCGGTTATATTAAGTCCTACCAAGACACACCACCATCGCACCGTTTAGACTAGTTTAGTATCGTATAACACAATCTCTTATGTCCTCTGGACATCAAGCAGTCGACTCATTGAGAGCCGCTTTCACTCTTCAACGTAATCCAACACAGCGCATGTACAACTGTATCCCCACACAATAAAGTCGCTGTGTACGTTTGTGCATGAAACGAAGTGTGCATTGCCCCAAAGATTGACTCGCAAGTGAAACACGAGTTCACTCGGCGGGTGCCAAACACTCATTCAAGCCCGAGACCAAGTGTTGGATCGGAGTTTGATCCAAATTTCTTGAACAAGTGCAGCGCGTTGTGTTGCAAGTGCGCGTCATAGGCAATGATATAGTTACACGTGCCGAGCGTGTATGCGGGCTATTATATTGTTAGATCCACGCGATACTCCGTGTTTGCTCGGTAGATCATCGAAAAAGCAGCTGAACCTCGTGGCATCCCTCCTCCACCGTGAACTTTACGTCGATTCGTGGCACATCACTCATGGCTCGCGACCCAATACTACATTGATTGTACTCTAGCACTACACTTCTATACAATGGCACAGAACAACCCCACTATAATGCTCTACTCCGAGCTCAACAGCCAGCGCCAACAGCGCACGGAAGGTGACTTTGCTCAGCAGGGCGCTGATCTCTGCCTTGAGCGCTGCGTGCAGACCGACACCAACCTTATCAACAACGAGCAGAAGGAGTGCATCACAAGGTGTTCTTCGCTCCTTGCACAGAGCCGAATAATCACCACAGAGGCAATCTTGAACTACCTCAAGAAGCGTCAGCAGTAAGTAGCTTCGCTTCGTGTCATGTCGGCTTCGTAGCCTGGCCGCTCCGTGGACCGTGAGTGTTTGCGCGTATGTCTGTAGGCGTAGGAGCATCGTCACCACTACTCACATAAATTGTTATATTTGTGTACGGTAACATTTGCACTATATGATCTTCGAGTGTACTCGGTTACGTGGAACTAGGGTTTGGCCCAACTGCAAGCACGGCAGCTTGTAGTCATGGCTGCATGAATGCGTGCAGACACAGTACAGGATCTGGGTTGGGATTAGTGGGTTGTTAGCGAGAAGGGGATCGAATCGAATCGTCCCGCAGCTTTCATAGAATAGGTCGAAAAGAACCATATCTGTAACGAGAAGGCATGCACCAGCAACAACGATCTAATACCAATCCTTCGTCAACTGATGCACACTATCATAAGAAAGCCAGAAACAAACAGAGAAAGAATAACAGAAAGTAATCAAAGGGGGTGATTAGGCTGCTGCGCATTCCCAAATTAGGGAATGTACGGCGTTGAGTTGCAAACTGAATGGGAGAGGAATTGGTACGTTTGTGCCTATTAAGCATCCTTACAAAGTATCCTTGGTGATGCAGATAATGTCGTCGAAATCACGGCTGTCGGGAGTGACACGCAGGAAGTAGTGACAAAGAACCTGGTAAGCGCCCTTATTGACGGCGGGATTCACAAAAGTCTTGATCACACCATAGCCGTAGTCGTTGGCGTTGCGGTAGTGCTCGAAGAAGGGAATATCTGGGGTAATCGTAGTGGGATGGCCCTCGGCATTACCAGCTGCGCCATTAATGATATACACAGGTGCACGGCTGTTGTGGAAGTCCCACTTATAGACCTGTCCTCTCGCCATTGGATAGGTGTACTCGTAATCATGGAGATGGCCTGAGAGGTACAAATCAACACCGTACTTCAAAAAGAGTGGTTCAAGCACCTCGCATGTACGGTTTTGCTGGTCAGCTGGGTAATCAAGCGTTGTTGAGGAATAGAGGGGTCGATGACCGTAAACTACAATCCATGGCCTGTCGAAACTACGCTCTTTAGCCGCTTTAGCCAACTCCTTCTCAAGCCATGCAATCTGGTCGCCAGTGAAGCCACCGGCCTTGGTATCCTTGCCATTGGGCGAGTAGGGAGCATTGGGATAGTCTGACTCCGTGTTGATCGAGATGAAGCGGATATTGCCGTAGGTAAACGAATACCACATGTTCCCATTGGCATGAGGACGCGACTTCTGAGGTGCATCGAATCCAGGCATGCGCCAGCGCGCGTTGTATGCTGTGAAATTGCGCAAAGCATCAGGGCAGCCAGCATCACCTGTGTATCGGCAAGTAACATCGTGGTTGCCGGGCGTCACGAGGTAGGGCACAGTCTTGGTAATCGGCTCGATCGAGCGGAAGAAGTAGTTCGTCGCGTCCTCGTACTCCGTGAAGCGGCTACGCTCAAGGTCGTCTGCGTAAGCAATATCACCAAGGTGGATCGCCAAGGAGAAATCCCCGAGACGAGCTTGGTCCGCAAGGTTCCATATCGTCGCGTTGGCGTTGTCGATACCGAGGTCACCAAGGATGGCAACACTGACTGTGCTGCCCGGCTTAGGTTGTTTCACGAGAAGAGCGGGCTTGGAAACGGCATCAGCACAGTTCATGTCACCCACGGAGTAGTAGTAGAAGGTTTCGAAGTCGATTGGATCCGAAGTACAGTCGTAGTGGTACGACAGTGGCCAGTAGGACATAGTCTTGCATGCAGCACCAGTAGTGACGGTGTCGAGTTGGTCGGGATTCTTGCCATAGCGCAGTACGGGGACATATTCAGATATGGCGCTGGCCTGGTCAGAGCTGTATAGCACCGTCCACTTGACATTGAAGCGCAGCTCGCCCTTGTCACTATCACCCGCAAGCGCGACATGCACTTGCTCTGGGGAAACGCATACTCGAGCCTGTGCGATGTCAATAAAATGGGCCAGGGCGAGAGTGCCCAGGAGAAGCAATAAATTCGTTCGTCGTTGCAAGTTCATAGTAGAGCAAACACACAGTCAAAACTAACGTGCACAAACGTGCGCGTGCGGTATATCGCTCCAAATGAACTGTTCCGAGTCCCGAAAAAAATGAGGACGGCTGAGGAAAAATGGTACGTGGCCTCACGCGACCTGACCGAGGCCGTACGAACCATGCACCATGAGTTTCTTCTTGAGATGGCACATAATCAAGATTCTGGCGCCATTCCCGAGTCGAACCCAGTGCATGTGAGAATGCACGGTTCAAAGCGCATGTTCAGAACTCTCAAAGTAATGTAACTCAGTTAGATTACGAGATGTCCTGTATTGACGGGTATCGAAGCTTCTGCTCAAATAGCAGACCCACTTCATGCGTCAGACTTGAGAGCCATGAGCATGTCTTGAATGGTGCTTTCAATCTCGGCGCGAGTGTTGTGACTCTGCTCCATCTTCTGAATCAGCGATTCCAAGGCAGCAACCAACTCACCAATCTCCGTCTCATCGTCATCATGCTCCTGTTCCTCGTCCTCAGTCTCCTCGGGCCGGGAGCCCCAAAGCTGCTTGCTGGGCTGTGACGTCTCGATGTGGGAGTGGCACATAGAGGTCTGTTCCGTGAAATCTGCTTGCTGGCTCTGGGGTAGCGGCGTACGCTTTTCGGTCGAGGTAGCTATTACATCGGACTTTGAGGAATCCGTTGTCACAATAGGCTCAGATACATTGGGATGGCGGGTTGGCGGCACGGCACACGGTGGGGTAGTCGCTGGAACTGATGGGATACTTGCCGTAGTGTTGGGGATAGACGAAGGTTGAGACGGCCAAAGGGCCCTTTGTGCTGCTGGTTGTACAACTATGGCTGAAGAAGGAAGAGACGGGTGACTTGGTGACGTATTCAGTTTCCCCGAACTCTGTGAGCCGGTCACATACGAGTGAAACTGCGTTGGGACAAGATGGGGTGGAAGTTTCATCGAAGTGAGTGATTGAAGCACAGAGGGTAGGATTGGTGGTATCGTCTGTGGTAGGACTTGTTGAGCAATTTGGGGAGCAACTTGGGGAGCAACTTGGGGTGCAACCGATAGGTAGCTTGATACACCAGGAGGAACCTGCGACTGAGTTGTTGCAATCGACTGGTGGGAAGCCAGGGACTCGTCCTGCGGTGCTCCAAGTTGCCAGGCTGATAGAGGCTCTGAGCGAAGGTGCTCAGGCGAGTATGTGAGCGGAATGGGTATAGGCAAGATTGAGAAGGAAGGAACTGGTACTTGCGCTCGAGCCGGTGTCGTGAGACCTGTCGTCGTGATATCGGATTCCTCGCGTGGTTTCGATGGGGCTCGTCTTTGGGCCATATCTTGAGGTGTACCTTGCTTCGGCTTGGGTGGGGCACCACGCGAAGGTCTCGATCGCGAGCGTTGGGTCCGCTTGCGGTACCCTGTCCTCTTGGCCTTGAGCTCTGCGACACGTCGCTTCAGGCCGGAGAGGTTGTCTAAAGCGGGTCGATGAGGATCGGCCGATAAGCTCGTCGGCATCTTGACACTCGAGTACTCTTCGCCTCCTGTTTCATCCGTTGATCCGATTCGCGGCGGCTCCGGAATCGACTTGGATTCCTCAGTAGTCGTTTTCTCGCTCGTGGCCTCTTGTTTGGAGTTGTCACCACTGGTGGTGTGGATCTCAGAGGAGTCTTGCTTCGGTCTCTGCAGTTTCTCGAGTTCGCCTTGAATCATTCGCGTTAGCTTCTCGATCTTTTCCTCGAGCATGAAGAGGCTCTCGCGGTTCGAGTCCGCGTGCACTGACGCTGGCACGGCAACTCCTTGAGCAGGCGTGCTTCCAGGAATGGTCCTAGCTCCAGTCTCATTGCGATTGGCTGATGCACCTGTTGGCTCCGATGTTTTGGCGGCTGAGGATTTATCAGGTCCATCCTGCGTGCTTGAGCTAAGTGTGACCTTCGGTACCGAAGTTGGCTCAATGGCAGACATGCCTGGAGCGAGCGAGGATGTTTTCGCGCTATCCACTTGTACATCAGCATCTAGGTTATCGCCAATCGGCGTAAATCGAAGGGTGGTGACTATTGCACGTGGGGATGGCATGCCCGAAGCTTGTGATGGTGACAAGAGGGGCTCAGGCTTTGGAGTAGGACGAACAGGGGTTGGGGCAGGAAGAAACGTTGCACTCGGTTGGGACTGGCCAGGTGTGATCGCCTTCGGTTGATTCAGTTGATTCTGTGGAGACGTGTTCATATGAGGAAGCGATTGGAACACTCCAGGAGTTGGGGGTTTCGGATTTGGCGAACTTTGCGGGGTTGGCTGAGAGACCTGACCGGTTGAGAGTCTTCTTGGTGTCGGGGCGAGGATAGGTGTAGGGCGAAGAAGCGTTCCGGGATCTCCAACGACTTGAGCAGTCGGTGTGGCTTTGGAATCCGCGAGAGGGACGAAGAGAACTGGAACCGGAGAACGCGTCGTTTGCTTGCTCAACGTTGCAGCCGAAGATTGGTCATGGCTTCCGCTGCGAGGGGACGCGGGACCGAAGATAGTAGACACTGGACCAGAAGCAGAGGATAATCCTGGGGTTTGGGAAGGTCCTTGAACAGGGGGTTGCGTATTCCCTGGTCGCTGCGCGGACTGTTGCTGCTCGACTGGTTGCGAGTCGGCTGGGGGGACTGAGGGGACTGAGGGAACTGAGGGGATGGAAGGGGCCGGGGCCTTTGCCATCTCTGTTGCGACGTTACTTCCCACTCGACCGACCTGCCTCACAGGTGTAACCCTAGGCAAATCACCGGCATCGGTGACATAGTCACGATGCTCATCCTCATTTAGAAGGCCGAATGTGCTCGGAATTGGTACCGACGAAATGTGAACCGAAATAGGCGGAAGCTTTTCATCCACTGTTAGGAAAGCGTCGCTCGAAGGTGCATCTTGTCGTGGCCCTGTTATGGATGTCGAGTCTCCACGGGTGCCCGAAGTTCTAACAACCTCAGTGGCTCGAGAAGTCACCGTCGGTTTGGCAGCATCGGCATCGGGAGAAACAGCACTCGGTACGCTCTCGGCACTTAGTTGATTAGGAGCTGATTGCACATTCTCATCAATGCGTGTTTTCTCCGTGGCCAGTATGTGCGAAGGCTGATCCATGGCTTCAGACGTACGGAGAAAAGCGTCGAATTCATCCAGTTTGATCTCAGGATTCAGTGCTCGCGCTCGCGACATGTGAGTTGTATATTCCTCAATACAGTCACGCTGAAGAGCCTTCAAGAAAACTTCAACACGTTGGTCTTCGAACAGCTCCTCATCGTACTCGGAGAGAGACGATGGAACATAGGTGTAACTGGACCCAAGCTTGGTTGAGTAGCATATGTCGGTCATGCGTGATGGGTACCTCTTGTCGTATTCGCAGTCGCAGCTCCGCTTGCAATCGCAGGTTCGACGTCGCGGGCGTTGTCTCCCGTGCCTGTCGTGGCAACACGCGTAACGGCACGCACCTTTCCGGATCCTCATCTTGCAATACAGTCGCTCCTCTTCGTCTTCGAAATCATCACTGCTGTTCGATTCGAGGGGAAAGTGCTCTGCATGCGTGTGGTCTCGTTCACGCACAGTTTCCAGGCGTTCGGGCTTCGAATTGGTAGACAGATTCACGGGCGCATCCTTTTGATGATCCCGCTGAAGAAGGTGAGTTACAGTGCTAGTTGATGTAGTAGGTTGGTCAGGGGCGCGGACACTTGCTGGTGGCATTTCAAGGGTCGCCACGGGTTGACTTTCTGAGGGACCACTACCACTCAAGACAGTGTCGCTCGGACGAGAAGTTGTGGATTCAAGGCTTACATGGGTTGAAAGGCTATCTCGAGGACTCGTTGGGATCTCAGGATAAGAGGACTGCTGCTCCTTTCCTGTTGTCGCTGGACTCGTCACATCAGGTCTGTCAGTCTTAGCGGTGCTCGCCAGGGAGATTGCGTGTCCCTTCGGTGATTGTGCCTCCTCTTCTGATCCATTAGTGGGTTGTGTCGGCGGTGATGACGAAACCTCATGTGGCAACTCTACAAGCGGGGCATCTGGAGTGAGGTGAGGTGACCCCGGCCCGTCGAGCTCCTTCTTTAACGGACCACATACGGAAGATGCTCCGGACGGCTCAGATATGAGTTGGCACTGCTGCTCACTCTGAGTAAGCGAAATGGAGTCATTCGTCCCCTGTAACTGCATGGACGGCATGGCAGGTTGAAGTGACAACGCTTGATTGGTCAGACCACCCGTTTTGACCATTTTCTCGGCCAGCTGCAGAGCTCGCTCGCAATCCAGGCCTAGATTTAGCGATTGCAGGAGCTGACTAGTTTTGATTACGTCTTGTAGGCTGCCTGCGTCACCTGGAGCTGCGATTGGTGCAGGAGGCGTACCCGTGGTTTCGGGAATCTTCGAAGGTGTTGTAAAAACCGGGATCGTTGTGGACGAAGGAACTGGTTGGCGAGGCGGAGAAGCAGGCGCAGCTACAGTCGGCTTACGATACCTCAATCTCGGGAGGGGCTGTGAAAGCAACTCCTTCAATCCCAGATTTGCAAGCCTTGATGTTGTCGATGATCGAGGTTCAACTTGCGACTCCACCAGCTGTTGCCTCGTGACACTGAGTGAAAGCGCGTACTGATTTGCCATGCGCAGTTCATCGAGCCTCTGGGAGCGAGATACGGCCGTACCAGCGTGGTACTCGGTGGCCATCTTGCCAGGTCTATCAGAACACCAGGATGCTCGACTGGTCCTCTTAACGGCTCCTTAAATCTGAGGTGAATCTCGAGGCAAAAGACACGGGTGTGGGGCGGAGTATACGTCCCACGCGCTGGCTAAATGTGTCTCTACGGCCTGAAAAGGTGTGTCCAGCGTGTCTCACCCTCTAATGTTGAATTCCAAAGTGTGTGGCACTGTGACAAATTTTGAAATTGCCGACCTTGGTCTGCCGGCAGGATCGTAGGCGTGGAGACTATCAGTGCAGGCTTAGAGAGGTGCAGATGCTTCATCTAGCAGTTGTATCGCTAGCTCCAGGAGAAAAACCAGTGACTCCTTCGGCATGCGCACTAAGCCGACCCTAGGACAGTACTGAAGGCATCGAGAATTACTTTTGCGCATACTCGGTTTTACATCAGAGCGGAGGCGAGTCGCGGTTAAAACTGCGCCAGATTATTTATGTTAGCATACGCAGGCAGATCAATTCAGCAGATCTGAGCCAAACCGTAGAGCCATCGAGAAAGGCATAGTCCATACAGACTCTCTCACGGACTTGTGCTGAGTTCGTCCAGATCACGCAGGATCGAAGGCACGTGCATGGAGCCAGCGACTGGAAATGGATTCCGACAACGAGGTTGGTGACGACTACATCGATGGAGCGCGCCTTCACATCGGTTCGCAGACGTTCGCGAACATCGGCTCATTTGAGTCGACTCAGCTAGCGCGATGCGACGTATGTACTGGTACGAACCTGACGCTGGACCGCACAGGCGTGTGGACATGTACGGACTGTGGTGCACAGAACCGCAATATCTTGCTTCAAGTTCATGAAGATGACCTGCTCGATGATGAAGAAGGTGAAAGCAAGCAGAGTCGGTCGCTGCGCAAGATTGGCATAGAAGGCACCGGTCTTCGGCTCGAGGCTGAAGCCAAGGAGAGCCCCTTTGTCGCGGATGTAAAGCTAGCCACATTTACAGTGCTTCGACTGTTTCATCGCCTCCTGCTGTTGCAGGCTTCCGCGCTCGTACAGAGGTGTGGATGTCACGCATCACTCGTCCAAAGGGTGAATCGCATTTGGTTCTCCCTACTGGCGAAATGGAGAGCGCAGGGTTGGGGTGAAAGAGACATCCGTCTTTACCTCAACTCAACGCTCCTCACAAGTTTATGGCAGCGTCGACCGCCTGTGAAGGCTGTGACACTGACAACCCCTCGGGCCATCAATGGGTATGATAGAGCACGAAGGATTTTGGCTTACCTGCATATCAAACACGTCGAGGAAAACCTGCCGAAGGACGCACCTGAGTCGTATGTCCAGGAGGTTAAAGAGGCCTTGAGACTGGCAGAGGATGAAATCATCTCGTGGGGCACGACTGCAACAAAGAAATCTCTCGACGTCAGTACAAAGGAAGAAGTTGCCAAAGTTGCCTCGCACCTGTATGAAAAGACAGACATCCCAGAGAGTGACTTGCAAGAGGGCATTGAATGGATTGCACCAGCGCACCTCTCCATATTTGACTCCTTAGCCATCCTCGCAGTGGCGCTCCGCATGAATCGTGAGCCCATTTCCGTCTCCCAACTCGTCCAACTATGCGACACGGAAGTGATCCCTTTCCGTAGGCTGGCGCAATCTCACGAATTCCTATCAACTCCATTTCGCTTCGTCTCACCACTGGATAAAATGCCCGAAATAATCGAAAATCCGGAAGTTCCCTCAACTGTTACCTCTCCCGGTGACCTGTATTCGCTCAACAAGGTAACGCTCAAGGGCACCGTCGAAATTGCGGAGCGCTTGATTGGGCAGCATATCAGCAGCCTGTTGGAGGTACCGACAGTCTTGGGTCTCGAATTAGCTGAGGCGTCGATTCGTCACCAGCGGCGCCTGGTTCAGGCTCGTGCCACCATGGCTGTCAGTATGAAGCATGAAGTCGGTCCCCTAGGTGTTCGATACACGTACGAAGGGCCTGTTGAACTCATCGGTGATATTATCATCCGCTCGTATCCACTGCGACAGTTCTTCTTCAACGAATCGAGTGTTAGTGGATTCACGCCAGTGCCACGAACTGCCCACAAGAAGCGTGAAGTGGATCGCTGTAAGCTGGCAACCCTGATTACATGTAAGACGCCGAGTTATGAATGCTCCCTTAACGTGATGGACCGAGCACATCAGCTTGTACAACTGCTAGCTTTACCATTTCCGAAAGCATTCAAGCCGCGAATGCGCGGCCCACGTATACCCTCTCATCTCAGCGTTAATGAAGGTTGTCTCTTTGACCCGCGTCATTACGCCCATTCGTGGGTTTCACTCCTTCCTATTATTCTCCCAATGAATTCAGAATCCAAGATTGCGCTCCGGAATAGCTTCTTGCCCCCATCATTTCATGAGGCGAACGCAGCTCTATCATCGCTAATGGCACAGGCTTGCGAGTCCCTCGCATTGAAGCGTCGTCTCTATGCGCAAAAGCTTGCTCAGGCTCGCTCCAACAAACAAGAGCCACCTCCTCCCCCTCGGCTCGAGCTTCCACCTGTTATTGAATCGACTGCGAAAGCTATTTGTAGCATGTACACGGGAGTGGCCAGTGGACTGAAGTCGCACCGCCCTTCAGTCGGAGCAGTCGCAATTCGCTCTCTTCCTTCGCCCAGATATTCGACCAACCGTAAACCGGGTCCGAGGAGTCCAAGGACCTCTGCTCATAAGCCGAGCTCGAGATCGTCGAATGGAGTATCAATCAGCATGAACATCAAGGAGTCCAGCTCAAGCTCGGGTTCAAGTGCTAGCTCTACCTCTGGTTCTATTTCGACTTCGGCTTCCAACGCCGATCTGCCCGTCCAGTCCGTAGCGCCCATCAGCCCCAGACTACCAGATGCAATGCCTGACCTAGAAGCCGTTCATGACACCGACGCAGTAGATGCTGAGTTCCCCACACTCCGGACCGAAGTAGATGTAGCAGCCGAGCCGCTGCGTGATGCAACACGGCAGCAATTTGTAGAAGCCCTGCGTGAATCAGCAAAGCTACAACAAAAGTACCTCGAGGAATTTTATTCACCACCAACAGGTGTCGTGGCAGGATTCCTCCCACCACACTACCGCACTGACAACCCATTCCACAAAACCGCTGCCACGTCCGCAGCGCCGTTAGCACTGATGATGAGAGGGTCTCAAGCATTGGGTCTTCCGACGGCACGGCTAATTGGCGCTATTACGAGCTTACACAACATCCTATCAGCGCCTGGTATCTTTGACCCAGAGAATCCGACAAAAGTGAGTTACTTTGCTGAAATTGTTCGCTCTGGCAAGCCTGCATACGTGCCTGATTATGCTGCAATCTCACACGAGCCAACAGGGCTGCTGCGATCAGGCCTCGACGTCAGCCAGGTAGCTTTACAACGGTGCTTTACTCCAGCAGATGCCGCAGCCATCGTACTAATTGCTGCAATGCTATTCTTTGAGCCTCTTGATTGGGAACAATTCCTAGATAAGCGTGGGCGGGCAGGAAGTACAGGAGGTTTAGGAAGCGTGGAAAGTGGTAACGTTAAGTCAAAGCTACGCCAGGCGCTGCGTCGACTCGAGTTAGCACGGAAGTATGCTCCTTGGGTGCTACCTCTGCGCCTACGATATCCAGGAGAGATCCAGTTACACGATGTGATGAATCACCCAATGTTCTCAATCCCACCAAAGGCCTTTATCGGTGTTATCTCCCAGACGGTACCTGGTAATATCCCCTTTGGCCCAACATCCAAAGAAGAGGTGATGAAATTCTCACAGCAGGCAATGATGAAGCGACTCATGGCAGCTGCAAAGGCCAACTTTGAGAAGCAGCTCGCACAGGAACTCAACGACGAAACTGGTCTTCCCTCCGACGAACAAATCGAAAAATGGCTTCTCAGTGAAAAGGACGAGTTGTCTGCTGCTGAAAGACGCATTCACGCGATGTCAAGGGAAGTGGGCCTTGCACTCCCGGACGATCCAAACCGTGCCTTCTTTGTAACGGAACAAGCATCAACCCTGGTAGCATGGAGCAGAAGTATTCGATGTGGGAGTTGTCTCGAGCTGGAGCAATTCCTCAACGAGGTTGAGCAGGACTGGGAGACAGCATTATCATCAAAACTGAGAATGGCAGAGGGTAAGGAATCCAAAGAGTTCTCGGCTACACAAGATACCCCTGCAGGTACCAAGCCTGGCCCCCCGCAAGAAGGGTTTCTCAATTTTGTTGTCAACCCACAGGACGCGTACCCTCGAGACAAGTTTCCTCAGGAGGCGAATCGCACACTTTCAGAAGCGTGGCAACGATTTGTCGTAGCGTTCTCCAGGCTGCCATCGAAAGCAAGCGGTTACGGAGCGCGAGTTGAGAGGTTGCTTCAGCGGGCTGTCCAGCATATACAACACGAAGCCACGGCAGAACCTCACTCAGCCACTACGACGCGCAAACGTAAGCCCGACTCCACAAAAGGAAATAGAAAGGCAGAGGGACGCAAGGGCAACTCTTCAACCGAGCACAATGAGGAGGAAGAGGAGTCACAGGACGAATCGCAAAGTGCTTCGGAGGATGAGCCGCGAAGTGAGGATTCAGAGGATGAGAGACGGGATACTAAATCCGACGTAAGTGATGATGATGATGACTCGGAGTCCGAAGAGATCCAACAGCTCAAAGAGGAGCTTCTGTCGATTCGACCTCAGGCTTCAGCTGACAGTACTCAAGCAGGAATTGGTATCGAAGAAATGAATGAGAAATCTCTAAGCCGTGTCGAGAGGAGCCTCGCATTTGCAAGGAGGTTGGAGAAGGCTTTGCAAGCGCTCAAGCCTGTTCCATTCCTACAGTTCTCAACATTGCTAGGGCCTCCTTCAGCTCACGAGTTGGAAGAGGGAGAAGGGACCGAGGACGACGATGATGAGTCCAAGCAACGTGGACTCGATGATGGAGAGGATTGCAGACCGTTGGGTGCAGTAGATGGTGAACATACCCCTGCAACACCGAGTCCACTGCCGAACTCTGGGAAGGATGGTGTCGCTTCAAAATCCATGATCTCAGCGACCGCAGTACCGATCTCACCTTCACCTCATACCGCAGATGCCTCACCCTTGACACCACGCAGCAAAGATAGAAGAAAGCTAGACCAGTTTGATTACAGCTTCCATTACCGAGACTACATTGGCCTTGAGCTCAGAGATCAGCCTACACTTCCCAGACCTCACCGCCGTGTGATCTACAGCGCAAGCGATCGCGATTTTATGAATCATTCGATGCATCTGTTAGCGGCTGCGGCGGCAAGGACATTCGGTTGCAGCTACCCCGAGTTGAGAAGCCACTACCGGAATGTTCTCAAATATTTGCATGAAGCAGTTGGCCCGGCGCGTCAAGTGTACGAGCCAGGATCACGGCAACTCCGACCCGATTTCCGTCTATAATCGCCAAGGGAAGAATCCATATTAGTCATACAGATGAATGTACATAACGCGATTCTATTGAAAAAATACTATCCTTAGATGATTTGCTTATTGAGAAAAGGCACAAGTGAGTCCTCTACTCCTTTCGGCCTCCACGGAACTCGTCACCGAGCTTGGGTAGTTTCAATGGAGCACTGAGGGCACAGCGTGTCTTGCGAGCCGGGTTGCAACCTGCGGCCCGGAAGAAGGGAAGCAGCTCAGACACCGTTGTCTTGAGGTCGGATGCAATAACTGTAAGATCATTTTCGTCGAGAGCCGCACTGGGATTGCACTTGAGGGCAAGAATACAGATGTAGATTTTCATCTTGATTACAGATGTCTTCGAGAACTGCTCCGCGGTTGCGCTGGTCACGCCATCATTTGAAAAGGTGGAGGCAAAGTAGTCAGCAAGCGCTTGTGAGCAGCCTAAGTAGGTCGTGATCTTTGAGTGGTGACGCACGCGAGTTATAAGCATGAGATATGTAAGGTACATGAGCATTCGTGCGAGCTGTGTCTGTTCTTGTTCGGGCAAGGTGCGCAGGCGATCCATGCGAGCCAAAACAAATCCGGGGAAAAGCTCTGCCAACTGTTCTGTCGAGCCCCTGGCATGTGTAAGTGGCTTAGTAGGAATATGCGACCAAAGATTCTCAGGTAGCAGTCCGGAGAATGGGTAGATCTTCTCGGGCTGAGTTGTAGTCGCATCGTGCGGCGGAATGAGAGGGTTGGATTCATCTTGTTCGAGTTTCGTCTCCTCCATACCCTTGGCTGCGGCAAGGGCGGCCTGAGCGGCAAATGCAGAAGCTTCGCTGGCATCGATATCGACCTTGTTGGCAGTCTGCGAGCGAAGATCCTTACGACGCTTCAACGAGCCGAAACGCTCGGTAAGCTGTGTTCGCAGTTCTTCGAAGCTGCTCGTTGTGACCGTCTCTTCTTCTTCGACCAGATCCTTGTTATTGCGCTCATACACCGTAAAACATGTGTTGGCAGGAGCAACCTTAAGTGTGCCTTTGCTTGGATTGAACACGCCGATGGCGAAGCTGCAGGAGAGAGATAGAAAGAAAGGACATATGTGAGGGGTGCGGGAGTAGCTCGCAAGGGGACGAACTGAGACGTCCAAGGCATACGCCTTTTGTAGTACATGATGGGGGCGGCAAGCAAAGCAATGCGATTCAAAACGTACTTGCAAGGAGGTCGGAACTGGGAGTCATTAGATGTGTTCAGACCAACGAAATGAGTTGAAGGAGTCTCTGCATAGAGCAATGACTGCTTTCCCTTGCGCTGCTCTGCATTGTGGTATATCTGGAACTTGAACTTGGGATCCTTCTCAATGCTCTGTGGGATACCGGCTGGGAAGATAGCTACAGGTTGGGTTAGGAGGTACGGAGTCGGTCCCAGGTCAGTCTTGTATCATGCAGGGAGAGCAGAAAATAAAGATGAAGCCGCGTAGGATGCGATGTAACGCCGGCTCCCAACAGTGTGCACTATCGAATCACACAAACGTACCCAGCACGGGAGGATCGTTGGGGTTCTTCTCAATCGCGGTGATAGGAACGCTCATGGTCTCCCCGGAGGTTGGCTCGCGATTGCAGGTCTAGACTGTAGTTATGTGGATCCATGCAGACGGAGATAAGTTGTGGGTGTAATACTTGTTTAGCCATATCATTACCAGGACGCGCTGCTAAGCGTACACTCCCAAGGCTCACCTATGGGGCTCTGTAAGTCCTGTGCGGAGTGCGTTTTCGTTTCGTCCAGGATTTCTAGCATGCTGCGTTCAACCCCACAGTCTTTGCCACATGCATCCAAGGCATTTGCTTCGCATACGTCGTCACGTGACGGCCTTTCCCCAGGGGACTTCACGCGTATCAAGATAAACGACAAAAACCACTCTGCGGAAAAGGTGGTTTTGCGGACGCGAGAGTAAGACCATCCACCCTGCGGGTGCCCCACTCCGCCACATGCAACATGTTGCGAGTTGGGGCCCGTCCACTCCTCCACTTTTTTCAGTCAGTCAGTCAGTTTTGTGGTTGCCCCCGAATCTGGGCCAGGACGGATGGACACTGGTTGGAAATCTTCAGGAAAAATACCCAGTACAAAGTGCGGAATTCTCGCTTAGGTGCATTACACCAAGTGTTATAATGTTCGAGAATAGTCGGCAGTTTGTATGGCACTACGACTTTCGATCGGGAAGTGTACCACACAATGCCATCGCTTGTCCTAAGACCGCGTTTGTAAATGACCTTGAAACTGGCTCGCGGTGTCTGCTGCTACCCGCGCTGGCGGAGTGTACAGGCTTGGTGCTTTGCGCTCCCTTTATTGGACAGGAGTATGCGCGTAGCATAGTCGTTGACTGCAAGTTCGATGGCACTCCTGTCTCAGAAGACGTATGCTTACTTGAAACCGATGTCATGGCACACCGAGTCTTCATGAAGAAGTGTACATCGCATCCTAAGTGGGTCGAATTCTCCAACTCAAGTCTGTTCACGGATGGCCCGCTGCGTGGCAATCCTCAAAGACAGCATCCTCCTGGATCTGTGGCAATTGCCCCGTTTGACAGGGAGTCGCGGGCTGTGCTACCAACCAACCGATGGGTTCGTTTGCGATTCGACTTGATGTCTACTCGCCGAACCGCAACAACACGAATGTATCTAGAAGACGAACTCGTTTATGAATCAACGAATACCAGCGATGGCCTTAGTCATCTTGATCCTAATCTGCTCCTGCCAAACCACTTTGCTCTGTTTCGAACGACACTTGGGACGCAGGTGCCAAATCCCAATCTTTCACACTCGTTCGAAAGTGCGGTGAGCGTCAACTTCTGGGAACATGTCCAGCCCTCGTTCTCTGTATATGTACGTCAGGCATGGGTCATCCGTCCTCCCCCGACACCATTGGTCTCATTGTACCCAAATTCGCTCGCAAGGCTCTACAGCACGGCAGATAAATTAGGAGAGCTCCCTTGTGTGATCCCAGGTCTACACACAGAATTGGCGCTGCTTCGGGCAGATCCGGATGAACTGTATGAAGATCAACTTAGCCGTGCACATAAGGTTGCGAGGTTGGCTAGTCCAGAGTTCAAGCACGATTCGCCGGATTTCCATGGCAACTGGCATGCATTTGTTCAAAAGTACGGACGTATTGCGTTCGATTCTGAGACGGGTCAAGCTAAGGAATGTATTGTTCGCATGCAATCGATACTTGATCTTCCCCTTACGCCCGAGGGTATGCCTCTCCAGAACGAACAAGGAGTTCCCATTAAATACGCGATTGGAAACTTTTACGTACCTGAGACCGCTCTGGAGCGTCAGCTCTTACGAGTAGTTGACCCTAAAGGTATTATGCTACGAAATATTGTAGTTTGTGCAGCCAGCGAGTATTCACGAAATTTTGCACATTCGGTTGCCTTGTTAGGCCATCTCCGACTGATCGAAAAGCAACGAGACATCATTCCGATGCAGTTTACAACTTCTTTACGTCATGACGCTACGAAGAAGGATAGGCTTACAACAACGCTACGGCAACTTCTGCATGAGAGCTATTCCCAGGAGTATTTGAATCGGCGACCTGAAGAAATTGAAACTCTGACAACTGTTTACACTGACTTGGCCTATTTGGCTGTTCGCGATCAACTGCTGAAGGAAGCGATGGCGGCGTTGTCTGCCGGCACGGCAATCTCGGAACTGGCGCAGAGTCTTGCTGCGTCGCGTGAAGTCGCTCTTCTGGAATATGTCTCAAACCTTGAAGCTGAAGTTCAAGCGATCGCTGGTACCACAAACCTGCATGAGCTCGTCGTTCAAGCGCTACTTGGAAATCCCCTTGCAGCAAAGTGGGCGCAGCAAATTGCTGAATGTGAAGCATGGCGTCAAGCGTACCAGCCTGGCGACGTTGCAAAGGTTCTTGCAGGTGCAAGCAGTGCTTACGGTGATCTGCTCGAAACATGGGCCAACAACCCGGAGCTGCATCCTCTGATGCGTGTATATGATCAGATTCTCAGTCTCTCCTTCAGTAGTATTGGCTCATTAATTGTAAAGGCCAGAGTCTCAGACGCGCGAGCTGCTGCGTTGCCCGTCCTCCTTCCATCGACCTCAATCCGTGATGCCCTCGAAGTTGTTGCATTGCATCTTACTCCACTCCGGCCTTTGCCGTATTATTCTCCAAGCTACTTTGTCGTGGGAGACGTAGGTACACACCAAGATTCGTCATATGCACAGGATTCAGACGTTGGTATCATGCCTACACCTAATTTCCTTCGCAACGTTCAGCTGGGTGATGCCTTGCTCCAGAAGTCATTGTTGGAACTTGAGAGGGCCAAGAAGGAAAAGAGTGAGAAGAAGGCCAAAAAGGAGAAGAAGGAGAAGGCAGATAAGAAAGACAAAAAAGACAAAAAGCATGCAGAGATCGTGACTCTTTCATTGTTAGACGAGTACTTGGCTGAGGAAGGTGCTGAGGGCACAAGTAAAGCTTCCTCGGACCAGACCCAGAGTGCGGCTGACACGTTTGTGGGCCTCGAGCAAATGAACGCGGCTCGGGTTACGGCGAGTCGGAGTGAGGATCCCGTGTTAGAATCGCGCACGATCCAATACTTGGACATGTTAGCTCTCTCCCTCTCTCTCGCGTCCGGAGGACACTTTACCTCGGTTGGTCACCTCACCCGAGAGATTATCGAGCAGTTTGTGTTCCCAATCGTTCCGGAGCCAATGTGTCTTTTGTTGTCGATGCTCGCAAGGCTGGCGCAAGCGATCCAGCGAATCCGAAGCCTCGCCTCGGTCAATTCTCGAGCAGTCCAATTGAGTCTTACACAAAGAAGTGAGTGGGCCGAAGTGTTAGTTCATGATCGAGTACTTCCTCTGCGCGTCATAGCCACTGAACGTCTGCGACGACGTGTAGACCATCCCTGCTCAAATGGTGAGTTTGCAATTGCGAACGCAGCAATCTATCCGTACTACTCTATTTACGACCTGAACACAATGGAGATTATTACTCCTGACTCACTGAAAGCACTTGTAAACCGAACTCGTGATAACTACAGCGACCTTGGACTCGCAACGAAGATTCAGCAAGCCTGCTTCGGGACAAGTAAGGTCATATTTACTCAACACTTACGCGTCATCAAAATGGCACTGTACCGTCAGATTGTCGAGCTGATCGTGTTCCTGTGTTCACGTGTGCGCACGAACATCCCCATTTCGTTGTTCTCTCAATTAGGAATTAAGGCTGTCGGTGATGAAGAAACGCGAATTAGCAATGAAGAGCGTGCAGATGCGCTTGCAAAATCTTGCAATGTAATTTTGCCGCCAGCCCATTCGCAGCTGCAGCTTCTCCTCAATCTTGCGAAGTCGCTCGACCTCACGGCCCACGACCATATGGCCGTTCTGCGAGCGTGCAAAAACCGGATTCAATCGCACATCTACCATGCTATTAAGCATGGGTTCGTTCTTGCAAGTGCCAAAGTTCACATTTCAGCACCGCTCTTGATCACCAAACCGCAAAGATCCGCACAAGGCATCCCCAACCAACCCCCTCCAATGGTCCGTGCTCTGTCATCCTTTGCTGCGGTAGACGTGGATGTAGAGGAAGATGTGGGGATGGATGCGCTGGACATTGAGGGTATTGACGAAGGTGTGGGTATCGATGAAACTTCAAGCGTCTTCCTTCAGGCGCTATGCCGAAGCAATCCGAAGACCAAGAATCGTGGTTCGCCACCAGTTGTGCAAGCCATCAATATGGAACGTGTTTTTAAACGTGATCAAGGTTCATCACTGTTCCAAGCTTCAACTTCTTCCCCAGACTCGAACTGCAAGGCAAGCATTCCAAGCTCGAGTGTAATTCATCCCCCGCTTCCAGCACCGGGTGGACCCACAATTGAAGAAAACAAGCCAGAATCGCCCCTATCATCCGAGACGGAGACGAAATTTACCTTTACCCTCCCACCGCCCGCGCCGAGCCAGACTGCAATGACATTCTCCTTTACTACAAACGGCGCAGCAGACGCAGAATTGATAGAGAACTGCAGTCCTCCCAACGCTATTCCTGAGATTACGCGTCAGGACTCGCTAACCCGTATCATCAACTCGCAGCTGATCACCGACATCCCAGACGGCAACGACACCGCTCTGAACCCAGAATGTCAGCTTCGTGGAATGTTTATGGAGATCGCAACCCACTTTGGTCAACTACCATATGTGCCTGCGTTGACACGGCTGTCACAAAGGCTTCGAGTCGCAATAACCTATCGAAATCCTAAGCAATGGATACGCATCTATCCAGAGTTCAGTGAGAATGGTGCCTTAGATGCCAAGAGGTTCGCATCCAGCTATCGCCCCATGTCAGCTGAAGAGCTTGCTGAGAATCTCAGACGGCTCATCATGTTTCTGGGCGGTATGAGAGTGGATGATTTGGAATCTTTCCCGAACGATGATGACCAACAGGAGAGCTCCAGTGAATCCAAGGCGAGCAAGACAGCTGATAAGAAAGATAAGAAAGACAAAAAGGATAAGCACTCAGCTAAGGCGGAGAAAAAGCGGGCACAAAAGCAAGTCGAAAGGGCTATGGCTAAGGTCCAAGCACATTTTGGAAAGAAGCATGCAAAAACGACGGGATTTATTGAACGATTGGATCCTCGTTTTTCGTTTGAGCAATTCCGCACGCGAGCTCCAGATGCTGCCCCCGCCATTCCAATCCCAGCGTTCTTGAAAGAAGGCGTTGAGATTCTACAATTTAAGCCAGTCATTGAGGCTTGCGATCTATCTATGGCACTTCCACTCATGATCCAATCAGTCTCTCAATCAGCAAACCCTGATGAGTGCAATGATGAGCTCAACACGCCAACGAACCGGTTCCAGGATGCTGCTCGAGCAGATATGAGAAAGGCCTTCAATGAGACCTGGTCCCCATCCAGTGCCCATTCCCGTTTGCAGTCTATCTTGGAGCAATTGCGAAAGGGCCAACCACCAACCCACATTAAGGATTTGACCTACGAGCACCTCCCAGACTTGATACATGCTGTGCGTGAGCTAGTAGACGAGGCGAATGAGGGCAAGCGTAGCGAAGCAGATATTCAAGTCGCATCCGAGGCGCTTTGTACAGTTGTTGAATATGCGGTCCAAAGATACTTCATCACGACGGACACCGCATACCTAAACGATTTCTTTGCTCGTCTGCTGACGCTACACGACGAATTCTATGAAGCAGAAATTGTCTCCCCGACCTGGATCGACTTACTCTCCTCACTTGGTAACAGCTTTACGCACGCGCTTTTGCAGCAAGCGACTGTGATGCAGCAGAGGATTCAAGCCGAACGTAACGAATCGTCAATTGGGAATGAAGATTCGACCAGCGAGGCAAGCACGTCGCTCCAAGGCAGAGCGGAAACGAAGGAGTCGAAAGATGGGTCTGTTGGATCTGACGAGACTAAAGTGCAGTACCTATCACCCATTGAGCTGGCGCTAGGAGCGCGTTCGTTGAGCGAGGAGTACGCCATGGTCGGTGTTGCGGGTGTGCTTGATCAAGCCGTTGCCTCCTGGAGGCGAATGGTAAGCCAGCACCCCGCCAGCGCTTTACGGCGCATTCAAGGCGAAGATGTCTTCGTCCGACCATTACGTTTCGTTCCAAGTCGAATTACGAAAACCACAAAGATCTCTGACTCGCTTGTGATTCCCCCAGCTATCCAGATCGACGTGCAAGATGTTCCGTTGATGTGTCCATCCCACTACTCTTTCCGTTTGACGGGACGATGCTTTAATGGGAAGCATGTCGCGTTGCATCGTATCCGACATTGGCGCCTATATGGACTACTGGATCCACGTCAGCTGTCCGAGGATCTTTCGAACCAAATCCGTCGAGTCACTACAGGCTTTGAGAGCTTTTGCGAAGAAGGCAAGTTCGAAGTCCCGTCGGACTACACTAACGCTGTGGAGGAGGATGTAACTGAGCTTATATCTCAGCAGGTCCTAGGTCGCGAACAACTTTCGAACGACCACGATGTACCCAATGATTCCAAAGACCAACGCGAGGTCCGCAACGATCCTTTGGACCAGCTTGTTGATGAGAAAGCGGATGTGCTTTTCGCGAGGGAAACCTCTTTCTATCCTGTCCTTTTGGATGAGCGCTTCTATCCTGAGGCATTTGACGGGTCTGTAGCAGAGATCAATATGCGCAAGCGTCAAATGAATTCATGTCCGCTGCTCCCGCACGTGGACTACATCTTTGAAATCGACCCCAAAGTGCGGGAAGCGGTTGGATATGCCCACTGTTTCCGAGGCTTCATATTTGAAGTTGCCGACCCGATTGACCCCACAAATCCCGAAGGCAAAGCGCCTGACGAGGTGCAACACCGCACCCGTTTCGAAGAGAATGCTCACAAGATCACAGATCCTGCTGAAGCGTATCCGTATGCCCGACGACTTGGTATTTATGCATTTGATGTATATGGAGCCCTGGTCGATACAAATCATAACCCGTTTACTTCGACTATTACTAAGTCTGAGCTTGATGCCTTCACCTCACTTGAGATGCCAAGTCTTCTCCGCTCTCAGTCCACTCAAGAAGCCGTTGCAACGTTTCTTGATCGTGTCGGAATGGGAGCTTCATCGCAGTCTGGGCTCCATTTACATAAGAAGTTAGCTCCCCTAAGCAGAGAAAGGCACCTTTTCCGTATGACTTTACTCGCATTCCTTCGCGAGAGTGGGCTGGCCGAAGAGCATGCCAAGTTTCTGGAAGTTCTCAGCACCCAGCTTGGATTGGGTAGCCACTACTTGGACCAGGCCTTGAGCGAAATGTCTTTGCCGCGATCATCAGCCATCACTCCACATCATGTGTTGTCCTACATGTACCCGAGCGGCGAGGACATGACTGTTCTAAAGCGCTATCTCCAGTGGTACAACGTTCACAAAACTCGTGCCTTGGCCCCGTCCTCGAGTCAAATGGCTAGCGCTGTCCCAGGGGTACAACTCGAACCGAGCGCACGTTTTATTACGCGGGTCCTAGTTGCATGGCAGCGAAAAAGTTTTTCTACCCTTTTACAATATCATACCCCAGACGCTTGGCCCACTGCTTTGTCAAACATCCCTGTGAGTGTCAAATTGGCCGACGAACCCGCTCCGGAAACACCTCGAGCGGTCAAAGTCCCCAAGGCCTCAGACATGATTTCCCTCTCGCGGGATAAGAAGGGTCAGATACGCCTTAAGCTTCATCTTGATGTTGTCATTCGCAGCATGGTTGCGATGGACCTAAATCCCAAACTGCCTTTCAGGATAGCGGGCCAACCGGCCAATAACGTGCAGGTTGTGGAGCATTACGCACTTCGTCGCAGGTATTTCCGCTGTCGACGCAAGATTCTGCGTGAAATGGGACCTGAGTTCGCGAAAGAAACCCTCCTGTGGCTCCCCGCGTGTAACACAGACGGTTCTTCCACGGTAGGCGATGGGATGGTCGTCGATCAATCCCAGTTTGACGCACGTATCTCAACAACGTTCATGCAGGGAAGACGTGATGGAGAATGGCGTCAGCTTTTCGGATTCTATCGCTCAATTCGCGCTCCGCTGAACCCATACCTGCATCCCACTGACGGTCACTTAAGATCGGGGCGGTCCCGCGTATATATGCCCTTCATTCTCGTGCGAGCAACACTAGGGCCCGTCCAGACGAGTTCAATGGACTGTGTTGACTCGTATGGACACTGGAAAGATGGTGTAAAAATCTATCTTTGTAGCCCAGACCAATGCTATCCTATCGCTTGCGTTGATATAAGCGATCGACCCACTTTCAATTCGGGTGCCGTTCAGCATTTCCTCTTTGGTCCTGAGAAGATGACGAATGGATTTAGCGACCTCGGTCAGTTCAAAGCTGCGCTTGATCTTGTAGACGCGCTGCAATCCTCAGCGTCCGAACCAATGTAAAGGCCAAGTGTCGCACTTGGGGCAACCGCTAGCTTCTCTATTGTGATGTAAGAGGACCGCGATTTTCACACTACATTAGCACTGTGACGCTTCTGAACGTGTACATGTGAAAAGATATCCCGTTTATGATCACAATGCTTGTAATAAATCGAAGGTCTCCGTGTACAAGGATTCTTATGGATGCGCTGGCTGATATACCTGCGCGTCTATACTTCCTAATTGCTGACGGGTGCTCTAGTTCAGCCTTAGTCGCTATGTTGTGGCTGTGAGCGCAGTTGCTTCCACGCACGCGCTCGAATCATGCGCTTGACAATCGAGGGTACGAGTCCCCACAGTGACATTGCAAGTCGATGCGCAGGCGGTGCCACCCAAACTTCGTCTTTCTTATCCAAAGCTGCACGCAGCATTGCAGTTGCAGCTTTAGTGGGCGAGATCCCACTACTCGTTGTCTCATCCATGCGGTTGTAGCGCGCCCCGGAACCAGTCAAAGCATTTCGACTTAGATTCGTGTTAACATAGCCAAAGCAGACAGAGATTATCGAAGGGGGTGCATAGTAGCTGTGGCTGCCTGAGCGGAACTCCCATACCCGATTGGTAGGGACGCTAATACCGAGTTCAAGCTCTAGCCGCAGACTGTCAAAGTAAGCCTGCAGAGCATGTTTCGAGGCTGAATACGGTGCACGAAATGGTAGCGGTAGATGTCCTTGGACACTCGATGCAAGCACGATTCTGGAAAATGGAGTTAAAGCGGGTCGTCCTTCGACTGGTGTCATCAGATGGCGAGTGAGAGTAATCGGAGCGAAAGTGTTCACATTGAAGATGTTTTGTAATACGTTCGCCGACACGTCGGAGGCAGCTGCGCGGACCGAAAGCCCAGCAACGTGGAACACATCGTCAATAGTGCCGGTGGGCGACGCTTGGCGAACTCGAGTAACCAGGGCTTGGGCAGCCTGGTCGTCGAGCGCCACTTGAGCCAGATCAGCTTCAATCCAAATCGGTTCCTGTCCACCCAGAGGTGCGGCATGCAAAGCATCGTTGCGGTTACGAGCAGTTAGGATTACGACCGCACCAAGGTCAAGAAGTCGTTGCGCGGTTGCTATACCAGAATCATGATGGTGGTGCGGATGTGACCGCGGGAAGAAGGTTGTGTGACAGTGAGAATGCTGTCGTCGACATGTGCCCTGAGACACAACAACCAGAGGAACTCATACACGTGTTAATATGATGTAGAGACTGATTCCACACTGAACGCAAGCAAGTGATGTGAATTACGCGCAGCACGTACCGAGACCAATTCCACTGCTCGCGCCAGTGACCCATACGACGCGGCCATGGTAGTGCTCACGTAGACGTTTGGCTGTGCGAGCACTGCCGATTCTGCTAGTGAATGAAGAGATAGTGCATGGACTAATGAGCGCTTCCGGTGTGAACCCAGGCATTGGACAGGCTAAACGCCTACTTCCAGCCCCTTACTAGCTCGCCAAACAGTCAGGGAGTCAGCAAGCAGTGGTCTGTTTGCGAGGAACACCCAGGCAAGCGAGTGTATATGCTTGATTGCGAGTCATAGCGCAGGTGCAGAGAGGATCGCAATAGACTACGTACATTACCACACCAAGTGCGGCGAGGAAAATGAGGAAGATGCCGCCTGCAACCCAGAAGAGCATGCCAATTCAACGCTCAACCCTTGTGCACAGTGAGTCTATTAAACCCCAGTTCCAGGCCTAGAGTGGTATGGAGGGCATCCTGGAGGCGGAGTCTGAAAATGTCTAGTCACGCTCTGGATCAGCTGAACACACCAAGGCGACACGAATTGTTGACTCCCCAAGTGTCACTCATGCAATACGCTCAGTAAAATCCAGTCAATGCCCGTTGGGTCATCTGAGACGCACGCCACGGCCTCATTCGAGCACGATTCCATTAGAACGCACTGCAACTGCCTAGATATACAACTAGATTGGTCGTCTGAGCCGATAATCGATCACTGATTTCCGGATCCCCCCCAAGCGGCATATGCTTGCGAGCTCTTCGCCAGTGACTTTTAATGCTATGAGTGAATTTCGCGCGTGCTTGTCATCCATTAAATGCGAATAACTCGGCACATCAGTGTGCTCGCGCTGGAGAGGCCAACTCATGCCACATATGCCGGCAACGCCCTGCCCAAGCTGCAGTCCAGAGCAGGTGGGGGCGGTCTGGAATTCAAATGAAGTACATTTGCGACGGATGCGGAAGTCGGGTGTAGACCAATTTTCATGAAAGACTAAGTTAATAACCGCATAGAGAGCTCATTTCCATCTCGACCGAGCCTCACTGCATACCACCTAGCCCCTTCTCTTCAAGCGAAATACTGGAGAAACCGATTCTCACTGGGAATTGAGAATTTTTCCCAAGGCGGGATACTACTTTACGGGCTGCTGCATGGTATGAAGGACTATGGCCTGCTTCATGATGCTTACTGATGGAATCTATCCCTGCACATTCATTCTTAGGTATCACAAGCCACAGAACTGTGGCAAACTCAGTCATGTCGGCCGAGCGGCGAGGCTCGAGCCCTCCAGACCGCCGCACAAGGCCAGAGAAGGGTAGCACTGGCTCGTCGAACCCTGGAACGTCTAGGCAAGACACAGATGTTGACCGTCTGACCTCAGACATTAGCTCAAATATGCGTCCAGACAGGAGGAATGACTCCTTTTCAGCTGGTCAGTGGAGCGCCACAATGCCAGAGCTCCCTGCAGGCGTGCAGACAGGCCGAGAACGACAGCAGATGGCGAGAGCTGAAACACCTCCAGTGAGGTCGTCGACTGTGGAGGCACTGGAACGAGAGCTTCGAAGCTCCCAGCAATTGTACCCCTTAAGCGGAGAGTACTCGATGCACAAACATGTGAAGGAAACCATTCGTGCACTCAAAACCGGGATTAGGGAGCATAGCAGCACGAATAACATCGCACCGATGGCCTCGACTTCGTCAGCTACTGCGCATCGTGGCCTGTCCCGTGGTGAGATCCTGGTGGAACGCCAGCGGGAGCAGCGCCTGGAAGAAATCAACAAGATCAAGTTCATCCGTGCAGCGAGTGAGCGGAACTTTCAAATCGCGAGTGCTCCTGTGAATATTAATATGGCGCATAATCCACCAGCTGGCACGACCTCTGTTGCAGCAACTATGAATCCGTCAGCCTCAGTTCTCATCCCAAAACCAAGGAGACCACGCAGTGAGAGTACGGACGCATCTCCATCTAGCCGTCACGACGACGAGGATGAAGGCGATGATATCGCGGATGATGAAGATGCCCTTGCGCGCATAACGGCTGCAACCGCTGGAGCCGCGCGCACAGCTCTAACCGCCGCCATTACAGGTGTGGAATCGTCTGATCCTCAACGCGGAGATAGTATGAACCCTATCCCGCCCACAAAACTCCAAGGTCTCGGTCTTAAAGCCCTGCACTTCGCAACAGATCTGATTTCACAGGCTGCGGCTATCGAAGCAGCTCATGATGAAATCATGAAACGTCAGGAAAAGAAACGTCAGCAGGGGGACCTTGAACGAGAACGAGATGACTCCCACAACCTGGACGTCAAATCGAGAGAGATCCCAAGATCACATCGATCCTCCGTTACGGGTGCTTCTCTTGGGTCAGGAAATGGCGCCCGAGCCTCAATCGTTGATCAGCAAACTAAACGCCTCTCCACATCTTACTCTGCAGCATCCGAGCAGCGAGGCCATTCACGCTCGAATGAATCACACCCACCAGTTGTCGAGATACTAACACCCGACGTCGAAGGCGACAATCACGGCGAGGGTACAAAGCATTCAAGCGTCAAGCTTGTCTCGGATACCGCGATCACTCCAGAACCAACCGTTGGCTTGGGAACGGAGGAAGGAAATAAGGAGATGATTCAGAAATTGGCTCGCATGTACAACGCTCCACAGAAACCCTTGCCAGCCCCTGTGGACGCTCAGCAGTCTGCATTTTATGCAGTCAGCAGCCTTTACGCCCATGCCCATGTAACTCGTCATGATCCAAGCTCAGGGGTGGCGCTGCAACGAGCATTAAAACGGTTGGCAGACCAAGGTGGGAATGTGACGAATAATGATGGACTCGCATCGTCTGAAACAATTATGAGTGCGTTGGCGGAGGGCCAGCATGAATCCGATCACATGAATATGACCGCAACTGCAAGTAATTCTACAGATGCGTATGCTTCAAAACCCGATGCTCGTGCATCTGTCGCAGCTGAAAAGGCGTTTGCAGCCACTGCACCTATACCCCTCGGAAGTTCTCAGCCGAATCCTGCCACGGCTCAGCGCTCCGATGAGCCATGGCTTCTAGTCGGCGGCGTAGCCGCAACCGCTACGGGGGTAGTCACTGCCCGTGCCAAACCAAAGGGATCGGCGATGGCGGCCGCCGCCGCTGCAGCAGCATCAGATACGTCTTCGCCCACCAAGTCCTCGCCTGTTCAGTCTAGCGAGACCCACGTTCGGCCCGGGGCGCCAAGAGATAATAGTCTTAATATGCAAGACTTATTCGGTGGCAGTGGCTCAGCCCTGTCGTCAACATCGTCAAACCAGAGCTTTTTAAGCAAGCTGGATTTCGGATCTCTCGATGAAGCAGCAGGGCATTGGCTGAATATGTTAGGCTTCACGACGATCGAGGATTTCTACACCGCAATCTTGAGAAATCCGGATGCCTCCAGAGTAATGTTCCGCTTTCGCAACGAAGCGCGTACCGAGGAGCAAATCGTTAATTGGTTCAAGCTCGCCGCCAATGAGGCGGCTCGTCAGACCGTCGCTCGAGATTTGTTAGGCTCATTAGGGCCAGAGCTCAGTCTAGATGATATCGCTGAGATTGGCAATTCTGCAGTGAATGGTAGTGGCGGCAGTGGAGGTGGATATGCATTGCAGCGTGAACTAACATCGCAGCAGATGAATCAACTCAAATTGTGGCTGCTCCAAGCTGTTGAATCCGTAATGCAGACGTATCGCAAGAAATTCGCAGATCGGGAAGCGCGCGCTAATGCTATGAATGTGCTCAGCGTCGAGAATAATCGTATTCGCATGGCAGAGCAACTGCGCAACTTCATTCTCGAGCAATTACGAAATAATGGCTTACGCGACGATGTAATTGCATGGTTTGGAATGCAGGGCCGTCCTGAAGGCGTCAGCAGGAAGTCAAAAGCTCAGCCCAAACGTTACGAAGTCTTGGCCCGTCGCGCTCAATCGAAGGGATCAAAGAGAGTGGTTAGCGTACCTCAAGAAGGATCTAATGACGACGAGAACCTAACCGTGAAGAGAACGAAGCCGAAGAAATCAGAGAGCCCTTCCCGCGCTATGCAGTCGTCCTCAAAAGAACACGCTCGGGCTGGAGGGAAAGCGGCAGTATCTCAAGATGGCCACCACTCAGCGGCTCCCGCGCATGAGTCATCAGAGGGCCTTAAACCAGATGCGTCTGCCCGAGATCTAGCACTACGTGATGTTACAACGCAGCTTCTTCAGGTTGCAAAGGGAGGAAGCTACAACCGGATGGTTGCACAGAACAGTTTGTCTAACCTCCTCCAACTGGAGGAGCCTCAAATCAAACTGCAAAAAAGCAGGAAGGTACTCATCGAACGGAAGCTAGCGCCATCGAACTCAGTCGTAGAGTTGAGAAGGTTCAGGTCTCGGCATTCTCAAGAGCGTAGCACTCAATCTGATGATGTGGCGTCTGGAGCCACAGATTTTGGTCAGGAACGACGTCCTGAGAGCCCCCGCAAGCCACCGGCTTGGAGTAATCCAACGGTGGAATCATTCGAGGCAACCTCTCAAAACATAGTAAGCAATGCGCAAAGTCAGAAGCATGCCGAGCAAAGCGAAGACGTGGATCAGATCCCATCGCACTTGAAGGATCAAGTGGCTCTTAGAGTCGAAAAGGAGAACGAAGCGCGGCGCCTTCGAGAGGCGTCGTGGGATAGCCGAACGCAATCCGCACTCCCTTCTAAGGAGCCAACGATTGGAACCGGCCTGAAGCAGTCTGACGTTTCACTTGCCGGAGCAAAAACCCTTACTCCAGACGGAGCCTTGATTCAGGACTTGACTTATGTCCTCGCTGAAGCGAACCGCAATGCCGAATTAAGGAATACCACAAGTCGGCCGTCACCTGTGCAGGTAAAGCCACCTGCGCCAGAGGAACTTAGTGACAGCGAAAAAGACAAATACCAAACCGTCTTGACAGAGTTGGCGCTGGCCGAACGACTGGAGACGGCCAGAACAGCTGTGTTGAGAAACGAAGATAGCCCTGATGAGATTGCTCGCGTTAAAGAGGGTGCCCGAGCAGTTGCCGCCTCAGCGATTCTCTCGGGAGCCTTGGAGCTGAAAGCTGAAGATCGCATTGCCCTTGAAGTTCAAAAGCTCCGAGCAGAGCTCGAGCATGACAGCTTGAGCCTGCCAACGAAGCCCTTGGGAGAAGACCCTATAGATCCAGAAAAGCTCGCTCGACGCGCGGCGCAGAGTCTAATTAAGGCGAGTAAGCGAGCAAAGCGTGCGGAGGCCAGGAGCGCAAGATGGGAAAAGTTCAGGAACTACTGGCAACAATTCGCTCAAAGAGCAAAAACGTATTCCCGGGTCAAAGCTGGCGAAGACTATGAGCTTGAACGAATGGGATTCACTGAGGCGAGGAAGGAGTCTCTGTCTAATATGCTCAGCACGGGGGGTTTGACACCCGAGCAAGAGCTCAAGCTCATTCAGCGCGAATTCGAAGAACTTGAAGCATCGCGTCAGATGGATGAAGATGAATCAGACTGTGACGAAGATGATACAGTCGCTCGGGACATCGATCTACGCCTTGTCGGGCCAGGAGAGTTTGCCCACCCAACTAAGCCTGCGAAGCAAGATTGCCGAATTGAAGGCACTGCTCATGTTAGTACTGCCCCTACCGGTCAACCGCTGCAGGCCAAGCCCGCGGCTCATGAAGACCAGAGTAGCAAGAGTACGTCCTTAAGTACCTTTTCGAGTGGTGAGAGTGCATATGGTATAAAGCCCGTTGCAATCCCTACCTCGGATGCCGAGCTAAGACCATATTCAAGTCAGCTACGCTCTCTGAGCGATCTCATCTCGGAGGGCACACAAGACGACGATGATGATGATGAAAACGATTCTCCCGAGCCAGCTCCAAGCGAGACTCAACAGGAAAAGACGGTGTCCGAGATTTTACAGTCCCTCCAGAAGCCAGATAAGCCACATGGTGATTATTTCCCGGACTTTGAAAACATGCGTGACTTTGTCGATCTCAGCGCACAGGTGAGACCTGCCCCATCCCAGGTCGTACGCCGTCTTGATCAGGGCACGATTCAGCTCGTGCCAATGCTCATTCCTATCACATTTGCCCCTTGGCAACTTCCAGTCCGTCCGGTAATCCATCCAAGCCGAGTGCATCCTGAGCTAGTATTCATCGATGGGTTTGACTACGGCTATGTCGTTAACAAGAGTTGGGCACCTAATGGAGGACCTCAGGCTGGGTCTTCAAGCGGAACGTACACTTCTGTCAATGCTGCCTTAAGCATGAGTGAGACATTGGGTGTTACTAATGCAGTGTTAGGCGTTGGTCCAGGCGCAGGCGCTACCCCACGCTTTATCGCAGCAACCTCAGGTAGCCAACCAATTCGTCCTGCTTCAGAATCGCCGGATGGTCCTCCAGTTGAGTCGCCATTCGAGCCTATTCTTCCAAGCCAAACTCTCCGCTCTATTGACCTGTCGTTCTTGGCCGACTTGCCCTCCACCTCCATCCGATTCCACCCTGGCTCACCATCACCATTCAAAGTTGAGGAACTTGTGCCATATTTTGGTGTGACGATGCCGTACTTACGTCTTAGACCAGGACTCGGTGCACAAACCTCGCTAACAGCAGGCTACGTAGCGCACCCGTATTCACACCACATTCCTCTACTGCATATGCTTCAACTGCCAGGAGCTATCACTGCGATAGCCAATGCAACGCACCAACCAGGTTCGAGTGCCAGCAGTCATGCTAACGATCAGCATGCTCCTGATGGAGCCGGTAGGGGTACTCCTCTCCAGACAACAACCAGTCTCTCGAGCCAGAACTCGCCTGAGACAAATAAGCCTGGTGATGGCCACCAGCGAACCGTATTGCGACTCGGACCTTCTCCTCTCCTCTCCCCGTTGCTGCTGTCATACTGCGTGCCGCAAGGCCCAGCCGCAGTCGCAATGTTGAATTGGCAATCGAGCACATTGCCACCAGCGGCATTAGCGGCGCGTGGAAAATCATCCGGTGGACAGTCGAATGCTAAACCAGGATCATCCAATGCAGCCATGGACCAGCCACCAGGTGGTGGACTGCAGGCTCTTGCTGCCGCTGCGAATGCCGCAGCATCCGCGCTTGCAAAACATTTTGCACTGTCTTGTGTCCCACCCATGAGTCCAACACACTTGGCGCTCTGTCTGGGACCTCAGGTAAACGCTTTCTTCGCTGCAGCGAATCGGTACGGCTTAACGCCAGCCGAAATCGCAAATGGTGATCCAGTATTGGCAGCCAATGAGCCAGGCAGCGAATTAAACCTACTGACGCCAGCGACTGAGCTAACACCTGCCGCTGCGGCCGCAATCGCAACCACGATTCAAATGCTGCGAGCTGCTCTTTTCCCCCGACGACCGGGTTCCTTACCCGCCGTTCCACCACAAGCGATGGTACCATCGGGACCTGTCCCAGTGGTGCATACCGCAACAGCATCAAATGTTTCAGCTGCTGGCGGCTCGTCCGCTCACCTTACCATTGCAGGTCACCTTATTGCACAGTCAAAGCAGCACGCGCTCGCGAATGTTAGTGTGCAGATGAAGCTTCCGCATTATGCCCTTACCTTTGCTTATCAATTTTCGTCGGCGTTGACGGTACTTGCACGCCAGTCTCTGAGTTTAGAAGAAGATACAATCAGCTCACTGTATATGCAGGCACGCGACATTTATCGCCAAAAGATTGCCCGCAAGCGTGGGCGGAAGACCTCGATTGAGCAGCCTGCCAGTACACCTACCTCACCACTAGCATCTCATGGTCGAAGGCGACGACGCTCATCTGTGATAGCGCTTGCCGAACAGGTAGACCGTGCGACGCGGTCAGGAGCGTTATATGACTATCAGAGCCTCGGCGGTGGTCTAAAGGGCGCAGGAGACGTCGCCGAGACCGAGGGTTGGGAGTCTGGCAAATCTAAATTGGCGCGTGCTGGGAATGATGGTTTGGGTAGTACGGCAGATTTCGGCTCGTGGTCTGTCCGACATGGATTTGATGGCTCTGAGACTTCTTCTATCTCAGAGATGCGTGACTTCGATGAATGGTCAGGTGACTCGAGTTTAAATGCGGGTGCAACCATTGCGGGTGGCTCCACGTCGCGTGATCTAGACTCGGAAAGCGTCCTGGATGACGAAGACGATCTCCTAAGTGTGTTGGCGGAGATCGGTGACGTCGATGAGCGCAGGCTCTTTAGGGAGCTGTTCAGCACAACTGCCGACGATGATGCAGACTTGGATGGCTCAGAACTCACTGCTTCAGGTCTCGATGAAGGTTCGGCATCCACTCTCGACTCTCTGGCAAGGGATCGTAGGGATCGTAAGCCAACAAAGGGTGGTCGGCGCCCCGCCAAGCAGGACGGCAGTGACCTTTTAGCAGACTCTGCCGAAGCACCCACTGATCAGAGTTCCCGAGAATCACGGCGTAAAAAGCATCGGCATCGCGACTCAAGTGCTAAACCCCAGGCAGATGAGGATCAGGAAGATGAGCCAGAAGCTCCCCTCGAAGATGAGCAAGATGATGATGAGATATTCAACCCAGCGCACTTAGAAAAGGTACTCGGTTTTATGACCGAGGACTTGGCGCTCTTGATCCACTATATGGGCCAGATGCGTCGAGGGCAGCGTCAACGTCGGTTGCGCAAACAGCAACAGGAAAAGCTCCTAGACCAACTCCGCAAGCAGCGAGCAGATGCAAAAGAACAGAGACGTCAAGCGAGGTTGAAAAGACAGCTTGCTGGAGAAAATGACTCACTCGCTGTGGAAGACGAAGACGAAGATGATATCATCTTGGATTCTGAGGATGAGGACTCTGAATCGAGTGTTCGAGCGAAGCTGCTCACGAAAGACGACTATTCGGCAGAGGAACTTGCAAAGATGATCAAGACAGTGCTGGCCAAGTTGACCCCAGACAAACGCAAAATGCTATTGAATGCGCTGCACCAACGGCAGCAAGAGGTTCGTAGAGCTCGAAGACTAACACGAATCCGGGAAAGAATTAAGGCCTCCAGTGCGGCTGCAGGTTTTGCACCACCAGGTGATTCGGATACGGGCTCTGGACGGCGTGCTAGGAGAATCAATAAGTTATCTTTGGGAGCACTGCCTGAAGGTGATGAACCTGAGCTCGATGGTCTCACGACTCATCTATCAGGTGCACAAGCCAGTGGCCGCCTCTCAGTCGAGCAAGCACCTCATGCTGGTGAGCGAGCCGGTGGAGGACTGGGTGATTTCGAGGTCACTTCAGAAACAAGTGAAGGAAGCTTGGGATCCCGTGACAGCTGGGGTCGTGGGTATGACAAAGAATTCATAAGTCGACAAGACCACGCCCCCAGCGATGCTGACCCCCTTGCTGCCAGTGACTTGGAAGATGATCAGAGTGGGCCCTTAAGTCTACATAGATATCGATCAGTGCGCCGACGCAGCCCCGCACCGTCATCAGTGGGTGTTTTCACAGATGATGAAGCGGAACGCTTGGAGGCGTCGATGAGTGTATCTGAATTTGATGACGTTGACTCATTCTCCAAGTTCAGCGATACAGATGAGCGTGGCCTCGACTCTCGTGACTCCCCTCCTCATGTGCGCTCGCGAAGAAAGCGTCGACTTCGCGCGGCCCGCGGTGGCTATCCCAGTATCAAGCATTTTGATGAACGGCAAGACGCATCCGATAGCGATTCAGGCGATGACCAGCTATCGCGTAGTAGAGTTCGTCGACTGCGCCGTCGGCGTGATCCACGAAGCACGAAGCAAAATGAGCGTAACAAAGGAGATGACAACATTGTTGAACCGACCCAAGCAGGACCCCTGTCTGATCCTGTCACGAAGACTGCCGTAAGCGACGCTGAGAGCAGCCAAGGAGCAGAGGGCGGCTCCAAAGCAAAGAACCGTCGTGTTGGCAATCGCAAGTTCTTCCTTGATAGTGGGATCACCCCCGACGAGCAGGCGGACGAATTTGTGGCTCGAGACGACATGTTACTTGCCCCTGATGATTCTGCACAGCCCGCACAGGGTTCTGCCGTGATGGTAGATGATCCTAATGCAACGCATACTGCAACGGACATGGAGTTTAGGGAGTTCGTCTCAACAATCACTGATCACACGCGCAGTTTGCTTGCATCTCCTGCTCACACTACAGACCCTGCGTTTATCAGCTCGCCTGACGCGCTTGCGTATAAATCACAGCTTCAGCAGCGAATCGTTGCGCTCTGGAACTTTTACGTGGCATCACCAAAGGAGCGACTGGACTTTATCGCGCGTTACTCATCTGCGGCACATGCTCATCAGCTCGGCCCTGTTCTCAGTGGCTTGGAAATCATCGCCAAGGCGATTGTTGTCCGTGAGCGGCTCATTGGTCAGCTTGACGCCCTCAACGTTGTAAGCGCGGCCGCTCTTTTCCAGCCTCTCGAATATCTCGCCTCCGACTCATACATGCGAGATGTACTGCAAAACCCAATGGTGTGTCAGTATTTTGGAGCTGGCACGTCGGTCGAGTATGTGTCTCCAGTGAAACTCAGGCAACAGCTCCATGACCAGATCAACCTGCTCATTCATCATGAGCATCACGAAGCAGTTAGCCAGCCCAGCCCATTCGGTGATACGATCAACTCAGAAATTGAAGCCCACACCGTTGAGACGTGCGTCCGGCATGGTTTGACGATTGGGTTCCTTCTTAGGCATGTTTTCCCTTACGATAAGTACGGACGAAAGCTTTCGTTACCCCATGCACAGCTTCGAGATTTGGTGCGGAGCTTCCGGCCTGATACCCTAGAAGCTCTCCGTAAACTTTTTGTTGGTGATCAGCAGTCCACAAAAGGCGTGAGAGGAAAGCGTCAAAGTGCTGATACGACTCTTAACCCGACGAACGATTCATTAGCAAAGCTCTCTCAGCTGTCACGGACCCGCATGCGAACCGTGACCAAGCTACGGCAGCTTACTCGCGCAATCCGCCGTGCGATTCTTGCCCTGGTAACACTCTACGAGGAGCGCGTATTCGTGAACGGAACAAGCTATACCTCACGAATGAGAGTTGACTACGAGCAAGTCTATATGTGTTCACTGCAACAGGAGGCTGTCATGCGGGCTCTGTTTGTGCTTGCAGGTGTAGAAGCCACTGAGGTTACTTCCTCATCCACAATTGAAGCCTCGCATGATCACGCTGCCACGTGCGAGTCCTTACGATGCCCAATTCCAGTCAAACCGTTAGGTGCGCCCCTTCAGGTTAGCGAATGGACAATCTCACTCCCTGGGGATCTTGATTTTGACCCTGTGAAACATGCAAATGACCTCGCTGCAGCTTTCCACAAAAATGCGCAGCTGGTAACTTCCTTTGCAGCGGAGCTGGAAAAGCGCCGCCAACTGTTGAGAGCAGGTGGCGAAGTAGAGAAGCACATGCACCAGGATGGACCCCATGATGACCCCGAGGCGCTACGAATACTTGCTCAGCAACTGTTTTCAAATCACGCCGACGACATGGACATCTTAATTAAACGTGTTGTAATGACGAACGCTAAGCTGGAAGATGTGGACGTACTCGCTACTTATGCAATGAATCGACTGGATACAAGCTTTAAAGCGCTTCTTCAGTGGGTTGATTCAAAGGCGGCGACAGCCCTGCACAACCATTTATCGATTCGTCTGGGAATTCTGAATCTAATGCAGCGTCATGGCACCGAGTCGCAGACGCTATATGACGTTGATTCGAGACTCAGGTATCAAGATATCTTGAACAATCTGGACAGGGCTGAGCTTGATCATTTGATCGGAAAACATGGAAAGGAGGCAGATTTGGCGTTGAGCGAGTCGATTCATACCCCACGAGCCCAAATGCTGGGTCTAACGTTAGGTATTGGATTTGGACTTGATGTATTGGCTCCAACTCTGCCCTGCTGTGTTTCTTCTCGTGTACTTATCCGAGTCAATAGTATGTTCTCTGGAATGTCACTAAACGAAAGCGAAGGAGGCCAACCAGACCACGGTAATGCGCAATCCAAGGACTATGAAGTCAGTGGAGCTCTGGGGCTCGAACTGGGGTACTCAGCAGCCGCTGCTCGACTTCAACTCCAAGCACGACAGGTCGCTGCATTGAGTGGCATCAAGGTCTCGAACGTTGTGACTCAGGTTAGCGGATGCGAAGCCTTCGAAAACTGGATTGCAGAAGTGCAAAGCTTCACTCGAGACCTCGTATCTGCCGCGTCAGCCAAGTCGACGCAAGTCATTACACCACTAGCATCGACGCTCTCTCAACAGAAGGCCACAGACGTCACCGATTTACCGCTGCAGTTCCACACATCCAAGCAATCTTCGAGTACCGTTACTCAGGCAGAACCGGTAACCTTGGTGGAGCACAGATATCGAGTCATGGGAGCACCAGATTTTACATCCACAGCGCTCCGAAGGAACCCATCAAGACGTGCCAGTGCATCAAGTGCTCCTTCGGAGGTTGCTGCACCTCGGCAGATCTCTCTGCTCACCGCGCATCCAGCGCCGCAAGCTGATGCTGGCTATGCCGGCGATCCCGCCCTCACAATTCCTAAGTCGGGATATGTGCCGCCAACGGCTGGACGAGCTTATCAGCTTCCGCACATCGCTGGTCGATTCCTTCCTGTCAAACCTATCCCCGCTCCAGCGCCAGTTAACGTGAATGCCACAGTCGTGCTCTCCGAAGGTGACTTAGCAAAACTCAATGAGCTCACTTCGCAGCACTGGGAGAGAGAATCGAAGCAACGGCAGGGAATTGAACGCATTCTACAAGCGATAGAAAGATTTGCAGCGAGTGCACGAGAAGTTGCAGCCATCGAAGCATCTGAGGCTGCAGAGCGGAAAGCAAGAGAAGATGAAGAGCAGAGTCGGCTACGAATAGAGAAGATGCGTGCTATTACGGCATCCCTGACATCACCAACGGAGATGCACAACTCGCGCCCGCAGTCCCAAGCATCTGGCTCACGACCGGGTACAAGTCAATCGACTACAGTGCCATCTCTTTCACACACAAACCCAGCCGTGTCAAACAACTTCTCATCCACAGATGCAGCAATTCAGCATATTATTCGGAGCGTCGCCGCTCGGGTCCCAGCGACCAAGCCATCTCAATCTACCAACTTGGCCACAGGACAAGCAGGAGGGTCGCCAGCAGTGTCGACGACTGGAAGCACTACTGCCAACACCGAGAGTACCGGAGCAGCCAGTTCTCCCATGCCAAAGTCAGCCACTCACAGCATGATGGGACCTGCCTGGGTGCGGCCGAACACGGGAACCGAAACCTCGACATCGAAACCAGCGGACTCGCAACTACCTCGACATGACGGCGTCCCTGTCTTCAGTGCTTCCGCAGGAACACCCAGCACTGTAGGAATGAACAGAATTGCCCTCCGTGGTGCAGCAACGTCCATCTTGGCTGCAACGTCTAATTCGCGGCGCAAGCCGGGGTCAGAAGGAGCCCAACCCCCTCAAACAGAATTAAATCCAAAGCTAAGTGCTGCGCAGCTCGCGGCTCGAGTCATGCTTCAGAATATGAAGAACTGAATAACAGTCAATACAACACAGGACTTTATGGTTAGCTCATGGTATCTTTTCGAATGCGAATGGCAGGCACCTACTTGTGATGTGGCAGAGAGCGATTGTTCAATCCAGTAGCCGTTTTCCGGGTCAGCCTATCGAGCATTTCAGCCGAAATTGGTGCTGCGTTACTATGGCTCATTGCTGATCGCCCGCTCGAAGGTGTTGATGGTTGAACGGGAACTCGCGGAAGAGTACTATCCTCCGGTAAGCGAGCCACCATGGAGCTGGCACGATGGTGTTGTGTGGAGGCCCGTACCAATGACGATGGGAATGGCAAACCTGTCTCGTTTTCGAACTGCTGCTGGACTACTCGGCTTCTGTCCTCATAACGACTATTGTGGAGGTTACGAACGGTTGATGCGACCGCAGCACTAATTGCATCACTATCAAAGGAGTTGGTATCGTCGTCCTCTGCATCTGCCACCAAGTCGTTGGGGTTATACGACATCAAAGATGGCCGAGGACGGTGGCCAGGTCGGGTTCGTGGAGCACTGTCCTGATGGGGCTGGGGGTCAGGCTGGTTGACTTCAGAGCTTCCATCTTCAGGCGACGAATCGTCAATTTGCTTCACTGTAGCCACGTCTACCAACAACCCCGCGCCCGCGAGAAGGTCATCATCCCCTGGTGTCGCGATGCTGTTGTCGGTCTCCGCATCAGGAGCAAAAAGCGAGATACTAGAAATACTCTCACGTCGAGTCGCCACAGCAGATTGTTCGGTTGATTGTCTGAGTAACCCTTCTGAGAGTGGATCGCGAGAGAGGATCTGAGTCGTGGGCTTCCTTGGCGTTTCTTGCAAAAATGTCTCGTCATCGTCATCATCACTCATGGTCTCCATGGCTTGGCGGATGCGCTCGATTTGTGCTCTCACCGCTTCATCGTCATCATCAGGGGGTTGGCTCGGTTGAGCGGGAATGACTAGAGGTGGTATAGCTGGGGCGGCATTCAACCGCGGTGCTGCAGCCTGAGACTGCCGAGCTGTTCCAGAACCAGATCCTGATCCAGATCCAGCAGAAGGTCGAATATCAGCTGAGCTTTGTGTAGGAAGTTGGGTTGGCTGTGGCAGGTGACCTGCCGTCGGAACGCGTTGATGTCTCGAGTGACCAACGCTTGGCTGTCGTGATAGCGTTGTACTTCCAGAGTCATCATCTAAGAGTCCGCCTTTCACAGCAGTCTTTGCAGCCTGGATTAAGGCTGCGGTTTTGTTCGAAGCCAGCTCGGACGAGTCCAGCAGCGCTGCAGCACTTCGCACCGGAGGGTGGTCACTCGAAGCGAAGGATGAACCAGATGGCAGACGTTTTGGAGTTTTTGGCTGAGTAGGAGTTCGGGCGCTGGCCGGCTGACGTGTGGACAGATGGCCAGAGGCTGACGACGTTGCGAGATCGGAAGCATACTGAGCACTTGGGAGCGAAGTTGTCCCAAAAGGACGGTCAGAGCGCTCGCTCTTCTCTCGCGTTAACCTAGCAGATTCGGGTGGGTGCTCTGAGTCCACTTGGTCCTGGGGTGCTTTCGGTTCGGTCACCGTTTGTGACCGAAGCCGCCGCGTCATGGTTGTGGCGGACAAAGACCGAGCTCGGAAGATGGGAGGGGCAGCGCTTTCCGGGGCCGGAGCGCTTCCCTCTGCAGCAATCAGTGCCTCTAACTCCTCTCTGCTCAGCCCTTTGATTGGTCTCTCATCCCCTGGCATGGTAGTTGCAGCGACTGAGGCTTCTACAGCTATTCTGGCCTCCAACTCCTCACGGGACAAACTCTTGATCGGGCGCTCGTCGGCTGGAGTACTACATGCCGCTGAGGACAAAGAGGTCACAGAACTGCGAAGTGGAGCCTCGGGAACCCCAGACGCCGCCTCTGTAAGCGAGACATCTTCACCCATGGACGCAGACTTCGTGGCCTGGGCTTGAGCAGACTGCAACTTTGATGGCGTTGTAGCTGCGGACGCCTGTGTTGCGTGAGCTTTCTCTGGCGAGCGACTCTCAGAACGCCGAACCCGCTCATCCTCTCCGGCAGCCTGAATCTTGGTGCGCACAGAGTCCGATTCGGTCTGATGCGCGGCCAACACCGGCTCGTGCTTTTCGGATTCGGACGGGTTGTCGCCCTCGATCTGTGGAACGAGACTGCTAGAGCTGTCTAGTGGCTTTTCGTGAGTAAGCTCTCTCTCTGGAGGAGTATGCGATTGCGTAGGATGGGTGGATGCAGCAGAAGATGAGGGCTCGCTCACGGCACCAGACGATTTCGCACCTGTGAATAGAGCGGTGTGCTCCTCTGTAGAAGTAGCATGTGCGCTGTCGTCAGCTACGTGACTTCGCTCTGGTGTACCGGAGTGCAGTTCATCGCGAGGGCGAGGACGGTCGTTTGTTCCAGACGCTGGATGTGGGCCAGCACCCACGATCTCCCCACGACCCGTTGGTGTGGGGACATGATCTGCATGCGATGCGTTACAGGCAACCAAGTGTTGTTCCCAGAGTGACTTCATGTTAGCGATAAACACATCGGTAATCTGCTGTTGTTGTTGCAGTTGCAGCTGAAACCTCTGTTGGAGAGCAGTGAATTGCCTTTGCATGCGCTCTTCCACTAGCGCTTGGCTTGAAATTGAGGCTTCCAATTGCTGTTGAACTTGGTGTTGCTGCTGAAGCTGGGTTCGTAGCCTATTAATGCTTTCTAGTATCTCATTTTGTTGCTCCAGGCTCTCAACACGCTGCCGGCCTTGGTGTTGAATCTGTGTACGAATTTCTTGCAGCTCGTCCTCGATCGTCGTGAGTCTGCGGCGGACCTGAGAGGTAGCCGTTTGCATCGTCGAAATGGTATCGTCGATTTCCAGTCGCCTTGCATTCTCTCGTGCGAGCTGTGCTGCTCGCTGGCTCTCTGTTGCTTCGTTCACGTGATTCTGAACAGTGGTGGTAATCATCTCCGTGAACTTGGCTGTTAGCGATGCTGTGAGAGCGTGCGTAAGAGATGAACTCAGAGTCTTGCTTAATGATTCGGTCAGAGATTCTGATACCGCATTTGTCACACCCGAAGAGAGACTCTCAGACAGCTCGGTCCTCAGCCGATCAAGGCTTTCATCCACCACGACGCTAATCATAGACTCCAGACTATCTTCAATGCTGCCCACCTTGGACTGTAGTGCCTCGAGTGCCTCGCGTAAAGTTGCGATTTGTTGGGAGGCCGTTGGTGTCGTTACGCCGGTCGACCCACTCCCAGAAGTACCCGTATTCGCTGTCGAAGACCTTCCGATTCCACTAGACGACGCTGCAGTTGAGGTATGACCTGGTCGAGTGGGTGTGGAGGTAGCGGCGCTGCCCCTTGGCTGTGAGGTCAGTCGGCCAACCCCACTTGATCCCGCCATCCTCGTCATAGATGCCGTGTGAGTTTGAATGGCCCCTGAAGTTACTTCGGCGTGGGCGTTACCGGTTTGGGTGTGGCCGCTGCCACCACTGGGTGAGGACTGTTGCGAAAACGACGTATCAAGATTTACCAGTGTGGATAGATCTGAGAGAGTACCTGCACTGTCGTCATGTGCGCTGCGTGACAGTGAGGAACCAAGCAGGGACGAATCTTGGTTCGAGGGGGAACTTCTGCTTTCATTCGGCGCAGTTGTGGGGCGAGTCACTCTGGTACTGTGGCCCGTTAAGGCACTCGTCCCCGCGGAGGTGGAGGAAAGCCCCAGACCTGAGGACGACCCCCTGCGCGTCAGCGAGGGAGGCTGACTAGTTGATGAAACCGACCCAGAGCTGGAACCGGAGAGGTGTTGATTTGGGCGGCGGATCATGGGCGATGTGGAGTCGAACGCCAAAAACTTGGACTAACTATACGTGCGATGACTGTAGACCCACTTTGAGGCCCAATGCTGATCCAGGGTTCCACGATTCGGTTACTTGCACAGTGTGTCGATTTGTCGAAAAACGCCTCTCGCCCTGGTTGTAGGTCGTTTCCCAGCGGGTCACGTGCGTCGAGGTCAAAACGAAGGCTGATTTTCGCTTTTTATGCTGTGCCAAGTGACATATCACTGGACCATGCTGGATGTCCATCGGAATGTGCCGAGAAAACCCTCGGTTTGGGAGCTTTTCCCCCATGTTTGTGCTCTGATTACATCATGGGAAAATGCGGAGTTTTGGGAATGTTCGGCCATGAAAACGAATTATTCATGTGTATATCTCGATATAAAGTCTATTTCCAGTGTTATAACACGCGAATATCCGCACGCTCGGCCGAAAATCGACCCCAAACCCACTCTAGGAAAAACTTAACATGAGCACCGTTGAGCCCAAGAACCCTCACCTGGGTGAGCTTAAGCAGGACAACCTGTACCATCTGGGACTGGACAGCAGTATGGACTTGAAGAAGATGTTTGGTGACGTCAAGTTTGTATTTTTTGGTGGCACCAACGACCGCATGGAACATATCGCACAGGTACGCACACACTGTTAACTGGCTACTTGTGCTGGCCATGATTACACCGCCTACGATCGCTGGAGGAGCACTGCCAGATGACAAGACCGTCATCTTCCGTTGTATAGCACCAGTCTTCACCTTCATGTGTGCCCGCTTGCAACGACATGCCCGTGCTGCGTTTGGAATCCTCAGTGGAATCCCTACGAGCATACTGTGTCAGCATGGCCAAGCTGCGAGCCGTGCAATGTCAGCATCGCATGGGTCATGAGTGGTTAGGATTAGGACACCGGCATTGCCACCTACCATCCTACTTGAACTCGGACGTTATTTACCGCCTCCAATTCCACGCTTACTTGTGACTTATCGTATACACGATTTCGACTCCACTACCTGTACATATCTAGGCCTTCGCAGACAAGTTCTGGCCCCTTCCTACGGGCACAAAGCTTGCACCCGTCGGAGCTACGAACCGCTACCACTTGTACAAGGTTGGCAATATCATTTCAGTTTCGCACCAGATGGGTATGCCCTCCTTCTCAATTCTGCTCCACGAGATAACAAAGCTTCTTCACTATGCAGGAGCGACCGACGTTGTCTACATCCGTCTCGGTACTTCGGGCGGTTTGGGTCTCGAGCCCGGCACGATCGTTGTGACCGACGTTCCCGTGAACGGTTTCCTCGAGCCTCACTACGAGCTCGTCTCCCTGGGCAAGCGTATCCTGCGTCCTGCTGAGCTGGATGCCGAGATCGTCAAGGAATTCGTCGAGCTTAAGGGTGACTTCCCTGTTGTCGTCGGGAAGACCATGTCCGTCGATTGCTTCTATGAGGGTCAGGGCCGCCTTGACGGTGCCATCTGCCCCTATGACGAGAAGGACAAGATGGACTTCCTCAAGCTTGCCCACGAAAAGGGTGTTCGCAATATTGAGATGGAATCTGTTATGTTCGGTGCTTTCTGCAAGTCAGTGGGCGTCCGCGGTGCAGTTGTTTGCACTACGCTTGTCAACCGTCTCCTCGGTGACCAGATCACCATTCCCAAGGAGAGCTACAAGTTATGGGTCGACCGCGTCCTCATTCTGTGCCAGCGTCTCGTAGCCAAGAAGTTGGGTCTAAAGTTTGTTGAATAAGTCTATCGCAACAGAATAAGCATGTCGCTGCAGAGTTCATTTACATCACCTCCCTTCACTTGCAGGTCCCGATATACCACTACGCGGTATCCTGGTTAATTGAAGGCAGGTGTCACGCTGACCAGTGTCCCGCATCGTACCGTGCACCAGAGTTGTGTCTCGATCGAGATCGCAACAGTCAGCCTGGACGTGCCTTCAACACTTTTTTCCTCAATTCCATCGCTTGGCTGCGCCGCGCGAAGGATCCCATCACTCCCCGTGTACAGTGATATTCCCTTATCATATTTAATTCGGTCATACCGGCTCTGCCTGTATGAGCCCCCACGTTGCCCGTTTCGCGCTGGAGTTTAACGTGAGTTGTTGGGTTATGTAACTCTGTTCTTTACTCCAGTGTGTTATCCGCGATCCATTAGCCCGCGCAGCGATATTCTATACACGCACTCGATTTCAAGGATGTATCGTTGAAGTTCAGTCTCTTCCAACACGAGGTTCTTCCTCACGCACGCAGTGTCGTCCTTGGGAGCACGAAGCTCAATGCAGACACCGAAATCAATGACTCGCACCTATTGCGGCCATGCATTGACAGTGCATGTCTCGAGTCGAATACATCGGAGCAAATCCCAAGGTGCAACCGCATTCAGGTATCTTTACGGAAATGTGCCAAGCTGAGTGTAACAACCGTTCGCAAGGAATAAACTCAGGCGTCATTCCGCTCAATGCGCGGTGCTTTGTCGTATCTGGATCATTGTCTAGCATGTCCTGGTCCGGGCAGTGTCTCACGCCCCCGCACCAACCTCAAGTTACATCTCGTCGCGAATACCCCTGGGCCATTCCGGACTCTCTGGCCTTTCGTCCAGAAATTTATTGTTGCCTTGAGCGCGAGGTAAAGTGCGTGAATTGCGAGATCTTCTGAATGCGATGGTCATGCGAGCTGATTAAGCATCTTCATCCTAGTCGTGCTATCGAACTAATTTCCCAGACTTGGTACATACCACTGGCGTGCCTGTGAAATGCGTACCAGGCCGCTTCCTCGCTCACCTGTCCTGTTTGCTTCGATCCCTGGATCCTGGTATAGGCTCTGTGCGAGGCCGATAGTGTTCGATCCGTGGCGTATATCGGCACTTTCTGAGTCTATACTGCTCGCGCTACTCCCACAGATTGTGTGTGTCACACGAAAAGCTTGGCGAAAAGTTTCTGCGACCGCGAGCTTCGGGCTTTTTAGGCCTCATATCTCGATATCTACCGTGTAGACTGACACGGTAGTACCGGCGCCACCTGTCTCCCTAGCATACGTATCCAGAGCAACACTGGCTGAATTTAGCTGTATCGACACGCGATGCCCAGAAAGGGGAAATCCGGTGGCAGAGGCCAAACGACAGACGCGGCAAAGTCCGTCGCTGCCCCAGCAGCAGCCGCAGCCGCAGCCGCAGCCGCTGTTGATAGTGATGACAGCAGAAACAATGGCAGTCCCAGTCTGGCCCCGCGTTCACCCCGCACAATTAACAGTGCTCAGCCGAGCGAGTCAACTGCACTCCTGACTGGTAACAACAACTTCTCTACAGCAGAACCTGAGCCTTCAACCAACGGCATCTCGAGTTGGGCACGACCCAATGAACACGAGTCCCGACTCGTCATGGACCCTGTTTCAAGCGACCTTGGTGGTGCGGCTACCTTGATTGACAACCAGCCGGGTGATTCCTTGCAAGGCGAGATCGAAGGCGCTGGTCCAGTCCAACAGCACACCAATCGTGTGTACTACATTGTATGGGTTCTGCTCTGGATTCTTGGTCTTGTCAACAATTTTGGCTATGTGATTGTGCTTTCTGCCGCGAAGTCCCTTGCTGAGGGCTTCAACCAGAATGGCCTCATTGGTCTGATGCAATGGGCTAATGTCGCATTCGGTCTACTTAGCAAGTTTGTGAACATGGCCTTCTTCCTTGAGACCTCCTATGTTAAGAGGATGATTCTTAACACCTTGCTGATGGGCGGAGGTATGGTTCTCACGGCTGTATCCACTAAAGTTGGCTTTGAACTAGCCATTGTTGGTATCTCGATTATTGGAACAGCATCCGCCTTCGGTGAAAGCGTCCTGCTCGGCTACATCAAGAATTATGATCCCCTGCTGACGGGTGCGTGGTCCTCCGGTACTGGTGGTGCCGGAGTCTTCGGCGCACTCGCGTACCTGCTCCTTAAATCAGTATTCCATCTCAACAACTTAACCATTTTCTGCATCCTCGCACCTTCGGCACTTATTTACTTTGGTGCATTTGCGCTCTTGTACACGAAGTACCACTACAAAAAGTTGTACGGTAATGTTGCACCAGCTTCGCTTCGCCTTACAAGCACCAGCAGAACCAATCGAGCTGGTAGTGTCAGTGGTCGCGTCGAGGGTCCCGTCGACAGCGTTACATCGTATCAGCTTCTCGCCGAGGAACCCATGCCTGGATCGTACAGCATCAACACCGAAGACAAGTTCATGACTGGTGAGCCGGCCTCCGCGGTACGGTCTAACTCTCATAGCCAAGTAGGAGGTCGACTTGTTGAGTCACCCACCTTTATGACAACTGTCCATACTCCATCGATGTCTGTGCCAGCTTTGGCTGGTAGTATCGGACGTGGCCAAATTGCAACAAGCGCTCGATCGCAAATGCGTCTCCCAGCACCTCCCTCCCTTGAAGTCGGTAATGACAGCACCAAGACGGATGCAATGCAAGATGTTGTTTCAATTCCAGCTGGTTACGCAACGGATGATGAAGATGATGATCTCCGAACCACCATGGCAAGAGCACTGCTGGAAGGACAAAGTGACACCGAGAGTACGAACTCGATTGTTGGGTCACCTACACTTATAACCGATAATGCCTACCTCGAAGCAGAGCGACGAGCGGGTCGGTCCCTACTGTCCGCTGCACTTGACCCTGCATCGGGAGCAACAAGTCCGTTGTCCTCAGCCTCACCAACTTCAACAACACAGATGTTGAAGAAGACAAGCTCGGACAGCGCTTCACCAACGAGTGCTGCAAGCTTCTATTCAGATGCCCCAGCTGAATCAAGCGTGAGCCTCGGAAACATCTCCGACGACCTCAGCACGGCTCCTAAGGAACCTTTCAAGGTCAAGTTCAAGCGTGTCTTCCCACAAGTGGTCCGCCCTGCCATATTGTTGGCACTTGTGTATTTCTTTGAGTATGTCGCTTCGGGTGAATATGCGTCCAAGGCGAACCCCGGATACAAGGAATCAAAGAATTGGTGGCGAGCCAACGCGTACGAGATTCTCCAAGTATGTTACCAAATTGGTGTGCTTATATCCCGCTCATCCATTTCGTTCATCAAGATCCACCGTATTGATATTCTATGTGCCGTTCAAGGCCTTATGTTTGTCCTGTGGCTCATTCAAGCCCTGCACCCCTTCATGGCGCTGGGGTTGCAATTCGGATCGATGATCTTCATCGGTCTGCTTGGAGGAGCCATGTACGTTAACGTGTTCCATGCACTTGCAAAGGATACCGCGATCGACCCGGCAGACAAGGAATTCGCAATCAACATTGTCAGCTTCTTCATCAACCTAGGTATTATGGTAGCTGGCCTTTTCGAGGTATTTGCACACAAAGTCTTCCTTCCCAAGGACAAAGATTAATTAATAGATCACCAGTCAGAGACTGGTGGTCCATATGCGTTTATTGGTAGTTTTGAATAAACAGCGTTACATGGATCAGTGCCAGAGCTCTTGTCTGAAATGCCAATGTGGTCCAAGCAAAATGTTCTATACTACATTAACCAAATCACAACCGACGGAGAATTATTTGTTCGAGGTACTGAGTTATAGTTAGATACATGGATGTGTGTCGAGACGAGTCGTCATGATTACACGGAAGCCATCGTCTCAGCTATGGTGAAACTACTTCACTCGGACGACGACGACGATGAGGCCGCTGCTGGAGCCGCGGTCATGCTCGCGCCATCGGCTGATTCAGCCTCTGCGCTCGCTGCGGGCTCCTCATCTCCATCCAGGCTGATGGTCTTGATACCATCCTTTGTAACCAACTTGAACTTCCACTGAGGATATGAAACGATGAAGCGCTTGCTCAACTCATTGAGGCACTTCTTCAACACCTCTTTACCCTGCTCAAGATCCATGTCGGGCTTCCAGTATCGATCGAAGACAGAAAGACAGAAATTGGAAGCATAGCCATGTGCACCAAAGTTCACCTTGGCCATGGAGCCGAGATAGTCAAGGTAATATAGCGAAGGACCCTTAGCATCAACACCACCAAGGAGGAGATTGACTTCGTAGGGACCCTTACGAAGGGCCTCGGCAAGCGAGTTGCGGACATAGTTGGCAACGGCGTTCGTGCTCATGGAGAACTCGTTACGCAGCTCGTAAAGCACGATGTTCTTCTGGATATACTCGCCAAAGTGTGCACAGTCGCCCTGGGGACCCACGATTGCCATCGCCTTGTTTGACGAGAGCTCCATGATCTTGTCCTGAGTATGTTGGTAGACGATAATCGATCGTCCGGCATCTGGAGTAATGGATCAATCGAGGAGGCACGCAAAGCAGATATGAGATCGTGTTCTTGGCATGGCTAATCAACATAGCATTCCGTTACATCCCTCCAATAGTGCGCCCACACGAGAGTCATCATGACCATGCACTGTTCTCATGGATTGAAAAGTGCAGTTGTAGCGCGATCCGTCGTTCGAAGAGGCACGATGGATGAGCATTGTAGAAGATTTTACTCTGTTCTAGGGAAACCAGGCAATTCCATGATGTATACGTACTTCCATCTGCGGCGAGCAGGATGTAATCCTTGCCAACAAGTCCAAATGCAGCCTCCATCTATATATTTCGTGGGAGATCGGTGGTACGCGCAAAAGATCTATATGAGAAGATGATAATTGAAAGGAGTATCTTCAAGCCTACCTAGTTTGCAGCGAGCTATGTGGCTCGGATGGTCCCAAATTCCCATAGCAAAACCTGCATATCATCGTCCACAAAACTGACCCAGGGCTTGTGCGAGGTGTCCTGGCCCGGATTTGACAAGGACCTAGGAGTCAAGAGAGCAGTGGGTTCTTGAGGGTATATACTGAGCAGAGAGAGAGAATAGCAAGGGAAGACAATACCGAACAGCGAAGACATTGTTCTACTCCTGGAACATTTGGTTGCAGCAAATTTCACCCGTCTAATGGAAATTTTCGTATTCTCTTCATTGCTCTCAGACAGCTCATCATTACAGGAGAAAGCGCCTAGTCGATCCTCTTTATGATCTCAAGCCGGAAGTAAACACGCCTTCAATGTCACAGATCCAGCGAATTTTGACAAACTCCCCAAGCCACCTTCAACCAACTCCATCACCGACCAATCCATCCACATTCGAATAACAGACCATGGCCTGTCCTTCAAGGCTACCCTCAACGCGTCTTGAAAGGCGAGGTTGTTTGTATACTGGAGAGTGACCAGGTTGAAGCTTGCGACGGGCCACATAAGAGGCAAAGTGAGAGACAGTTCTCCAACGGGGCAAACTTAGGTCATGGCAAATTGCTAAAAAGTTGAGTCTATTGTACATGAAAATGTCTAGATCGATGATCTGATCGACCTTCAATGGGGCGTCACCATAGCACTTCGTCCAGTCATTAACGATAGTGCATCTCTCCTGTTCTGGAGCGTTTCGGCTCGAATTTGAAGCCTCCTCGGTCACCATAGTCATAGCGACGATTCCTGGCCATTGGCGATTTGCGGAATTCCCAACGGCCAATTGAAGACGTTTTGTCGCCTTTCTCTCGACGACCTCGCGTGATACGATGTTTGTCCTTCTTGGACATCTGGTCCTTGATGCTCTGTGGGTAATCTTTTGGAGTACCGATCCTCAATCCACCAGCAGCCTCGAGTCCAAGGCGGTTAGCAACCGCCTCGCTGATAATCGGTGGCTTCTTAAATCCTAATGATGCCGCGAATTGGTTTGCAAGGGTAACCATCTCACGTTTGGAGAGAATGGTAATCTTGTCCAGTTCCAACGGGTCCGCCTTGTCAGCCTGGACTGGGCTTTGTGCTGTGGCGATGGGAATGGCGCTGGGGACCTTAATAGCATTTAACTGAAGCTCTAACTCCGACAATGGCTTGTGAGGGGCATGAGCAGGTGGCGGTGCCTCAATCTGCGTGGAATGCTTATTTTTCGTTGCATGGCGTCGCAATTCCTGATGCTCGCGAGGCAAGGTAAAGTCATGACGCTGGCCTCGTAGTTGTAACGCCTTGAGGTCAAACTGAACTGGGAAGAATGCATTGACTTGATCTTGTAGCTCGCGTTTCTGATCCTCTGAGAGATTCTCAATGCCTTTCTTAAGCCTATTCAGTGCAAGTACTGCATTTGCACGCATTGCATTGTGCAAACCGAGCCATGCAATATAAGCTCGCTCTGCACTGAGACCCAGGGAGGGATCTCGCTCGGTGTACCTCAAGATGGACTTGATTTTACCCTCGTAGTTGAAGGCATGGATCCGGTCAGTCTCATGCTCTTCGCCTAGTTCGATTTTTGTCTTCTCGGAGACCTCTGCAGTCATCTTTCGAGCTTCATATGCAGCTCGAGCACGGACCTCGGCATCAATTGGGTCATAAGTTGCAAGCGTGTTCGCAATATTAGAATATAGCTTCATCGGATCAAATGACAGTGCAGGAGGCTCATACTTTGGATTATCGAGCAGTGCACCATTGCAGAACTGTAGCTTCTGAATGGGAAGCATGTCAAGTAGACGATCCGCTGCTGCTCGTTCGTAAGGATGAGTAAGTAGAATCGCTTGCCCTGGCTTTCCCCCTCGTCCGGTTCGGCCCACGCGATGGATGTACTGTTGACGGCTGGCGGGGAGTCCAACGAGAACTACGAGGTCCACGTCCTCAAAGTTCATGCCACGAGCTGCCACGTCAGATGCAAACATAATTGCACCTCGTTTCCAATTTGATCCTGCAAACTCAGCCGCTACTCGAACTCGGTAGTTCTGCTTCTTTTTGGAATGCATCTCCAGCACGGCTGCCCATGGGTTCTCCACTAGATCCATGCCTGTTTCGTCTTCTGATGGCTCGTTCTCGAGGTCAGCCTCTTCGGATGCAGCCGTAGTCTGGCTCTGTGTGCCATCTCGCTTGGCTTTGGCCTTGACCTTTGCTTCGTAGTATTCCTTAAGCTCACGCTCATACTCCAGCCGCCCACTTTCACGCCAGTTGGGAGTAAACGAATCTGAAATCGCAAAATCTTCGGGGAATGAGAACTCCTCATCCTCATCGTACTCATCATCGTCTTCAAATTCTTCTTCCTTTTCTTCGACTAACTTGGATCGCGGAATGGCAAGCGGATTCGTAGGATCTTGGAGATCGAATGTAGGTTTACGAAGTGCGTCTTTGCGACGTGCCGCGCGCTCGCGTCGAGCAGCGGCCTTCTCACGATTTTCTCGCTGTCTTCGCCATTCAGCGATGCGATCTCGAACAACCACTTTCTCGGCGCCAGGTGTCAAAACCTTACGGAAAACCTCCGCCGCAAACTGTGCATGGCGAGCCGTAGGCATGAATACAAGAATTTTGGGAGGTCGCAGCTCATCAGGCAACTCCTCTTCTTCCTGTGCTTTGTCAAGACCAAGCCCAAAATCTCCTCCTTCGGGATCCATCGCACCACGGTCCTCGGACATAGCCCCCAATGGATTCGCGAATGCATCCCAATCAGTTTCATTTCCAGCAAATACACCACTGTTTGGTGCGCTTTCGTCCACGCGATTAATGTTGTCTTCGCGAGCTTCACCAGGTGCACCAGGAGTAAAGGGTGCACCGGCTTTTAGGGTCGCCTTCTCCTCCTGCTCCTTCTCTCGCTGAGCCTTCCGAGCCTCCAGCTCGAGCTTGGCGCTTATGAATCGCGTGCCCACGTCATCAAAGATTCGTGCTAGCGTCGGGAGAACCTGATTAAACTCGACTTCAAAGGACGACTGTACGATATTGCGAGGAATCTCACTACGGTCGGCTTTGCTTGGGTCGAAGATATCGAGTGTGTTAGAATCACGATCCTCTCCTTCTGCGTCGTATCGATCCGACTGATCATGCTCGTGCTCATTCTCCCTCATGCTGGCCTTCACTTCATCGAAATCATCCAGTTCGCTCTCACGTGCCCGCGAAATCTCTTCCTCAAACTCTTTGACGCGTTCTGACTCCTCGCGCGCCTCGCGCTCAATCGCCTCGTCGCGCTTCCGTGCCCGCTCGACGGCCTCCTTGAGCTCACGCTCGGCCTCGGGAGATGATGCGTGCATCGTTCTAAGACTGGCAAACGCCGGGTCGTCGATCAAGTCAATCACCTGATGTGATCTTCGGAGTGCCATGTTGGCCACCAACCGAACTGCGGGTGACAGTGTAGCTGAGAACATAATCGTCTGACGCTTTGAACTCGTGTGGCTTAAAATCAGTGAAATGTCGTCCTTGTAGCCTAGTGCGAGTAAATAGTCCACTTCATCTAAAACAACCATGTTCGTGGTCTTGAGTCGACTGATGAAACCTGGGGTTTGTCGGATGTGCTCTGCGATCCGGCCTGGAGTGCCGATCAGCAACGCAGCGCGGTTGTACGCTAGGCTTTCTTGCTCCGCGCGCACTTTGCTTCCGCTCCCCACTAGGCATGCGACCTCATACCTTCTGGACGGCGTTCGCGCGTGCAGCGAGAGTAGATGCCGTGCGGTCGCGGCGATCTGAAGGGCCAGTTCACGTGTCGGGGCTAGGATGACAATCTGAACTTGCTTCGAGTTAGCATCGAATTGGCTATAGATCAACCGTTCGATAAGTGGGATCAAGTACGCCAGGGTCTTGCCTGTGCCTGTCTGCGCTCTGACCAGCACATCAATACCGCGAGCGATCGTCGGAACGGAGAGCGACTGGACCACCGTGAGCTGCTTGAAGCCGAAACCGCCCAGGTCCTTGGGCAGGGCGAGTATTCGCACCGAGTCCTCGTGCAGCGGGCACGGCAACTTGCGACTGAACGCCTCGATGTCTCTCCGGGCCGAATCAGGCACAGGTGGCATCGGTGTAGGCTTGCGCCGCAGGGGCGCCCACACGGCATCTGGGTCGGTCCGCTTCAAGTCCGGAATGACAGGCGACCTGGGAATGTCATACGCGTCTCCGGCCGGGGTAACGAGGCCACCAGTTTGTTTATCAGGTGTCTTCCTCATGCCGCGTGGTTTGGCAGTCACATCTGAGCAAGCCTCATCCTTGTGTGGGGTGCACGTTGTGAACCAACACCGCGGTCGGAGATTGAGTTGCCGTACACATTGATAAAGTGTATGACTACCCTGTCGTATAAGGATCTGGTTGAGTCGTTGCATGCTGCAAATACAATTAAATAAATTGAATTGAACCAAATATACTATACACCAATCCAATTCAAACCCCTATACCACGTATTGCATTCCAATTCTCAGCACTACTATACCAGTTTGGGAACAAGTTTTTTCCAAGGGGCCTGGGTTAGGTCGCTTTGCGTGGGTCCAGTTCGAGGTGGCGGGTTCAGGGGGCGTGGGTTCGGGGCGGGATGGATGCGCAGTGAGCTGGACTATCCCCACCCGCAGCACCAAAACAAACTATGCAGTCTTGTTACATCCCGAAACGACTCTTTCCCGCCCCTACCCCACCCTAGAACGGAAAAAATTGGCTGAGAGCATGGAAAAATCTGTCTCAAGAGGTGGGTCTTGGGGTGGCCGAACCGCGCGCCCGGGCGTGTGGAGCGGCGTCTCCCTCCGCACATCTCGCGCAGCGTGGTGTTTTCTTTGTGATTTGTTATTATACCGTGCCAAAACCGGCTGTATCGTGTATATTTCGCTCTCAAGCGGATTTCTGTGTGTAACTTGTTCAAACTGTGTCTTCGGTAGAGTCGCGTTGCAGGGGTTTTCCGGGTTTGATGGGTGTACCGTTGAAACATCACGATATACTGTCCCGTGGCAACCCATTTGCGCTTTATTGGTCGTCTTCCCGCCTCCGTGCTGCCTCGTAAACATCTAATTTTCTGACTCGCGACTGAGTCATGTTCGATTCTTCATGTGTGCCAGCGACTCATGCCGTGGCCTTCTCCCCTTCCCACTACGTCCTAGAGTCCCATTGTCCGTCACAGCGTCTCTCGTGAGCCGCATTTGCGAGTCCAGGCAACAGTGCTCAGCGAAGACAAGGAAGAAAGGCGCGATCTCGAAGCCAACTCAACACAACCGGAACATAGGACACGCTAGCAGAACATAGGATACAGCCAGCAGTGCAAGCCCCGCGTGCAAAGCCGGCCGGAACAGCCTCAACGTTCAGCCCACACCACCAGCCCAGAGCAAACAGCTAACAGTCCAGAGCGCGTACCAAACGGTAACCAACGTTCAGGGTCCATAGTCGGCTCTCGACGCGGCACTAGACTACACTATTGGAGGTCACCCTGCTGATTGTCGTCGCGCTCCTGCCATACTAGTCGTCGTCTTCGTCGTTGTCGTCGTTGTCGTCGCAGGTATCCACACGTGAAAGCGGAAGGACCCTTGTTATGTCCAGCAAACGCGGAGAAGCCCCTGTTACGGGGATGAGCATTTTGCAAAGCCACGGCAAATCCAATTCACCCATGTTGCGCTCAAAACGCGTCAAGATGGCAGAGCCGGGCTACTACAACTACGGCGCTGAAGATGATGAAACCGGTGCCGGCGGTGAGTCCGAAAATGAGGAAGTCGCAGACACAGGCCGAATGAAACGCAAGTCCGGCATCATGGTACTGGAAGAAGAAGAGCGCGCGCCCTCGGTCTTTGCTGCAGATTTGTCGGGTGGTTCCTCGTGTCACCAGTGCAAGAGTCGCCGTTCGACAGAGGACTTGACCTTCTGTGCCAACCAGTTGAACAAGAAGAACAAGGCAGCATCAACGATGTGCCGAAAGAAGTACTGTGAGCACTGTCTAAAAAAGTTTTATAAGGAGGCGCCTCCACATGGAGATGCCATTAATACCTGGAAGTGCCCAGCTTGCCGAGGGCTGTGTTGCTGTGCTGCGTGCCGTAAGCGATCCCTGCGTGATCAAGGCAAGGGCTACGGTGACTATGGATTATCAGGTCCGGCAGATGTATCTCAAGTCGACTCTCCTGGTGTTGCCGAGGATGGAGACATGGACCAAGAGGAAGGGACGGGTCAAGATATGATGTATTTTAACCACGGCCATCATGCCGGTGGGGCCGCGGCTGCAGTTGCTGCAGCGGCAGCGACTTCAGCTGTGAGTTCTTCCACTCAGCACCCCTCGCTGTTCTCTCACGTAACGCAAACCACGGCAGAGGACAGTGAAGCAACCAGCTCTTCGCTTCATCGTCCAAACGGAGGGACAAACACGACCTCTCCGAGTCATCAGCATCATCAGCCTCACTACTCAGTGCATCATCACTGGCCAACATCGCCTCAAACTGCCCTTGCCACTCTGCACTCAAACAACGGTGCACCTCCTGGTGGTTCGCACCTCTCCCCTCACCAAGGCGCTATTGGCTATCGCGCCACCCTCGGTGGATCAAGTACGAATGGGCATCCGCGCCTCTCTCCTTCATTTGAACCGTCGCATCCGGCCGTGTTTGGATTGGGTCCACAAGCTCAGAAGATCTTGGCTGCGAACTCAGCTGGGTCCAGTGTAATGGCAGCCACACCTGCAAGCACTGGTCACGGTGGTTCGATCAATCAAAGCCCCTTGAGTGGACCCGTGAATGTGCTCGGAAATGCTGGTCCCGCACCAGGACCATTGGGTGCCTCCGCATCGGTTGCACAGGCGCTCATTCGTCCCAGGATGAACGAACACCTGCAGCAACGCCATCAGCAACTGCATGGCTACCACCATCATAATCATCACCATGCCCAGGACCGTAACTCCAGGTTGCTTCCCCTTGATGCGGACTCGTCTCCTATCCTCTCAGCATGGCAGACATCTGCGGGAGCTAGTGATATCTATACCGGAGCTACGCCCTTGTTCCTGCAGAACCAGATCACTAATCACAACTTAATGGGCAAGTCACGCAGTGCATCACCAGCAAACGTCGGCTCACCAGCATCATCCACTGGTGCCATGCCAAGCTCGGGAGCAACGGGATCCCACGCCACCTCCTCGTCTGTGGCATCTTCTTCAGCTGCCGTAGCCGCATCCGCAGTTGCCAACGTGTTCGCCTCTGTTGCAGGGACGAGTGGAGCGGCTCATGCCACAAACGGTACAACGGCTTTGCCCTCACCGCTTCCTATGACAAGCTCACACACTAACCTCACCATGTCAAGTAGCAATACGAATAACAGCGTTACGGGCACGGCAAGTAGCACGCTTAGCAGTACAGCCACGTCGAAGACCAACCTCGCGATGAACCTCCTCACCTCGCCCGCACTGAGTGCTATTCGATCCAATCCGTTCCCAACAACCATGCAGTCGCAGCCTCAGACGCAATCCACTGCCGGTGATTTCCATACCTTCGCCTTGTGCTGGGTGCTCAGTAACAATCCAACCGTGCAGGTGTCGCTCTCTCAAATCTGTTCGAGTGACATGAGCTTCCTCAACAAAGTTGACAGCGTTGCCAACGCTCTGAAGTCGGCAGCAGTTGCAAACACTGGAATCAACTTTGTACACTCGGGGTCGGCCCTTCTTAACAGCATTAGCAGCCTCATGGGGTCGAGCAATGGCGTTTCTCTGACTTGCCCAACCTCTGGTCAGCTGACAGCTGCAGCCGCTCCCTTGGCTCCTACCTCTTTGGATACGATCCTCGGTCAAGCTGCGGCCGTTGTGGCTGGACCCGCTGCGGGCAACGCTGGAACAGCAATGGGCGGAAACAGGTTTGTGCCGCGACCCCTAGCTACAGGAGCGACTTCCCCGGCAATCCGGGGTACTGGCTTTGTCAGTGTGCGCCAGTCTGCAGCGAACTCAGTTGCTAGCACATCACCGACTCTGCCCACAGGCCTCTCGCGAGTGAACACAAGTCGCGTTCTAGGCCGTACCAACGCAGGTCCAAGTGGAGCGTCCAATGGCGGTGACACTGCAGATTCTGTTGCCGAGCTCAATCAGGACTCCCAAGGTGGAGAAGACTTGAAGCCAGCACCTGTGCCTGACGGCATGCGAACACCGCTCGAGGCATCTGGACGAGCATCTCCAACTGAAGCCACATCAATGCCAGAGGGCAACCTGAATCAAACACTTGATTCAGATCAGGCAGAGGCAGGCACCGCATCCACGGCCAACAACGACGCTGCATCAAATGTTCCCATGAAGCCCGGTGATTCTGTCACCAGTGGCGAGTCTTTGCCCGTTGCAGTCACTGTGGACGACGGAAGGAAATAAGAAGTTTGACTCTGTATTTTCGTTACATTGTGCACAAATGTTGTGAATAGGAAGCATGAGCACAATGCTTCGCATGAACCTGTTGAATCAAATCATTGATGCAACTGTTGTAGTCCCTGCTTAAGGAACTGCTTTTCACATGTATTGCAATGTGAGAGCGACCATCGGAACTGGGAGGTCCCGATGAGTCGTGCCTGAAATGACGCAAGGCTAGAGTATGGATTCCAGCGACAACCTAAATCGGTGTTGAGGCTGATCTAAATCAAGTTGCAGACAGCTTGATTTAGATGCTGAATAGGGAGCAACTATTGAGCTCCCTTCTCGCTTGATCCTATTCTTACTTGGTGTTCTGTCGGCATGTTTGGCACCCCACCATTGTTTCTAACCTCTGGCTTTTTAATGATACGTTACAAACTAATACGTATACAGTTTCGTTTGCCCCTGATATTACCACTTCATACACCGGCCTAGCATACCTCTCCGTATGCCATGGCTATATTACATAAAATCTTCCCCCTAGCATATGTGAAATGACGCAACAATATGCTTGTCTATTTTATTGCCATGATCCCGGCAAGCGTAACTGAAGTGGCCTGCTCATTAACGAATCAACTATGAACAAACATTTATGCTTGGGTCACTATTCGAGCGAAGCTAATCATACGTTACATGGTAAAGCGCCAGCCTCTATGCCGAGGGTGTTAAGGCTGCAAGAGAGTGCGGACCCATTGCCGGATCCTTGAACGTCCATGACATCCCTGTCCTTGTCCGCTACTCGAGAAAATGCGGTTATGTGCTTACATATCAAGCAGGTAGCTTGCGGCCATAGCCACATCGCCATTCGCGCGGCGCAGACATGCCTGGATGTCCGCAGTGGAGACGTGTGGGAACATAGCAAGAAGTTCGTCAACCTTAGGATCACCTGTGCTCAGACTCTTGATTGCCGCCTCGACATCGCCTCCGGCCACCCGCAAAGCATCCGTAATCTGCTGCTGTGTAGCCCAAGAGACGGCGGCACGCACTTTTGTAATATTTGCTAGGCTGGTATATTCACTGACAGATTTGCCTCGCACCAGGGACGGCGCGGCACTCGGTGGGGCATCTCCGCCAGCCTGTTCGCGACGTCGTGCAGCATTTGACCCTAGATGGTGGGAAAGCAAGGGAAGCCATGGACAGGTGTGAGAACTCATTCTTAAAAGCGGTGAGTCAAGACAGGAAGCAGGTGCAGTCAAGTCTGGATTCGACACGAGGCTCTAGCTGCTGATAGCCCGCATAAAGCAACTGGGGGCCGGTGGAGAAACCCAAACAGATGTCTAGCTCTCAGAGTGGAAGCCAGCTCGTAAGATCTCTCGATCTCGCTGTGATACGTACGTGATACCGAATACTGGCTCTGGAGAGTCTCGATGGCGGTCTGGACATTGCCATCCATGGCGAGAATCATCTCGATCGCCTCCCAAGTCGCGAACGGGCACTGGCGCTTGACCTGGATGTGCTCAGGTCGGCGCGGCACAGTAAAGACTCGTGGCGAAGTATGCAGATTCCCGCGAAGTCTGTCGGCAAACATGATGATGTAGGTATCCTCATTCTGGAAACCCATGTCACTCAGCGAGAACCCTACGAGATACTTGTCAAAGAAGAGAAATTGGTCGTCTGATGGCTGGAGAAGATCCTTGGCGAAGGTCTCGCGGCGAATGCGGCGCACCTGGCACAAATTAAATGAGTCGATGGAGTTAGGCGGACGCGGCCACAGCACAGGCTTGGTCTCCTGAGTCGGGACGGGTTGTCCGTCCTCGATAAACTCATCGATGATGTTCTGAGGAAATTCTGGCTCTTCGATTCGAAGGCCTACATCGCACGCCTGGGCGAGTGACTGGTAGATTTTATCAAAGAAGTCTGCCACAGTGGCGCTCTCTTTGAATTCCCACACACTATCGTAGTACGGAGACTCGAACAGGACTCGTATTTTCATTGCAAAGAGTCGAGATTTTATCCTCTCTCAATTGTGGTCACTCAGTAGGATCTGTGGGAGAAGGGAGCTCAACGCAGACACCCACATGAGCAGATAGCTCGGGGTTGTGAATGATGACTTGGGTTTATTACATTCGTTCTTAAGCATTACTGAGCCGACTCGTTGCTCTGCTCAGCAAGGACAGGAACATCCTCTGAGGCAACTGCCTGCTCCTCGACCTGCTGGATCTGAACACCCTCGTTCCCGGGCTGCTGCTCGACTGCGGTCTCAGACTCGGTCTGCTCCTGCTGCTCTTGCTGCTGCTCTTGCTGCTGTTCTTGCTGCTGTTCTTGCTGCTGTTCTTGCTGCAGCTCTTGCTGCAGCTCAGCCTGGGACTCAGTCTGCACATCAGCCTGCTCCTCGATAAGCGCAGCAGCGGGTTGCTTCTGAGCCTTTTTCGGCTTCTTGGCCTTGTTCTGCTTGAAGTTCTGAACCCACTGCTGGAACATGGCCTGTGCGATGAGCTGAGCCTGCTTAGCGGTAGCAGGGTCCACGCCCTTAAGCTCGAAGCTCTGAGTGGGGGCCAAGTTCATGGCTGGCGCCTGAATCTGTGGCTGCAGCTTGAGACGGCCAACGGGACCACGGTTCATGCCCTTCTTGAGGGTCTTGGTGCGGGGAGGAGGAGTGATTGTGACCTGAGCTGCTCCAGGGGCAGGTGCAACAACCTGCTGCTGCTGCTGCTGCTGTTGCTGTTGACCAGCTTGGTGCTGCTTACGAATCTTCTTGGGCTTGAGGGCCTGCTGCTTGAGACGGCCAACGGGGCCACGGTTCATGCCCTTCTTGAGGGTCTTGGTACGGGGAGGTGGAGTGATCTTAACTCCCTGAGGCATGGGAACGGGTGCAGGTGCCTGCGCTGCGGGTGCCGTAGCAACTGGTGCGGCGGGCTGGGCAGAGGCTGCAAGCAAGGCAGTCATGTTCAGACGACCAACGGGACCACGCTTCATGCCCTTCTTGAGAGTCTTCGTACGTGGAGGTGGGGTAACCTTGACACCCGAAGGCAAGGGCTGTGACGCTGTCATGGTTTGCTGCTGCTGTTGCTGTGGCGCCATTGCAACAGGAACTGCAGGCGAGCTGGAAGCCGCGAGCCATGCAGTCAGGTTCAAACGGCCTACGGGGCCGCGGGTCATGTTCTTTGTGAGAGTCTTGGTGCGTGGACGGCGCTGGCGGGGTCTCTTGCCTGCTGGTGTCTGAGGATTCGAAGCAGGTGTTGCCGAATTCTGATTGTTGTTGCTGTTGTTGCCAGGGTAGAGCTTCAGTCCGTCTCGAAGCTGGTCAAGGGAAGGCAACTTCAGTCGGCCGACGGGACCGCGGTTGATCTTGTTGATGTCCCTGACGCCTCCCGCATGGCGAGGAGGTAGAGCTGCGATCTGCTGCTTGAGCTGGTCCTTCTTCTCCTGCTTCTTCTGTTGCTTGCGCAAAGCCTGTGCAACCTTCTCAGGATCGACCTCCCTTGAGACGCCTCCGTTGCGCTTGGGCAGCTTGACATCGATCTTGAGACGGCCCACGGGACCACGGTTGATTTGGTCAAACGACTGAACCGTACCGGGCACGGGCTTGCCGTTGAGATAGAGCTGATTGTTGAACATCACGGGAGTGTTGCCATTCACGGGAAGGTTGTTGCCTGCAGCATTGGGAGCCAGAATAGACGGCAAACCTTGGCCAGCCGGCGCAGCGGATTGTGCAGAAGGTACTGCAGCAGCCCGAAGCGCACGCTGCTGGAGCTCACGCGCCTCCTGGACCGCCCGCGCCAAGGCCATGACCTCCTCAGTGAGGTGAGCCATGCCCTGTTTGACCTGCATTTCGAAGCGCGGGGGCAACGACTTGGCATTGGCTCCCGCCTCAGCCTGGGTCTCAGCGGCAGCTTTCTTCACGGCGACGGACGAGGCGACATCGACGAGGCTTGGGGCCAAAACACCGTCAACAATGTCAAGCTTCAGCAGTGGATGGTCGTCCAGACTGAGCTTAACGTCGACTTTGTCGCCCGTTTTCTGCCCGTGCACCAGAGTGCATGCCAATAAAAATAGAGCCAGTATACAGAGTATACCGTCTACTTTTATCTTCATGTTTAATTGTCGCAATTAAACACGCCTAAGCACTCCAAAAACGTGTTTCAAAACTTGGTTTTCGGTGCCTCATTTCGAGCTCTTTTCCTTGCCTGGTCCATTTCCACGCTATATGTGGGGTGTCGGAATATATTCGTTCCCACACCTCTGGTTTTGTAGGCGGCAGCGAACGACCAGCCGACCGACCGACCGACGGATTTTTGAGCCTACCTTTTGCTGGAGCTTTGACTGGCTCTGGCCCCAGTACAGCCTGCGAACCGTGTGTAAATTGGACCTCAATCGCTTTGAGCTTCGCATAGCATGTAGAGCAAATCACAATCTTGTATTGCACGTGGGAAGTAGTCAGCGCTGCCGGTGGCTGGCTGGGAAAACCTCCACTTTCCCCCGCTTAGAATCTGGCTAAACCACAAGATTGGGGTCGATTGTATATGTTGCATTGCACTCTTACAAAGCAAAAACAATCATAAAGTGTATCTTGAGATGTTGTTTTCTCTGAGTGGCGATCACTGCCAGACTCGATGAAACTAATGATGAACTGGCAGCGAACCTGCGGAGCACAAGTTGTCAGTTACTCTTGAGTGACTAGTTGGAAACCGATCGAATATTTCACGACACGCGAGTGTGATCCCAGAGAAAGCTACACTACTCGATAGAATATCACACCTAGAATCCATATCATGAGCCAAGCCACCGGTGCACTCAGTGGACGGGGCGCAAAAACCACCACAAGGGCTTCCAATGCCGCTGCAAATCGAAAGATCGACGCCGTTTCAGAGTTAGCGACGTGGCGCGAGCACGTCGTAAAAGAATCGAAAATCATTGACAGTGCTCCACCTAGGCCGTTTTCCATATCCGCCAAAGCGATTCATATCGTCCCAGAAAAGCCCACCCAGGTACCCTTCGAGGCAAGATGCCCGCCTGGTCGCCCCATTTCCCAGGACCCCTTCATGTATACGCAGCGCGAGCTGGCCAAGACGCTACACGCGCATGGCCCTGACCGCATCACACGCAGTATGGAGGAGGCCAAGCGCAATCGCGAGGCTGAGCGCGCCGAACTTATAGCTCAGATGATGGCCAAGCTAAGCTATGCCACTTCCACCCCCAAAGACAAGTACGAAGGCCCGATGACGACCAATCAGGAGTATGGTTGGTACTCGGATGTGCCCAAGGAGCCCGAAGTTCCCGTGGAACAGGGTGGTTTCAACCGCAGTCTCAAATCAAGGTAAGTTGAGAATCGCTCAACACTCTCGTTGAAATCTTGCAACATCATCTGGTCCTGCAATGTTCGTTGAAACGCGGAACTGCTCTGATCTGAGGAGCCTTCTCATGAGACGAGACTCCAGCCTGTCCTCACTCTATGATGCAATGCACTCATGCTCTTTGCCATCCTTCAATCCCCCACTAATTTCTAGTCCAATGACCCAGTTTGTGGACGCTTACACACTGGGTTGGGGTCAAAGCCCCTTCACCAAGTCGCTCAATGCGCGTGCGACGAGCACAAGAGCAATGGCAGGTGCTCCTAGTACAGCTGGAGCTGGCAAGAAGTAATAACTCCCGAGTATGTTGCTCATGAGTGTTCTGTAGAAATGTTTGTCCTGAGAGGATCCACCGATGGTCGAACTCATCAATAGAAGAGTATAATCTGTGTATGTACGTCTATCGCAACCAGTGAGTGTGATTGGAGTCAGCTCTTGCGCGGACAGTGGCGAGAGATGCCCCCACACCAGACGTGCTCTCGCCTGAGCAGGAGTAGGACTCGAGACTAAGCGAGTCTAGAGCGCTTTCAGTAGTCCTAGTGCCTGGTATGGTTTGACAGCATTCACTCCGAATGGTCCAGGTGATATCCACGCTGCTGATCTCGCGTTCTGACACAGCTGGAAGACTCTAGCAAGACTTAATCTATTTACAGTTCCGTTCGTTTATGATGCCCGGCCCATTAGTCCATCATGAATATCCTCGCTGCAATATCTTGTACAATAAAATCAATACCCTCTAATAAACCTTCACCGGTCACAGCACTGCATGCTTGAATTCGCCAATGACGGTTTTCCGAAATAGCCTACAGAATTGGAGAGAAACAGAAGATGACAGTACGGTGAGGTTTCCACAAGATCTCTAACGGATAACTCGATGCAGACGCACGTGAGACACACGAAACAGGTAACGGTAGACGTCTTCATGACATACCTTAAGATCTAGGACCTCTGAGATCTGCTCGAGTGAAAGTGCACCCGGCAGGTCCTGTTTGTTCGCAAAGATGAGAAGCGATGCGCCAGCGAGTTTCTCCTGCTGGAGCAAGTTGTGAAGTTCCTGCTTGCATTGCTCGAGTCTACGCTGGTCTGAGCTATCCACAACCCAGATCAGGCCATCGGTCTTCTCGAAATAGTTCCTCCAGTACGATCGGATCGTCGCCTGGCCACCCACGTCCCAAACGTTGAGCTGGTAGCCCTGGTATTCTAATGTTTTGATGTTAAACCCGAGGGTTGGGGAGATCGAGTTGATGTCTTCGCCATTGAACTTCTTCAGAATTGTGGTCTTGCCCGCATTGTCAAGTCCCAACATCAACAATCGCATCTCCTTCTCCTTCTGCTTGATCTTCTTAAGGATCCTTCGCAAGCCCATTCTTGGAGTAAACCTTTGGGGCCGAAAATCGGGCACTTGTTGCGGTTAAGGTGCAGTTAACTCGAGTTGTAACCACTCCTCGTGTGGTGTTTAATATATCTCTGCAGTTGGTATCCCCTTCTCTGTGATCAATCACGAGATCCAGCCGTGGTGGTGGTGTGCGTTCAAAGTGACCGTTTCTCCATTTCAGCACCCCTTTCCTGGGAAAAGGCAAATTGTTATAACCACATCCGGCTAAAAGTTGATCAGGTCTCGAAGAGGCTCGTCTACGTCGTGTCTGTGGTATATCCGATGCTACATTGGGAGGAATCGTCCACCCCCCAAGGTACAAAACGGGTCAATATGTTGATACACACATTGCATCTAAAAGATATTGTCCCGATGATTTCCTGACAGTCTGTGATCCTTTCCCGAACCTGGTATACATCGAGCTCGATTGAGATGGTATGCACAAATTATAGCCTAGGAATCCGAGCAGATCTATAACAACTATCGTAGTCTCTGGACGGCTGCCAACGAGAGGAATCCAAAACACGAGCAGAAGCAAGGCTTCGATTAGCCGCACGTCGGAATTCGTACCTAAGGCCACTCGACCGTAAGGGATGCCAGGAGTTCTTCTCGAGTGAGCATCAGAAGCTGTCAGTATCCGACAAATCTGCCAAGATGTCCTGCTTAAAGCCGAAACGTGATAGTGACGTGTCAGATCGCTTTGTAGTACACTACAGTTAGAATGATACCCTGTATTGATCCCTTGCTAGGGCTGCCATCGACCCTCCCTGCTAGATTCTCCAGGCGTTGGTCAAAGCGGCCCCTTCGAAGTTGCATCCTGCGAGGCGGGTCTCGTCGTTGGAAAAGTGATCAATAACTCCTAGGAGCTGCAGGAAGCCGCACTCCAACGCACTCGCTGCAGAAAGAGTAATCGTTTCACGTGCTCCTGTGTGGGCTTTATCTGTTGTCATACCGTTGAGAGTCGTGAGTGTGGTGGTGGTGAGGCTGACTCTCCAGACTCGAACGTAATCCAGACTACCAGCAACCATAACCGGTTGGAGGTCCGTTTGAGAGCTCACGACAAGGGAAGCGATATTCTCACCAATTTCAACCTCCGCGAGCTTGAATTCCTCCATTGGATCCCAGAGATGGATCTTACCATCCGTCGTGCCGGTGAGGATGTAGCTTCCATTGGCAACCCATGATAGACCGCTCACCTCCGACCCATGTGGCAGGCGCTTCCAGGTCAGCTGGCTCTGGCACAGATCCCATATCCGCACACTATTATCCCTAAGCACTGTGGCCAGCCACCTCGCGTTTGTCTGCGGCGGAAATGCACAAAGCATGGTTTTTTCAGGCTGGCCGGTGTGACAAGGAGCGGTGCCCTCAGGCGCACTTAGTGTTGTCTCGCGCCCGCTGAAAATGTCCTCGAGAAGGATGTTCACGGCACCACTTCGGCTTACAGTGACTAACGCGAGGGTCTTTCCGTCAGCAGCGACCTCGTGGCCAATCTTGTCGTTGTAGTGAGAAATTGCCAAACGGCACAGGCGGCGACGAGTTTCGTATTCGATAACCGAAAGCTCTCCCCATGTGGCCTGAGGAGCGCCTCCCTGGACCATGATGAGCTTGCCTCCAGCGACAAATGTGCACTCCATAAGCTGACCGAGGTAGTTTACACCTTCGCCTTCGTCTTGGCATCGTGCGATGCGCTGCAATAGTCTGCCCGACGGTACTTCGAGCACGCATGAGTAGTACCCCCCACTGACGAGGAGTTTCGAGCCGTCGGGAGAAAAATTCATCCGATGACCCCAAGAATGCTCAAGATTCGAGTACCCCACCTCGTCAATTTTAGCCACGCTTAGGCCTTTGCTGAGCATCTCGTCGGGATAGCACTCGCAGGCTGATCTGAGCTGGTCAAAAGAACTTTCGCATGAAATGTCAATTTCGGATTCGTAGACCTCTTCCCAGGCATCACAGGGGAATCCACGATGCTCAAACTCTCGCTGCCGCGCACTCTCTGGAGTGAGAAGCGTGTTGAGCCTCCCCCGCAAGGTATCCCAGAGCTCGAGCCACGAATAACCGTCGGAAATAGCCAGAGTGTGGCCATCTGGAGAGACTGCTAGATGCGTCTTGGAACAACCTAAGATAATTCGTGCACGAGGGTCCCCACAAGCCTTGCGTTGTCGATACAACCCAGCATTCCATGTCAAGGCTTTTACGTGGTATGCATAGAACTCCGGAGGCATGGTTTTCGAGTTCGCCTCTCTCGTAATAAACCTCGTTCCATCCGACGAGCACGCCACTAAGAAAAGCGCCAGATTCAGTTGTTTCGGGTGCTCGTGGGTATCCCAAATCCTCAGGGTTGGCAGGAGCCTCCATAAATTGATGCCATGTTCGTGGCAAAGCGCGTTGAGTGACGGTTGTGATTCTTCGTCGTCTGGTTCGTGAGGGTATGCTATTATCATGTGAGTGTACCCCTCGATGCAGGCGTCCCAAATCTTCCTTGCATTGCAGCGTAGCAGTTGGTCCCCAAGCTGGATGATGAATGGTGTTGTCAGTTCAGCCAGCACCCGACCCGTGGCAATGTCCCAAATGCATAATATGCTTGGTACTACAGTGATTAAGAAGAAGAAGAAGAAAAAGAAAAAGAAAAAGAGTACGCAACACAAATGCGTGACGAGCAAAGCGAAGATCAAAATGTCGCGTTACTTCTTCGCGCTCGATCTCGGCCCCATGATACAAGGGCTCGTGAACGAGCTCGACGAGCTGGACAATGAGTCTCGGTATTGTATAAACAAAATCATCGATCTAAAATATGGTGAGAAGATTTTCTTGGAACAAATAGTGTCGCATTGGATCTGCACTAGAATCAATTTTAATGTGAGGATCTCATAAGTAACTTGCGTATGAACAACTCAATATCGTGAAAGCCACGCGCAGTATCGCAACAAGCCGTGCCACATACCCTCCGAAATGTGCCATTCTGAAACGCTTCATGAGCGATTGGGTTTCGGACCGAACTGCGTTCAGGCGTTCCCACGCGCACAGATTGGAGCGAGCTCACTGACTCCATCCGACTCCATCTCATTCTGCTTTATTTGGAACTGCAACTCCCCTTCTAGTTTCGAGCGTCTCGCGTGACCCAGGAGGAAGAAGACTTGACGGAACATCAATATCAGCTCATGTCCCGTCTGGAACAGACGACCGAGAGTACGACTCCTGAGTCGAGTGCTCAGTGCGCCCCCCAGTCCGCCAATGACTTTCGCAGGATGCTGCGAGCGCTGAAGAGAAGAAGGGTGACACTTCTGAGAGCATCCAAGTTATCAAATTTACCGAGGATGGCAAGCTAATCTACGGCATCGTGACAAAGGATACTCGGGTATCTCATCCCACGATCCGTCTTTGGAACAGCTCCACACTCCAGGTTGTTTCGAGCATTGACCCCGGTGCCATATCACTGGAGTCACTACAGGCTGCGAGGCTTTCTCACGATGGATCGAAACTCGCCCTGAGAACCGGGGACTCCCAAGTGCAACTCTATGACGTGGCTACGGGACATGCTGAGTCACTGACCTCACCAACCGGAGTGAAGTTCTATGGTTATCATTTTGCCTTCTCAAATGATGGTAGAACTCTCGCAATGATGGGACGAAAGCCTGATACAACGTCACAGTCGTCGCTACCATCGTCGGGTGATATGCGCCCTTCAAAACTTGGATCAATTGTGCTCGTCGTATGGGATCTCGCTGAGTCTCGGATGAAGCGCGTCTTCTCCGCGAGATTGCAAGGGTGTGAAAAGGATTATTTCGCGCAACCCCTACCGAA
>Ga0180217_1000447_pt1 | contig 68293 bp, 32 predicted proteins | sample eDN3rd37CBELigOP_FD_128521 | JGI IMG/M metagenome (GOLD analysis project Ga0180217, IMG submission 128521) | Enriched Organic Plus compost microbial communities from Emeryville, California, USA - eDNA 3rd pass 37_C BE-Lig OP (version 2) (version 2) ...
CTTGTACACTCGAGACTTCTTGATTTGGACTGTCGTACTGGGAAAAAATCGCAGAGAAGTGTGCATGGACCATTTTACGGATCTCGTCTTCATCTTTCGCTAGCTCTAAACCCTCGACCGTGAGGCTGGGTCGTTGCAATTCGCGTCGATCCATTTGAAGATTCACACTCATGTGCATACATTGTCTTCGGATCCTCATCGTAGTCCTCTCTAGTCTATCCTATTCGCATTTATATATACTGAAGCCAACAAAGTCCTGACGCAACGACCCAGCGACACATCCGAACGCAACCCAACAGCTTCCATGTATCCATACTAGCCTTGCTGCTGCGAGTTCGACAACCATGGCCGACGGATGCAGTGCTGGTGAAGTTGTGTCCTTGTCCTTGGCGTGCACTCCAGCTCAGGAGCTGGCGTTACGACTCAGGCGCACATCTCCCAAACCCGACCCACGCGAGTATATCCAGCTGATCGAGTCACTGGGTCACACTTGCATCTCGCAGGATCAGGTAGCGCTGTACGAGTTCGCGCAAGAGCTTGCGAGAGAATCAAAGAGCGACACGTCCAAAGAGGATGGTCCGATCCAGCGCTACTTCAAACTCGTGCTCAGCACTCGAAGCAAGATCGATGAGGATCCTGAGCTCGACCACAAACTTGTAGTCGCCGCAAGCAACGCGATTAGTATTCTTAACTACGCTTACGCGTGCGGTCTAATCGAAGTGAACCTCAGCGACGTCCGCGACTTCAGCTACTGTCGAATCCCCTACGCCAACTTCAACACCTCGGCACTACCTGGCTGTGTATTCGACCACGCCGACCTATCACATGCCTCATTCTTCTGCACTGACCTCTGCAGTGAAAGCTTCAAGTATGCAAACCTGAGCCACGCTACCACCTACGAGCGCCAGCTTCGGAAGCGCGACCTGCTTCCCCAGAACGTTCGCTGGGAACAAATCGCCATCGCACGAGACGGAAGTGCCGTTGCCGTAAGTCTCCAGGGCGCGAACAATGAGGTCTGGATTCTGAACCCCAAAACAGTAGATATCGTCCAGAAGCTGCGCCCAAGCCATAACAACAGGGTGAATGCTCTCAGCTTCTCGCCAGATTCCCAGCATCTTGCAGTCGCTTATGGCATGCGGGGCGTGAACGTCTGGGATCTAGGAACGGGTCAGGTTATTCGAACACTCCCGCATGATGAAATTGTACATACGGTTGCCTACCATCCCGATGGCGTCCACATTGCGACAGGTACTTCGGGAGGGCTAGTCGTGTATTGGGATGCAACGCATGAACAGGCACGCCGCGAATGGGTGGGCACTCGAACTGGCGGACTGCAGAACTTCACACGACATGTTTATGCCATCACTATCTCGCATGATGGAGCCAGGCTGGTCGATATTGCGTCGGACGGCACCGCTCGGCTCCGCGACACAGGCACAGGTGAAGCTTTGCGTCAATGGAGAATTGTATCACCGACGCGTACCACTGCAGCTGTGTTCTCTAAAGACGGCCGCTACGTCCTGTTCGCCGATACCAACATGGCGCAGATCCGACCTACCGATTCGGACGATTGTGAGTTTATTCTAAATAACTTCGATGACATCCTGAAAGTGTTTGATCCCTGCGCCTCGCAGCATGACTCACTCTGGACGCAGTGCGAAGTCCGCGGAATTAATCTGTGGGAACTCTCAAGAGTGCTTCCTCCGCGTCTCGTGCCCTTCCCCGATGGTCAATACTTTGTAACCAATGGTGGCATAACTCACGTCAATGCCCTAACGTGGTTAGGAAGATTGCCCAGCCATGCAGGGCCTGAGCTCCCCTACCACGAGTGGAGGCTTGCCACCCATCCAGATAGCCCTTTTGTTGCATGTTTGAAGGCGCCAACGCTTGAAGTAAGAGACTCGCGTACGCTGCGTCTCATTGCCTCGACAACAGTCGACGCACTCGCACGTGGCGTCGACATGTCAAAGGACGGCCGCCAGGTTTTGGTTTACGGCATAGACGGAGTCGATCTCTACGACACTACTTCGTGCACGCACATCCATAGCATTCGAGATACCAATAGGGTTGGAGCTCTTGCATCGGGTCTCGAGCAGCATATACTCAACGGGGTGGACTCGCAAGCTGTTGCGAGACATATGAATTCTGAGAGGGAGAAGATCGCCATTTCCATCAACCAAGCGAAATTGGGCGCAATCCATTCTGATTTATCATCTCCACGACAAGAAGCGGATGTTCAATCTAGAGTTTCCATCAACAATGAAACGTGGTATAAGGATAAGGGTGGTCAATCTGTGCGTTTCGCACGATGATGCGATGGTCGCCGCACTGGGTGCAAACGGATGGATCACTGTCTGGGATATCAGCACTCAGTCGATTGTGCTACACAGCAAGGCTCATACCCTCCCAGGGGAGCTTGGGGTAGAACATATGACCATCGCGTTCTCCCCCGATAGTCGCCAGCTTCTCACAGCAGGCGCTGACAAGTTTGTTCGCATTTGGGATGTCACTCGGGATGTGCCAGTGAAGGTTTTACAGTGCGGTTCAGCCAGAGTTGTTCACGCGGGTTGGACCAATGACGGACGGTTTATTGTCACTGCAGGTGGAGAGGGCGTTCGATTTTGGGATACTGCTTCATGGGCATGTGTTCCCCACACGGGGAAAGATGTGTTTGCTCCGCTTTCCTTCGTGCTGATGGCTCATGATACAAGGCTCATCACAATCCACCGACCAAGGCAACTCCTAACGGCTTGGGCCTTCCGCGTAAACGATGAGACCAAAGAAGCCGGCTTACACGTTGAGCTTGAGCTAAGCAACGCAGCATGGCATGCGGATTCTCATCCTCCCCTGCTAACAGGTGATTTTGAAGGAGCAACCGTGGATCCACTGTTTGAGATCCGTGTCGACAACATCGCACTTACGATGGACAAGCTAGGGTCAGACGAAGATGATGACTACTTCGACGACGAAGACGACTTCGAAGATGATGAGTATGACTTGCTTGCCGAGGAAGATGACCTAGACGACTATGATGACGATGACTACTTCGACGACAATTTGCCGAACTTCAGGGACTACTTAATCCAACATAGTGATGAAGACTAGGACGAAGACGAAGACGAAGACGAAGACTTCATGAACGAGAAAGACGAGCTCGCGTTCACATACTGATGGGATGAAGTATCTATTGCTGCGCAGACGCATTGAACCTGGCCGAACTAGCAGTTGAGTGGTCCGAGGACTTTACAACAATGTGCTCCGATTATGTGCGCCTGTATTGATTAATCGAACAATTCTGTCGTCGAATGTAATACATTTGGATGGCTAGCGTGCCCTTACTCTTATATTGACTTGTGAAGTATAAGACATAGAATATCCCTGTGGAGGAAAGCGTTACGAGTCATGGACTAGTGGTACACTGATTCGTCCTCCTCACCTACTTCTCGTGGGCCGAGGCCAATTTTCCTCCCACTCACATTAACAGGTGGAGGCGCGTTAGTTGTACTTGTGGTGAAGCGAACCTGACGCTTTGCGGCTTCCTGGCCGGGTATACCTAAAAGCTCATCCTTCAAAGAAACGCGACTGAGGCTTAGTCGCGGATATGCGTCCGTCTCCTCGTCTTCGTTCTCTTCGGTGTGTTGAAGCTTGGGCCGATGGATTAAGTCATAGTCGTCATCAACCTCCTCCTGCAGCGTACCATAACGTCCCAGACCTCCTCTCAGGAGAGATCGACTCGAGAAAGGAGAGAACGTTTGGTCTGGAACGTAGTCTAATGAACCTTCCTCAGTAGTAGAGTCGGGGGTCGTCAGGAGCCGAGTCTTATTCTCATCAAGGGCAGCTCGGCCTTCTTTCTCCTCTTCGAGATATGCAGACGATGAATCCTGTGTACCGCCGGCCTTTCGCCGTCGATTCTGGGAAGGGCTCGAGGGCTCCGTCGTTCCAGGAGCAGAGGAACGATGTGCGTGGCCTGGGGCCGCAGTGGAGACATTGGAGCTCCTAGCAGCAGCCTTCGAAGGTGATGACGGGCCTGCACTGGCCAAGGAATCGCCGTCACCGCGTGGAGATCCCTCTGGAGGGAACGACAGCGCACGTAGTGCCGCTGCATTCCTGCGGGACCAGAGGAAATATACCAACAAACCCACAGCCCACCAAACAACGAGTCGGAGCCAGTTCTGCCATGGAAGCGAGAACATCAGAATCAAGCACACGAGAGCTCCCAGACCGGGAATAAATGGCACGCACGGAACTCTGAATTTTCGTCGAACGGCGACTCCGTGAGGCAAGTCATGAACTCGTAGTATTGGCTGAGGGGGATGGGCTGCGTCAGGAGCTGCTGGGACTGCCTCGACACCTCGTGAGATCTCATCTAGTTCCTCCACATCCACGACTGGAACGATCTCATGTGGAAGCCGTTCAGTCAAGGGAAGGGAGGGAGTTAGACCTGAGGCGGCCACTTGTTCCAGGCGAGCCTCTTCCTCCCTTGCAACCGCCGATTGATCAGGGACCTGACGCTCTTGTGCAGCCGGTGGTAAACGGCGTGAGCTGCGACCGAGTTCTTCCATCGGAATACTTTCTGGTAATTCATTGTCAGGGCGAATCCTTCGTTGGACTTCACCATCGCGGTACTCGACGCTTTGATGGAAAGCCTCTGGCTCGCCCGCTGGGATTTGCATATGCGCCTCTCCTGTTGCATCGTATCCTGGAATACAATAGCGAAGAGACAATACACCTATACACACCAAGAAGAACGCTAGCAACGTGCCGATACTGACGAGATCGACGAGGATTTCGATTGGAATCAAGCCCGAAGCAAGAGCAACTAGGACACCAGTTAAGATGGTTCCCTTCCAAGGCGTGCCGTGCTCGGGATGAACATCAGCGAAGAAGCGTGGCAAAAGGCCATCGCGTCCCATAGCCATGAGAATGCGGGGTTGACCCACGAACTGGGCGAGTAGTACTGACGTCAGACCCGCGATCGCACCAATAGCAACGATAATTGCCATCCACGACTGACCGTGACGCGAAAAAGCAGTTGTAATGGGCGCGGCTGTATCAATCTCAGTGTAGGGAACCATACCGACCAATACGAACGATACGAGCATGTACAAGGCTGTCGTGATGGCTAGGCTTCCGAAGATGGCCCAAGGGAGATCTCGCTGGGGATCGCGACATTCTTCTGCTTGCGTGGTGACGGAGTCGAAGCCAATGTAGCTAAAGAAAACAACAGCAGCGCCTGCAACAACCCCCGCGGCCGAGCCATCGGCTGCCTTTTGTCCGGCTACAGGTTGGCCGAAAAAGCTGAGCGAGAAGAACCCAAATGGCAGGAAGGGGTCCAGATTTGCTCGTGAGACGAATGCAAGTCCGGCGCATACGACAAACACCACAATAAACACCTTGATAACCACCATGACAAACGTAAGCCACATGGACTCACGAATACCCTTCACTGCGATGACAGTTAGAAGCAGCGAGACAAGGACTGCTGGGACGTCAATGATGTTACCAGATCGTTCATACTCGCCCGTTTGATAGTTTTTGCGAAAGGGTGGCGATACGATGCCACAATCGTTAGGAATCGTTGCACCGAGTTCCCTCAGCAGTTCGATGAAGTGTTCACTCCAGCCTCGTGCAACCGATGCGCCTGCGACTGCGTATTCTAGGACGAGGTCCCAACCCATCATGAATCCTAACGCCTCTCCGAATGCCTCCTTGGCGTATGCGTATGCCGATCCTGCGCGAGGAACAGACGATGCAAATTCAGCATAGCACAGGGCGGCAAGCAGGCAGCATACACCGGACACTAGGTATGATAGAATGAGTCCTGGTCCAGTTTTCTCGTGAGCAACGTAGCCTGTCACGACGAAGATACCAGCACCAATAGTCGTGCCTACACCGGCTGAGATTAGGAGAGGCAGTGACAATACGCGTTTAAGTTGCGGTCTATGTTCGATGTCAACCGCCACCTCTCCTGGTGTTGTTCGAATACCAACTCCACTACCTCCTTGGGGATTGCTCGACCCAGTTGTGATCTGGGATCCTTTGGCCACAGTCCGACTGTCGCTTGACGGCAGTGGTCCTCCCCCAGCGGTCGCAGCCGAAGCTACCACTCCTGCGCCGTCGCCACTCATGGGATAGCTGATTCTGCTTAATCTTTCTGGTCTTCGTCAGCCTCTTTCTTCCTTATCTCTGCCGGATAACGTTAGCTAACACAACCCTGAACTAGGTCTCAGGAGCCAGCTAGCGAGTTCACGGGTGTGACCTAACCAGCGTACTACACCAGCCACGAGGAGAGTTCTCCAGTGATCTAGGCTCTTCACTCGCACCTGGTGCGACCTCAGGCTGAACTACCTCCGTACCTACTTCGAGTCAGGAACCACCCGTTAGTTGTTTACGCCGTTTTCCATGCGGGCTCGAGCTCGGCTCGGTAAACGGTTGGGTAGGTAGAATCTATACAGGAGGATGATGCAGGACGCGTGGGGGACGCACTGAGCCGGACCGCGTGCACGCTGAGAAGCAGCTGACAAGGAAAATTGTGGGATGGGAGGAAGCCAATGGGCCATGGATTCTGCAGTAATCTTGGGGATTCTTCAGTCGCAAAGCATATATCCGAGGCTGCTGAGGTAGATCGGCAGCATAATCGCGGTCAGATCCCAGTGACAATGACCTGGTGCCTCAGATTCGATACCTCAGAAATGTGGCTTTGAGGCCCAAAACTGGTTCACTAACCTGTGATTAGGGTAGGCACGCGGCACATTGCATGCGTAGAATTGTACTGGGATTTACCTTAACATCGCAGGATAAATCGAAATCCATATCGCTTTTTGCAACGTAAAATCCAGCTCTTCATGTACACGTGCAGTCATTGTCCGAGGTGAGGACCTAAGCATACTTCACAGACGTCTCACTGAGGGAAGGACACCGAAAACGGAGAGAAATGTCGAATAGGGCGTAGACCGACCTGGAAACTCTTTATGCAGCAGTTGAGCCTAGTTGTGCTTGTGGTTGTGATCACAGCGTTAGTCCTACAGAGACGTAAACCCATCTCTCGACGGTTGCTGAGTGAGGTGCTCAGTTGCAGACCAACCAGACTATGAATGCAGACAGAGGGCCGAACCAAGGTATCTGTATGTCAGGACGACGCATACTTTACTGAACCAGGGTTACGACTCGCTCTCATGATATACAAAGTGCGATTGCCTTGTCTCTCCACGACTCGTGAGACCCATATTCTGTGGCCTCTCTCGTGCCACCGGCAAGAGCCAACTTATACACACCTATGTATCCATGCCGACTCTCGTTCTGCACCCTTGTACGCCGGTTCTAGCCCCGCGGGTCGCCTGACGCCAGCGCGGCGCCAGTGAATTCACCTACGGGACAGCAGAGACTGGTTCGGACACAACATTTCCAGGTGATTGAAACTCGTAACCGAGGTTGGTATCGCTTGGAATAAATCATGTCAGTCGCTACCGTGCGTGTAGCTGAAACATTAGGTACTGGATTTGCCTTTGCTCCAACCAAGTATGGACGTGAAGATGACCGATTACCAAATGAACTCAGACCAATCAAGTTCAAGCTAGGTAATTTGTCACGCGCAGACGGCTCCGTACGCTATTTACAGGGTAAGTACCCCGTGCATTCTATGTGCAAGACTGGCATGTACCGCGCTATATGCTTTATATGTCGAGCTCCCAACTGATCCATGCATATACCCCGCAAATTCCTCTCCAGGTAAAACTTCTCTGCTCGTCGCGGTGCACGGCCCCGTCGCGGTGGAGGCCTCCAAGGAGGACATCCAGAATGCCATCGTGGAGGTTACGTTCAGGTTCCGCACCAGCACTATTGCACAGGGTTCTCAACCACGTACGTAGTTTATGCATCGCGCAGGCTTTGCCCGAGTGTTTCGATGAGACACATCTCCTCGCACCTAGGCTTGAGCTTACGTCCGTGTGGAGGTGAGCATCGAGTGCGTGCTGAAAGATGACTGCATACTGCATCCAACAACGACTTACTGTGAGCGCACCCCTCCATGCGACGCCGATAATCTAGAACCCCTCGAGTATGAATATGCCCAGGTCATCCGAGACGCCATGGAATCCATCATCATCACATCTCTTCATCCAAGGACCAAAATCCTCATTGCAGTGCAAGTACTCGAAGAAGATGGCAGCGTACTAGCTGCTGCACTCAATGCAGCCATGCTTGCCGTCCTTGCAAGCGGCCTGCGATGCAGGACGGTCCTCACAGCTGTCTCCATGGCCATCACGAACAAAAGCAGCGGTCACGACGACAACATGGAGGCTGGACCACAGATCATTCTTGACCCCACACTCAAGGAGGAGCAAGCGTCCAAGTCGAAGGCTACCATGGCCTTCTCATGCGCTGGTAAGCTCTACATCTTGCCATCAAAGCCACAGGGCATGACTCCCAGCGCTGCCCTGACACCTTCCAAGGAGCCTGTTCAACTGAGGCTAGAATCCAAGAGCGAAGACAGCGACAGAGAGAGTGAACCGACTGGAGTAAGCGTCCCTGAAGTGATCACAGTCAAGGTATCCGGACCCTGGACCCAGGATCAAGTGGAGCAGGCACATGACCACGCGAAGATCGCGACAAACACCATCGCAGATTATTTCAAGAGTGAGCTCAGCGAGAAGCCGTAAGATCACTAGGGCTGTATGGCGCAGTCATGGAGAGGAAAAGATGGAACATAATAGCAAGATGATGTATTAATAGGAACAATGGTTAGGTCAGTATGTAAGTAGAAGTAGTGTAATGGTTCAGGAAGTACTATATACATCAATCCGGTCGAGGGGGTAACTAGGTCTCAAGTGAAAGACCCAGCTCGGGTCCAAGCCGCTCCTCCTTGACTTGATCGTTTGGTTGACGTGTGGGCTGACTAAGGTTGCTACTACCAGCCACGATTTGACACTGATCGGCGTTTTCTAACGTGCTCCCCGCAACGATCGTTCGCTTTGGTCAATAGGTCAGTCTGCTCGCCGTACCTTAGTGTACAGGCAGAAGCATTCGTGTTGCTCTAGGCTGGTCATGCTATGGATATCCCTAGCACGGCTGTTCGCAGTGATATAGTTAATAAACATTCCATACATCGTAAAGCCGAAAGCCCTGCTACCTAATCAGGACGCACTGCACTGTTCGCTGCGGTTACTTAGCTGCTTGCACAGGCAAGGGACCGTGTGACGAGTCAACGGCTTCTTCAGACGTTGCGGTACGCCAGAGGAAGAACCCTACCTCGCCGAGGAAGAAGAAAATAGCATGTGCTGAGTCATGTGATACATAGGAACCAAAATCGCGGCCGACAATGCAGTGCCACGACCCTCGGTACTAGAAGGTGCATGTGGGTGTAAGTTGTGACGATGGGCAATGTGAGTCGCAGAGATTCTTCCCAAGTTGTCAGCATACACAAATGTAGGAGTTGTACACTCCCAAATATCTCGCGCTTCCAGCTCAGGCACTCCCAAGAAGTGCCACAAGCCTCGACGAGCTGGTTGAAAAGGATTGGATGGGGGTTTCCGGGGTATCTATCTCAGGCTACGTACGCGTTTATCGAATTCCTTCTTGACATAGGCGGCGACGTCCTTCTCATGTGTGTACTTATGCTAAAGGTGGAGTAGGCAGGGGTGAACCAGTGTGAGAAACGGCTGGTATACCCATCTCCAAGAGCAATAACGACTAGTCTCGATAGATTTTGAGGAATATTCCTACGTACCAGTGCCGCTGCGGCGCAATCAACTGCGATTTGTTGCATGTCAGGGCTCATGTCACTTGCTCGTACAACTGCACGACCCAGTTCAGACTCACTCATCGTGTATTCAATAGCTCGGCAGTCGAGTTTTGTCCTCTCCAGCTTCCATCCGTCCTGGCCCGGATTTCGAACCTCCAGTCGGTGGCTACCCGTCCTGGCCTGGATTTCGAACTTGGCGGGAAAACACGACTCGTTTCACAGTAATACCCGTTCTGAAATACGACATCACTGGTATTGACTCGGAGGAATAACCCATTAGGAGGATTTACCACGCACTGCAGACTCTGAGACTTCAGTTAAATCCCTCACATATCACATGCAATGCGGAGAAACAGACCCGCACTCAACCTGGACGTATCGGGACTGAAGAAAGTACGACAGGACGCGTCTGCGGCAGCGACCCACACATCGCGAGCCATCGTAGAGGCCTTTCAGCATGCAGAGAATTCCATTGATGTACAAATTCTGCCGCCCTCTCTGGCGGACCTGCTTTGTGAGCGCTTCCCTGATCTTAAAACCGAGGCCAAAGACGACCAGGCCATCGTTGTGCCTCTCACTTCGAAGCACGCGCTGTACGTGAAGCCCTCTAGTGAGTTTGTTTTGACTTGAAAAATTGCAAGGCTAGGTGGCTCCATCAAGTACGCCTTTCTGTTCCACGCTCATCTGGTTGAATGACCTCACCATGCCTCACCTTTTCTCTAGGTCCATTTTCCACATTCCCAAGGAGGCCACATCGGTGATCTTCAAGGCGCACCAAGCTGGGGCCTGCCAGCCATCCCAAAGCAAGACAGATAAGTCGTCAGGCGACTCCACCCATTGCAGCTGTGGGCTGGAGGGTGCCTGGGCTGCACCATCTGAGTCAGTTATCTTTGCAAACGGACTTGACGTTTCTGAGGGTGCTTTGCTTGCGGCGTCGACGGAGGGTATCACCGCTTCAATTCCAGACGGACAAGGAGAAAACGAGGTTTCAAGAGAAATTGCGAGGCTATGCGAAGAAATTCAGTCTGTCACACACGATATTCGTGCTCAAGTTGCACGACGAGCACAGAATGATCGGCATATCCAGTGGCTCCACGCATACAACGAAATCAAAGACGTTGCCCAAGGCTTGCTAGGACAGCTAGCCCTACATCAAGGTGGAGTGACACGAGACATGTATGCACAGTATGATTTAGAACTAGATGACTAATATTACGTGCCCGACTTATAGCCGTCCTCGGACTTGCCGAGAGATACGTTCCATGCACAGAGCATCTCCATCACCAAACATAAAATCAACCCGCTTGACAAGAAGCCGCAGGTACGTGAGGTGTATTGAGCAGCTTACCAAAAGACGGTTCGAACTTAACATTCCAAGCAAACCTAGGATCGATAGCAATGCTTAGCAGTGTACATCGCGTCTCACCAAGAGCGTCCAAGTATCCACCAGCGCTCATGAAGGAGGAGACTTACATTAATTAATGATCAACCAGGGGCTGGAAAATGGATTAGTAAGGGTATGTCTGTTCTAGGGGATTAAATGACGATGTGGGCTGTGATATAGCTGGAATTTGAAGGACCGACAGAGAAAGATCGCTTGCTCCCGCGAAAAGAGCACGTAGAAACCGGCTGAATTAATCAAACTGCTGCAGACCAAATGACACCCAATGATCCCCGCATGCAAAAGCGATCTCTTTGGAGGTGTACATATCTACAAACATGAGCTCTGAGCCTTTTCGCGCATGAAAGGTGCGATCATATGCAGCGGCCCTTAGAACTCGTGGATTTCGTTGTAAGCGGCGTGGTCATCCAAGAGACCCTGGATTGACAGGTTGTCCTTGCGAGCCTTCCACTTGCGATAAGCATAGACAAGTAAAGCAAGTACAACAATGGGTACGATGATGTAGGCAAAGATCGCACCGTCGAATCCCTTCTTCTTTCCGCCATTGTCAGGGACGGGATCATCGCTGCAGTGCTGGGCCCACTCACCGTTGGAGCAGTAGCTGAGGATGGGACCGACTTCGGCCTTGGACACTTTCGCGACAACGGTGGTGAATTGCGAGTCAGGATTGAGAATATCAGCCTTGAATTTTTGAGGAGTGAACTCAGTGTTTGCATCGTGAGTCTCCAAGTAATCGACAATAAGCACACTGACCAGACCATCCTTCTCCTCCACCTTCATCCTCGCGTAAGGGATATTGTATACACTTGCGATGTAGTTCTCAATCTTGGTCAAAAGTTCACCGTTGATCTCAGTATTCTCGAAGGTGATGACAACAGTACCCTCAAAGAGCGCTCCAACCTTGGCAGTCAAGACCTCAGTGGCAACGAAGATGCGGGGTTGGTCGTCGTCCGCACCGATCAAGCGCAGATCATACTTGGCGCCAGGCTTGCAGAGATCAGGATAAGCGCAGGGCGGGGCCTCGATACGAATACTAGCGTCAGTCACGTCCGCGATGAGAGGATCTGTCGTAACGCCATCGGATCTTTCCCATCTGGCATTAGTAATCTTGAAGTGGCTGAACCAAGCTCCTTCAATTGTAAACCAGCCACTGTAGCCGACGAAGAAATCACGCTTGGTAGCGATGGTAGGGCCGGTTTGTGCAGGGTGGTAGGTGAAAACCGTGTTAGCACTGCGATAGAGGAGCTGACCAAGGACGTTGCGCATGACGAGGGCGTAACCCTTGTTGAACTCGCAGATTTGGTCCTCTCCAGCGACGCAGGCGAGTGGGCTGAAGTGGAGAACGCCATTGTCATCGACAGTGGTATCCTGGAGAGGGATCTCATTTGTGTCATCCTCACCCGCACTGAGGTAGTAGTAAGCCCCTGTGGGAACCGGGTTGATCAGCGGGATAGTGAACTCAACCTCATCTGCGAAGTTGCCAGGCGCAGCAGCATGGGGCTGAACAGTACCATTGATAGAAGGCTGGAGTGCAAAGGCGAACTCAGCCTCAGCAACCAGATTGTTGTCCTGGTCGAAGAGACGGATATGGTCCGAAATTGCACATGCGTTGCCTTCCAGGTCGCAGGTTGCGAGATCGCACCAGATATCCCACAAACCGGTGGTGTCATCCTGGGAAATCTTGAAGTCATCGCAAGCGTAGACCTCGGCGAACTTGGCAGACTTGGCAGCACCTAAGTTCGTACCCTGAAGGTGAATGGTGCGGTTCTTGTTGAATTCGTCGGTCGCGAGCATGAAGTAGGGCTCAACATTGGAAATGTAGGGGAGGTCGGGATCCACAGGAGCGACAACCTTAACGGCGTTTTCCTTGGTGTGCATGAGGATCAATGTGACCTCCTCGCTATCATCGTCGGGCAGCTGGCGGAAGTAGATCTTCATGGGGTACGTGCCCTCACGCAGGCCGGTTGCGAGCACCTGGAAGTAGTTCCTCTCGGCAGGGAAGTCGGTGACTGCTACCTCCTGGTCACCAATCGTCACGTAAGGTGTGTCAGGAAGGGAAGGGCCGGCATACTCAACGAAGAGCTCGATAGTGGCGTTCTCATTGATCTGAGAAGGATCCACAACGGTGATACGAGGATTGTAGTAGGTATAAGCATTCTGGAGCTCCAAAATGACACCGTTGACACGGACTTGAACATCACCGTAGCCGTCCTCATCAGCATGTGCAGGGAGCGAGCAGTTAAGGTTGGTGGTATTCACGGAGACAACAGTGCAGGGGAAATCCATCACGAGAACAACGAAGTCCTCCGCTTTGGGGGCTTCGCCGAAGCAGCCCCCAAGTTGAACATGGTTCTGTTGGATAGCAAAACCAAAAGGGGTAAGTACAGAGTCAAGGCTGAGGGTGGTGCCGCACTCGTCGTCTGCGAGTGCAGCGTGTGCACTCAACAGAGCCACAACGAGAATGCAAGCGCACCACAGTCGTGCAGCACGCATGTTCTGAGCTGTGTAGTTGGAGATTGAGCATGATAAGCGAGGTAAGAACATGGTGCAAACAGTTGCGCTTACGTCACAGAATTCATAAACAATAAATTAAGTCACGCGGCGCGGGTGTCCCTCTCACATGCCCTCCTGTTGCATCAGTTTCATAGGCTTGGATGCGTGCACGAAGAAAAACGGAAAGGGCACGACACTGCCGCTGGTATAGCGCGTTAAAACCAGTTGGTCTAGTTCTTCCACTCGTAATACATCCATCCATACCTACATTCACCCGATCCGCGCACCCGGCACACAGAATATCTCTTGCCAGAATATGGATTCTGCACTCTCTATTGGGTATTTTGACACCCCTCATCCTGAACAGGGGGTGTCGAAATAGCCCGCGGACTTGCTCTACGCTCTGTGATCGAGTATGCAAATCACATGAGTGTCGCGAGTGCATTGACTTAAGAATATCTTGGTTGCATATATCACCATGTTCTAGACCGAATTCCATCGGATTAATCCCTAAGCACGTACGATCCACCCGTGAAGAACGCACAGATTCATTCGCAGGCCTAGGATCCACCACAAGCTAGTGTACAGTCTACACGACGAGTAGCAGGCAGTAGGCAGCAGCATGGCGACTATCACCGCAGCTAAACTGCCCCAAGCCGGCCCTGGTGCCTCGGGCGAGTCTGCACAGGGCGGCCAGATCCAAACCCAGACGCGACGATCCCTGTTCGATCATTTGCCGTCGTTTGATGATGAGTCGCAACGGCTCGCTGAGCACAATCTACAAGCCTCAAGCATCCATCCAGTGTTTACCCGACTTGCCCTGCACTTTGCTGCGGAGACTTACAAGGGTAGCACTGCGCGATGCGTTGCGCTACTCAGCGCCTTTCGCGAATTCCTCCTTGACTACAAGTCGACCGGCAACAACAAAGTGATCTCTCGCGACTTGCGAGACCAGATTGCAGCTGTCAAGCGGTACCTTCAGAAGTCCAGTCATGCTATGTCTGTTTCCATGAACAACGCCTTCGCTTATCTCACACAACACTCCTCGAGATTGAAGGTGAACGCGACCGAGACCGAGGCCCGTGAGTACATGATTGAGCGTATCGAGAGCTTCTATGAGAAGCGAATTGAGGCTGCGGCCAGGATCATTGCCGAGAAGGGCGCAGATAAGATTCGCGACGGCGATGTGATCCTTACATATGGCTACTCCGGAACCGTGAAGCAGACTCTTCTCGAGGCCCGTGCACGAGGCCGCGAGTTCCGTGTCATCATGGTCGACGCCCGACCCTATAACGATGGACGGCTAATGCTCAAGCCCCTTACAGAGAATGGAATTCACTGTACATATACCACACTGAATGCACTCACCTACGTCATTCGATCCGCGACTAAAGTCTTTGTTGGTGCGCATGCCATGCTTGGTAATGGCGCGGCGTATGCACGGGCCGGCACTGCAGTCGTTGCATTGGCTGCTTCAGCTGCGCATCTCCCGTTCATCGTCTGCTGCGAGGTGTACAAGTTCACAGACCGTGTTCTGCTTGAAGGTCTCAGCCACAACGAGCGCGGCCCAGCATCCGCCTTGATCGTGCCTGACACACTCCGAGGCAAGGAGTTGCCTAAGCTTGCTTCAGGCGCTGCAGGTCAGCTCGATACAATTCTTTATTCGCGACCAGGTGTGTCCTCCCTTGGCACAGCACATGTCCCCCCGCGAGATCTTGACGTGTCGTCCATCTTGTGGTCACTTCCTCCTGGACAAGGCCCCAAGGGTTTGGGCTACTCCGGCTTGTCTAGCGGAGGCAAGCCTGCAAGTACCCCTGAGTCGACCACAGGTGGCGCGTCGGCCACAACCACCCTGGCCGACCCACTGACTGCGCTAATTATCAAGGGTGCCAAGGATGCCGCTTCAAGTGGCCAGCCTTCCCAAGAAGTCGCGCGCGAGGTCCTTCGCGGAGATGGTCGCGCATCTCGCACACTTGTGAATGAGATGGTTCGAACACACGGTGGCAGCGCAGAGGGGCCAGAGGCCTGGGAGAGCGATGCCAAGGAGACCAAGGCCAACGAGGGAAGCACCACCCTTCAAATTGTCAATCTTAACTTTGACGTGACTCCATTGGATCTTATCAATGTGGTGGTGACCGACGTTGGTATCATCCCTCCTACAGCAGTTCCAGCAATTCTGCGTGAATACCACACTGACACAATGATGAACATCTAATTGCGGATTATTCTCCACGCGTTCAATTTCCTTGCTACCCCAGTCAGTAATACAGTGAATTCGTCTTTGTGAGCGAGCGAGATCTCGAGGACTAGAGTTATACAACCCACATCTTTGCGTGAACACTTATCGACATTCACTGACGAGAGAAATCACGATTTATTGTAAGCTTTATGGAAGAACATGTGAGGGTGCTATTACTGTTTCCAAACAATGCCTTGAACATGACTGCGATTCAGAGTTGAGTTGGTTCCCTCTTGTTTCTTCCCGCAACAAGAGGGAGCCGCTGCCATCGTGTAGACTACATTCTAATCAGTAGCCGTTCGTAGTACGCTTCTCAAACTACACTGTTTCAGTCATACATGGCCGATTACTTCCTGCCACCACCGCTTTTGCGTAGTTGCTCCTGATAGGAACGCATCATCTGCTCTGCAGGAGAATAATACTGAGGAGGCTGCTGTTGTTGAGGTTGCCCAGCAGCAGCAGCCGACTGCTTGTTGACCTTCGTGAGATCACGAGGCGCAGAACGCTGAGCACCACCTGCACCAATACCTGCAGCAGGGGCGGCAGAGTAGCTTCCGCTGTTTGCAGCATTACGAAGGTGGGGAGGAACGTACGTCCTGCTGACGGGAGCTGGAGGAGGAGCGGTAGCTTCCTCCTGCGCCTTCTTCAAGATGTCTGGGGATGGGGGTCTCTCCGGATAAACACCGTAAGTTACTGGTCGTGCAATGCACTCACGGAGCTGCTCGAATCGCTCCTGATACAAGAGCTTCCCGTAGTAAGTCCAAATCTTCATCTGATTGCCAACACGGAGGTGAGGGAAAATGGTTGCCGTGTAGAAGTAACGACCGCATGGGGTAAACTCGAGCACACGTGGACTATCACGGTCTTGGAATGCTCCAAGACGCAGAAGTTTGGTCTTGTCCCAAATTTCAATATGGCCAGCAAGATTACCAACGCCTGCCAGAGCGACAAAGCGGCCGGAGGGCGAGAAGCGGATCGTATTCCATGGACCAGAGCCTAACTCCTTCAAGGGCTTGAGGTCCTTGGCACCCCAGATGACTGCCTTCGCGTTACGTGCTTCACCCTGAAGCGTGGCGAAGGTATATGTTCTTGGGCACCAACGCACGTCCTGGACGGGACCGGGGTTGGTTCCAAAGGTCAAGGTCGCATCTTGGCGACCATCGTATGTCAGGAAAAATACTTGAGATTCACCATAGTAGTTGCCTTCCTCAGCAACGTCCGTTGAAGTATGGGCAAGGATAGCTGTGCCAGTAGCGTTCCAATGGAAGAGGCAGTCGGTAACCTTGAAGCCGGTAACACGAGCTGCGGTGCGATCCAGCGTATTCAAATTGTGGATCGTAATAAGACCAGGTCGACCAGAGGTGGGAGGAGAGAAAAGCGCGACGTACGATAGATTAGGCTTGGATACGACCTTTTCCTCCTCGGGTGATGCTGCTGCTGCTGCTGCTGCTGCTGCTGCTGCAGTTGCTGTTGCACCGCCCTTCTTAGGTGGGTCAGAGATCGGTGACACCTGGAACGACTTGAGACCAGGGAAAGCGATCTTGCGTGCGACACCGGCAGCAATATTGGAGCCATCATACAAGTGTAATTCGTTTGAACCAAGCTTACACATGATGGTTTCATCCTGAGTCCATTGAATAATCTCGGTATCAGGTTCGAGTCTCTGTGTGAATTTGGCAACTGCCTTGGCTGTGGGAAGATGCCAGATGATCAGGTTTTCGGGCACGTCCTTTGTGAACGCAGTGAAAGTCTGAAGGTAAGTACCCTTGGGTGAGAGCTTGACGGTTCGCACGTTGGGTAGATCATTGATCTGAACAAGTACTTCGAAGGTATTCGCGTCATAAACACAAACTGAGGTATCCAATGCAAGCGCAAACATGTGACCACTTGTCGAGAACGAAGACTTGGAGCGGACGCCCTCGATCTTGTGTACTCGCTCTGCCTTGAAGTCGGCCTGATTGAAAGGTCCCATGAAGTCGGCCATCGTGTCCTTCTCATAGATGAACATCTGGATGGGTGGCAGACTAGCTGCATCTGCGGCGGCACCACCTGCTCCTGCTGCTCCGGTGGCTGCGGCAGTGACAGTGAACGTGGCGGAAGCATCCTGCTCAGGGTTCTTTGCCTCCACGGCGACAGAGGAGGAGACCTCAGGCGCCTTAGCTGAGCTGTTCGGCGAGGGTGCTGCTGGCTGCTGCTGGGACATCAAAAACGCGCAAGGCTGATGTCTAGGTCGATGTCGATGGCTGGGGCGAGGGCGAGGGCAGGCGCTGCGTCGTCAAGACCACCGAGTGGGCTGGTGAGGCGATGCAGGGGCCTAGAGTCATGGATCGCCGGGAGAGGCAAGGGTGGGTAGAGCGGGTAGTGAGTCACAGGGTAAGTCATATGACTCAAGTTAAGGGAGAAGGCAGCTGACGGCGCTCACACCGGGTGGTGGTCAGGGTGATCCTGCCATATGAAGCATGCATTTGGGTGGGTTTCGAGCTGGGAGGAGTGCGGGAGGAGAAAATTTGCAGGGTCACTCATGATATATCAATGAAAAAAGAGGTTAAATGGGAAGATATCGTATGGATCTATGTGCCTCTGACACTAGATCCGCGCGACTAACGTGCTATTCCCCTCAAATACTCCCCGAAGCATTCTGCTCCGCGTTTGAAAATTTGCCGCTCTCCAGTGACTCTAAGAGTGGAAGGGCGGAATATTCCGCGTGGGGGAGGGACTGAGGAGGGGGTAAAATACGGAACTCCGGAAGTATCGCATAGACAAATGTGGGATTTTTGCCAACAGCTTAATGGCATTTACCACGCGACTAGAAATGGGAAACACCTCAGTATCCTTCCTAGCACGCGAGATATACGCATACTTGGAAAAACTTAAGTTTGGTTAAACCTCAGCTCTGAGGGTGTATTCCGACACCCCCTCCGTTGGAACCACGCTCAAATCAAGCTCGAGGAGTACTCTTTCCTATTGGCCGTATCCACTGCGTGGTAGGCCGTTATTTGAATCCGACCCCAGAGGTGTGCACGATATTGGAGGATCTTCCGATCTGACGGAGTCTGGCTCCACTGAGCCCCGCGCAGTACCCCAGGATTCACACCCGTAATCACACTTACTCGCAGATTCGAACAGACGAAGCTGCAAGTGTGCAGATCTGTACAGAGTGACCCGGCTGAGTCCCACTCAGAGACTAGATTCTGAACGAGTGTGGGACAGAACACATCTTCGTTGACTTTTTGCCAGGTCGTGCCGACGTGCAGCAATAGATCTGTCGAAATGTCCTCGGCCGTCTCACTCAACTTCCGTCCGCTCTTCACTGAGCCCGACAAGCCGCTGTGCTCGGTGCTCAAGGTGGACCACCTCACGATCTTGCTGGACTGTGGATGGGATGAAAACTTCAATGAAGCGGACCTTGAACCGCTCAAGGAGATCGCCACGGAGATCGATATCATCCTGATCTCCTTCCCGGATCTTAAACACATGGGCGCACTACCGTACCTTGTGAACAAGCTAGGATGCACCGCACAGATCTATGCCACCCTCCCTGTATGGACTCTGGGTAGATTGTTCTTTGAAGAGGTGTTCCATGCGCACGCCACGTGCCAAGAAGATCGTATCAAAGCCTTCGACGAAGACGATGTCGACGCTGTCTTCGATAGAATCATTCGACTGGAGTATGGTCGCGTTATGCAGATCAACACGCCACCACCAACACTCGACAATGCAGGCATGAACACTATGTCCACAGCTGCACAACCGGTCTTCATTACACCCCACGCTGCAGGTCACCTACTAGGTGGTGCGTTCTGGGAAATCAGCAAAGATCCCGAACGCATTCTGTACGCTATTGAGTTCAACCACACACGTGAGCGACACTTGGCAGCTGGTGTTGTTGAAGGTCCAGCTACTCAGCGACCTACACTACTCATCACGGACGCATATAATGTCTTCAAGCCCACCATCAAGCGTCTCACGCGTGACTTCGTCCTCATGGACTCCATCGAAACTACGCTCAAAGTCGGCGGTGATGTTCTGCTTCCCGTCGACATTGCAGGACGATGCTTTGAACTACTTCTCTTGCTCAGTCTTATGTGGCCCAAGAACAATATTACGGCGCCGTTGGTGTTCTATTCGCCCGAGGCCAAGACTGCCGTCGATCTCGCACGAGGTCTTACCGAATGGATGTCTCGCGAGATTAACGCGCAGGTTCATGAAAAGGGTATCAATCCCCTGGATCTTCCCAATATTCAGCTTGTGCAAACACCTTCAGAACTCGCAGCTATTCCTCGACCACGTGTCGTCGTTGCCACTGGACAGTCGCTCTTGCCAGGAACCCCTGCTCATGAGGTATTCACAACCCAAATTGTCAATTCCCCCCACTCGAGTGTTATTTTCACCACGGAAACCATGGAGTCGGGAGAAACCGATGATGTTCGATTGAACAGTGGTGAGAACTCTGCTGGCACTGGGGCTCTGGCCCCTGCTCTTCTTCGCATTGCCCGCGATCGAGAGCTCGAATTTCTTGAAAAGGGCATTCAGCCCCCTCCCGGCCCATCTGGCCCGCCAGCGAATGCGCCACCCACGAAACAACCGTTCCCAAGCGCGGCGACTGCAACTTATGCAAATGGTGCGCCAGGAGTGCTCATCTTAGGATCTGCACAAGGTCGCCACGACACGATCCGTATCACGACAAAGGAAGCCGTCCCGGTCGGGAGCGGTGAGGACGCAGAGCCTGCTGAGGCTGAATTTGAAGGCGAGACTCACGCAGCTCTTAGTCCAGAGGATCGAATGACAGCAGTTGGAGAAGCAAAGCACGACGAAAGTGGCGCCGCACAGAAGAGGAGCGAATCCCAACGATCCGACGCCTCTTCATCGCAAAAGAGCATGACGAAGCCCCAGCCCAGAGCTCGACGGGGGTCAACACAGACGAAACGTCGCGGGCCTGGCTCTCTTGCCGACTCAGCTGAGGGCGACATCTTCAGTTTTGATCCCATCGAATCATTAGCCAAGGCACAACAGCCTGGTGCTGAGCTTGTTGCGTTTGGTGAGACTTCTGTAACAGCAGTCAACAACGAATCATCGGCCGTTGCTGCGAACGATGATGAAGAGGCGCCTGGTGCAATGGCGAGCATCGAAAGCTTTACGAATGCCGCGCAAGCATCAAGTTCAGGCAAGACAACTGCATCAGAAGCAGACTTGCTCTCAGATCCAGCGGTGGCTTCTCACCCAGAAGTATCCGCTCTGATTAGTAGGACAGCGGCATTAAATCCAGTTCCGCTTGGTGGAGGTCTTTTCAGCCCCACTCCAGGTCCCGAGGGTTGGTGGTCGGGTACGCGCACTATCGCGATCCCACCACCAACCGCTGGCGGTCGACCTAAGCTGGTGCCAACGACGTTCTTCCATCGTGAGACGAAACGTAGCTTCGACTCCTATGGTGAGCTGCTCGACGTTGAAGTGCTTAAGCGTGTTGCATGGAGGGCAGGCGGCGATATTGGAGCTGAGTTGCAAAACCGATTCCAGTTCGAAGAGGAGATGAAGCTGACCTATGGTGACCTTCAACACACCGCGGCCGCAGCGCTTCTTGCACAAGCTGCACCCGCACCATCGACCATGCCGGGTCAACTGACACAGCATGTATCCAGAGCTTCTGCCACTCGCGCTGCAATGGCGTCGGCAGAATCTGCGACTGGTCCGCTCAAACTGGTTTGGCATGAATCGGTTGTGGAGGTCCTTTGCCGCGTCGTGTATGTTGATATTGAAGGTCGTAGTGATGGTCGTTCCATCAAGATGGTTATTGAGCGTATGATGCCAAAGAAGGTTGTTATCATCCACGGTTTAAGTGATGCGAAGGAGGATCTCCGCGCTTTCTGTGAGAGCAGGAAAATATCACCCGTTTATGTGCCTTCCCGTAATGAGAACACTGAAATTGGTTCTGACTCTCATGTCTATCGTGTGATGTTACACGAGTCCTTATCGAAGACACTACGCTTCGTGGAAGTCGGTGGCATGCATGTGGCATACGCTGATGCTCAAATCTCCATGGAGGTCGAGAACGGTGTACCTAGACCGGTCCTCGTACCTGTGCCACCCGTTCTTTCCACAGGCCATCCAGCCGTATTGCTGGGTGACTTCAAATTCCCTGATTTGAAGCGTATCCTGAATCAGAACGGCATTCCAGCCGACTTCCAGGAAACTGTGCTTGTATGCGGCAAAGAAGGCCAGGTACATGTTCGTAAGCTCGACGACACCCGGATCTCCATTCAGGGTGTTCTCTGTGAAGAGTTGTACAGAATCCGCGCATTGCTTTATGGTCAGTACCATGTTGTCTAAGTGCATTATGATGAGACAACAATGCCTTCGCAATAAACTACAAAGCAAAACTTTGTTATTGACTGGAATTAGTGTGATAATCTATCAGTTGGGCCGGATGATTCCGCGCGAGGTAGCACTCCCCAGTGCCAGCTAACCATCCCGAGGTTGCCACAGAGCTATGCTCCCGCCATGAGAGGCTGTCAATAAGGCGGAGTTGCGATCGTGCGTAGCAACGGACACGACAGGGCCATAGTGTACGGGACGACCTGCTCGCATCGTCCCTTGCACTTCTTCGCTACTTGGTCGGATTGCCTCCCAGGTGTTGACTGCCCTAACAACTTTGCCAGTGAGCAGATCATAGAATCGCACAACGCCATCCTGAGAGCCTGTTACGATCTGACTTTCATCTGGACTGAAGGTACATCGAGTCGGGTATCGATCACACAGGTGTCCCTTGTAGGTTTTGAGGACGGTTCCATTGGTTCGATCGAGAAGGCGAATACTCGAATCCAGGCCTTGCAAAGCGGCGCCTTCCCCATCGCGATTAACTGCAATAGCCACTAGCGACTCACCCATATGGTCGCATGTCTAAACATGATGCAATGTAGGTAACGTGTCACACACCAATGAGAATGGAGGCGTTAAGCGGAAGGCACTTGGATTCTACGATGAATAGACCGCGGAAGATGTAGCTAGCTCACGTACCCTTGTCATCTGCCGAGCATCGTATGCATAAGCACATCCATCAGAAGAGACACAGAGGATTTCCGTTGAACTTCTGACACATTCAACGCCAGTAATTGAGTCAGCAGCGTCCGCGATTGTCTGCACAGCATATGTTGATGGGCGATGCGAATTTGGCTTGGAACTGGATTCAGCAGCTTGCTCTGCTGCAGATTTCTGACCACCTTTCCATGCCCCTATCCGTACATCCCAAATACGCAAGGTTTTGTCACTCGATCCAGTCACGATTAAGTTGTCATTGCCCGTGAGAGCAACTCTAAAGCGGTGTAAAATAGGTGTACAATACTGTTCGTGTCAGGTTCACTTGAAGAAGCGACAAAAGAGGCTATGATAGACGTGAAACGTGTTGGTCGTTGGCTACATTGAATCGGAGAACGTACGAAGTGATCTTGTCCAGATGTCCTCGTAGTTGTGTGACGAGTGTACCTGTCGCCACATCCCAGACCATTCCTGCACGATCACCTCCCACGGAGACGATTCGTTGGCTGTCTGAGGATCTATACAGGGGATTCATCATGAGGGAGTTAGCGGTTAGTTCTCTCGAGGGGCACTACACAGATACTTTCGAGAGGAGCGAAAGCCTTTCCAGCCTCTGTGCCTCTTATGGTCTGTCGAAAGGTTTGCACGTACATTGCCACGTCAAGCACGTCGTATCCGTGGACTCCTTTTAAGCTGGCAATAAAGTAACCACTACTCTCGTCGCGATATGGGTTCCAGATGCTCACAGCACGGTCGGCTCCACCGGAGATTATGTACTCGCCGTTGGCTGGATAAGAAGGGGCCGAAGTGAGACATATACGTTGAGACCTGCAGGGCAGCAACTTGAAGATTAAGCTACATTGCATCATGATTGTGTGCGTGGCGAGCAGAAACAAGATACATCTCATGTGTGGGTCCTCCCATACCACCGCGCCGCCTCTGGTGAACGTACCTGAGAACTTGGCTACATGGACCGGTAGCTGACCCTGTTGGAGCACAACGCGGCACTCAAGGGCAGGCAGTCCAGCATCATCAGTGTTACCAGTAGTATCTATTTGCGGGCTGCCAAGGTCGCTGCTGGGTCCCTCCGCCGCAGCAGCACCCCGCCTTCTCATGCTCCAGTTGAGCTCGATTCGTCCTGAAAGTCGACCTCTCGTTAACTCGCAATCGGCGAATAGGAGCTCGGATTCTTACCCTCGCCTAGAGGTGCAGCAGTGTTCTAGCTCGATCCGTATACCCAGCTACTCGCTCTAGTGCCGTGATGTGCGTGTCACGACAGTGGCTACAGTGCGTTTTGTTGGCTCCAGGCTCTCCACAGCCGAGTGTGACCATGGTCACAAATGGCACTGCCCGCCAATTCTGAAGCGAACGAGTTACTTTGGCGAGTGAGCGTGCACATGGCGTTGCGGACTTTGCGGCTGCCAGAAAAATTGTGAATATCATAAGTCAGACAACGCAAACACTGTTTACAGTGCGAGATCTAAACATAACCCTCTACGAAGCGGAGGATCCTCACAGTACTGGTAACTGCGCAACCTGAGCCGACGCCTGAGTGCCACGTCACACCTGTGTAGCTGAACGTGCAGGTTTATCCATCATGTCACGCAGACGAGAGAGCCAGCAACAGGGAGCGCCCTCCACCCAACGAAAGGCCAAACGGTGGGTGCTCGATGACGATCCAGAGGATGATCTCCCAACTTCGAAGTCCCAGCCAGTGGAGTGGCACAGTTCGTATTCAACTGATGAGAGCAACAGTGCGAGTTCAGATTCTCATGATTCAAGTTCCTCAGACTCGTCGGGATCCAGCTCCTCAGACTCGTCGGAATCCAGCTCTTCAGACTCGTCGGGATCCAGTTCCTCTGATTCAAGCGCAGATGCGTCGAATGCATCCGATTCGGATAGCGCGTCTTCGAATGGGGACGAGAATGTGTCCGCTGGTGGCACAGCCAAGCCTACGACAGCCTCAAATCGAAGGTCGAGGTATACGCGACAACAAAAGATTTTCGATTTTGTTCGCCCCAAGTCTGCGCTCAAAGAGAATGAAGAGGTCTTCGGGTTCAACGACATAGCTGAAGCTCGCTTGAAACAGAAGCGATCTGGTAGGTCGACCCAGTCATCGACAGTCAAAGCGTCCACTTCGAAGCGATATACCACAGTGGAGCCAGTGTCTGATGACTCAAGCGAGAGCGACTTAAGTGGCTTCATTGTCTCCGATAGTGAAGTCGAAGCCGAGGAAGATACCGATGACGGAGAGAAATCGTGGGGAAAGAAGAGCGAAGAAGACAGCGATGAGGGCGTTTCAGGTAATGAACACAATCACGTTCACACAATCGGAGGCGACGATAGTGACTCATCTGTTGTGCTGGCCGGCCAGAAGAGACATCGCAAAGATGCTCCCAAGAGCAGCCGACGGATACTGTCATTAGGTGCCTCAAGTGACAGCGACGTTGACGAGGAAAAGAGAGCAGAGCAAGTCCAGCCCATTCGGAAACGTGTTCAGCCAACAGCATCGCATTTGTCCTTTGGCGCAAAAATTCGCGAGCTCGTGGATGAAGAGCAAACGGCGCAGATGTTCCATCGAGGCCACAGCCTCCAATCTGCCTTTACATTATTCCTCCACGTTCTCGCTGCCATGACACTTGATCGACACGGAGAGTTCTCTGCACGTCTCTTCTGTGATCCCCGAGTCCCGTCTCATCGCGCCAAAGTTGCAATTGCGTGCCTGGCAGAGTTGATTCAGCGGAAGATCGACAAGGTTGTCTATGACAGGCTGAGCAAGAATGAGCGGTTCAGTTTTATGTACTTCCACCCAGTAACAGGTTGGGCTCAGGCTCTTGCTAGTGATAAGGAGGCGCCTCCACTGGATTGGCTATTTGGGAACCGTGCTGCCTTCCGCAAAGAGTATTCAGCGGAATCCATTGCCGAGGGAGAAGGCACATGGGCAGAAGCATTCCAAGATGAATGTTCTCTGGATCTTGTAGAAAATATTCATGTGGAGGACCCAGATGGTATCCCAGAGATTCAAAGTGCTGTCGTGGCTGCTCTTCGTGCCTCCATTCCACTGCGGGTAAAGGCTGCTAATGCCTGTCGTATGGTGCTCAGGGCGTTGCATGACAAACGCCAGCAGTTCGTCCATTCAGATGTGTGGGCAGGCAGGGACTGGAATCTAGCTAAGACTCCAATTGAGGTGGGAGCAGCTGCAGCCCTTTTCGAGACCAATGAAGACATACATGCAGTCGATGCAGACCAGGTCGAAGACGACCCAGACCTGGTGTTTCACTCAAGGTTGTCATCGAATGCAATACGGCACTCGCGTGGTAAACAGCACTCAAGCAAGCCGAATGTGCGGTCCGAGTCAGACGTCGAAGAGGAATTAAATGACGATGAGCGAGCCCGAGATGCCGCCATGTACGTTGCACACAAGTTTCTTTTTCCGAACGTGTATGGTCGAGTCGTGTCAACCCTCGCCCACCTGAAATATGATGCCCCATGGTGTGATATTTGTAGGAGAGCAGGCCATGCATCTTCTTCATGCGTCCGGTTTATGGGTGCCGTCGTCAATCCTGACATCCTGTTCATGTGGCCTAACTCGACAAGATCGTTTGTCCTGGCCTGCGGAGAGATCCCTGATGAACATTCTGCACAATATGTCGAGAAACGGAAAGCTCCTCTCAAGAACAGCGAGTATACGGACAAACGACGCAGAAAGGCGGGAGAAAGAACATCAAACAACGCATCAAAAGTAGAACCACAGCGTTCAGATGCTCAAGCTGAGACTAAGAGACAGGAAAACGTACTGGTAGACCTAACTTTTGCAAGCGAGAGTGACGAAGATAGTTCAAAGGATGTGAAGAAGGTAGCGAACGCACGACACCAGTCGTCTCCGGCTGTTATTGAACTGGATGACTCAGATGAGTTCTCTCAACCCTCTACGTCTGTCAGTCGCTTAACAAAGTCACCGCAGGGCAGCATTTTGAACTACCTAATGAAGAAGTCCTCAGGAACACAGAGTGCGCAGGGGCCAATTGTGTCAACAGAGCACAAATCGACTCGACTCCGTCAATTAACACTAGGAGCTTACGAAAACCGAAAATACTACCAGGGCTTTGAGAGTCTTCTTGGAGATTCGGATTCCGACTCGGATTTGGATCTACCTTCCCGCCATGCTACGCGTAAAGCTAACAGCCCCAGAAAGCGATCAGTAGCTTCGGACAAGTCCGTGATAGTCATTGATGAAAGTGACCCGAGCGTGGAGTCTTCTTCAGATTCTAGTACTTCTGAGTCAGATACAGGCACACCTAGTAGTGACAGTAGCGACGTCACAGACGATGATGTCAAGGGAGGTGATGATGATGATGATGATGATGATGAAGATGATGATGCTATCATCGTAGACGACATGCCCTCTGAAAGGTTTGTTTCCATGCTTATGAAGCGAGCCTCCCTTCCGAAGTCTGCTCGTGCCCCTCGGCTTGTATTCACACCTGGCTTTGTCAAGTCGCTGGAAAGTGACACTAGAGATGCCTTCCTATCGAGTTTTTGCCACGAGTCTGCCCATGACCAGAACCGAGCTGCCAAGCTACATAAGGAAATTCGAGACAACGAAAAACGGGCCAAGGTCGCTGGTCGTATTGCTCCTACTCAAGGTTATGACTATGATTTCGCAGCAGGCTCCGTTTGCAGTCGTCGAGTCATGTTGTACCATATGATGTCTCACTTTCAACTGATGTGTCTACGTGCGGTTCGGGAAGATCTCGCTGCACAGAACGTTGTTGAACTTTCAGATGATGCTGTTCTGGAATGCAATACCCTTTCCAAAAACGTTGTCAGTCAACTCTATCGTTTGTTTGGCCAGCTTACTGAACTCGCTGAACGATACGGTGAGAGCGATTCGCGCCAGGCTGAGATCGATTTGGAGCAGTTAGAGGTATGGGCCAGATCGAGTGTTTCCGCCTTCAGGAATTCACTCCACTCGGATGCTACAATCGCAGTGAAGCTGGCGAAATTGAGTGAGCTAAGAGATGGAGATGGCGCGCAAGTAACTATTCCCATTCGTAGAATCGCATCAGAACTCGCAACTGCCAGTGATGTTCCGTGGAAAGGATGGAATACCCCTCAATATCATCCTAATACTCTCAGCTGGTCTGTGCGTAGACCATGGGCCTTGTTACCAGCGCTCTTCACAGGAACCCGGCCCTCAGACAAGACAACCGCAGATGCTGACACTAAGAGGAAAAAGCCTTCTCGTAAGAAGCAGGCTACAGACAGCAACACGTCAAGCACGCCGAATCCTGTCTATGTTCCAGTTGCCGCAGTGCGGACAGCAGTCTGGCATGCAGCTCGTCTCACATCCGAGTGCATTGGACCCTACACTGAGGTCGACATCGGCGTTGAGAAAGACACCGGAGTGGACCTTTTAGTAATGCTCGCAGAGTGGCGGCGCCTCTTGCCCGCTCCTACCTCCACCTACAGTTCCACTGCCGCGGTGTCGAAGAGGCATGCCTAACACTAGGTCAACCCCATTCTTCGACTCGGGCATTAATTTTGATTTTGAAAACGTTCATGCACACTTTCCATGGGTGTGAAATCTCGGCATGGGGCAGTGGGACTGGAGATCCAATAATATGTACAGCAAGATCAGCGGCTTTTATATTAGTTACAGGCGCTCCTCACCCTTAGCGACCCTGACGTTGCGGCATACAACTCACAAATTTAGATCACTCATTTCATCACCTCTCACGTCACCCCTGCCTGAACCCTAAATCGGCGCCCACTAGCATAGTCTCACGGAGCTGAGACCACATATTGACTGATCTCCACCCGCGCAAGCAATGTACAAAGCGTGGACAGAGTTTAACAAACGCATCGTGGAGGCCTGGTCGGGCACTTTCACCTCTGAAGACCAATCGGGAACCCCTCAGCAGGAACACCCCGTTGGGAGAAGCCACATCTACACCGAGCCAGCACCAAACGCGGGTGCTCCAGTATCTGGCGGGCGTCAGTCAACTCAGGTAACTTCCCCTCAGACCGCCAATGGCGCCGGGGTCCGTGCTGAGGGTGCTCCGTCCTCAGACGAAGAACAACCCACAACTGACTTGCCCACCACTGAAGAGCTCGACTTGGACTACTACTCGAGCGCCCCGCCGCTTGCATTCAGTCCAGCGACGGTAGTTGGCCAGCACACTGCTCCGGCGCCACGGGCTGCGGTACCAAGGATTGACAATCCCAACATACGCGTTGTGCCTCCTTCAGAACAGCCCCTACACTGGTGGTTGGGTGGTTCGGCCGATGGCCAAACCAGCGCTGTCGGAGCCAAGCCATCGCCTCCGTCCTATAGTTCCGCTGTTGGTGTCACGTCATCGCCTGAAGGCACTCGAAATGTCAAGCCAGTTCCCCCACCTCAGCCATCATCTCGCAACAGCGAAGAAGCTGTGAGACGCCCCGTTCTGGAGCATCCACTGGCACGCCAGGAAGTCGAGATGAGGATGAAGGCCGAAGCACAGGCACGTGGCAATTATGTGAGCACAAGTATGCAGTCTCCCCCTAACGCAGCAGCCAGAAGCAGATCCAGTTCCACTGCAAGTCGCGCACAACTTGCGCCAGGAAATCCGAGCCTCTCTTACTTCGCTGAACTTGCACTCTGCGATGCAGTCACTTGCCCACTATGCAATCGCTTCTTCAAAGATCCCGTTACTCTACCATGTGGTCATAGCGTGTGTGCCCCGTGCCTCTACTCAGGATGGGATGTTGAGGTTGAGGCCGTTCGACAACGTCTAGGTAGTGGCACGACAGACGCCCAGCCCGCTGTCGTTTCGCCTACTGGGTCGGGTGTCACCCTGCGATTCACAAAATGCAAGTTGTGCGACAGTCCTGTATACCCCTATGCTCATATTATCCCACCAACGTATCTGAAGCAGTCACAAAGCCTTGTCACACTGAGCGCACTTGCGCAGCGACTCGTTCGTGAACGTCTCGAACAAGAGCGGCTTGCGCGCGAGCAGGGCAGACCTTCACCCGACAGCGAGTTCCTTCGTGATATGAAGGCAGGGCTGTCAGAAGTCTACGACGAGGCTAAAGGCGCTTTGCACAGCATGGCTGAGCACGTAGGGCCTATGCTTGCTGAGGTTTCAAAGTCAGCAAAGGCGTCTATGCAGTCAGCGTACGCCAAGCTGTTTGGATATTCGACTGAGACCACAGAGATTCCACTCGAAAAGAGGCAACCAGGAAGCGATATCACCACCGAACACCGAAGCAGCGCGTCGGCGCCTGCTGAATCCGAAGAGTGCAAAGACGCCCCTGAATCGTCTCAAGCCCAAGCCGAAGCAGTTCACCAGTCAATTCCAGATCCAGAGGAGGGCGAGCAACACTTGAGCAAAGAGCAACCCGCTCCTCGGCAGCGAGACCCGCAAGCATCAGAGGGTAGTGAGCCAGCAGTGGCATCCGACCTTGTGTCCGTTGAGATCGTCGCGACAGAAAGCGCCGTGCCCCAGTCTGATAGCGTCGATACGTTGGACAGTGAGCATGCAGGACCCGGGGGAGTCAATGACAAGGGACAAGAATAAAGCAAAATCAAGTGGACTGTAGCTAAGGTGTATGTGTTAGCCTGTTTACATGTTGTTGTTCGCACACTGTGAACACGTCACCAACCACCTGGAGCTTGTACCGGATACCCTCACCCAAGTTTTCGAGAATATCTGAGAGCAAGTACCGAGGATCCACCACCGCGTGCGGGGCTCACACCCGATGGTATTGCATCCCAAACCGCAGATGAGATGATTGACGGAGTGTGGTCACGTTGCACTCGCTAGATCTGTCACCCGGACAGCTCGAAGTGGGACCCCGTTGAAGGCTCACTCCTTGTGGTTGACCAATCGGACCAGCAACCTAACGAGATCGTGACAAGATCTTGTACATAACACGCGAATTCAATATCCCAGCACGGCGTCACACGGCGCAAAGCCAGTCCTATGAGCTCAAGTCAATCGGACGTGCGCAACTACAATCTCTGCAACATCTACCGCGAGGACATCGCGCTGCTTGACCCAGGCAAGTGGCTCAATGACACAATCATCCACTATGTCTTCGAGCGATTCACTCACGACGACTTCAAGGAGTTAAAGCATCTGCTCCGGTATGTCCCCCCGCAAACTGCCTTCATCATTCAACACGATCGTGACGAGGAAGATGTTGAATCTACGGTCCGCCTTGCACTACAGCCTGCGGTCCTAGTCTCTGGTAACGAACTTAAGCAGAACGGGGAGGCAAGCAGTAGCCACGAAGGTAAGAGCACCATCGATGACGCGCTCCAGCCAGATGCGTTGAGGGCGCCGAGATTCATCTTCCTCCCGATCAACAACAGCGCCCAGTTCAATAGGGTTTCCGGAACCCATTGGTCGCTGCTTGTTGTTGATCGCGAGCAAAGCCTATACTTGCACTTTGATAGCTCCAGCACCCGTCCAAATACTAGGATCGCAGAGCAGTTCGCCCAGAAGCTGCACCGAACTCTCCTATCACTGGGCTTAGCAGGGAAGGCGGTGCACTCCTTCCGCACCGTCAGCGAGGGGCCAGTCCAACAAAATACTTTCGACTGCGGTGTATACGTGCTAATAACCACTTCGGCGATCGGAACCTGGATCACGAGACGAAACCAGAATCTTGGCCAGCCCCTACCTAGTCCAACTGTGCATGAAGAGTCGCTCGATATTGCATCCCAAGAGTGTATGCAATTCATTGCGACAACTGCAACTGCAGAGTCGTGCACAGCACTTCGGAGAGAGATTAAGCATCAGCTTGAACAGTTGTTTCGCACTTGAATATAAGGGAATGACAGAATGGTTTCAATGTATTTCCGAAGTGGCATACGTGTGTACAGGTTACAGGAGGCAGAGATACAAGCAAGTTTGGCCTTGCGACTATTTGAGAGAGTGGTGCACGAAGGATTTAGCAAACCGGAGGACATGAAGTATACAACTAGTGTACAGCGCAAACGGAGTAACACCCTCTTATGGTTGAGTGCTACGTGAGACCGAACTAGTATTAAATAGCAAAAACTGCTGATAAAGCAGCACAATCGGCGATGGGCCTGTGCCGAGAAATAAGCAATGCGTCACTAGATAGCTGCATAGACTGTAGATTCATCAAGGCTTCTTACTCAGGATCCCTACTCTGAGCCAACTACTCGCCGGCTACTCGCCTTCGTCGCAGGCTTGTTTGGCTTTCATTTCTCGGAGTTGCTGCCGTTTCTGTCTTCGGGAGAGCTTATACTCTACCCATTGACGACGCGCAGCCAGTCTAGCGAGAAGATCGCGCTCTCGCTGAGCGCATCGTGCAGACATCTTAAAGTCAAGGAATCCGTCCAAGAGCTTTCTAAATGCAAGGAGAACAAAGTCATCTTCACTTTGCGCAAGCATAATCAAATCGGTGAAGGAATAGAAATACAAAGGAGAATATAGTGGCGCGGTCTTCAGATGCTCCGCCTTCATGGCAAGCATGGAGTCTTTCGCGAGGTAGGTGTCGAAATCAATGTCATAGTCATCAATTGGGTTAATCAGGAGAGTGTGATCATCAAGAGTGTGTGGCGCCGTTGTCGAGTGCAAAGGTATAGTGTTATTCTCTGCTAACAGGTCTGAGAGAACTTCTGGTTGTGGAGGCTTACCAGAGCTATCTTGCGGACCCGTTGGCTCAGCACCACTCTTCTCAGACCTCGATGGCGTAGGCGAATGCACTCTTTCCTGCACCGCGGGGACCGAATCTGAAACCAATCCCAATGTGGGGAAGGTAGGGAGCTCTGGCGAGGAAAGCGGAGGCAATGCCAGCGCACCAAGCTGAGCAGGCGTGGGAACATCCAATGGTAACGATGGGCGCTGTTGTTGCTGCTGATTTTCTGCAAGTCGTGGCGAAGACTGCGGTGAGGACTTTGGTGGTGTGCCCGATACCTCCCGTTCGCTCAGGCTTCGTTCAAGCTTGTGAGCCTGACCTAGGTCGGGTACAAGCGGATGTGACAACTGCCCATGAGTACCGGACACATCGACTGTCGCCAATCGTGAATGCCGAGTGCCCTTGCCAGTAGTCGCAGCCGCTGCAAAGGATATAGAACTAGGGGCATCCGCTCGGCCCGGTGGCTGTCTAGCATCCTGCGTGTTTGGAGGTGGCGCAGCTGAAAATACTTGCCGCTCATCGTCGCCTCGAGTTCCTGCTGTCTCTACCCGACCGCTATCCCATGGCTTGTACTTGATGTCAGGAGGTGCAGACATCGACCTGCGATGCGTCTTGACAACGTTCCTAAAGTCCACTTCACCTTTCCACCTACCCTGAGTGTCTTCGGAGAGAAGGATTTGAATTGCATGAAGAACTGGAACGCTCGCATATCCATCAACCACTTCGTCCTCTGGATCTAAGATGCGCTTTCCACAAGCACGGCATGCTCGATTTCTTCGCATTGCAGCCTGATGAACTTGAGCGTGGGAAAGGAAGGTCTTCTGCTGAGTCACCGTACGGAGTTTGGTAAGATCACGCAATGTCTTGCCGAGTGCTTCGCATTGATCCAATAACTGACTGATTTCGCAGGGTAGCTCATCGTCATTCTCACGCGTCTGGAACTCAACGCGACCTCGCTCAAGTCGAGCTGCACGCTCGCGGAATGCCCGGAATGTGGTTGTATCTTTATCATCATCATCTAGGCTGCAATCGCTCGAGCTTTCACCCTCTTTGTCGAATTCTGCCTCTTCAATGGCTTTGGATTCGTCATCGCTCCACACCCAAGCGTCGTCGATTTCCTCGTTCAGCCATGAAGATGCTCTCCGGAAACGTCCTGTTACTGGGTCACGCTCAACTACGCGTTTGCAGAGCATCAGCCCAACATCACGCAATGTAAATCCACGGTCAAGCGCTTTTTGAAGGGTGATACCAGCAACCTTGAACAGCCTCAGGCATTCTGGACGGATGTGGAGAGTCGGGTGCTCCGCTAACATACGAGCGTCATGTTCGACATCCAGCGAGCGGACGTAATCCAAAACCTCTGGGACGCAAGGTCTCGCCGCCTGTGGCCAAGCGAGCCAGCACAGATAATCCTCTTCAAGGCAAAGGGTATCAGGTAGGGTGTACGCATGATCAATCGGGATAAGCGTTATCTGGTCGGTGAATTGCGATGAGCACCCGTGCGATCCACCCAAACCTCCTCCGCAACCACCACTGCCGCCCATCCCACGTTTCCATGGACGTGGTCCTCCGCGTGAATGATGATTCACAGGTTTGTGTGAGCTCCGACTTGCGCGATGTCTTGGATTTGAGGGCGATCGATGAAGCGTTCCTTTCAGGGACTCCAAGCCTTCTCGATATTTAGCTTTGATTGCTTTGTCTGCTACACTAGCACGATATCGATCGAATCGATACAACTTGTGCACAAGGGCCTCAGCCGGTGCTGGAAGCGATCGGATCGTCATGGAACTACCGGGTTTGGTGACGGTCATGACTACACTACCAGCATCTGAGGAAGTTGGAGTGAAATGAGAATGCTCGGGATGAGGGAGCGAAGAGGTTGGTACAAGTGTCGACGTTGGAAGCGCGATCGGAATACCATCATTCTCCGCAGTCAGGTATGACGGGCCATGCTCAACAAGAGTCGCGTTCGCAGGATCCGGGTTCGCATTGCGTTCAAAGACGAACCCAAATAATGACGAACTAGGAGAGTAATCAATTGCAGATGAGCCGGACATTGAATTCGTCTCTGAATGTGCGTCGGTGAGAGGCGGAATGTTATCAAACGCATTGGTACTCAGGGCAGCAGTGATTGGATCCGCATTCGACAAGGCGTGTGCTGGGCCACCAGTCGCAAGTGAAAGCACTGCAGAGCGCTGTCGGTTATCTGAGGTTGCCTGCACAGACTGGTTCTCCACTTGGTTGTGCTCCGGAGGTGTGGAAGACAGTGATTCTGTATCACTACCGCTGTTTTCATCCACTGCGAGTCGTGTCAACTCGAAGTGATCATGGTCGTTGTGGATGCCAGTGATCTTGGTGCTATGAGTAGAGTGATGATTCAACGCTTCGCTCCCAAGCATCGATCTGACGCCAGGTGACACCGAGCGCGAGGCCATGGCGTGCTCTAGTGTTGTGGCAGGCATTGTGGTAAAGACATTTCCGCGACCTTGGGGCCGCATGTTCGGTGTTGGCACACTTGAAATGCTTAACCGTTTCGCTGCCGTCGGCAAAGGGCTGCGTTTAACATGGAGCGGTGCTAGCCAATGGGAATGCTGCTCAGGATGATCTACGTTATGATCGTTCAGACTAAAACTGGGGACGATGCTAGGTCCGGAGGACGTGCTTGTCAAAGCCGGGGTCGCGCTTCCCAAATACATGGGAGTAAGTCCCGTTGGAATGTTACTATCGGAGATCAGGATTGGAGAGAAAAATGGAGTTGACTGCGGGGCGGGGTGGCGCGAGGTGGTTGACCTGGAATCCTGCGAGGCATTCTTGGCTTTGTTGCCCTTGGGTGCATCTTTGTCAAAGGTACCTGGGCCTCTGCGGACTGGTACACGTTTTCTTCTCACAAGCACGTTAGCAGTGTTTCGATCTAGATTCAACATGCGCAGATCTAGAATCGCAATCTTTTGGACTTCAAGGTCAGGAAACAAGGAGTATGAGATATCCTCGGAGGTTGATGTGGCAATGACGTACTCTTGCAACGACCCGAGCTTCTTTCTTGTAACCAGGGTGGCGGATGCTTGCTGATTGAGCTCACGAGAGGGAAGTTGTGGTGTTGCACCTGCAGAATTAAGTACGGGTGACACGTCGTCCAACAGGTCTTCGGGGATGTCTCCACCAACAGGTTGTGTCGCGATGGCTCGCTGTGGTGTGAGCGTTGTAGGAGCTACCGTGTCCTTTCCTGCGTGTTCTTCGCTGGAGCTGTGGGTTGGGTCGGGGAGGATATTTGGCAAGCTCAATGGGGTAAACGCCGGTGATGCGAACCCACCGGTCTGAGACCAATTCGGATTGCTCCCCAGGGGTGGCGAGTTAGTTGAAGGCATCGATGTAGACATCGAACGCACTGGTGACGGAACGGGTTCTAATGCAGCCTGACGATCAACAGGACCCACGAAATGTCTGGTAGAAAAGGTTCGTGCAAGCACTGCAATCGGACTCCATGGTGTGTCACGCGATGCCGATCGGGGTAAGTCCTCCGTCAGATTAAGAGAAAGCTCCTCTGGTACTGGCGACGTTGACGATGGTGACCGAAGTGTCTGCGTGGCTGAATCAGGTGCGAAATGCACCCGTCGTCCATCATTAGGAATATCTACTCGCATCGGGGAGCGCTCATCAAGCTGCCGAAGACTGAGGGCGGGAGTCACGTTCGTAGTGGTCTCGCTACTGCTGGCGTTACTGGTTGAAGCGTTGTAACTGCGCCCGTCACCGTCAGCTTCACCCTCTGCCAAGGCATCCTTGGACGTGCCGCTTTGCAGACTACAGCTGCTTTCAGGACGGTTGTAGTGTTCATGCGTAGGGGTATCAAACACACGACTAGCACGCCGCGCGCTGGACGCGTTCGTTGGGGATTGGAGCGCAGTCGGTGGTAGGGCTGCGGCAGCAATTCTTCCGAGCTCCAGCGGTTGATTTAGCATCGGTTCCGGAATTTCGGCAGGTTTCATAATCACAAATCTGGAGGGTCGACGTTTTGTCGACAAAGGTGTGATGGTAGGCTGCTGACGAGCAGGGATTTCGACATTTAGTGGCTTCGGCTCGTGTACGGCCGTTCTAAGTTGTTCGCCCTCACTTTCAAGCTTCGTTGCACCATCTTTGTTCTCAGTGCTCGCTCTGCTCGCAGCCTCGGCCTCTTGTCTTAGTTTCCACTTGGGCTTCCATGGACGAGCCTTCTGTGCAGTGTCTTCACTCGGATGGGCACTGCACTGCTGCAGAGTCGAGACAGTTGGCGCAGCTGGCACGGGATCTTTAGACGTACACGACATTGTGGACTCAGCAACCTGAGATCCCGCGATCGAAGGGTTGGAAGCCTTTGCTAACGCCTCTTGTTCTTGTCGGAGCTTCCACTTTGGTTTCCATGGGCGAGGCTTACACGATGAGCTCTCACGTGACTCCTTTTCTTCGCTGCGTACTGCAGTTGTTGGTGGTGCTGCGACGACTTCGACGGTGGTCGTTTTGTCAGAGCTTTGCATGTCTGTGCGGGCTTTCGGAGGCGCTGCCTGTGCTTGTGGAAGTGTGCTGTCTGAGCTTTGGACCTGTTGCTTTGACTTCGCACGGGCTTCGATAAGCTCGATCAACGCACGCCGCTCACTCTCGTAGTTTGGACTAAGAGGCTCTGGAGTACGTGTCCCACTACGACACAACTGGTCTTGGCCACCTGGCGAAGTTGATTCTTCATTTGTGCTTCCGTGAGCCTCATGTGACAGCATCGACTCGTTAGTCATTGTGTTGGATCGTGTTATTGTATCAAAAACTCCGAGACCAGCCGTCTCGCCTGGAGGATTAAACAAACTCAAACTTCGGGCGGATGCAGGTGCTCGAAAGGACACTGAGACAGAATGAGTGAGTGGCGATGCATCGCTGAGGGGCGATGATTTGGTCTGCGACGTATGAGAAGCCGACGATTGATGTGATCTCGACAAAAAGTTGCGACGCGCCGCCCGAGCCAGAGGATCGGTCTTCCCTGACGCGAGTTGCCTCAAGGACGGATCGGTCGCACACCACGCGGCCCAAGTGGTGGGATGGTCAGTAGCCTTGCCCCCACCTTGGGAGGGAAGTGTATCCTGAAACAATTCGTGCGAGCTAGACGATGAGGGGAAGACATGGTGAAGGTCATCAACGAAGGCGGCAATAGGTAGTTCGGCTTCTACCGTTACTGGTACACCGGCGAACGAGCCATGGTCTAGCAGCCACGCAGCCACCTCTCGGCTATGACCCTCTCCACTACGTATTCCAGGTCGAAAACTGAAGTGTCCTAATGCCCCAGAATACCCGCGTGGGTTATGTGGTGCAAAAGCCTCTTCATCCTGTGGTTTGAACACCAGAACTTTGTGATGAGACTCTTCTGAACGTGACGATGTCGACGTGCTCAGCGATGGTGTGGAAATTGATGATCCTTTGACACTTTGGAACGCTGAATTAGTGTCGACAAACGACTGACTACTACCAGCAGCGCTTGGCTTGTCTGTAAGACTTGTTGCCTCTTCATCCTCTGTCTCCACAAAGTTCGAAGGATCAAAGCCTTCCTCGAGGAAGGCTGTTAGAGCCGACTTTGAGAACTCCCCACAGCCCTCAAGATCCCCAGCGCGTAGGAAGTAGGTGCCACCTGTACCATCTTTGCTCAGCTCAGGCTTGAGACCTTGGCACAAGCCCAAAGCACCGAGCACATAGCGTTTGACAAAAGCTGGCGGGAGCAGTGCAGGTGCTGATGGAGAAAGCGGTCCGGTCGAAATGGTGGTCTCGTTGCAACCTGGATCAGTAGAGGACTTTTGCAAGGCTGACACCTTCATGGGTGCGCAGTGAATGGGTCGAATGATATCCTCGAGTTGGAGAGGGGTCAGGGATTTTCGGCGTACATGCTGATGTCCAATCTGAGACACACCTGATGGAGGGGCGGGATTGGTTGTGGGAGTACCCTTAGAGATCGCATCGGAAGTGTGTTGACCGCTCACAACCGCATTGTTCTCAGCTGCAGGAAGCTTCAAGGCCTCAGCCTCAATCAGCATGTCGATCTGACTTCCTAAGGGCTCGCAGTGGATGTCTGAGAGCTTACTATTGCCTTCGAGATTACGCTTGGAGTCAAAGTGGCTCGGTTGTTGGAGTCTTCTGGCTGGTTCGATTGCGGATTGCGAATGAACACCTTTCGCGAACTCAGGGGGGAACGTCAGTCCCGCGTGGGCCTCTTCGCTACTGGAAGGTTCAATTAGACGAGGGGGCATTGCTGGGGTCGTCATATCTGTACTAAATACAGAAGTTGAAGCCGTGGCAGAGTGAAAGGAAACAGGCGAAGATTCAGAGTTCGAGACGGGGGTGTACGGCAGCGTCATATTTGCCTTGGCTCCACTGGGAGATTCCTCCAAAAGTGAGGCCGTTGTTGCAGTCGGGCCCAGTGACTTCTCCTCGTGGTAGGGATCAGAGGTGCTAAAGGATTGGAGTTGAAGCAGCTCCGCCTTCTGTTGATAAAGAACGCGATGCTCGGCGTCATCACTCATGCCTTCCAATCGCTTGCTCTGGGCTTCGCCTTGGTTCTTTTCACCTGCTATCCGCTTGCTGCCCTGCAGTAGGAATTTTGGGAGTGCATCGCTGACTATGTTCCGAGAGTTATGTTGTGGCAGCATGATGCAGCGGGCTCCTCCTGTCACTGCGAGTATGCACCGTAGAGTCGCAGGTAGTCCTTCTGCTCCTCAGGCCAGCAGGGCAAGGCGAGCACGAGGAGAGAAGAGCGACAAAGAACCGCAAACTGCAGACGGCACGAGTAGGGGGACAATGCTTCGGTGCAGCAAAGTGAGGCGTCACCGAAGGATGGCGCCTCAAGGTGCCGTGCAGTAGACTCGCCGTGGTGTGACGTGTTATTGATCCTCGAATCGAGACGGCGCTTATTATTGGAGTTGGACCAACCGTCTCCACCGTCCTAGCTGGAGCAACTCGCGAGTGACCCGTTACGAAGCTATCCTACGAGGTCTTAGCACTACGTACGAGCCTTCTGTAGCTTGGGTGAGAGCTGCGAAGCTGGCACGGCTGCTGTGGGGTCCACACGCAGAGGAGCACACCCACAAGCGGCGAAACAGGCAAGAGCTACTCCCTAGCACAGAATGGTAACGACTTTGCGGGCGTCCAGAGCCATACCAGGGTGAGCTCTGGGTTCGACTCAATTTTGGCACACAGTGTCAGATGCTACTGCGGCGCCAAGGCGTACTCACGTGGCGAGGCGGCTGTGGTGCGGCGTGAACCAACTTGAAATAGATGCTCGTGCGCGCGCGGTTGAGAGCAAGGGGTTGGATCCCGCAGGGTCTACCGCCTCAAGCCAGCTAGACGAGGAGTATGAACGAGTCAGCCAGCACGAGATGATGAGTGGGACGACATTCATGAGGTCTTTAAGTCACAGCCTCTCGGAAAGGCGTGCTAAAGGAGTCTAACGTATGCTACTGACTTGTTGAAGAGGGCGTCGCGGTCGTTTCTCGCTGATTTCAAGGGTATCCTGGACATACACTGCATAGAAACCCGGTGACGCAAGATGAATCCACGTCATAAGTGGTGATGAGTCATTTTCTCACACACAATATCCCTCACTCTTCGCAAAACGGGTTATAACCAGTTCCAAATCTCTCCAAGTTAAGTCAATTCAGCATGATTTGGGTGGGAATGCCAGGATTTACCGCACAATAACCAGGCGTAACTAGTCACCCATGCCGGGGTCTACTCAACCCCCACAAATTCCCAAGCAGATGCTCCCGTACCACGCAGCTTTAGCCACCGCTGATCCCACTCATGAGAGCCGTTTTTTAGTGTTTCCCGGGTCACTGGGAGGGATATGTCGCGTGCAGTGGGTGTCTCGCCAGTTCAGGGATCGAGTGTGTGCAAGTGCGGCATGGTGTGATCTCGTTGAATATGATTTTTTAATCCCGACATGAGCTCTCTTACTCGCTAACGGGCTCCCAACCCCCGCGCAAATCCGCTGTGACAAACAGTTGAACAAAAGTTTAGTATAACTGCAACTCGGTAGATACGCGGTGCGGGGCATGGACCACCCCGAAGATAGGTTTGCAGGTGAACGCGCTACCCTACGCGCACAGTAAGTTTCGTCTGCACGGATGACAACGACCAAACAGTCCTCAGGCTTTGAGAGCTTTATCGTCACACCCTGGGCTTCCATCGGCGAGCTGATGCTGGCGCACGACCTGCTGTACGCATTTGGGTCGCCTGCGCTCCAGGAACTCGGGATCCGACAGGTTGCGGTATGGCGCGAACGTACGGGACGACTCCCGGTCTCGCTGGAAATGACCGTGGCGGCCGTCTCGGCCCACTTGAGGTTCAGTGTCATTCCGGACTTTCACTGGCCCGCGCTCCGCCGCCACAGGCACTACACCAGCCTCCTTGCTGGGGCTGGGGCCTTGGACGGCGTTGCATCTAGAGCTGGCGGTGCAAGTTGCAATGCCCCGAAGGGAACTGTAAGGGATGATGAGGATGATGATCGGAATGACGATGAGGAAGATGATGTGCAGCGGCAACAGCAGCCCGACCTTGAAGAGAATGAGGATGCAGTGTTTGCATATCTCACACGGACACACATGGATTTAGATATAGACATGGAGGTAGATGTGGGAGAGGAGGGCTCAGCGGCCACAGATCCCACCACGCCAACTTCTCGGGCTGATGGACAGGACCTCACTGAGTCACAGGCAACGAAGGAGACGTTTTCGAGTGGCACTCGAAAACAGAGCACGAGGAATGTCAATGGAGCAGGAGCAGTCATGGAAGCATACTGGAATAGTCCCAAATTCTCAAAACCCAGAAAACTGGAGGCACACGAAGAAATGGCAGCACGGTACGAAATGAGTGCGATCGTCATTCGATTCGTGAATGGTATTGTCGACCCAGAACAGAAAAGCGAACGAGTTACCTCCATCTCGAGGCTCGCCACGACACTCGATTTGGACCGCAGTTTGGTGGATCTAAGACATGGTGCCACACATAATGAGCTGCCATCCTTTGAGGCGCTCTGTGGCAGTCTCTTTGTGATCCTAGAATGGGTAGAAACGTATTTTTGGTCAGTTCAACTGCGCGCGGTGAATCAGCGAATTGTTGCTATGAACCGTGCACTGCAGGCGTATCAGCATGCATTGCGCACCATCCTCCAAGAGCAGGCTTCGAAAAAGGGTGAGCCTATTCAATCGCACTTGCGACTAATCAACAATGCAATCGTGAGCGTTCACGCTACGTTAGTTGATCTTGCCAGTTTGGATGGGCACTTCTCCACAACTGCACAGTACGCAGCACTTGTCGCCGCCCCATCATATGCTCTTGCAGTTTCGCACCCACTGCGCGTTCTGCAAGCAGTTGTACCCAACAAAGCAGGTGTGACTAGGCAATCGGTGTCGCTATGGCTGATACAGCAATTCCTTCTCCCAGGTCTGCTCAATGAATATCGAATGTTCCAGCTGCCGGAAGGAACGTCGTTCAGCGCGTTGGTTGCCCAATCGAAGGTCCAAAGTTTCATTGATCAGATAATGAGTGTTTGGGCCCCTCTAATCCGACATCTTGGCATTGTACTTGCGAACAGCATGCAATTCGAAGCGACACTTGTTATCAGTATGATTCATTTCTTTGTGTTGCTACAGGGTCCTCTCGCGCATTCGTCCAAAAGCTCCTTGTTGAACGCTGCCTTAGCCAAGAGTCACGACATCGCTTCGCAAACGTGCGATACACTAGTCGTCTCTCCATACCTCTTCCGGACAGCTTTTGCAGGACATGTAGACAGGAGCGACTCAATGCACCTTGAAGAACGAACGGCATTTTCATTGATTCTATTGAATCTGATTAAGCACCTGACGTGCATTCCAGGTAGCGATGATTCAGGCAGTCACACCTCCAGTCCAAGTGGATATATCCTCGACAGTCAGTTCCTATGTAGCTGGCTACGTGCACGAAGATCCCAAGAATTGCACACCCAGTTACTCAACTCGATTGCAGGCTCACCGTCATTGCAAGCAAGTGGTCAGGTCACATTCACGCCGCAATTGAGTGAGCTTGGAAGGCAGGGCAATGTCCTTTCAACCCCATTACCCGAACTCGTAGATTGGGTGGCCGTAGACAGACTGCTAGCCGTGAGTGCCACTTCGTCTCTTGAACGAGACCACATTGAATCCTTGAGGCGGCACCTCGCAAATGTTGCTCTCCAGCTCGCAAGGGCAGACAGCTTGGGATGTAATCTGACGAAGGTTATCACTGAATGTCACCAAGCTCTCCCACACCCGACGCAGTCAGCTTCTATTGTAGGTGATGGAGAGAACACACAGTCCAAAGCTGAACGTGTTCGGTCAAGGCCTAGTAACCTGCTGCTCGAGGACCCTCAGTTTCAGGCATATAGCGCCACTCCGGCCCCAATGGACATGGATCCTCCATCAAAGCGTGTGCAGCTTGATGTATCGGCTGGCAAAGCGACTACCCACGTCGACGTCGATTCGCAAGAACTCGTCAAGTCAGCGCCTTCGAAAGAATACTTTGGCAGCTCGCTGTTTGGATTTCTCCCAACTCTTGAAAAGCACTGGAAGTGCGGGATGGGTAACGGCTGTGCTAGGCCATACGGCGTCACATCACTTGGAATGCTGAGTCAGAACGATTTCATGATTTAGAGCTTTATGTATGCATGGCTGTGAAATAGGTTGTACAAACCGCGTTTACATTACAATAAAAAGAACAACTGGTAGTGTAACAAACTTACTCGTGATCCTCGGCTACCTGCTGCTTGAGCTTCTTAAGCGCCTCCTTAAGATCCTTGTTCTCGTTCCTGACCTGTTCGAGATCCGCCGTAACCTGGTCGAAGTTCAACGCGGCATTCTTGGCTGCAAGCAAGTCAACCTTAACCTCCAATTCTCTAATGTCGTTCTGTGTCTTGCCCGTCGCCTCAATGGTGTCGATAATATCATTGAAACCGTTGCGCAGGTCAACAATGTGCTTGTACACCTTAATTGCAGTGGGGTCACGTCGGACCTTGGCAATCTGGTAGATCAAATCATCAGCTGCATCGAATGAACGCTTCACAGACTCAGCCTTGACTGCAATCTCACGCTGTGTCGAGCGGACTGACTCGAGAATCTTGCGAGCCTCGTCCTTCTGCTTTTCGAGGGTTCGAACAATATCTGTGATGCGGCGAATGTAGTGCTGTCGGTTGATGCTCTTAGGAAGTGCATTCAACTCTGCCACGACCTGCTCGTACAGGGCCTCCTTCTCCTTCACCTCCGCGACCATGACCTTCATATCACGGCGCATTCGACGAATGGCATCGGCCTTTTCTGCAATAGTGCGCTTACGCTCTGCGAGCTGCTGCTTTCGCTTTCGGTAGAGCGCAACAAGTGGTGTGCGCACGCCCTCCCACTGATTGCCAAGCTCGAGGATTCTCGCAGCACTTGCATCGGCAAGTTGCTGGAGCTTCGCCATGTTCTCCTCTGCGTTGGGCAGCAATCCCAAGACGCGCATACGGACCTGCGCTGTGGTGGCCATCTGATCGGCACGGGTCGTGAGCTGTTGAAGCTCGCTCTCGAGGTTGCGTGTCGTAGCCACGAGTTGAGACAGCTCGTTCTCGCAGTCGGCAAGATCGGCAGCGGCTTGATCGACCTCCGCCTGAAGCGCCGCAAGCTCCTCCGCACGCTCCTTTTCGCGAGCTTCGCGTTCAGCCTGAGCAATCGCATCGAGCTCTTCCTGGGTCAAGCCAGCGACCTGTGCATCTGAACGCTCCTGAGTGAAATCCGCCTTACGCGAGAAGGCTGAGCTCTCCTTATAGATGTTCGACCAATTCTGTGCATCAAGCATGGAGCGGACACTGGCAGCACCCGCACGCTTCTCAGCGTACTGTGAGAGACCACTCTTGATGGCGGAAGCGACAGCTAAACTGAGGGCTTGTCGGCGCTCGGTGCGTCGGCGAATGGCCTCGGACTCGTGTGCCCGAGCGGACTCTTCGGCCTTGGCCAGATCTACTGCATTGAGCTCGAACACGGAGGGGGCGATAGAAACGCGCTTCGCTGGCTGTGCAGGGAGTGGAGGCTGGAACTCTGTGACGTAGCGCTTTACATGAGCGTTTGCTGGTGCAGGTTCAGGTGGCTGGACTGCATATGTGTTGAAAGTAGCGAAGTGGGATTGGACTCTGGCAGACTTGTTTAGTACGGAATATCGCTCACCCGTGAACTTGGCGAGTGCTGCGTTTATCTGGGACTGGAGCGATTGTGCCCTACGACCGCTTCCAGTGGCAGATGACGCGACCTCGACACGCTCAGCACGGGGGACCTTGTCAAGAATGAACGTGAGCAACTTGCGAGTGTCCTGTTCGGAGGGATACATGATGGTTTGGTAGCCAATCTCCTGGGTGTAGCCCATCTCCTTGACGGCCACAGCGAGACTAGTGGCGGCGCGGAATCGGGCAGCGGTGGAGGTCGGCAGGGTGGCTGGTACCTTGCGCTCGGGCTCGATCAAGTTCACACAGAAGGCGATGATCTTGTACATCCTGCCGCCGTCCAGGAGCTTGATCGAGTTCACATCGACCTCGCTGGGTTGGGGTTAGAGGATCAAGAAGTTCGTAACAGTGAGTTGTATCATAGGGCAGGGCGAAGGAAGTCATAGGTCTACAAGGTCACGCACAAGCGAGGCGAACGTACCACTTGATCTCCTGGAGGAGAGGAAAGATAATGCCATCAATATCATCCATCCTCTGAATGGGTTCTAGATAGAGTGAATAGGATCAATTATACCATATTATATCAGTAATCTGCAACGAATCAAAATACTTTGCAATCCCAACACTCACCAGCACGCGCGCTACAGGCCTTAGAAAGCGCTCACTATCGCAGTCTGATTCGACGAATCCCTCAGCAGCCAAATGTTACCATGGTCACAAATGACTGCTGAGAGCCCATGACCAGACGGTTAAACCTCAGGCGCGACGAGCTGGAGAAACCGAAGCGAGCAAGCTGTTCGGGACTGGATATCTCATCGTACGGGACGACACATGCTCTGAAATGTTTATCACATGGTGCAGTATTGCTATACCTATTGGATACACTCCGTGCTAACACCGTCTTTAACTGGATCAACCTCACATTCACTCCCAAACATCTCCTACACAGACAAAACCGTTACCCCCCGCGTGGGTTTTCGCACCTTTCCCGCGAGCAGACGCACCTGGCGAGCAAACCCCGACCCTACCGTCGAGGTGGTTTGTTGCACACCGTGCTTCTGCCATGCCAGGCCGCGCAAAGGCCGGCGTGTGGCGGAATACCCTGGTATTAGCACTCGCTCTCGTCTCTACTGAACGAGTGCACGCCTTTGGAAGCGATGGTACGTGAGGAATTGTAGTCCAGATCTGAAGGTGTAGTGCGCCTTCAGTACAGTTTTGCGTGTAGAATCATTGGGTTTTATCCATATTGCAGTGGCTGATCAACTTGCATCCAAACCCATTCCTTCAACTGCGGTTTCTCTAGACATCGCGGACCCGATCAACATCGCCCTGCTGTCGATTGCAGGTGCGGCGTTGATTGCGTGGATCATTATTCTCCGACAAATCTGCATCCGATCCAAAGAAAACCGCAGGGTAGCAGACCAGCCCGCCGGCACTCGTACAGATCTACAGGGGGGCGTAGCACAACAGCCGCAGCAACTGCAACTTAGCTGGAAACTCGACCCTAGCGAGGTCGAAATCGGCGCATTGATTGGCCAGGGATCCCTGGGCACGGTCCACCAGGGCAAGTGGAAGAGCATTCAAGTTGCCGTGAAAGTCATTCATCACATGGGCAATCGTGAGAACCTTGAAAATGATCTGCGATCGCTCATTCGAGTACGACATCCCAGACTCGTGTTGTTCATGGGTATTGCCGTGCTCGACGATCCGAGACCCAACACAGCTAGCACGCCGACGTCTTCGTCGAGTACCGACACTGCGTTCCGCCTCCGTGCGGGTTCCATCTCATCGTACGTCTCGATTGAGCAGTACTTGAACATCACCACAAATCCCGAGCCCACCACGCCTGTGCTGCCACCAGCATTACCCCTCCACCTCGCACCTGACGCAGTCGCAGGTAGCGGTGCATCTCTGGCCATGACTCCGACGTCAGCTCGTCGAAGCAGTACGCGGAGTGAAATCAGGCGTAGATCAAGTGAGCAGTCCGTGAGTCTGACCATGAATCCAGGTGAAGATGCTCATCCATCTAGGACTCGTACTCCTACCTCGGATCGGTCCGCCACACCCTCAACATCGAACTCAACAAGGCCTCTTCAGCAGTGGTTCAAGCGAGGCAAATCAACTCAGATGGCTTCTGTCATGTTCATCGTGACGGAATACATGCAACGAGGAAGTCTTCAGAACTGTCTGTTGGACACGTCGCTTCACTTGCCATGGTCACGTCGGATTGACCTGGCTCTCGATGTGGCTCGAGCGATGCACTACCTCCATTGCATGCGGCCTCCAGTGATCCATCGCCATCTGTCGTCTGCCAATGTGCTTGTCGATCAAGACCTCACGGCGAAAGTCTCGGACTACGGACTCGACTCCATTCGAAAAGTTGCAACTTCGCGCGGTGTTGTTGTCGAAGAACCATACTGGTGTGCGCCTGAGGTCCTGAAGTCAGGTCGCTACTCCTCTGCCAGCGATGTTTATGCCTTTGGTATGATTCTATGGGAGCTGCTCACCCGAAGCCGCCCTCATTTCGAAGCACCTGGAAGCCCCGCATATGGACAAAATCATGTCTCAACGCCGCGACAGCTCGGTGGCAGTACGAGCGGCTCAAGTGCTTCCGTAAACTACGTCAATGACATCAAAGCGATCATCAAGGGGGCTCGTCCTGTCATCCCACCCGCAACTCCTTCTGAGATGACTGCACTTATTCAAGCATGCTGGCAGCATGATCCTCGCAAGCGCCCCAACTTCAAGATCATCATTGACGTTCTCACGCATGTCCGCGATCTAAGCTTTGATGTGTCGCATCTCGATCCTGTGCATGTTTCGGTGATGCCCTTCACAACCCGCGCGATCACTACAGCCCCCCCAGTCGAGTCCAAGTCGTTGAACACTGCGCCGCCTAGTATTCCAATGCAGACACTTTCATCGTCTGCTGCAGATACCCCCACAAACCCGGTAAAGCCAACACCTTCCAATCCGTCGTCCAGTTCGGCTCCTGGTGGCGCGGGCACGAAACCATCAGACAAGCGCGAAGGCACAAGTAAGCCACAAGAAAGTAAGCAAGGTTGCACAACCACCTCCATAGCAGCTACATCAACGACGACATCTACGACACCATCCCTGACGCTTGCGGTAACTCCGAGCACCAGTGCCTCCTCTCGACCGGCTCCGACTCCAGGAACGTCTTCGAAGTCGCCTAGCCCCGAGCAAGGTTCAGCAGAGACCAAGGTTATCTCACTACCGCAGTCCGCGGCATTGTCTGCTGCGCCATGGCTAATTACGCCCGATGAATTAGTCTACGAGAATCGTATTGGAGCTGGAAGCTTTGGTGAGGTATTTTCTGGAACGTTCAGAGGAAAGAAGGTAGCGATCAAAAAGCTCGCTTCAATTGATGACCTGAAATGGAATGAATTTGCTCATGAGCTGAGCATAATGTGCACGTTGAGGCACCCTTCTATTGTTCTGTTTATGGGTGCATGCCTTGAACCAGGCAATCAGTGCCTCGTGATGGAGATGTGTGAGCACGGCTCATTATATGACTATTTGCATGATACCTCACAGGTCGTTGACTACCGCAGGATCCTGAACATCCTTACGTCGATCGCTGAGGCAATGGCGTACCTTCACTCTAACGATCCCCCTATCCTCCATCGCGACCTAAAATCATCGAACATCCTCTTAGATGAGAGCTTAAACGCGCGAGTGTCTGATTTCGGGCTTACGAGGTTCAAGCCGCGCAGGAAAGGTCCGATCGTGCCCAAATTAGGCGGTGAGGGTGCAACTTCTGCCAACGAGAATGCTTACGCGGGTGGCACTAGTGGGAATCCTAAGCCGCGCTTGATCATCAAGCCAAGTGCAAAGGAGCAGCAGCAGCAACAGCAGAAAGATCATCAAACCGCTCCACGAACCACGCAACCAGCTCCTCAACTCATGGGAACATTGCTCTGGCAGGCTCCTGAGGTACTCGAACACCAACGGTACACTCAATCATCTGACGTTTACTCGTTTGGCATCATCATATGGGAGCTGTTCACTCGCCGTGTGCCCTTCGCTGAAATGAATCCGCATCAAGCAACCCTTGCTGTGGTCCTGGAGGATGCCCGTCCGCCTATCCCGGCTTTTATCCCGCCCAAGTTCAAGGAGCTTATTGAAGCCTGTTGGCATCGAGACCCCGCCGTGCGCCCAGATTTCCCGTCTATTATTCAGCAGTTGAAACAGTTGGAGAAACTTGGACTTCCTCGAGTCAATCTGACCCCCGAGAATGCCAAATTCTACGCCAAGAAGGCAGCCGTATATGCTTTTGTCAGCCGAGACGTGGTTATAGTGAACAAACCATGGGGTATCGGCGAAAGCAAACGCGGTGACTATGTCATCGTCGGGCCTAACGATGATGTATACACCTGCGACGCCACTGTATTCAAGAACACATACGTACCAGTGGACGATCCGAAGGCCAAGAACAAGTACAAGAAGGCGCAGCTTATCTTGGCAGTACAGCAGCAGCAAGACTTCCTCATCGAAACGTTGGAAGGCATGGAACATGGTTTGTCGGGAGACTATATCGCGCAGAACCCGCAGGGTGGTGAGCAGTGGCCCATTTCTCGAAATACGTTTGAAGAGATGTATGAATTGGTTGACCCGCCACCACCTGAGGCACTCTTGCCGTTCGCCACGAACCACCCTACGATTCTCGTGCCAGGTGTCGCGTCCTCAACATCGTCAGCAATTGAGACGAAGGAGCTTACCGAAGTGTCATCTCCCAAGTATAGGAATTCGGTGAGCCTTGACACCAAGTCGCTGAACCTGTCAGACCCCGCAAAACGACTCGTGCCCACGAGTAGTCTTGATGATGCCTCTCATCGACGAGGATCATCATCATCGTCTCCGATGCTCCAAGGAGTTTCGCAGCAAAGTGCGTCGACCACGGCTGGTTCCTTCGCGATTGGCAATGGTGCGTTCGCTCGTCGCGTTCCACCCCTGATCACTGGCGAGCCAAAGCAGTGACGACAATGAAGATCCCGGCCTTGATGGTTCTGCGATGACCGCTGCCATCTGGCACCCTCAACTCGGTCTCGATCATGTGTATTAATTTTCGTCCATGGGATTCTTCTCTTTTGGCAGTCTGATCGAATATTCCCCTGACACTCCTTTTCCCAACACTCACCCTACGTTGGTCTCAGTCGGCTCATGTCACGAAGTCGATTGTGGCTGCGTCTGTTGATTCACATGATACTTTATGTCTCGAATGCACGTTTGCGTGTTGTCGTCCTTCGAGGACGCCTCATCTAGATCGCCTACCTCACTCAGCTATGCTCTGCGTTTGTTTATTCCAACTCTATGCTTTGATCCCTCAGGACCTAGATGCTCACCAGGCGTGCGAACACACTGCGTTTGTCGCCGTCCTGTTTCTCCCTCTCTTCCTACCATCTCCGTGCTCATCCGCCTCCGGCTCATGTTGATATGTTTGTTCTGTTCATTTAAGGTTTGCAGTTTCAAGTTACTTTGTGCGCTCTACCTTTGGCTTACGAGCGTTCTTTGCAAGTCTGCCCGAAATTGTTTTAACGAGATATACGTTATCTATGGAGGTAGGCATTAAGTATCTCTCCCACTATGATGAATCCTTTAATTTCGCATCGCTGACCTGTACGTCCACTCCGTTTCCTAATCTTCACCGATCCCCGTAAGTAGGCACAGAGCCTGAACCACCCCTGTCCTATGGCTAGGATTCAATTCCTTACAGCACACCAGCCCTGACGCTCAGCAGAGGGCTCAGAGTTGGCTGCGTAACGGCCTTCATCAAAGCTACTAACGGTCTTTATTTTAATCATTCATCACCCTCGGATGCTTAGCTCATATTTTCCTTAGTTGCTTCGTTGGTAAGTTAGTAGCTCGCTCCTTTAGTTTCTGCATTTCCCACCCTCTTCTTCGCTAGTTTCCATTGTAAGCTTCTCCCTCCTTCACTGCAATCATTGATCAATCATTCAACCCATCAATCAACCAATCAATCAGCTCCTCGTGCACAGTTCATAGAGTTCGCTCCAGCATATAGCCCCACAGCCGCAGAGAAATCTCCGGCCTGGTACATCTTTTTTGAACAAGTGATCCCGATCGAACGTGCTCGTGTGGAGTATCGTATCTGAAACCGCAGCCCGCCCGATGCCTTGTCTGGCAGACCTATCCGTCCTGGCCTGGATTTATGAGCCTCAGCATTAAAAAACGGCTCTCCCGGAGGGACTGGGCCCGGGGAAGCGTTTCTCGCATGTACATATGCCGTCCGGGGAACATGACTGGCAGCAAATGTGCACTGAGCTGGGTGTGCGTATGCCTGAGTTGTGTGGCCAGGGGCGCGGTGGCTCCCACGGAAAACCCGAAAAATCAGTAAATGCGTGGCGGAGTTGCAACTTGATATACGTATTGAGAAATCGTATACGGAGTGGCTCGCATTGAAAATCAATCATAATGGTGAAAAAGAAAGTAGACGACCGTATCCGCACGCTGATTGAAAATGGCGTGGCACTACGCCAACGCTCCATGTTCGTCATCGTGGGCGATCGCGGAAGGGATCAAGTTGTGAATTTGCACTATATGCTGAGCAAGGCGAGGGTGCGCACGCGACCCAATGTGCTCTGGTGCTACAAGAAGGAGCTGGGTTTCACCTCGAACCGTATCAAGCGCGCCAAGCGCATCAAGAGGGAAATCCGACAGGGAATTCGAGAGGCCGACGAAGAGGACCCGTTCGAACTGTTCATTAGTTCGACGGATATTCGATACTGCTACTACAAGGAGACGGACAGGATCTTGGGTCAGACCTTTGGCATGTGTATTCTGCAGGATTTCCAGGCGATTACTCCGAACATCCTTGCTCGCACTATCGAAACGGTCGAGGGTGGAGGTATCATCATCCTTCTGATCAAGACGCTTGACTCGCTCAAGCAGCTTTACTCGATGACGATGGACATTCACGCACGCTACCGCACCGATGCGCACACCAACATTGTCGGTCGATTCAATGAGCGATTTATGCTCTCACTCGCCAAGTGCAAGAACTGCCTCGTCGTCGACGACGAACTCAACATCCTGAACATCTCCTCGCATGCCAGTGCCATTACCAAGGTTGATCTGCAGAAACTCGCTCAGGCGGAAGCCAAGGATGGAGAGGAGGCCAAGATTGCGATCATCGAGGATGACCATATTCTTTCGCCCAAGGAAGTCGAGCTTAAGGAATTGAAGTTATCGCTGCGCAATACCCCTCCCATCGGCCCTCTCCTCGACATGGCTCGCACTTTGGACCAGGCCAAGGGTATCCTGACATTTGCCGAGGCTATCTCAGAGAAGTCCATGAAAGCCACCGTCGCACTCCTCGCTGGACGTGGTCGTGGTAAGTCAGCTGCTTTAGGTATCGCTCTTGCAGCGGCTATTGCATACGGCTACTCCAACATCTTTGTCACGGCACCCTCGCCCGAGAACCTGAAGACTCTCTTCGAAATGGCCGTCAAGGGTTTTGGTGCACTTGGATACAAAGAACACATCGACTACGAGGTTGTGGAGTCAACTAACCCCAAGCTCGCCCACTGCGTTGTCCGTATCAACGTGTTCCGCTCTCACCGACAGACAATTCAGTACATCCTGCCGGAAGACGCGTCTCGCCTGACGCAATGCGAGCTGCTCGTCATCGATGAAGCTGCAGCCATCCCTCTTCCAGTTGTTCAGCGCCTGTTTGGACCCTATACGGTTTTCCTGGCCTCCACTGTCAACGGTTACGAAGGTACTGGTCGTTCTCTCTCGCTCAAGCTGATCAAGCAACTTCGTGACCAGGCCGCAGCAACGCACATCACTGCGCTCTCTTCTCAGAACAAGTCCAACCAGGCAGCCATTGCTAGTGCTCAGGGTGGAGGTATCCAGAACGATCCTTATGCGATGTTGCATGCATCTCAGACTGGCTTCCACCGACAGGTCACTGCAAACTTGCGTGGTCGAACCCTGCGTGAAGTCACCTTGTCGGAGCCTATCCGTTACGCAGAGAATGATCCCGTAGAGCAGTGGTTGAATAATCTCTTGTGCTTAAACTGCACCAGCCAGGTCCCCACTCTTCAGCGTGGTTTGGGAGGTACTGGTATCCCTCACCCATCACTCTGCGATCTGTACTATGTTGATCGTGACGCATTGTTCTCGCACCACATTGCAGCTGAAAAGTTCTTGCAGCATATGATGTCATTGTACGTCTCGTCACACTACAAGAACTCGCCTAACGACCTTCAGCTTATGTCCGATGCACCTCAGCACATCCTGTTCGTCCTGCTCGGTCCTAACGCAAACACCGGTCGTATCCCAGATATCTTGTGTGTGATTCAAGTCGCACTGGAAGGTGAGATCTCTGCTTCAGCAGTGATCCACACCCACTCTCGAGGCGTCAACCCCTCCGGTGACTTGATTCCGTGGTCAATTTCGCAGCAGTTCCAGAACAACGAGTTTGCAGCATTATCAGGTGCCCGCGTTGTTCGTATTGCTGTGCATCCTGAACTTCAAGGTATGGGCTACGGCTCACGTGCCATTGAGTTGCTTACGGCATACTTCGAAGGCAAACTGACGTCACTCGGAGAAGACGACGAGGACGTCTCAGCCGAACTTGCGGCCAAGACCAAAGCACTTCAAGTCGAGCGCGAAGAGGAGGCCAAGAGTGATGGTCAGAGCAAACTCTTGACCGAAGTCATCGCACCCCGTAAGAATATCCCTCCTCTCCTCACAAAGGTCTCAGACCGACGCCCTGAAGCCCTTCACTGGCTCGGTGTCTCATTCGGTATGACGAAAGAGTTGTTCCGGTTCTGGGCAAAGCTAGGTTTCCTCCCGCTGTACGTCCGTCAGACTGTCAACGAGGTCACGGGTGAGCACACCTGCATCATGGTTCGTGCTTTAAAATCGCAAATGGCCGAAGCCATTGCAGTCAAGCACGGTATCGCTCACACTGTGGGAGGCGATGAGACCGCCGCATGGCTCAAGTCGTTCCACATGGACTTCATCAAGCGATTCCAGAGCTACTTGGGATACAGCTTCCGAGCTCTTCCAGCTTCCCTGGCTCTCTTGGCGCTTGAGACCGGATTGGACAATGCCTCGGCACAGACTGCAGAAGAAGATGGAGATGATGGGTATGGCAACCGCGATGACGATATGGACACTCAGCCGGTGGACGTCGATGCGATTGAGCGTCGCTTGCACGGAGACGTTTACGAAGATGATGAGGGAGCGGAGGATGAAGAAGACGAAGAAAAGGGAGATTCGGACGAGGAAGAGGCGGAAGAGCACACCTCAAGTGCAACGAAGAACCAGGTTGTGGAGGTGAATGAGTCAAAGCAGGTTGCAAAGCCTCGCCGTCTCACTCAAGTATCCGGGCTTCTCTCATATACCGAGTTGATGTACCACTTCTCGGAATACGATCTTAAGCGTCTTGAATCATATGCACGCAACTTAGTCGATTACCACATGATCCTCGATTTGCTGCCTACCTTGGCGCGGCTCTACTTCTCGCGACGCACCAACATCGAACTCAATGCTACACAAGCAACACTCTTGTGTGCGATGGGCCTCCAGTTCAAATCCATCACCGATGTCGAGTTCGAGACTGGGCTTGGTGCGACACAACTCCTCGCTATGTTTAACAAGACCATCCGCAAGCTCTCAACTTTCTTGCGTGCCGTTGAGGAGGAAGGTGTGGCCGCTGAAATCCTTAGCAAGACCTCGGGCAATCAGGGCGTGGGCAACTTGCAATCCAAAGTTGTATTCCCAGAGGCCCATCTCCCCGGCACCACTCTGAAAGGTGGGGTCTTGCCTGAACGCTTTGAAAATGAGCTCAAGAGTGCCAGTAGTGAGGGTAAGAAGATCATTAAGCAGTCCTTGAGCGATGGTAAACTCGGTCCCTTGGCTCAGTTCGCAATCAACCAGGCGGCCGACTGGAGTGCTGCTGAGGCAGCCGTTGCCTCGGGCAAGTTGACCGTATCTCTGCCAGCCAGCAAAGAGAAGCTTGACATCCGTCAGAAGATCCGCGATGGTGGTACTCCAGCTGATCGCAGGCGTCGCGCAATGATGGAGAAGTCAGGCGAACTCGTCCCTCGCAAGCGCAAGGTTCTGGATCGTGAGTAAGTTTACGGTTCGACACTAGGTTGTGTTTGTGTGTGGATCGTTAGCTGTCTGAATACGTGTTTAGTTACCAACTAGCGACATCAACTCATGTATTAAGATGTAGTCGATCGAATACAGTCACCGATAGTCCTTACACGCTCAATGAGAAATTCGAACTCATACCACTACAGAGGGTTTCTTACAACAAGCAACCCAATACAAACCGTGTTACACACAATCTAAAGTGGTTCTCCTCGAACTGCATATATCCGGTGTCCAACGTGGCATCGCTGAGCACCATATTAGGCTCCGGGATCTTGAAACTTCCAATACGCTGGATGCGGATTCTGGGAACACATGCCTCAGAGGGCGTTTATTGTTAGGAGTAAATATATGTGTGGACGGGAGTATCTGAATGTGAGTACCTTCCAAACGTCAGAGTTAGTGCTTATTGCGTTGAATGATCCCTTTTCTTTCCCTAGCGCATATACCATCACGCTCCAACCGACAGCATGAGCGACCTCGAGTATGACCTCGGATACAATAGCTTCATCCCAGCACCATACTCCCCTGCTTTGTCTGAGACGAACAGGGACCACCTTATGATTTCGTCACGCCCTGCAATGCCTCAAAGCTTGGCTGGTTTGCGTGACGCACAGGAGAACCGAGAGACCCAAGCACGAAACCAGGCCATGGGACTGCAGAGACTGATAACGTCAGCAGAAGAATCTTCGCGGGTGCGTCATGAGGATCTCCCTCCTACTTAGGACGACTGGAGGGTGGAGTGGAGCCGCCGCAATTTCATTCAGGCCTTAGCCCTGCTGCTCTGGCGTCGGTCATCGAACCGTTATTATTCAGTCGAAGAAACCTGAGGGTATCTCCAAATCCCAATAAACGGACGTGCACTAAACGAATGAACTGGATTATCTTCAAAGCGTGGGTCCCTGCAGAACACCTGAGAATCCAGACGCTCTTAGAAGCGATGCCAGCGCAGTAATCGGAAGCGGAACCATGGAGAGGAGTCTTGGAACACATGAACGAACTCGATTACTACGAGTCGATCGGGTATGTAGTTTCAAGCGCATGCTCGACTCCAGACGCCTGAAGCATGTCACAAAGCTCCAACCCAACCCATGACGAACAATACGGGCCTCCAGTGTCAACCCCCGAGCCCATCTGCGCATAAGCTTCACACAACTCACGGTTGTCACGCTGAAAGCAAAGTCGAGTTCGTTTCACACGCTGCAATGTGGCTAGATAGTTGGTTTGAAATTGTCATCTAATATATAAACACGGGTGTCATGCACGCTGGTACGGCCCCACGGGCCAACACCGCGGGGGTCCCGCGCAGCACGAGCTGGAAGGTGCGCACACCCCAGTCACTCAGATTGTGGTGGAGACTAGTGACAGCGGGTTGACCGGACCCGGGGGTGCTCGAATACGCGAACGAGGGAAAATGTGGGTTTGGAATCACAATGTTTAGGGGTGAAAATCTCGTCATAGAGCGTTCTTGGCACGGATTAAACTGGTTAGATGCATGCACATGTACTGTAATAATCAACACAACCCCATTTTGATCCCTGTTATCGTGGTTTAACCCGTGCTTTATACCCCATTTTCACCTGTTTGTCACATAACACCTCGCTCACCCATGTTTTATGGACCTTTCGGCCCATTCTGTGACGTGTCCCCACACAGACCCACCCGTACGAGGTAGTTCGGCTCGAAAGGCATCGTAAGCGACTTGAACAACGCCAGACCCGCCGAGGATTCGTCCGGAAAAACCTCCGAAAAAACATTCACCACTTGTTGAGAGTACTTGGACAAGAGACAAGAGCGTGCGTTATCGCTGGCTTCGGTCCTTCTAGTTCGGTGTTCCCAGTGTTACCTATATAACTCGCCGCTTTATTTGCGTGCGCATCACTCCGTGATCCCGTGACGACGCCAAACCCGTTACAAGGCGGAAAGTTACCCACAAGTCTGACTCGACTGACCCTCTCCTTCAGATTGTGACTCTACTCGCTCAGTGAGCAAGCTATCTTGGGCAAGATATCGCGTAATGTCTTCAGAACCACACTCGAACAACGCACGTACCTCTCAGGGACAGTCTAACTCGGCCAAGGCACACGTGGAGCCACCTCCCAAGGCGTTCAAGTTCTCCACGGAAGATGAACCTGCTGGTAAGACCTTCAGCTTCTCTTCTGATGCCCAGAGCTTTGCATTCAACTATCCACTCCCCATAGACTCCAACCCCATCGCGGGCGAGGCCTACAGCTTCGCTTCCGGTGAAGAGGTTCCCGTCGTGGCCGCCTCAGCAACAGTTGAGAGCACCACAGATGTGCCCTCCCCACCGATGGTGCTGGGATTGGTGCGGGACAACACCATGCTGCCCATTACCACGGATGCTGATGATATCGGTGGCCTCTCACCTCCTGTAATTCAGCGTAATATGACTACTACGTACCCACATGGGGAGGAGGCCAGTGGTCTCGGAGCACCTGCATCTGTTGCAAAGGCACCTATCGTGTCGGATATCGGAACTGAATCGCCCTTGGAGTCGCTATCCAGCCCCGAGCCTGCATCCCAGCAGGCACAAACGCCCCAGAAAGGTCCCCAAGGTGAGAAGTTTCACTACTCCACTCCAACCCTCTTCCGAGATCCCTCGACTCATTCCTTTAAGATGGATGAGGAAGAGGAATCCTGCCCGCCACTGCAGCCAGGTCTGATGGAGCGTTTGAACACCTCCACTGATCCACACGGATCGACATCCCAGCCCAGCGGATTTGTCAGCCCCCAATCCACATTCAAGTCTATACACTCGCATCGTGGCAGTCTGAGCAGGGATGAAGGATTTGAAATCCTACAAAGTGCGCCATCGAGCAACTCATTTACTCCGTCCCCCGTTGCCGAAAAGACCTTCGCATTCACTGCTCCTGAAGCTCGCTCCCAAGGCTCCCGTGAGCAAGATTTCAACGGCAACTATGGGTTCGATAGCAACAATAGCAATAGCGAGGTTTGCTACAAGCGTCCCAATCTAGACATCAACAATAGCAAGCACTCTGCTAACTACAACCCTCCCCAGTTTATCCGCGCGACCACTGCAACGAACAACCACCTCCCAAGCACATATTCTTTCGATCCCAACCTCGACATGATCAGTTCTGTCCCAAAACTCGGTCGTGCACCGACTGCTATTCGTGACGGTCCTGCTCAAGACGCGGAGACAACAGCTCTCACCCGTAGTCGTACAATCAATGCAAATGACTTGGCTTTCGACAACAAGGATGAGCCTAATGCATCTAGGTAGCACTGTAGCATTCAGTGATAGTACCTGTGGTAGTACCTGTGGTAGTACCTGTCAACCCACCATCAAAAGTAGCACTAGAATCGACTAGACCATGTATAGTTGTTGCCGTTGTCTATGTATCATACGTACTCGTTTCATTGGTTGATCCGGTTGTTGCTTTGTAGGATCCGCCAATCCTTCTTGTACATATGAATTGTCAAAACCATGACAGTGTAAACACCGGCCCTCATCATGCTTATTATTACGTCGGGATTTCACGACCTGGCGCTTAGTTACTCCGCAAGTGTTCCTTTTATTTTTAACGCACTAGCCGTGCTATACTGCGTGTACCTGTATTTAGTATGTTTCTCCGAACCCCGTGTCAATTGTACAATACAAATTGAGCTTTATCATATTCGTCTCACACCTAGGATCGTGTAATTTGTGCCCAGACTCCTACAAACTGACAAATCTCCAAAGTGCGAGGAACTAGCTATAACTACGCGTTTATTGTAGGGATTACTGTTCGGCGACATCAACATACAAAGACTGTGCATGTGCACGTAGCAGCTTAATCGACTGCTCCAGAGCCACTCGATCTTCAAGCTCCGACTGGAAGCTTCCCATCACGGCCTTTACACGGTCAGACTCGATCTGTCGAAGCTCTGTTAAAACTCCAGCCAGGTCGGCCTCCTGAAGCTTGTACCCCGCTCTTGCCAATCGTGCATGGTCACGCCACAGTTCGTTGAAGAATTTCTGGTTGCGAACTGCCTTGGCATAAGCCTCCTTGTAGTCGATTTCCTCTTGCTTGATACGCTCAGCGTACTCCTCTGGCGACTCGCGCATGAGTTCCTTGATCACACTAGGAGCCGGAGGAGTCGGCGCGGGGGGAAGCTGAGGAGGTGCGAGAGCCTGCAGAGCCATCTCTGCTGACTTTGCTGCTGCCCGTGCTGCCTCCGCTTGGGCAGCCTCAGCCTTGGCAGCCTGCTCTGCCATAGCAGCAGCGTGCTCTTTCAAACGAGCTTGCTGCTGAGCGAATTGCTCCTGGATACTCTGCACAAGTGTTTGGTGCTGTGCTAGCTTGTTTTGATACTCTGCGACAGCTTCAGGCGCGGGAGGTACTGTCTTCTCAACATACCACGTTTTGGGTTCCGAGGGTTTGAAAGGCTGATATTCGGGAGGCTGCTCGGCCTTGGGCACAGGCACCATAGCAACCTCTCGCGCAGTGAGAGCGCCGAAGATACGAGCCAAGATCTGAGCCGAGAGCGAACCTTCGGGAGGGATGAAAGCAGCGGTGCGTGCCTCCTTCTCGGCCTTCATGAAGCGGCGTTGAAGATGGACAAGTGGCGCAGCACCACGCTTGATGACAACCTCCGGCACGTTCTCGATGGACGCCGAAACGGTGGGGTCGTCCTGTGCGAGCCGAGTCAGAACACTCCATGCCTGTTCGAGTGGAACACCCTGATCGAGCTGACGCTCGATCTCGACGACAGCCAAGGCGATGCGTTGAGCAAATTCTGCGTATTGTCGGTGGTTGCGGTGCATATCCAAGACCTTCTGCAGCGTCTCGACCTTCTTCACCAACTCACCGAATGCCTCAGAGTACTTACTCGTCAGCTCCTTAATGGTTGCGGCATGTCGGAACGACATGGCCAAAAGCTCCTTGTTGTACTGCTCAGCCAGCTCCTGGCGATTTTGCTGTGCCATCAAGTGAAGCTGTTCAGTGAACTTGACCTCGACGTACTGCTTAACCTTTTCAACCTCGGAGATTAGATCATCCATATAGCTCTGTGCAAGCTTCGCATTGGTTCCCTTAGCAGCAGAATCTACGAGATTCTGCGTTTCCTTTTGCGATTCACTAATGATGTACTTGAGCTTGTCGAAGAACTCCTTGTCCTTGCGCTCGATCATGGCGAGCAAAACGGTACTTCGTGCGCTGCCCTTGTTGATCAAGTAACGCAAGCGCTCGGTGTCGTGAAGACGGTTGGTTTCGTAGTCTACCAGCTCCTTCATAAAGGTACCGAAAAGGGACTGGATACGACGACGAGCTTCCTCGGACGCGACCTCCCCGCTGAGGGCTGCTTTCTGGAGCGACGCCTCAAACACAGCAGTTGGGTCTCGCATCAGCATAGGTGCCTGGACATCGGTCAAGGGTTCACCTGGTGCTGGCTTGTCTGAAGTTGTAGTGGTGGCAGCTGTAGCAGGTGTGGATTCCGTCTTGGCAGCGGAAACTGTTTCTGCAGACTCTCGAACAGGCCCCTCAGCAGTCTCTGCAGCGGTGGCGTCTTGCTGTTGACGGGTCTCCGCTACGGGTGCTGTGGACTCTGATTGAGCAGCAGCGGTCGTGGTAGCCTGCGTAGCAGCAGTGCCAGCAGGCGCAGTATCTAGAGCGGACTTTGATGCAGCTGATTCGCCAGTCTCCTTCTGCTTGGATGCCTCAGTGGTAGTAGGCTTCGACTCAGCCGTCGTCTCCTTCTTCTCCTTGCTATCTGTCTTCTTTGCAGCCAGCTTCTTGTCCTTAGGTGATTCCTTCTCCTTCTGCTGTTGCTGCTCCTGTGGCTTCTGCTTCGCGTCCTCCGCGGCTAGGTCTTCTCGAGTGACGGTCTTCTCCTTGAGATTGATTCGGGGCTTCTCGAGGTCACCGATGGGCTTAACAAGCGGGGAGGATGTACGCGCTGCGCCATCCTTGGTCTTGGCACCCTCAGACGCCTTGCCCTGAGAAGTCCATGGCAGGTACTGCTTAGCTTCGTCGACGTAGCCTGCAAGGAACTTTTGAACCTCGTCGAGCTTGAGATCATCCGGGGTGGGCTGGAACGTCGTATAATAGTAGTACGCACCTCCACCAATCGCCGCAAGACTGAGCAATTTAAACAGCTTGCCACCTACACCTCCACTCGACTGCTTGGACTGTGATCCAGCTCGCTGGTCTTGCTTCTGCTGACCCTGCTGAGCACCCAGTGCGGGGCCCGCCGGGGCAGAGGGCTTGTTCTGAACCGGGACAACCCCGGGCTTGGCCTGTGCAGCCGGAGAGGCCTGGCCCTGCGCGACCTTGCCCGCATCCGCCCCGCTTCCCCCCTCGGGAGACGTTGTTGCCAGGCGTCGTGCAGAGAGGAAAGTGGGTCGCAGGGCGGGCTGCGCTCTCGGCACGGCTTTGGCAATCTGTCGAACAGTCCACATGTGTGGTCGAGGGCTATAAAACGCGTATGATCCGAGGTCATAATAGCTGTGAGTTTGGTTATATCGCATAAAATATAAAAATTTTTGGATCAGTATTCACTCAAAAAAGCATTTTGCGTGGAATATCGTGTTAATCCGAGTAAGCTATGCCGCTTTACGCAAGTCCAGATGATGTAGCACGAGCACACCTACGCACTACCAGTGGTATCAAGTCCAAGCACGCACCAGCACGCCCGCACTCGAGCTCCAAACTCGCCCCTTTCCGAGTCAAGTTTTCGCAACGGAAATTGGGGGGGCTGGCGCGGCCGCACGCGGGTGGATGGATTCTCGCGCTCTTTCGAGGGACCGGCTTGGCCGGGGCCGGCCGGCCCCTAGCCGTCCTGGCCCGAATCGGACGCAGGGGGAAACTTTCAAGGCGTTGCGCACAGTGACCGAGGACGCAAAACTGGATACACGCCGCGTTTGGATGTTTGGAAAATATATCAGAACGTTTTTCACACCACAATGAATCGATTTGAAACGTATACTTATCTTGAAATCTACGCTATACACCCACATTTCACAATTTTAGCCACACTTAAGCTCCTCAACATGTCACAGACATCCAATGCGAGCGCACAACCAGCTCCTCCCAACAACTGGCAGGTGCCCGCGAGCAGCAAGGCGCTCTTCTGCCCCATGTGCAGCTCCATTATGGCGCTCCCTGACGCAGACAACGTCTGCAAGTGCTATGATTGTCCCTACACAGGTAGGTTTCAGCCTCGTTGTGAGCTGCTTTACGGTAGTCTTCTGAGGGACAAGTCGGTGTGACTCACTGCTCTAACTTGGATACAAACTCAACACTATGTGCTCTTTCTGTGGCCGTGACTACGTCCCCTCACACTCCCTACCTGTATAGAAAAACTCACTCCCGCGACGGGCACCCGAGTGCAAGTCCAGATCAAGCGCTACGACACGTCGGAGGACGCCGCGGCGGGTGTTGCGGTGATGAATCCTACCATGCGTCGTGCCAAGGTGAAGGAACCATGCCCCAACTGTCAGCACCCCGAGTTGCGATTCTACACGATGCAGATGCGCTCCGTGGATGAAGGTCAGACTGTGTTCTACGAGTGCGAGAAGTGCGGCCACACCTACTCCACCAACACGTAAGGTTGGTCTGCGGGCCAAGGCGGTCAGTCAGCTATGCAGGAAGGCAAGTGCGCACGTAACCATGCGGACCATCTCGTCTGATCGCTCCCACGGCGGATCTTCCCTTGCTCAGCATGCACGAGTTTGCGCAACTCACAGCACGACGTCAGAGAGCGTGCCCTCATTGTCATGTATTTAGCCTTACTCCTGGTCCCTGACTGCACCCCAGCCACGTACGATCTCTTCTTCAGTGTTCGAATAGCCTAAGACTCTCCTATCCCACGACAGACAAAGCAGTTCTCCCTTTCGTGTTCTCTCCCAATGTACAGTATTTTACCCCCAACTTCGTTAATATCGGTTTTAGTGCGATGCACAGCATTTTGTCAATGAGTAAAGTCGCTTTGTTACATTATCAACACAGGCTTGTGGGCTTGTTATGTCAGGCTCCCAGGTGCCAATCGGCGTGACGGGCGTCTCGAGAGCACCCAGACCCGCTAAAGCACTCAAACCACGATTGTATTGTCGCGACAGCCTCATGAACATAGTCTAGTATATGTTGTATTGTATACGAACTAGTGGAAATGCCTCCTGCTGCAACTCCATAAGCAGTCGCTCTGTGCGATGATCATACACGCCTTGCACACGTGCGTATGAAGTGCCGAAGCAGCGGAAGAATAACAAAGCAACGCGATGCCCCGAGAAGAGGGATTACACGTTTTATATATACACGTGAAGATACGTGTGTCCAACAAAGCGCAGGACTGTTTGGTATACCATTGTGCTCGGTTGGAGCGACCAGATAGAAGTGATCCTATGTATCATCATCTCAACCGGTGGAGTCCGCGCCTGCGGGGTGAAGCCAGCCCGCTCGCTAGGCCCACAGGTGATCATGATTCGGACAGCTGCGTCGGCGTCAGCGTTAGCCTGAGCAACTACAACAACGACACCACTGATGCCGCCCGCACTGGTTGCGTGACCACAGTCGTCCGTCACCAAGTAAGAAGACGCTCGAAGAGGAAGAGGATCAGGATTGATGCCCAGGCTCCAATCACACCGTGCAGATATTATTCCGATGTAGTTGGCACACCAAGCGTTAGCACCTGAAGCACCACACCTACCGAAGTACCAACCAGGGTGTCAGCGACATGCACTATGGGTGTACCACAAGCACGTGTTGACTGGAACCTGGTCTGATAGCGTGCCTCGGAGGTGTTATTCGAAGGCTTTAGGCCAGCGCTCGCAAGCGAGTCTCTCTCCAAGTGTGGGCATTCAATCCACACCCCGGTCTAACATCCTCTCGCACCTTACTGAGGAGGCTGAGGGATGCCGAACTTCTCAAGGCGCTGTGCGTGCAGCTGCGCGAACTTGATAGCCTCCTCGAGGTTGGCCTTGGCCTGATTGATGGCGTCTTCGTCGCCCTCCTCCTCGCGCTTAGCAAGGAGCTTGGTGGCATACTGCACGTTAACATTGGCTGCATGCGCCTCATACATCATGTTCTCACGACGCACCTCGCGTGCCTCCTTATTGCACCACGACTTGTAGCCAATCGCGGCGAGGATCGCGGCAGCGAAACCAGCGCTGACGGTGCGGTTGAACTTCTTGTGGAACTGTGGGGTGTAGATTAATCGATGCACATCGGGGTGAGGTATGGAATGAGCCGGGATTTATCTGCGCGCAGTACGCCAAGACGCGGCAATTCACGAGAAAACACCATGAAACGAGCAATCACATGCTTTTGTTTTTTCAATTACGACTACTTACGTATTCATTTGAGGTGAAATTGGGTGACCATAGCGTGTAAAATGGACGACGACCGGCAAATGAAGCGTTGCCAGATCCAGTCGAACGCAAGACACGAGTGAAGAAGCTCATTTTAATGCTCAAAAACGTCTTTAAACTTGTACGTTTTTACACTTTTTTCCCCCCTCCCTCGCCACCACGCCGCCACAGTCGGGGGTGCTGGAATACGGGGCGGCTATTCTGCCACCCCCGGGTCTGGAAAAAGAGGGAGTGAGCGGCGAAGTAGCCTACCTTTTGGCGAGACTCCATCCACCCGGTTCCGTCCACTCGGGTTGAGACAACGAGCTTCGCAGGGATATTCACACTCGTGCAATGACCCAGCGACTTGGTGTGCCCGGAGGATCCGGGTCCCAGCAGCACTGGAAACATTATGGCGATCGATTGCCACATGCATTTTTGACGTGCACTCGATGCAACGCCGGCTAGACGCCTGGGATCGACTCATGTTCGGGTCGGAGTCTGGGGATGACGAGTATATCCAAGTGGTGAAGGACTTGCGACTCAAGCAACAATGCCTTATTTCACTTCATCTTGCCTCTAGAACCTCGCTTGCCTCCCCGTTCCGCTCAGCGCGTCTGAAGAGGTCGACCGAAACACACACCCAAGCAGTTTACGGATCGGAGTTCCAGTCCTGAAACTGACCTAGCCCCACTCGGTATTGCACACGCAGTGAAGAGACACATCAGGTGGTGAGACCAGTAACACCCACCTAGCCAGTCAGATCTTACAGCTTCATCTCAGACAGCGTAACCTACTACATAATCACGAAATATGACCGACGTCCAAGCCTTCAGCAAGGTTCTTACCCGTGTTACCACCGTGGAGCGCATCCACAGCACGGCCACCCAGCTCACCATGCGATGCTTCGAGAGGGTACGTTTGGATCAAGCTGCTTTGTTTTAGCCCGGTATGAGACGCTCGTGATGTTGAATGATGCTGCTAGGGATTTGGACTGAATGGCCTCGGGTTAGTTCAGTGAGCTCCTAGTATCAATCTCGTTCTCTGCGCACTGGATATAGCGTCAAAAGCTCAAGCCATGTATGGCCACCCTTGTGCCTGTGACTTCGGCTTACTTGCATGATCTCACCCTATTCCTGCCTTCCTTCTTCTCCCACCACACTCGTCACTGGCAAATCCGCAATGTATACACCAACATTTCAACACTACGCCACCTCCCCACCTATGTTGTTGCAATCACCCACCCACAGTGCGTCGCCCCCGATGCGTCAGCTATCGGCCTTCAGCAGTCGGTTTGCATCCAGAACTGCGTCCAGAACCAGCTCCAGTCGGTCCAGATCCTCACTAACAAGCTTGCCAACACGAACAAGCTTGAGGGGGCACTATAAACACCAAACCCAGCGTGATTAGCTTCGGAAGTACCTCGCACCAACTCGTAATATATGAATCACTTTGGATCTGATCTGAACCAATAGCCCAACCGAGTCCGGCTCATCCCGTCGCGGCTCCTCTAGACTAGTCACACACATACAGTTGTTTTGCTTTGCATTGATTGCCACACTTGTGTTGCATGCAAGTCCAGTGCCGGGCTCCATGATCATCATCATCCCCAGGTCATCATTGACCGCGTTCATCATACTCCCGCGGACTGTTTCATTTCCCTGATTGAGTCATACCTCGGCGCAATTCGATGTCGTTCGTAGTAAAATCGATGGAGTGTGAAGGATCGCGCCCTGGCACAGCAGTTTGGATGGATGTTGTACAAATCCGTGCATGCTCAGGTGAATCCACGCACGAAGCGTCGTGTGGCGAACTGACATGTACCACATTCCAGCCTCAACTTTCTGTGACAACTCGCGACCTGGGGTGTCGGAATATGCGTCTCCTACGAAACCGGGGGTGTCGAAATAAACGTCAAATCTGGAGCCGGGGGTGCGGGAATATAGGGCGGAGTGTGCGGAGTGAAGAGGTAATTTCGAGTTGTTTTTGGGGGTTTGGATGATGTACGAGTCGGGAGCGTGGGTGAGAGGCATGCCGGATAATACTATACACCGTTTGATTACGTTTATATTATCGCACGCCATGGGAAACCCGGGCAAAAATCAAGTTTTGGTCTCGCGCCAGTCGAAATTTCAAGTTAATAACCCGATTGTCATGCACTTTTCACCCCATTCCCAACTTATATACGCGCATTTAACCTGACATACGTATAGACCGCGAGTTAACACATAGAAGGGCTCGGTCTTCAACGACAAGCTACCGCCGCGCAGCGCTCAAAATACCCAAGATTTAGTTGGGTTGGGGTGTGATTCGAGTCTCAAGACCGCTATTCGAGGGTCGATTTGCGAGGGTGGACCGCGCGTTGCTTAGTATCGTTTCTGAAAACCGCAACGTGACCTCTCTGTGCAGTGATTGCAGTACAGCACGACCGCGTCAGGCTCACTGTGACACTCGGATTCGGCCGAAAACCAGCTCTTGGAGGCACTCATCCCATAAGTTAGGACTCGCAGCTTCGTGCATTTGGCAGCGCGTGGGAACGCATCCTTGCACACTCCCAGCACCACAAAGTCGAGTCCTAGGCGCGCCGCAACTTGGCAAACTGGCGACCTGACATCCTAGCAGCTTGACCGGAAAACGGAAGCAAAACAACTCGGACAGACGCTCAGGCAGTAAACCCAACTCCGGATCGCCTCGACACGTCGCATCACGTCACGGCACGCTAGCTGGACTGATTGCTTCTTGCTCTGTTAAGTTGTATTCTTGCTAGGCAGCTCGCACGTTTTCTCAGTCCGCTGCATTCGAGTGTTGTTCGGTTCTGCTTCCATCTGCACCGACACGAGGGATAGAGCGGCTCCAAGCACTCGCCGACTATACTATTATCTACTACTTCTACTGCTATAGGTTACACCAGTCAGCACAGTGAGCTGTAGTGTAACGTAACGTACTGTAGTTTAGTGTAGCCTACCTCATCCTTATTCGTTAATCTGGTTTGCCGAAGTTGAACTTCAACGCAAACAATCGACACACCACACCACAGTCACAAACACAAACACAAACACAAACACATTTACAAACACACGGTTAACATGTCAGATCCAAGGACAGGCGTTTCTTCGGACGCTGCAGCGGCCGGTCCCGCCACCACCACTACATCGAATCAGACAAGCACCTCGGGAGGTGTTGCCATCCGGATGCCTACTATTGTAGGCTCTGCTCCGGTTCCTATGGCTCCCTTCCCACGACCAAGCATACCGAAACATGACCCTCCTGCCATCACACTACCGCCGTCGGTGCCCAACTCGACTATTATTGATGACGAGACAAGGAAAATCCTCGAGAGCAGTATACGGGCTCAGGGAGGCGACAGCAAATCGGACGCAATCCGGGAGCCTGCTGCGCTTCCAATGGGTAAGAGCTTGACTAACGCGACGTTCAAGCTGGCAGGCACGCCTCTGGGTGTCGCAGCGAACCAAGACGGCGAAGAGCCCAACCTCCCCATGGGTCGCTCACCCACTATTTTCGGTCTCATGTCAGGTACTGAACCAGCGCTTGTGCCGAGCGCAACCTCCTCAGGCATGCCTCAACCCTTCTCAATGGGCTCCCGCGCAGACGTCCCATCTTCCCGAAACCCCGCTTTCCGTGGTGTCGGCAGTGTTCCTCAGTCGATTTCGGGTGGTCCGCCTGTCGTTGCGGGCGGTCGACCGCTCGGCCGTCCACCTCACGATGATGATGAGGATGAGGAAGAAACAGATGAAGTCGACGAGGAAGACGAAGACGAAGAAATCGAAACGCATGATCTGCCGCTCGATGACGATTTGCAATTCAATCACTTCTCAATTGAGTAGTGTGTGTATGTGTTAGTACGGTAAAGAAACAAGAAAACAACAAGGTAACAAACAAACGACACTGAGTATGAGAGATTCCAAAATACTTCGACTATTAAAGGCACATCGGTTAATTCTGAAAAGTTGCATCCTGAAGCCCCCCCCCCCCCCCCCCCACCCCCCCCCCCAACCCACAAACAACATAACCACGTCGACCACATCGCCCCTCTCGTCCGCCCTGCGCGCATA
>Ga0180217_1000448_pt1 | contig 67579 bp, 61 predicted proteins | sample eDN3rd37CBELigOP_FD_128521 | JGI IMG/M metagenome (GOLD analysis project Ga0180217, IMG submission 128521) | Enriched Organic Plus compost microbial communities from Emeryville, California, USA - eDNA 3rd pass 37_C BE-Lig OP (version 2) (version 2) ...
AATGTAAGCGGTGATATATTTTTAGTAATTCATCTAATATATGAATGCAATGAAGTGAAGTTCCGACTATAAGGAATGAACACTTTTCGTTTAGAAAGGGGGAATCCTACATGGGAAAGAAAACGTTATCAATAATTCTATTATTTGTCATCATTTTTTCTCTGGCAGGATGTGGAATTGAAAAGACAACAGGAGAGTCAAAAGGTTTTATCGGAATTTCTATGCCAACCAAATCGTCTGAAAGATGGGTGAAGGACGGCGAAAATATGAAGCAAATGTTTGAAGAACTTGGCTATCAAACAGATTTACAATATGCCGAAGATATAATAGAAAATCAAACAGCACAAATTGAAAATATGATTACAAAGGGTGTGGATGTACTAGTTATCGCACCAATTGATGATCGTTCAGGCTTATCAAGTGTACTAGAAAGAGCAAATAAAAGGGGCATTAAAGTCATTTCTTATGATCGCCTCATACAGCACAGCAAATATGTAGATTATTATGCTACGTTTGATAACTTCAAAGTTGGGGTTTTACAAGGAACATATATTGAAGAAAAACTTAACTTAAAAGAAGAAGAGGGTCCGTTCAATATAGAGATTTTCGCAGGATCACCCGATGACAATAATGCGTACTTCTTCTTTGACGGAGCGATGTCCATTCTAATGCCATATATTGATTCAGGTAAATTGGTTGTGCAAAGTGGACAAACAAAATTCCAACAGGGGGCAACACTTAGATGGGATGGTGCTTTGGCGCAATCTAGAATGGACAACTTATTAAGTGCTTATTACTCATCAGAACGAGTGGATGCTGTGCTATCACCTTATGACGGTATTAGTATCGGTGTTATTTCATCCTTACGTGGTGTTGGATATGGAAGTGAAGACCAGCCGATGCCTGTCATAACAGGACAAGATGCAGAGCTAGCATCGATTAAATCAATCATTAATGAAAGACAAACACAAACCGTGTTCAAGGATACAAGAGAACTAGCAAAAAAAGCGGTAGAAATGGCCAGTGCCCTATTGAACGGCGAACAAGCAGAAGTTAATGATACGGAAACATATCACAATGGTGAAAAAGTCGTTCCAGCCTACCTTTTAAAGCCAGTCTCTGTTGATAAAACGAACTATGACTCTGTACTAGTTGAAAGTGGATATTATACAGAAGAACAACTTGGACAATGATTCATCATTCGAAAGAAAAACATTGAATGTAGGTGGAAAAAATGTCAAAGATCATTCTAGAAATGCGGAATATCACAAAAGAGTTTCCAGGTGTAAAAGCACTTGAAAACGTTAACCTAAAAGTAAAAGAAGGAGAAATTCATGCTCTTTGTGGTGAAAATGGGGCAGGTAAATCCACCTTAATGAAGGTATTAAGTGGAGTTTATCCACACGGATCTTATACTGGAGATATTTTATTTAAAGACTCTGTTTGTGAGTTTAAGAATATAAAACAAAGTGAAGAGCTGGGGGTCGTCATCATCCACCAAGAACTTGCGTTGATCCCAGAGCTTTCGATCGCAGAAAATATTTTTCTCGGAAACGAAATTGCCTCTAAAGGTGTCATTAATTGGAATATCACGACAATGAAAACACGTGAACTGCTGCAAAAGGTCGGACTAACTGAATCACCTAATACCAAGGTCGATGACATTGGAGTCGGAAAGCAACAATTAGTCGAAATTGCAAAAGCGTTATCAAAGGAAGTGAAGCTGCTTATCCTTGATGAGCCAACAGCTTCATTAAATGAAGATGATAGTGAAAATCTATTAAATCTTCTGTTAGAATTCAAAAAACAAGGAATGTCCGCAATTATCATCTCTCATAAATTAAATGAGATTGAAAAGGTAGCGGATTCAATCACGATTCTACGAGACGGGCAAACAATTGAAACACTTGATGTGAAAAAAGACAATGTTACGGAGGATCGCATTATCAAAGGTATGGTTGGAAGGGATTTAACTAACCGTTATCCTGAACGAACTCCTAAAATCGGAGAAACATTCTTTGAAGTGAAAAACTGGAATGTATATCATCCTTTACACTCAGATCGAAAAGTTATCGATGATGTTACGATCTCCATTCGAAAGGGAGAAATTGTAGGGGTTGCCGGACTAATGGGGGCGGGTCGTACAGAGCTTGCTATGAGCATCTTCGGTAAATCATATGGAAAGAAGATTACCGGACAAATGTTTAAGGATGGGGCAGAAGTTGAATTTAACGATGTTACATCAGCGATCAACCAAGGCATGGCATATGTTTCAGAGGATCGTAAAGGAAATGGGCTCATCCTAATGGATGATATTAGACAAAACATTACACTAGCAAGCTTAGATAAAATTTCAAAGCAATCAATCTTAGACAAAAATAAAGAGATTATGGTCGCTGAAGAATACAAAAAGAAATTACGTATAAAAACACCGAGTATCTACCAAAAGGCAGGAAATTTAAGTGGAGGAAATCAACAAAAGATCGTATTAAGTAAATGGATTTTCTCTGAACCGGATATTTTAATTTTAGATGAGCCGACACGAGGAATTGATGTAGGTGCCAAATATGAAATTTACTCTATTATTAATGATCTGGCGATGGCCGGAAAAGGAATTCTTATGATTTCCTCAGAGTTACCGGAATTATTAGGCATGTGTGACCGAATCTATGTGATGAATGAGGGAAGTATCACTGGTGAAGTAACAAAAGAGGAAGCAAATCAAGAAAAGCTTATGACTTATATGACAAAAAGTAAGGTAAGGAGGTAGTTATGATGCAACCGCAAAATCAACTACAAAAAACACCAGGATTAAACAATGACTCTATTTGGAAATCAGTAATTCAAAACAATATGCGTCAATATAGCATGATCATTGCATTAGTCTTTATTATGATTTTGTTTCAAGTTTTAACAGATGGGTTACTATTAAAACCGCTAAATATTACAAACTTAATTTTGCAAAATAGCTATATTTTAGTTCTGGCAATTGGAATGGTATTGGTTATTATTACAGGGCATATTGACTTATCGGTTGGTTCTGTTGCAGCCTTTGTTGGAGCAATATCAGCTATTTTGATGGTAAACTATGAAATGCCAACCTTCCTGGCCGTTATCATCTCTTTACTAGTAGGTGCCATTATCGGCGCATGGCAAGGGTTTTGGATTGCATATGTGAAAATTCCCGCATTTATCGTAACCTTGGCAGGAATGTTACTGTTCAGAGGTGCAACGATGATTGTCCTTGAAGGAAAATCGATTGCACCATTCCCTGAATCATTCCAAAAAATCAGTTCAGGATTTATACCTGATATCGGAAGCGGTTCGATCCATGTTTTAACACTAATTATCGGTTTTGCTTTGTCAATCATTTATGTTTTCACCCAAATTAAAAGCAGACGAACAGAAAAGAAATATAATGTAGAAGTTTCCTCAACAGGTATGTTTGTTTTAAAACTTGTAGGACTTGTTGCAATATTAAACATTTTCACATATGTATTAGCAACATATGAGGGAATTCCTAATATTTTAATTATCCTTGGAGTTTTAATTATTCTCTATACATTTGTTACAAATAAAACAAAAGCAGGTCGTCATGTTTATGCAATTGGAGGTAACGAAAAAGCTGCACAGTTATCAGGAATTAAAACAAAACGCATGACATTCTGGGTTTTCGTAAATATGGGTGTACTTTCTGCACTATCAGGTCTATTATTTGCAGCACGTTTAAATGCTGCAACACCTAAAGCGGGTAACTTATTTGAACTAGATGCAATCGCTGCATGCTTTATCGGCGGAGCATCTGCATATGGAGGAATTGGAACTGTTCCCGGTGCTATTATCGGTGGCCTTGTGATGGGGATCATGAATAACGGGATGTCATTACTAGGATTGGGTATTGACTGGCAGCAAGGAATTAAAGGATTGGTATTACTACTTGCTGTAGCATTTGATATCTATAATAAAAATAAAGCTTCTTAAATAAGTAAGAGGGATTCGGTCAATTGATGCGGATCCCTTTTTACTTGTTTAGAATCTTCTTCTACTAATATTGGCAACTAGTCATTTTAAATGTCTGCTTCATAGTATATAATAAAAATAGTTGTACGAATAAGTTAGTGCGGAAACATACAAGCTGAAAGTGGTGACAGAATGGCGCAGCAAACGAAAGTCAGCATGGTAAAACAAAAAGTCAAAGAGTGGATTACTGAGGGGAAGGTTTTGCCGGGAGAAAAAATTCATTCGGAAAATGAACTTGTGAAACTGTTTGAAGTGAGTAGACACACGGTAAGACAAGCTGTTGGTGACCTAGTTCATGAAGGGTGGTTGTATCGTGAGCAGGGAGCGGGTACCTTTGTCTCGCAACGTCGGAAAAAAAATCCAAGCCCAACTGGCAAAAACATCGGTGTGATAACAACTTATGTAACAGACTATATCTTTCCTTCTATTATAAAAGGAATTGAATCATATTTATCAGATCATGGTTACTCCTTAACATTTGCTTGTACTGACAACAATCCTGAAAAAGAAAGGATATGTCTGGAGTCAATGTTAAGCCGTAATATTGATGGGTTAATTGTCGAGCCAACGAGAAGCAGCAGCTATAATCCTAATCTTCATTATTATTTACAAATGGAACAAAGTGAGATTCCTTATTTAATGATCAACCAATATTATCCACAATTAAATCCCCCTCATCTCATACTTAACGATGAGAAAGGCGGTTTTATAGCAACTGAACATTTGATCAAGCAGGGTCATCGAAAAATAATCGGGCTCTTTAAAAGTGATGATATTCAGGGGTTAAACAGGATGCAAGGGTTTATTAGAGCTTTTCGTGAAAATGAAATCTCATTTTTTCCCGAGATGATCATTACATATACAACTGAGGAAAAAGGCGGAATTTTAGTCAACAAACTAAAAGATATCCTCATTTCAGAAGAAAAGAAGCCAACAGGAATTGTTTGCTACAATGATGAGATAGCGATTAGTGTGTTGAATGTTTTACGGGAACTTGAATTAAAGGTACCAGAGGATATTTCAATAGTAGGATACGATGATTCGTACCTGGCAGAAGCATCTGAAACAAAAATTACATCTGTTACTCATCCAAAAACAGAGATGGGATTGGAAGCAGCACAATGGATTGTTGCAGCAGTAGAAAACCGCGAAAGGAAAATCGTGGAAAATAATCAAAAAGTCTATGAACCTGAGTTAGTTATTCGAAATTCAACAAGATCTATCACAACTAATCATCTAAGCTGATTTATTTTTTGATTTTGGTTCGAAAACCGAAAAACTAAGGGGGATGTGTAGTGATTACACTAAATGATTTAAAGGAACAATCGAAAGCATGTACTTGTGGAAACAAGCATATTGATGTGGTCATCGAAAAGGTGGTCATTAGCCATGATGCCATAACAGAAACAATAACCTATCTGTCAGAAAAAAACTTTCAACATGTAACAGTAGTTGCTGATTCAACAACTTATCAAGTCGCAGGAGAAAAGCTTACCTCTCTGCTTATAGAATCTGCTATTCCCCATCAAGTTGTTGTTATTCAACCAAATGATCAAGGTGATGTCGTGGCTGATGAGGTTTCATTAATTGAGGCCATGCTTGGTATACCACAAGAGACTGATGTTGTTATTGCTGTTGGAGCGGGAACAATTCACGATATTGCGAGATTCTCCAGCTATAAAATGGGAAAACCTTTTATCTCCGTCCCAACAGCGCCTTCAGTGGACGGATTTAACTCAATGGGAGCACCTGTTGTTATTAAAGGAATGAAAACCACGTATCAAATGCAAACGCCTATTGCATTATTTGCTGATATATCAATTCTACAAGCTGCTCCAAAAGAAATGATTGCTGCCGGATTTGGGGATATGATTGGTAAGTATACATCACTAGCGGATTGGAGGTTTTCTCATCTGGTAAATGGTGAGCCATATTGCCCGCTATCTGCCAGATTAACGAGGGAAGCGTTGAAAGAATGTGAAAATCATATTAATGAAATTGCTCAAGGTGATCGTAAAGGAATCAGGGTTCTCATTGAAGCTTTGATTCAATCAGGCTATGCAATGCTAATCGTCGGACATTCATCTCCAGCATCAGGTGGTGAACATCATGTGTCCCATTTGTGGGAAATGAAGTTTCTTCAGCAACATAAGCCACAGGTTTTGCATGGAGCTAAGGTCGGTGTTTCTTCACAGGTTATTCTAGACTTGTATAAAAAGAGATTCAAAGATCTTGTTGCTAGTAAGCAACAATTAGAAGCACTTCCTGTTGGAAAAAAAGACAAGATATTGAAAGTGTTAGAAAACCGAGATGAGATATTAACTGTTTTAGCTTCCTTACCGGAAAGTTCTTACATTGGTGATCAACTAGGAAAGCTGGGTGGTGCTGTTAAACCACTGGATTTAGGTATTGACGAACAGTTAGTGGTCGAAAGTCTTAAGAATGCTCATAAAATAAGAAGCCGCTACACAATGTTAAAATTTTGGAATGACCATTTTGGAGCGCATCAACATGCATAGTTTTACAAGTGCAGAGGCTGTCTTTTTCGATTTGGATGATACTTTATATGATCAATTATTACCTTTCGAAAAAGCGTTAATAAACCAGCAAATAGAACTGGGAAATTCACAAATCGTACCATTTTATAAACAAGTACGCTATTATAGTGATGTGCTATGGAAGCTTCATGTAAAAGGATCACTCAATTTAGAAGAGCTTCGTATTGAGAGACTAACTTCTGCATGTAAAGACTTCGGTATCTTACTATCAAAAGAAAAAGCCAAAGCTATTCAAGAACGTTATGAATATGAGCAAAAGATAATCACACCATTTTTAGAAATACCCTCACTTCTTAAGTCTCTGCAGGACAAGGGGAAGGTTGTTGGTGTTATTACAAATGGACCTGTTGCTCATCAGATGAAGAAATTAATCGCCTTAGGGATTGATCGTATCATACCTGAAGAACAAATTTTTATTTCTGATGGTATAGGGATTGCTAAACCAGATAAACGAGTATTCGAATATGTCCAAACAAAATTAAATCTTACTCCAAGTAAATGTCTATATATTGGGGATACATGGGAAAATGATATTGTCCCACCAATAGAAGCAGGGTGGAAATGTATTTGGTTCAATCATCGAAAAAGAAAACCACAAACACATCATCTCCCGAATGAAACAGTTACAGAGATTTATGAGTTATTACAATTAAAATAACCATATGAAGAAGGATGAAGTGTTAAAAACTTTTCATCCTTTTTCTACTTTATTCCTGCTTCAACTGCTGTTCTGCTAATTTTATCATTTCTCGAACCATATTGCCCCCGAGCTTCCCGCCTATTTTGCCGGCTTGTTTAGATGGTAAATCCCCATTATTTCCATCACTTAATGGAATCCCCAGCTCTTTTGCAGCCTCAAATTTAGCTTCATTTGCGGTGTTACTGTTTGCTACTTTTGCCTTTAATTGATTTACTTGTTCTCTAGACTCAGGGACAAGTAACTTATTTCGCTTTGCCATCACATTCCCCCCTTTGTTTATAGTTTTTCTAGTATAGGCTGAATCTATGCTATAGTAAAAATAAATCTCTATTAAAGTGAGTGTTTGTATATGACGAGAAAATTATTTTATGACGATGCCTACCAAACGTCTTTTAACTCAGAAGTAGTGAAAAAAGGGATCGATGATAATGGTAGAAATTATATTGTTTTAAAGGAAACAGCTTTCTATCCGACTGGAGGGGGACAGCCGCACGACACTGGAACAATAAACGGAAAAAGTGTTATAGAAGTAGAAGAAGTAGAAGGAGAGTTGCGGCACTACCTTGAAGGACCTCCAATAGAAATGGAAGCAATTGTTGGTCATATTGATTGGATTCGTCGGTTTGATCATATGCAGCAACATGCAGGTCAACACCTTTTGGCAGCAGTTTTTGAGGATCACCTTGGGTATAAAACGAAAAGTTTTCACCTCGGAAAGGAACTGTCTACAATTGATCTTGATACTAAGACTCTTACAACCGAAGAGATACAGAAGGCTGAGGAGTTAACAAATCAACTTATTTTGGAAAATCGACCTATTCATTCGAAGTGGATTAAGGATACTGAAGAATTATTGACATATACACTTCGTAAAGATCTGGCTGTTTCTGAAAATATTCGCCTTGTAGTCATTCCCGAAATTGATTATAACGGTTGTGGTGGTACACATCCGAAATCTACAGGTGAGATTAGTGCTTTAAAGATTCTTCATATTGAAAAACAAAAAAAGCTGGTACGTGTTCATTTTGTTTGTGGTAATAGAGTACTGAAACAACTGAATAAGAAGCATGAAATCATTCAAAAACTAAGCTCACAACTAAGTGCTCCACAGGAACAATTAAATGTGGCAGTTGATAGACTTCTGCAAACAACAAAACATTTAGAAGACAAAGTTGATGAACTAACAACAAAGGCTATTCAATTTGAAGCAAAGGAGCTTTTTTTGAAAGCAGTACCCTTATCTGAACAATTTTTAGTTAAAGAAGTTTTTCAGGACAGACCAATCGATGACTTGCAAAGTCTTGCGAAGGATCTGGTAACAAACCGATCTAACCTTATCGTTACTCTCATTTGTAAGCAACAAGATAAAATTCAGATCGTTTGTGCACGTACTGATGATGTAGACATTAATTTGAACATAGTGTTAAAGGCTGTATTACCATTAATTTATGGAAAAGGAGGAGGGAGACCTTCGTTTGTCCAGGGAGGAGGAGAGAGTGTACTACCTTCAGATGAGCTTATGAAGCTACTAATAGAAACGATAAAATCAACATTAACATAAAAAATGTCAAAATATCCTATTGCATTCATCTATTATTTCTAGTATTATAACTATACAAGCTGCGCTGTACGCATCCTTTATAAAGTTTTAACCTTTAAGCTGAAATAGGGAGTTTTACATTGAAGTCGGAATATCATGCCTCCATTATGTTGAGGACGATACGAAACCTTCTGCGAACACCCACTTGTAGGAGTGGTGGTTTAAAACTCTATAATTTTACGATGCGGCAATCGCGGCAAAACCCTTTATAACAAACAATCCGGATTCCAATAGGAATCCGGATTTTTTTGTGCTATTAATAGGGAATCGTTTCAGAGAAGCAAGAACGACCTTTAAAATTCCTGTAATTCTCTATGGATAAAACTCTCGGTTGTAAGTGCAGCTACACCCAGTGCAGCTGAATGGGTAGAATGCTTTGAAAAATCAATCTGTAAATCCTGTTGCTGGAAAAAGAGTGATTGAGAGTAAACTATATCTAAAACAGGCTGTTTTATCCACTCTTCAGCCATTGCTAATCGATTACCAATAATGATTTGCTCAGGATTAAAAGTATTGATAATGTTATTAATTCCATAGCCGAGATAAGTTCCAATTTCATGAAAAAGTGATATTGCCTTTTCGTCTTTTTCTTTTGCCAATGTAATTAATTCTTCTAGGCTAATATCTGATTTTGCTCGTTTTAGGAGTGCATGCTCAGAAGCATAAGTTTCCCAACAGCCTTTACTGCCACATCTGCAAGGAATACCATTTATTTCAATGACCATATGACCGAGCTCACCAGAGAATCCATTAAGGCCCTGGTATAATTCATTATTAAGAATTAAACCAACACCAATTCCAATCCCTGCACTTACATACATAATATCTTTATAGTCATGTCCGACACCAAATTGCTTTTCTCCATATGCTCCTGCATTGGCTTCATTCATAATGATAACAGGTATCTGAAATTCTTCCTCTAATATTGATTTTATTTCGCAATTTTTCCAACCAAGGTTTGGTGCAAGGAGGATGCTTCCTTGTTTATCGACAATTCCGGGTATTCCAATCCCGATTCCAACAACTCCATAAGGTGTTTTAGGTAGATCTTTCATTAAATAAATAATCATATTTCTTATCTGTTCGTTCACTGCCAGAAAATCAGTATTTTTTACTTTTACATGATGTTCAATGACAATACTTCCTTTTAGGTCAGTGACAACACCCAGAATATAATTCACGCCTAGATCAATTCCAATTGAATAGCCAGCTGTTGCATGGTAGTGAAGGAGAACCGGCCTGCGTCCACCACTAGATTCACCCGGACCAGATTCATACACTAACTCTTTTTCTAACAACTCATTTACAAGTGAGGAGACTGTTGCTTTATTTAATCCAGATTGCTGTGCAATATCTGCTCTTGAAATGGGCTCATGTTGGGTAATCGTTTGAAAAACAAGCGCTGTATTATTTTTCTTTACAACTTGCTGATTCCAAGTAATCGACTTCAAATGCTTCACCTATTTTCAATGTTATTCTACTTTTTATTATAGTATAAACTTAGTTTAACGGATAGACAAACTTTACTCTCAATGATATAATTTTAACTAGTCTTTGGAGTAGTAGAGACGGCAATAGATCAGTGTTGTAAGGGTTTACTTACGCGAGAATTATACCGTTGATAAGAAGTATATATTTTTTTTGATAAATAAAAACAATGGGGGAGACAAGATGAAATATGTTATTGGGGTCGATTTAGGTACAAGTGCAGTAAAAGTAATATTAATGGATCAACAAGGAACAATCGCACAAGAAGTTTCAAAATCCTATCCTTTGATTCATGAAAAGTCAGGTTACAGTGAGCAGGAGCCTGAGCAATGGGTTGAAAAAACAAGAGAAGGACTTGCCGAACTTGTTCAAACATTCAAAGGTAATGTGGAAGATATTGAAGGGATTAGTTTTTCAGGACAAATGCATGGATTAGTTCTTCTTGATAACAACTACCAAGTATTAAGAAATGCTATCCTTTGGAATGATGTAAGAACAACAGATCAATGTCAAAGAATTTATGAGGTTGTCGGTACTGAGCGCTTACTAGACATAACAAAAAATCCTGCATTGGAAGGTTTTACACTACCTAAAATTTTATGGGTCAAAGAGCATGAACCTCAAATTTTTGAAAAAGCAGCAGTATTTATGCTGCCGAAGGACTATCTACGCTTTCGTATGACTGGAAAAGTACATAGTGAATATTCAGATGCGGCAGGTACATTATTGTTGAATGTCGGAGAGAAGTCATGGAGTCAAGATATTTGTGATTTATTCGAACTGAATATTGATTTTTGCCCGCCATTGGTTGAATCACATGAATGTGTGGGTCTAATTACAGAGGAATATGCCCGACAAACCGGTCTTTCAACAGAAACAAAGGTCTTTGCCGGTGGTGCTGATAATGCATGTGGTGCAATTGGTTCCGGTATTTTATCAGAAGGTAATACCCTTTGTAGTGTAGGTACATCAGGTGTTGTACTATCATACGAAGAACGTAATGATCGTGACTTTTCAGGAAAAGTCCATTATTTTAATCATGGAAAAGAAAATGCCTTCTATACGATGGGGGTTACACTTGCAGCTGGATATAGTTTAAGTTGGTTTAAGGATGTATTTGCTGAGAATGAATCATTTGACGCTTTGTTAGACGGGATTGGAAATGTACCAGTCGGATCAAATGGTTTGCTGTTTACTCCATACTTGGTAGGTGAAAGAACTCCTCATGCCGATCCTACGATACGGGCCAGCTTTATTGGAATGGAAGGATCACATAAGAAAAAGGATTTTGCACGTGCTGTTATAGAGGGAATTACATTTTCGCTTAATGAGTCAATAAATATTTTCCGTGAAAGCGGAAAAGAAATCGGAAGTGTCATTTCAATAGGCGGGGGAGCAAAAAATGATACATGGCTGCAAATTCAAGCAGATGTTTTCAACGCTAAAATTATCAAGTTAAAAAGTGAGCAAGGACCGGGTATAGGTGCTGCCATTCTTGCGGCATATGGAGCAGGATGGGCTGAATCATTACAAGAAATTGCTGATATCTTCATTCAGCCTGAAAAAACATATGAACCAATTCCGGAGAATGTTGAAAAATATAAAGAACTTTTTACTCTTTATAAAGAAGTTTACAACCAGACAAAATCATTAAATGAAGGGCTGAAAGCCTTTAGAAAGTAAAACACAAGGATCAGGAGCTCTTGGTAGATGGGAGACCTGATCCTTTTTCTGTTATTTAATTTGAATCGTATCAGAAGAAAAAATGGTGACAATAAGCTGTCCACCAATCACCTTGGAACGGACAAGTAAAGGTTGATTATATTCGTTCTTAAATGTGAAGTCTGGTCCATACCAACTAACAGTTGCGTCCCGGTTAGGAGGTACGTAAGGAACTTTCCGACTATGAGAGTATCGCTCGAGAATCTTGACACCGGCTTTATCTACTGCATTGAAAAGGGTTGATGATACTTGACAAATTCCCCCGCCAATTCCTTCGGATAATTCCCCTCTAACTATTACTGGAGCTGGTAAGTAACCTTTTTCGACGGTTCTTTTACCTACCACTGCATTAAACGAGAAAATCTCTCCTGGGAAGATAACATAATTATTTATAGCATCTGACGCTAATTTAATATTATGAGTTCGTTCTCCATTTCTGCTATTAAAGAAAGTGACATATTGACCAACCATCTTTTCTTTAATAGAAGAAAGGAGCTCACTATCTACCTTCGGATAAAGTGTTACTGTTGGTAATTCAATTGTTGAAGGACCTTCGGAAAAATAGCGTGTATAAAATGTTTTCTTCCACAATTCACGATTTAATTTTAGCCCCGTTTTTTCACTAATTAGTCGTCCATGAGGATCTAGAGACGCGTTTACTGGTTCTCTGAAAACGTTGGATTCTAATGAATCAGTTAATTCATTAAATTTAGATTCATCAATAAAATCATACTGAAAAGGAGAAAGAGCAACTTCAGAACGATGCAATGATTTGATTTCTTTTCCTTCATAAGTGATCGAGAGATTATCAGATACTTCTACAGGCTGTCCGATCAGCATGAATAGTGCAAGTAACATATACAAATAAATTCAACCTCCGATTTCTTCCTGGATCTAGGATTTCGGTATTTTTTCCAAGAAAGGGTCAACTATAACCTTCCATGAAGAAAACGGGGAAATTCTCACTAAGGTAAAGGTTTGTTTCACTTTCACTGGACCTACAGTCTTTAAGTAAATTTTCATATCAGCAGAGACTTTTTTGGATAGGGAGAGTGAAGCATCTTGGTTTGTCTCTTTTATGGACCATTGCATTCCTTCGATATCATTTAAAAATACAAATGATTGATTTAGATTTTTATGATTGGATAAAACCATTTTCTTACTTAATTCTTTGTCATTGTTTTTAACAGTTAATAGAAATACTTCTAATGATTGTTCAGGTGTAAGTGTTGTGACATATTCATCAAATTTCCCTGCAGCCTTTAAGATCATAATGTGATGTGACAAATCCAGTTTACCTGTTCGATGTGTTTTACTTTCTGAAAAATGTATGCAAAAATGACCCGGAAAACCATTTTGGAGTGCACCTGCTCCATGTGGCATTCCATGCATTGAAGCAGGAATAAGACGGTCTTTGACTTGAATAAGGACCGCACGTCTCCGCCAGCTCCAATTGCCGTGATAAATTACTTTCATAATAACGGTATCTTCTTTTGTTAAAGGTTGTACATCGGCATGACCGCTTCCAGCTCTTCTTTGAACATCAAATTTCTTTCCGGTATCCACATCAATTACTGTGAACGTAGATTGACGGGGAATCACTTTCTTCACTTCTTCCCAATTAGGTAGTTCCGGTTCGAAGCTAATGGGATGAACAGATGCTTTATCGCCCGCTATTCCATATGTATGTTTATAAGTTAGGGATAAAAGAAATAAGCATATAACTAAGGTTTTTTTCAACTTCCTTCAACTCCATTGCAAGCATTCATTACGGTTATTTTGCGTAAAATTTCGTAAATCATCGCAATTTAAGGGAGGAAAAATATAGAAACTTTTTACATTTTGCAGATGATATTCATTTGAAAACACAAAAGACCTCTACTTTCTGGTACAATTGCATATACATAGTTTTTCATCATGATATTTTTCCGAATAGGAGAATGCATTATGCTATATAAAATAAATAGACAGCTTGAAAAGTGGATGCCAGTCATTACACCAATCAGTGTAGTAACAGGTGTGTTACTTGCAGATAAGCTGTTAGCTTTCACATTTCTCATTCCATGGTTATTTGCCTTTATGACGTTAACAGGCAGTCTCGGGTCAAATTTTGCATCTCTTAAAGGAGTCATTAAAAAACCCCTCCCATTATTTGTGATTATTTTGTTATTGCATTTAATTATGCCTTTAATTGCTTGGTTAGTCGGCCAAAGTTTTTATCCGAATGATCATTTAACAATTACCGGCTTTGTCTTAGCTTCTGTCATTCCAACAGGAATTACAAGCTTTATATGGGTAACGATTTATAAAGGGAATATTGGACTTGCTTTATCCATAATTTTATTTGATACCATGCTGTCACCTTTTTTAGTGCCATTTACACTATCTCTCTTTGTTGGTCAAAATGTACAAATTAATGTCATGGATATTATGAATGGATTATTCTTTATGGTTGTTATTCCTTCTCTTCTAGGTATGTTGACAAATCATCTTACGAAAGGGAAAAGTGTAAAGGCTGGCAAAACATTAGCACCGTTTTCAAAGCTTGCTCTTGCCACTGTCGTTATGATTAACGGAGCTGTTATCTCTCCTTATATAAAAGAATTTAGTGTTAAATTAATGTTAATCGCGTTAACGGTGTTTTTTCTTGCATGCTTAGGGTATGTTATTGCGTGGGGATTAGGAATTTTCCTTAAAAGAGACAGGGAGACACAGGTTGTGATGTTGTTTACAGGCGGTATGCGCAACATTAGTGCCGGTGCAGTCATTGCTGTTCAGTACTTTCCGGCAGCTGTTGCGGTACCCGTAGTACTGGGGATGTTATTCCAACAAATATTAGCCTCCTTATTTGGTTTTTTGTTTCACATATTAGATCAAAAACAAGATGTGAAAAATCATTTTTCAGCTACACCATAACAATATAACATTGCCAAAAAGGAAAGATTATGTTAAAAATAATGAGAATCAACTAATTTTATATCAATAGATTCACCACTAGGGGAGCTGTTAAAGCTGAGAGAGGCAAATGCCTTGACCCTTATTACCTGATCTAGATAATACTAGCGGAGGGAAGCGGTGTTTGAGTACATATTTGGTAGATTTATAGCCTTGATTGCTAAAGTTTTTACCATTATTTTATGCCATTCAAACCACTTCTCAAGTAGAAGTGGTTTTTTATTTGGAAAAAGGAGGAGAGTTTGCTTGGCGAAATCGATTACTCAATTAGTTGAAAGTGTCCATGATCGTAAAGTTGAGTTGGTTTCTTTCGTTCAAAAATTAATTGAATTTAAAACTCCGGCACCGCCCGCTCGAAATACAAAGGAAGCACAACTGTTCATTGCGGATTTTTTAAAGCAAAAAGGTTTTTCAATTGATATGTGGGATGTATATCCAAATGATCCAAACGTTGTTGGTATTAAGAAAGGCACTCAGTCTTCTTCTTATAAAAGCTTAATTATTAATGGACATATTGATGTAGCTGAGGTACATGAAGATGAGCAATGGGAAACAAATCCCTTTATTCCAATTGTAAAGGATGGGGTGATTGTTGGTCGTGGTGCGGCAGACATGAAAGGCGGATTGGCTGGAGCATTGTTTGCTATTCAATTATTACATGAGCAAGGTATTGAACTTCCCGGTGATCTTATTTTTCAATCTGTCATTGGCGAAGAAGTAGGAGAGGCTGGGACTTTAGAATGTTGCAAAAGAGGTTATACAGCTGATTTTGCAGTTGTGGTTGATACAAGCGATTTACATATTCAAGGTCAAGGAGGGGTCATTACTGGATGGATTACAATCAAAAGCTCACAAACTTATCATGATGCGACAAGACGTCAAATGATTCATGCAGGTGGAAATCTTTTTGCGGCAAGTGCAATTGAAAAAATGACCAAGATTATTCTAGGACTTCAGGAGCTCGAGCGTCATTGGGCTGTGACAAAAAGCTATCCTGGCTTTTTACCTGGCACAAATACGATTAATCCGGCAGTAATTGAAGGGGGACGACATGCTGCGTTTATCGCTGACGAATGTCGTTTATGGATCACGGTTCACTATTATCCGAACGAGTCTCATGAAAAGATTATTCAGGAAATTGAAGAGCATATTCTGAATGTTGCAAAGTCTGATCCGTGGCTTCGAGAGCATCCACCACACTTTGAATGGGGCGGTAAATCAATGATTGTTGATTATGGGGAGATTTTTCCCTCATTAGAAGTAGATCCAACCCATCCTGCTGTAAAGCTTTTAGTTTCCACACATGAATCAGTCTTACAAAAATCAGCAATTGTAGATGTTTCTCCAACAGTAACTGATGGGGGATGGTTGGCAGACGCAGGAATCCCAACAGTTATATATGGACCGGGAAAATTGAATCATGCCCATTCAGTAAACGAACAACTGTCTATAGAAGAATTAGTTGAATTCACAAAATCGATTTTAATGTTTATTTATGAATGGAGTCATACAGATAAAAAAGAGAGGGGAATGTCCTAAATGAAATTTAGTCAAAGACTTTATGATAAAGTGAAGCCTATTTGGGAACAAAATCATACTCATCCTTTTGTGCAAGGGATGGGAGATGGAACACTTGCAAAAGAAAAATTTCGATTTTATATGATTCAGGATTATTTGTACTTAATTGAATATGCGAAGGTATTTGCATTAGGTGCAGTTAAAGCAACAGATGTGAAGACAATGGCACGTTTTGCTGAATTGTTACACTCCACACTAATTGAAGAGATGGAACTTCATAGACAATATGCGAAAAAATTTGGCATTACAACTCAAGAACTAGAAGAAGCAAAGCCTTCTCCAACAACTCTTGCCTATACGCATTATATGTTACATGTAAGTCAAAATGGAACACTTGCTGAGTTGGTTGCTGCTTTGCTTCCATGCATGTGGAGCTACTGGGAGATAGGCAAGGATTTAGCAAAAAAGAAGGAAGCATGTGACCAAGAATTTTACGGTGAGTGGATTACAATGTATGCTTCAGTTGAATTTGGTCAGCTTGCCACTTGGTGCATTGATTTAATGGATGAATGTGCAGAAGGGAAACCAGAAGCCGAGTTATGCAAATTAGAAGAAATCTTTCTGAATACTACACGCTTTGAATATATGTTTTGGGATATGGCTTACCATGAAGAGATGTGGCCGATTAATGACTAATAAAATACTACAATTTCATAATATTAGTTTTCATTACGAAAAAGATGACTTGCAAAAGCCGATTCTTAAAAACCTGAATCTGGAACTATATGAGGGGGAATTTATCAGTTTTCTTGGGCCAAGCGGGTCTGGAAAAAGTACATTATTTAAATTAATCACAGGATTGGAACAACCAAGTGAAGGCGAGATTTTCCTACGAAATCAGCTTGTTATCAATAGACTGGGACAGGTAGGATACATGCCTCAACAAGACTTACTCTTACCTTGGCGGACAATTGTAGAAAATGCAGCACTCCCACTTGAGATTAAAGGAATGAAAAAGCGGGAGGCATATAAAAAAGTGATCATGCTATTAGATGAGTTTGGTCTTAAAGGAGTGGAAAATCATTTTCCAAGTGATTTATCAGGGGGAATGAGGCAACGTGTATCTTTTTTAAGAACAATATTAAGCGGGTCTAACATTCTATTACTTGATGAGCCTTTCAGTGCATTAGATGCAATTACAAAATTATCACTTCAGGAATGGTTATTAGCTCAATGGCAAAAGCGGAACGAAACGATTTTGTTTATTACTCATGATGTGAATGAGGCATTATTTTTATCAGATCGTATTTTTGTGTTTTCTGAATCACCTACAACGAAATTAAAAGAAATTAAGATTCCGTTACTTCGACCCAGAAATATAAAAGACTTGAATCATCCAGATATTCTCCAATTAAAAGATGAACTATTAGATGAGTTGCGAACGAGGCAGAAACTATGAAATTGATACATAAATATGGTGCCTCCTTTAGTCTTATCATCCTGCTATTAGTCATCTGGGAAATAGGTGCAGAATTGCTGAATATGGGGTTTATCCTTCCTACACCAACTGATGTAATGATGAAAATTTGGGACATAAAAGAACCGTTATTTTTAGAGCATTTACCGGCTACCTCTCTAATTATCATCATCGGGTTAAGTTTATCGATTTTCTTGGGGGTAGGCCTGGCAATTTGGATGAGTGTAAGTAGTACGGTTGAAAAAACGTTATATCCTTTGATTATTTCATCTCAAACCATACCAATTATTGCACTTGCCCCCATATTTGTTCTTTGGTTTGGTTACTCGATTTGGAGTAAAGTTATTGTGACTATTCTTATTACGTTTTTCCCTATAACGGTAAATACATATGATGGTCTTAAAGCAACAAGCAAGGAATATAAAGAAATGCTAATGACAATGGGAGCGAGTAAAAAAGATATTTTCTTTAAGCTTCAGATTCCCGGGTGTGCGCCGTATTTTTTATCAGGGGTAAAGGTCGCTGTTACATTAAGTGTTATAGGTGCTGCTATTGGTGAATGGATTGGGGCTCAAGCGGGTTTAGGTTATTTTAGTAGAAGAATGATGACTCAATTTGATGGGGCTGGTGTTTTTGCTCCAATTGTCATTCTCTCATTAGTAGGAATTGGATTATTCCTTATTGTAACACTCATAGAAAAAAAGATGTTTAAATGGAGGAAAACAGATTGAAAAAAGCTTTCGTATTGTTCATAGGACTATCTTTAGTTATTTTATCCGCATGTTCCAACAAAACAAGTACAACTGATACAGGTGGAGAAGCAGGGAAAGAAGAATTAAAGGATATTAGTATTATGCTTGATTGGTATCCGAATGCTGTTCATAGCTTTTTATACATTGCAAAAGAAAAAGGATACTTTGAGGAAGAAGGACTGAATGTAGATATTCAATTCCCGGCTAACCCTACAGACCCTATTAATTTAGCTGCTGCAGGAAAAATCACTTTAGGTATTTCCTATCAACCGGATGTGATCATAGCTCGTGCAAATCAAGATATTGAGATTAAATCAGTAGGTGCAATTGTTCGATCACCTTTAAATCGTGTCATTTTTTTGGAGGATAGCAAGATACAATCTCCGAAGGATTTAGAAGGGAAAACTGTGGGATTTCCGGGAATCCCTTTAAATGAATCTCTAATAAATTCAATGGTAAGAGCAGATGGAGGAAACCCTGAAAATGTTGAAATGATTGATGTCGGCTTTGAGCTGGGCTCTTCTATTGTCAGTAAAAAAGTAGATGCTGTCATTGGTGCATATATTAATCATGAGGTACCAGTGCTGGCTCATGAAGGTCATGAAACTCGTAACATCAATCCTACCGAGTATGGAGTGCCAAACTACTATGAGCTCGTAGCGGTAACAAGTGATCAAACATGGAAAAAAGAGCAGGAATCAATCGAGGGCTTTTGGAGAGCTGCAACAAAAGGATATCAATTTACTGCAGAAAATCCAGATGAAGCCTTACAGATATTATTAAAAAACCAAGATGAGTCGAATTTTCCGCTTGTAAAAGATGTTGAAGCTCAGAGCTTAGATATCTTATTGCCTCTGATGAAATCAGAAGAAGGGTTTGGTAGTCAGAATCAACAACAATGGGAAAACACAATTAAATGGTTGAAGGATGCAGGATTAATCAAAAAAGAACCTAGTGTAGAGGATATCTTTGTGAATATCGCAAATGAGGAATAGAAGGACTTGGTGGGATTTGAACCCACAAAATGTACAACAAGTTAACGGTGTAATTGTTGACCGCTCTAAACATTGAGCTACAAGTCCTAGTGATAGTGTGTACAATAATAAACAATTTATTCAAGTGAATTTTTAACATGGTATATTAAAAAACGGTTGTTCAATTTGAACAACCGTTTTTGATTCATTGTTTATAATTTTAACTCAATCTTCGCCGTTTCACGAAGCTCCTCTACTTTTGCTGCAAGTTTTTCTTGTGTTTTTTGACCTTCAAGGTTAGTTTTTAATGTATCCTTAACATCTTCGTACTTTGGAGTTTCTGCTGATTCGTCCCCGGAACTTGCCATTTTGTCATAATATTCTTTTACTTCTTTATCCGTCACTTCTTCTACCTTTAAGTCGTTCTTAACATATTGATCATATTTTACTGTGTCTGCAATTTGAGTCTTAAGTTCATCTAGAGTAAGGTTATTTGCCTTTAATGCTTCATTAAAGGCATCATCACTTTCATAATTAGCCTTTAAGGTATCCAGCTGTTTATTAATATCTTCTTCTTTCGCTTCGTAGCCTTTTTTCTCAATTTCCTGCATAATAAGAGTTTGTCCTACAAGGCTTTCAAGCGTATAGTCTTTTAATTGTGTTGCCAGTTCTTCAGTTGTCGGATCTTGTCCCATACTAGTAAATTGCATTTGTGACATACTTAAAGCGTCGTTGTATTCATTACCTTTAATTTCTTTGCCATTTACAATCGCAACAACTGTATCTTCTTCTACCTTTTGTGCATCAAGCTTTTTTTGCATCTCCTTAGGATCAACAGCTGCTTCTTCTTCTCCGGTAGCTTTTTCTTCTGTTTCCTTTTCCTTTTCCTTTGCTTTATCTTCATCATTGTTGCAAGCAGCAAGTGATAAAGAAAGGACTCCGACGAATAGTGCTAGTAAAAATTTTTTCAACTTGAAAAACTCCTTTCAATCCTACGAAACATTCAAGACATAGGTACATACAGGAATTGTATAATAGTTAACGGAAAAATGAAAGGTTTTCAAATTATTTAATAGAAGATAGTAGTTTTTATGTGGTTAAAGAGGTTTAAATACCCATGTGTTTAATTAATGGAAAAATAAGATAAACAACAATCCAAGTTTGAAAATTTTTCAAAAAGGACAAAACATTGTATCCAAACAACCCGGCAACTAGACAATTGTATGAAAATTTAAAAAATCCAAATCTTGATATAAGGGGATGAGAAGCGTTAGAGGCGTCTGAGACGCTTTTAAAAGAATATACGGATAAATGGCAACGCTTACACTAACTAATTGGAAGAAATACTCACAACTTTACTTGAACACCTTGATTATGAAAATCATCATGTTAGTATTAAAACGTGAGCAAAAATACGAACAAAAATACGAACGAAATTGGAGAGATGAGATGCTACACGATAAAACAGTTGCGTTTATAGGCGCAGGTTCTATGGCAGAGGCAATGATATCTGGACTTGTAAAATCAGAAAAATTCCCCATACATCAGATAGTTGTCACAAACCGCTCAAATGCAGAACGATTAGCTGCTTTAGAAGCTATTTATGGTATTAACAGTTGTAAATTAGAAGACTTACAGTTTGACCAAATAGATGTCATTATTCTGGCAATGAAGCCAAAAGATGTAGATCAGGCATTAAGAGGAGTCAAGCAACATATCAAACCAAACCAACTCATATTATCAGTACTAGCTGGAATTACAACAACATATCTTGAACAAAACCTTCATATTGGCCAGCAGGTAGTCCGAGTCATGCCGAACACATCAAGTGCTATCGGTGAATCAGCTACTGCCATATCCCCAGGTCATGAAACATCAGAAAACAATGTCGTTTTAACTAAAACATTATTAGAATGCATCGGTGAAGTCTACACAATCGATGAAATGGATATGGATGTCTTTACAGGTCTTGCAGGAAGCGGACCCGCATATTTTTACTATTTAATGGAGCATATGGAGCAGGAAGGTGCAAAGGCTGGATTTGATGTGGAGACAACAAGGAAAATCATCGCTCAAACTATTAAAGGTGCTGCAAATATGGTCCAAGAGCAAGGTGAAACACCAACGATCTTAAGAGAAAAGGTAACTTCACCAAACGGTACGACAGCTGCAGGTCTAAAAGCGCTTGATGAGAATGGCGGAGGCAAGGCAATTGCCAAAGCTGTTGAGCATGCCGCAATTCGTTCAAAAGAAATTAGTGAGCAAATCCAAGAAAGTCTTTTAGTGAATTCTAAATAACAGATTAAATATAGAGATAATAAAATTTCAGGAGTGATATAATGACGACCCTTGAAAATGAGAAAAAACGGGTTGTAATAAAGGTAGGAAGCAGTTCCTTAACAAGTCGACACGGTGAGATTAGTCGACGGAAACTAGAGAAATTAGCAGATGAAATTGCATTATTAAAAGATGAAGGACATGAAATAGTTTTCGTATCATCGGGAGCGGTTGCAGCAGGTTACCGCAAATTAGGATGTATCAATCGGCCGACATCTTTACCAGAAAAACAAGCAGCAGCTTCTATTGGGCAAGGTTTATTAATTGAAGCATACTCGGAAATTTTCTTATCACACGGATATGTTGCTTCTCAAATATTAATAACCCGCAGTGATTTTTCAGATGAAACCCGCTATAACAATGTAAGAAATACATTAAATGTACTGCTGGAAAGAGGGATAATCCCAATTGTTAACGAAAACGATACAGTGACAGTTGATCGTTTGAAATTTGGCGACAATGATACATTGTCTGCAAAAGTAGCTGGTTTAATTGAAGCAGATCAACTAATTATTCTTTCTGATATTGAAGGATTATATGACTCAGATCCACGTAAAAACGAGCAGGCAAAATTACTTGAAAAAGTATATGAAATAACCCCTGAAATCGAAGAGGGGGCTGGTGATTCCGGCAGTAATGTTGGTACAGGTGGAATGAGATCAAAAATTGATGCAGTCAAAATAGCAATGGCATCAGGTATTTCTACCTTCCTTGGGAAAGCAAGCATTGCCAATATTCTTACTGAAGCAGTCCGAGGTGATGCGAAGGGCACATATTTTGAAGTCACAAATGAGACGGTTAACTTAAATAGAAAGAAACAATGGATTGCCTTTCATTCAGGTCCGGAAGGTGAAGTTGTCATTAACCAAAATGTCAAAATGTCCATTGCTGATCATAAACATAGTATTTATTCATCAGATATCGAGCAAGTAAACGGTCAATTTGAAAAAGGTGCGGTCATTCGAATCCTGGATCATGAGGGTGAGAGAGTTGGCTTAGGGGTTGTTAATTATTCGACTGAGGAATTAGAAAACATGAAGAGCATCACAGGTGGAGATATTCAAAGGCAAGAAGTTGTTCATTTTGATGATTTAGTCTGTGAGCTTGAATTATCATTACCTGTAGGAGTTTAAAAGGAGGAATTGGATGTCTGTCATTGAAAAACATACATCAGTTGAAGAACAAGCAATAGCAGCGAAAAAAGCAGCAAAAAAAGTAGGTTTATTATCAACAGAAGAAAAAAATGAAGCATTGCATATCATAGCAGATACCCTGGAGAAAAATACGCGGCGCATTCTTCATGCAAATGAGCGTGATCTACAGTTAGGGAAAGAAAAAGGCTATGATGCAGCTTATATGGATCGTCTTGCTTTATCAAAGGAGAGGATCTTTGATTTTGCAGAGGGATTAAGACAAGTAGCAAAACTTGAGGATCCGACAGGAAAGATATTATCGAATTGGACTTTAGATAATGGATTATTGGTTGAAAAGGTGACAGTGCCTTTAGGTGTTATAGGTATGATTTATGAAGCACGTCCAAATGTGACAGTTGATGCAACAGGACTTGCATTTAAATCAGGAAATGCAATTCTTTTAAAAGGCGGATCATCTGCTTTATCATCAAACAAAGCAATAGTAGAGGTTATGCATGAAGCATTAAACACAACAAAAATCCCAAAAGAAGCAGTTCAATTTATTGCGAGTACTGATCGTGAAGCAACACAACAGTTGTTTACAATGAAGGAACATATTGATGTGTTAATTCCACGTGGTGGTGGCTCTCTCATCAATGCTGTTGTAAACAATGCGACTGTTCCTGTCCTTGAAACAGGCGTTGGAAACTGTCATTTATATATTGATGTTGAAGCAGATGTAGAGAAAGCATTAAATATTTTAGTTAATGCAAAAACAGACCGACCAGCTGTTTGTAACGCATTAGAAACAGCTATTATCCATAAAGAGTGGCTTGATAAAAACAAAGAACGATTAATTAACACATTAAATGAAGAGGGTATTACAGTTCATGGTGATGAAACAGCTTTATCCTATTTTCCAGATGCAATACTCGCAAATGAAGAAGATTGGGCTAATGAGTATTTAAGTTTGGATCTTGCAGTAAAAACAGTAGAGAGTGTGGAAGAAGCGATAGATCATATTGAAAAATATGGTACGAAGCATTCAGAAGCAATCGTAACTGAAAATAGAGATACTGCTAAAATCTTTATGAATGTAGTGGACGCATCTGCCTTGTACCATAATGCCTCGACACGTTTTACGGATGGTGGTGCACTTGGATTTGGTGCAGAAATTGGAATTTCAACACAAAAGTTACATGCACGTGGTCCAATGGGATTACCTGCTTTAACGACAGTTAAATTCCTCATGTCAGGAAATGGTCAAACCAGATAATAAATGAGCAGGACTTACCCGTTAAGGGGGTCCTGCTTTTTTTGTCTAAGAATTTCTATATAATACATAATTTTATACGGGTGGTGAAAACTTATAACACATATAAAAAAAGCAGGTGTACGTCATGGAGAAAAAAACAAACATTCAATTAACGGCTGCTGAAATGTCGGTGTTATGGACGCAATATATAAATGACACAGCCTCTGTATGTGTTGTGAGTCATTTTTTACAAAAAGTAGAAGATGAAGAGGTTCGTCCTGTTTTGGAATTCACACTCGATGGTTCGAAGAAAAATCTTGCATTTCTAAAAGATTTATTTCAAAAAGAGAAGTTCCCAATACCCCTTGGTTTTACAAAAGAGGATGTTAATAAGGATGCTCCTCGTTTATTTTCTGATACTTTTTCACTTATATATTTGAGAAATATGTCCATATTAGGGATGGCAGCGGCAAGTGGAGCAATTGGATTTTCAACTAGATCTGATGTAGTATCGTTTTTTAAAAGTGTACTTAAATTAGCTGTTGGACTACAGGATTTAACAAGAGACCTAATGCTAAAGCAAGGAACATATATAAGACCTCCTTATATCTCTGTACCTGATAAAGTAGATTTTGTTGGAAAACAACATTTTTTAGCTGGTTTTATGGGAGATAAAAGGCCTTTAACAGCACATGAAATTACAATGCTATTTAATAATATTCAAACAAATGCAATCGGGAAAACGTTAATTATGGGGTTTGCTCAAACAGCAAAAAGGAAAGAAGTGAAAGAGTATTTTTTAAGAGGAAAGCGAATTGCTCAAAAGCATATAGATCTTTTTAGTGATATCTTAAAGAAAGAGGATCTGCCTGCCCCAATGACGTGGGATACAGCACTTACAGATTCGACGGCTCCTGTATTTTCAGATAAGCTCATGATGTTTCACGTTTCAGCTATGATTGCAGCCGGAATTGGAAATTATGGCGCATCAATGTCTGGCAGTCCAAGAAGAGATCTTGCTCTAAGGTATGCCTCTTTAGTACCTGAAATTGGCCTTTATGCAGAAGATGGAGCAAATATTATGATAAATCATAGTTGGCTTGAAGAACCTCCACAAACAGACGATCGTGATCAAATAATTAAAAAAGAATAATTAAATGATAAAAAGCGACTGAAAAAATATCAGCCGCTTTTATTTTATTGTAATAACATGAATAATAATGATAATTATTTTCAATACTATAAAAGAAGAAGACAACCCCTAATTGGTCGCCTCTTCTAATAACATTACAAGTCAGAGGGTTCAAATGTTTTACAATCTGTGTCACTGCTAGTGGAAGCGTTCTTTTCTTTATGATTCACTACATAAATTTGAGTTGCACCACATTTGTTCTCGTTGTTAATGTTATGGATGCAACTACTAACTTCACATAATACGTCTTGTGCCATATTAAAACACCTCCTTCATTGTTAGGATAAGCAAACTACTGCTTTCTTATTCAATGATTAGAGGTGTTTAAATATGATCGACTTATATTTACAGAAAATTAATGCGATTTCAATTGTTAGTGAATAACAATCGAAAACATTAAACCCAGGTAGGTAGAAATGATAAAGGCGATACCAAAGCTTAAAGCAATTATAGGTGAGATTTTTTTGAAAAAGCTAACAATCATCATCATGATAAATAACACAGCAATGACTAGTAGAACAATCGATTGTAAACCTATAACAAGTTGCACGTTAAAGGGTGCTTGAATATTTAGCCCTAATATTGGCTCCACCCAATTTGCAGGGCCCTCCTGTAAAAATGTCGCATTCACTTGATGTGGAGGAGGTAGTGTGCCTAATATTCCTGTAATAAAAAAGACAATCATAAGGATAAATGTTTCTGCTTGTACCCATTTAATTGGATTGAAATTCTCATTTTGTTTTGTTTTTCGAGATAAAAATCCGTTTATTAATCCAAAAACAAGAATAGGAAAAATACTTATATGTTTAAGTAAAAGCATCTGTCCATATGTCAGAACCCATGAGTTAGTATAATCGCGTGGTTCAACCACAAAAAGCATGAGGCTTATCCCGGATATCGTTAGAATGACAATCAATACAATTGATAAAGGTGTAAACCATCGAAGAAATGCATGCCAATTATTTATCTCTTTTGCTAACCAACCAACATGAAGAAGTACACCAAACCATATGGTGATCGTTAAAAAATGGATGGAATGTGAAAGTAAGCCGGGTAAAGCATCAAGTGTCGAAGCATGACTCGCATAACCAACTGAAATAATCATGACAAGGATCAAAAATGCCTGCAAATACTTTGGACCTTCCACATAAATTGCCATCCATAATAAAACCGCGAAAAAACTTCCGTAGAGCCAGGCAATGCCAACTTGAAATTCAGTTAATATAGAATAGGCAGTTAAACTAAATAACCCATCCTCAGAAAAGAAAGTAATTACCTGAACAACAGGTAAAAAAGTTAACACAATAATGCCTAATACACTTAATAATAAGCTCTGTTTTGTTACTGGAATAACAGGTTTGCTAGATTGAGGTATAAATTGTAAGAAGATATACCCTACTAAATAAGAAAAGAGCATATATGTTGCATACTCTGTAATTGGAATTAGTTGATTCATACTTTACCTCTTTTTACGAAAAATAACCCATATTCCACCAATTAATAAAATAATCAAGACAATGACTGAAACTGTTGCGAATGTTGATGAATTCGAATCTTCGCTTGAGTTTGTCTCATTATAATGGGGTTCTTCAAGTGTATTTTCACGACTTTGTTCTGTTGATTCCTTAAGTTTGGGTGCTTCACTTTCTGTCACTTCTGTTTCTTCAGTTTCAGTTTTTTTAGTCTCAGGAATTTCCACAGTGAATGGGATATCTCCTGTCATGGCATGTCCATCCTTTGCGGCTATTTTCCATGTTAAGACGTAGCTACCATTTGTTAATGGTGTGGTAACTGTACCAATAATTTCTTTTTCATTAACGGTAATGGAATCTAAAGGAATTTCTGTATCATTTTGCTTTAAGGTAAGTGTACTTTGTTTTTCAATTTCACCGGCGAATTCAACTTTCATGCTTGATAATTCCTCTTTAATTGCTTGCCCTTCCTCAGGGGTGGAATTTGATACTGTTGTATGAGCAGAGACCATGAAAGGAAGCATCCAAAGAACGCTAATTAGAAATACTATTTTTTTCATCAAATCATCCTTCACATATAAGAAATAGGCTGTTAAAGTGTTTGACGTGCACTATCGGCTTTTAACACGTTTATACTATACAGTTTAACATTGAATTCCTTCTTTATTCATAAACGATTTCTAACAAATTAGCAAACAAAACGAGTTGATTCTTCATGCCCATTAAAATAAAAAATTTTTTATAGGAACTGTGCATCCGCCCTTACAGACAAGTACCTATATACATAGTGTATTAGTACAACGAAAGGGAGGTGTTGTGAATGAGTGGTGCAACTCCAGGTTATGGCTACGGTGGTGGCTTTGCTTTGATCGTTGTGTTATTCATCCTGCTAATTATTGTGGGCTCTGCTTACGTTGTATACTAGTTTGCTGCTGATTTCAATTATTATATAAAGGAGGAATTTTAATGTACGGATATGGTTATGGTCATGGTCATTGTGGTTATGGATATGGTGGAGGATATGGATATGGTAGAGGATTTGCGTTAATCGTTGTATTGTTCATTCTATTGATTATCGTTGGCGCTGCTTGGTTATAAAATTAACCAAGAGAAAGGGACCTGATTTCTCAGGTCCTTTTTGTGCTTAATTTTTATGATGTTTTTTTCTCGTCTTCTTGTATCGCGATCAGTGATTTTCGATTAATCCAGTAATGGAAACTGTCTTTTGGGAAAACACCTCTTCTTTTTGAGTTATTCATTTGGATAACAATACTTTTATCAGAGATTTCAACAATTTTCAGTTTATCTGAGTTACTGATATTCGGTAGGAAGTTTCCACTTAATTTAAATTCCATATTATGATGCAAATCCATGACAATATCTCCTTTTTTAAAAACTATTTATAATGTTTCCCTTAACTAGAAAAATTATCCGGTACTGAAAATTCATGTGGGAAAAAGTGAAATCTTAGGGCAGGAACATAATAATGTCAATTGAATAATTTGTTTCTCTACCAATCTGCGTTACAATATAATTCAACATGATGGAAAAAGGAGATATGTTCATGAAAGAGACACTTCAATTAATAAAGAAATTAGTGGAAATTCCAAGTCCTTCAGGAAATACTGAAAAAGTAATTTCATTTGTGGAATCGTATCTTAAAGACTTTCAGGTGAAAATGAAAAGAAATCATAAAGGTGGGTTAATTGTTACAATACCGGGAATAATTGATAGCCAACACCGGATGCTTACCGCGCATGTTGATACATTGGGCGCAATCGTAAAAGATATTAAATCCGATGGACGATTAATGATTGATCTCATCGGAGGGTTTAATTATAACTCAATTGAAGGTGAATATTGTCAAATTGAAACATCAAATGGTCAAGTTTATACTGGAACGATCTTAATGCATCAAACATCTGTCCATGTTTATAAAGAAGCAGGGAAATTGGAGAGAAATCAGAAAAATATGGAAGTTAGGATTGATGAACGTGTACATAATGCACAAGATGTCCGTGAATTAGGTATAGAAGTTGGAGACTTTATTTCATTTGACCCACGAGTTGAAATTACAACAAGTGGCTTCATTAAATCCCGTCACTTGGATGATAAAGCAAGTGTTGCTTTATTATTAGACTTGATCAAGAAAATATCGGTTGAATCGATCGAACTACCATATACAACCCATTTTCTTATTTCAAATAATGAGGAAATTGGTTATGGAGGTAACTCAAATATCCCCAATGAAACAATAGAGTATTTGGCAGTAGATATGGGAGCAATAGGGGACGGGCAAGCAACAGACGAATATACGGTCTCGATTTGTGCAAAGGATTCAAGCGGGCCGTACCATTATGGGTTAAGAAAAAAATTAGTAGAACTTGCGAAACAGCATAATATTGAATACAAAGTAGATATCTATCCATACTATGGCTCAGATGCTTCGGCAGCTATCCGCTCAGGCCATGACCTTGTACACGGATTAATTGGACCGGGAATTGATGCTTCACATGCTTTTGAAAGAACTCACACTACTTCATTAGAACATACAGCTAAACTACTTTATTGCTATGTTCTATCAGAGATGAATGTTTAACACATTTATAACCTTGAGGTTAATTTATAGGTAAGAAATGTGGCTCCTAAAAGTAAAGCTGATAGTAATAAAACAAAACCTATTCCGATTTCTTCTATTAAAGTAAAAAGATAGATTATTAAAACAATATCTGTGATTATTGAACCGATAAGAAGTCCTTTCGGGGATCTCATATACTATTAGCTCCTTTGAAAAAATGTTAGACTATTACAGTATATCAGATATAACAGAAAAAAATAAAAACAGAGTCTGACTCTGTTTTTATTTTATATAGGCTATAATTCCTTCATTATCATCTAAAAGAAGTTCAATTGCAGCTGAGAATGGGTCAATATTCATTTCATTTTCGAGCCAGAATCTTAAAGCTTCAATGATGTTTGCTGTAATTAATACCTGCTTGCGGTCATTCACATAAGCTTCAGCAGAAAAACCATAATCATCATCATACATTAATTCAATTTCAACCTCTTGAGGATTAATCTGTCTTTTATGGGCAATGTGTAAACATAGCGCATTTACAATATCTTGCTCAGAGACCTTTATTTGCCCCATGCAGTTTCTTCCTTATCTTTACGTTTCTTCATAAAATAAGTGAAAATCTTACGTATAATTATGATAACCGCCATAATTGCGAACACATTTATTAATAAGCCGATAATAGAGCCTAATACCCCAAGATTTGATAATAATCCGCCAAGTAATAGACCTGCTAGTCCACCTAAAAATAAGCCTTTCATGATACCGCCAGTTTTAGGCTTTGTTGTTGTGCTTTTTGTTGTTGAAGATTTTTGTTGAGAATCTTCCTTTTTAAATAATGAAGGACTGTTAGAATTTGTGTTTGAATTAAATGACTTTTTTCCTGATTTGTAGCCTTTTGCTTGGACTGTTGAAACTTGGTCTCCTAGCATAAAGCCGCCAATAGGGGTAAGAAGTAAACTGAGTGCTAACATTGCTGAAAATAATTTTTTAAACATGTTGTTGATTTCCTCCTAGTATGTTATAGCATCACTATTTAATGTGATACATGTAATACGATTATAATATAAGAAGGTTTCATTTTTGAAAATGTTTTTATAAGAATGAACGTAAAGATTCATAGAATTTAGTTTAATGTATATAAAAAATAGATCATTTTAATTCAGGTAAAGACGTAAACTGATTCAAAATGATCCATTCCTTTTATTATAGATTTGATACCCATATGATTTCGCCTGACTTGTCTTCGTCATTTACTTTTACGTAAAAATCATTTTTTTTATAAAAATGAACAAGTCGATCAACATGGTCCCAGTCTCTTTCAGCGATATCGCCGGTAATCTTTGGTATGTTATGTTCAATAGCAAGCTCTTTTAAATAATCCATACAGATTGTACCATAGCCTTTATTGGCAGGCCCTTTTATGTCACCAATGTGAATTGTACTTTCATCAGCATATGTTGCCTGAATTGAAAAGTCCCAACTTCCTTTATAAGAAGTTTCACAATCACATAACATAATTTTACAAGATTGATCATCTTCTGGTGTGTAAACAATCACAAGCTTTTCATCATTTGCTTGGTCAACACCTAAAACTTTACTTTTTTTCGCAATCTCTTTTAAATTATCTTGCATGCGAAATACCTGAAACTCCAGATCCTCTAATTCTTCCTTTAATACGTCAGGATTTTTAGAATGATGATCGGCTTCAAGTAGTTTATACATCTCCTCCACTCCTCTCATTTATTTGATTACACGCTTTTATTAGACTGGATAATAAGTGCTAATAACAAACAGTGTAATATTATAAAGTGAAAGTCAGGAAAAGTCAAGATGTATAACAAAGGAAAAGAGGCGATATAACCGCCTCTTTTATACTTCAATAATAATTGGAAGAATCATTGGCTTTCTTTTCGTATGTTTATAAAGATATTGTCCAAGTGTTTTCTTGATGTTTTGTTTCATGATATTCCACTGATGCACTCGTTCTTTTTGCAGATCTTTTACAATCCTTTCAACTTGACGATTGACATCCTTTAATAATGCTTCAGAATCTCTTGCATATACAAATCCTCTTGATATTGTGTCTGGACCAGAAATGATACTTCGATCTGTTTTGCTAAGTGTAACAACGATGACAAGCATTCCATCCTCTGAAAGTTGCTTGCGATCCCGTAAAATAATGTCACCTACATCTCCAACACCTATACCGTCGACATAAGTATTACCCGCTGGAACTTTTCTTGTCTGATTAGCTTGTTGACCAACAATGTCTACAACATCACCTAAGTTGACAATGAATGTATGATCTTTTTCTACTCCCACCGATTCAGCTAACAGTTGATGTTGATGAAGCATTCTGTACTCGCCGTGGATAGGAATGAAGTATTTCGGCATCATTAACGTAAGCATTAGCTTTAGGTCCTCTTGATACCCATGACCTGACACATGCATACCTGTTGAGCTACCAGAACCATAGATAACTCTTGCCCCCAATGAAAATAAGTTGTCAATAATCCGTGATACATTTCGTTCATTACCTGGAATAGGAGATGCTGCTAAAATAACCGTATCACCAGCAAGTATTTCTGCATCACGGTAATTTGCGGTCGAAAGGCGGGCAAGTGCTGCCATCGGCTCACCCTGGCTTCCTGTACAAAGAATGGCTACATTTTCAGGTTCAAGTTCATGAATTTGCTGAGGTTGTATCAACATTCCTTCAGGGATATTTACATATCCCCGCTCCATAGCAACGTCGATGACATTTACCATACTTCTACCTAATAAGGCAAGCTTTCGGTTTGTTTTCCTTGCAGCATCGACAACTTGCTGAACTCTGTTTACATTGGAAGCAAACGTAGAAACGATAACCTTTCGATTTGCCTTCATAAACGCTTCATCCATATGCTCGCCAACCATTCTTTCAGAAGGAGTTAAGCCTGAACGCTCTGCATTTGTACTCTCAGATAAGAGTACTAGAACGCCTTGCCTCCCAATTTCAGCCATTTTGTGAATATCTGAGTGTTGGTTATTCACTGGAGTTAAATCGAATTTAAAATCACCAGTGTGAACAACATTTCCTTCAGGTGTATGAAATACAATTCCTAAGCAATCTGGAATACTGTGATTTGTTTTAAAAAAACTCACATTTACTTTCTCAAATGGAATTTGTGATGTAGAGTCAATTTGTATCAGTTCAGTATCTCTTAAAAGGTTATGCTCTATCAGTTTTAATTCAATCAAGCCTAATGTAAAGCGTGTTCCATATATAGGAACATTCAATTTTTTTAGGAAATAGGGGATACCGCCAATATGATCTTCATGACCATGTGTAACAATTAGGGCTTTAATTTTATCTTGGTTTGCCTCTAAATAAGAGAGATCAGGAATAATTAAATCGATTCCTAATAAACTTTCATCAGGAAATTTTCCACCACAATCAATGATGAAGATTTCGTTTGAGTATTGAACAACATACATGTTTTTTCCAATTTCGTTAACACCGCCTAATGCAAAAATAGATAGTTGTTCCTTTTGTGTCATTCTTTATATCCTCCTAAGCTAATTTGATGAGTATGATGATAGTTATAAGTTTTCAATATGAAGTTTACTAAGAAAAGAGCGATTGTCAGCTCTTATCTACCCAATTGTTCTATCTTTGGCTTTGTAAGTAGTTGTGCTTCAACAATATATCGTTGAGGTGCAGGGCCAATATAGGTAAAAGGATAACAAGTTGTAAGTGTTAATGTGCTTCTTGGCTTTGGGACGATAACAGTTTTGTCATTCTTATCGACAATTCGTATTTTCTTAATTTTAAAAATATATGTTTTATTATTACTTGTTACAATGAGAGAATCCCCTACTTTTAAACGATCAAGTCCGCGAAAAAATGTATCTCGGTGACCGGATAATACTGCATTACTTTGTTGACCGGGCAGGGGTGTAGAAGGAATGTGACCAATTCCTTTCTTCAGTATGTCTTCACCTACCCCTTCATAAATAGGCAGCGTTTTCTCGAGTTTTGGAATGGAAAGGATACCGATTTTTTCACCTTCTTCCATAGGAAGAGAAGAAGTCACTGTCTGGGATGCTTTCCCTATACCAGGTTTTGAATAAGGTGCATGAACATCCTGTTCAACAGATAGAAACATATTTAATAGCCAATAGGATTGATAGATAATGAAACTACATCCAATAATTACGAAACCAAAGGAAAGAAATGAAACAAAACGAGTGATCATTTTACCCCACCTGTCTGACCCTTTTTATAAACAAGATACCGGTAACGCCAATGCCCACTAGTATGAACCCGATTATTAAACTTATCCATATAGAAGAGGCTGTATCAGGTAGACGATCGTGCAGCATATTCGTTAATTCTCCTGCTAAATCTCCTAGCTTAGCAAATTCAATTCCTGATTCAATAAAAAATTCTGAGTTAAGCATATCTTCGGATAACCGCATATCTAAAATATGTTCTCCTTGAAGACTATAGAGAGTAATAAGCAGGTCATTTTTGTACAATTCCTCCATATTCATTAATTGCTTAAATGTGACGTTGGTTTCTACATCATTGTTATCTACCAACGTAAACTGGGCTTTTAGATTTAATGCATCCATGATCTCTTGAAAGAGACCAATCATTTCATCTTGCTGTTCTTCTGTTAATGCAGTTATATCGTCCATCTTTAAGTAAGGATCTAAACGGGACATTATAGTTTCCATCTGTTGTTCAAGTTTTTTTTCATCTAATTCCATAAAGTGGGTAAAAAGGGAATCTACTTCTTCCTCAGTTAATCCGATTAAGGATAAAAGTTCTTCGATTTCAGCCATTTCACCATCATGATCTAAGTAAAAATTCAAGGCAACATCAAGGTCCTCAATAAAATAATAATCCTCAATTGACTCACCAAATTCAGCTAGAACAATATCCAATTCTTGTCTGTTTATTTCATATTGTTGTAAAAGTTCCGCTAAGTTTTCTGGAGTAATTACTGTCCCTAAAATCATCCGCAGGTCATCACCAGTTTCAAAATCATCCAGGGTCAATTCATAGTACTCGAGATAATTAGTTAATTGTTGCTGTGTCCAATTTATTTCTGAAAGGATATTGTTTACTTCATCTTGTGGTGGTGCTGCTTGAGTTGTTTGACATAAGAAACAAAGGAAAAAAAGATTTACTACAAAAAACTTTTTCATTAGCCTTCCCTCCAGCATACATAGATGACGATAGTATGTGTTTTTTATGTTTTGATCTATTCATTTAAAAGGAAGGAATGTGAATAATTTGATTTTAAAGTATAATTTTCCACTTATAGCAAACGATAAATTTAAAGTAAGACCAGGTGGGGAGTTTAAGCTATGCTCAAATCTAAGCAAGAAATGATAGATGATATAAAAAAAGAATTAACAGGCTCTCCTGATTTGGTGAACCAAAGATTTGAAGCCGAAGGGAAGGGATGTGAGTTATGGTACATAAGCAGCATTTGTGATGTAGAGAAAATTCACAAAGATCTTTATGTACCTTTTTTTGAGGAAATAGAGATTGGAGGGTATGAAGACTACTTATTATCATTATCGGGAGTACGAAAGATTGAGGATAGTGACAATCCTATTGAGCTATTGCTAAAAGGTTCAGTCCTTATTTTCTTAAATGATCTTCATTTCATTCTTGATGTTAAAAAAATACTTAATAAAGCGATACCTGAAACAACAATTGAAACGACTATTCAAGGTCCCCAAACAGGATTAAGTGAGGACCTCGAAACAAATATGAATATTATTCGCCACAGGTATCATCAATCTTCACTTGCATTTGATGATTATAGAGTAGGAAAGAAATCACAGATGGGGTTAAAGATTCTCTATGATTCGATAGAAGTAGATAAAGAAGTATTACAAGAGCTTTATCAAAGATTAAATGAAATTGATAAAGACGTTGTACAATCCGTTTCACAGCTATCAAGGATGATTACTAGGCATAAGTCTTTTCTGTTTCCGACAATTGTCATAACAGAACGGCCTGACCGGATCGCTTATAATCTTTCAAAAGGTAAGGTAATTGTCATGATGGAAGGGACGAGATTTGCATTGATTTTACCTTCTGTTTTCTATGATTTTATGAGCTCAATGGATGATCTTTATTTACCTTCCTGGATTGCGAAATTTTTAGTCTTATTACGATATCTGGGGTTGGGAACAGCCCTATTGCTGCCGGCAATGTATGTTGGTATAACAGCTTATAATCCTGAGTTATTTCGTGTTCAGTTGGCATTGTCGATTGCTGGCAGCAGAATGTCTGTGCCATATCCGGCATATATCGAGGTATTTTTTATGCTTATTATGATGGAATTGTTAACAGAAGCCAGTATCAGATTACCTAAAGCAATTGGTCCGACTGCTACAACTGTTGGTGGGCTTATTTTAGGACAAGCTGCAACAGAGGCAGGTCTGGTAAGTAATATTATGATTATTATTGTTTCCGCAGTAGCCATTTCTAATTTTGTGATTCCGATTAATGAAATGGGCTTCGCAATGCGAGTTACAAAGTATTTGCTGTTAATAGTCTCCACTTTTACTGGATTAATTGGAGTGATTTTTGGTTTAATCGGGATCATATATTATTTGGTAAGTTTAAATAGCTTTGGCAGGCCGTATTTGGCATTTTTTAATGGAGAACAATTCAGAAAGTAAATACTGCGAAGCTTAAAAATAGATTAGGAAGTTGAAGATGTCGAAACGATACTTTTATATTATGCTCATTTTAAATATGCTCACAAATATTGTCGCATATGTTCCAACTGTTTTAATTGAAAACAGAAGTAAGGGTGCTTTACTTGGCATGTTTATCAGTCTGCCGATTGGAATGTTACTTATATTCTATTTTGTAAAATATATCAGTAAATTTCCGGAACAGGGTATACCTGAAATTCTCGAAAAGTATACACAAAAATGGTTTCGGTTTTTTTATTTATTTTTTCAGGGGTTATTATGGTTTATTGCCGGCTTTGTAACGTTAACCATATTTACACATATTTCAAAACAATATATCAACCCAGAATTAGACGAACTGGTCATTATGCTTTCCTTTTTGGTCATTATCTTCTTTGGAGCATTAATGCATTCTAAACACATTCTGTATGCTATAGAAATCATTTTATTATTAAACCTCCCTTTTATTGCGTTTATTATATTTAAATCTTATACAAACAATGAAATTATTTGGGATTCAGCCCGTGTTGCACTAACATACTATCAGGAAATCCCGAATTTTGAAACGATATCAACAGCATCGTTTGTTTATACTGGATATGCAAATCTTGTTATTTTTAATCGATACTTTAAAGAGGTGAAAGTTGGATTCTCAATTTTTATTTTAAGTTTTCTTGGTTTTATTACTTTAGTTACTACTTTTTTCATACCTATCGGTGTGCATGGATTTGACGGTGTAGGAATATACACGTTTCCTTGGATTGCCACAACTGAAGCTTTAAGGATCGAACTTGGTTTTATTGAACGGGTAAGTTTTTTATTCTTAGGTTTGTATATTAATATTTCAATTGCGAGTGTAACATTGCATTGGCATGTTGGGATGGAGCAGTTAAAGTCGATTTTTCCCAGCATTAAGATAAAGAAAAGGGATTTTACACCAATGCTCATATTGGTTATTTTTTCTTTATTGGGATTAATCAGCCAATTCTTTCTTGATGTTGAGATGGTTGGAAGGATAGCAAAATCTTGGATGATGATCTTATTACCTGCACAAGTAATGGCCATCGTTTTATTAAAAGTCATTTTAACAAGAAGGGACAAGGCGGCAAAATGAAAAAAGTACTAGTATGGTTTATGTCATGTTCTATCTTCTTTTTTTCGGGTTGCGGTTACAAAGATATCGACAAGAGATATTTTGTCGTTTCGATAGGTGTAGATAAAGGTCAAAACGATATGTATGAAATATCCTTAAAACTAGCAGTTCCAAGCAGTGATGTGAAAACAGGAAGCAATGAAGCTGAGATTTTGACTGAATCAGCACAAACGGTATCTGAAGCTGTTAGAATGATAAAATCCAAAGTTGATAAGGAACTTGACTTTGGTCATGCCAAGATGATTATATTCGGTAGTTCGTTAGTGAAAGAAGATTTATCGAATATTGTAGATTGGTTTAGCAGAAGAAGAGATATACAAGAAATCGCATGGACGGCTATCGGGAGTCCCAGTGCAAAAAAAATCCTTGAAGCAAAACCTATGGGGGAAAGACTTCCTTCAAATTCTTTGTTTTTAACATTTGGACATGAAGGCACAGAAACGCCATATATTAGTTCTGTTTATTTATATAAATTAATAAGACTTCGTAATGAACGGGGAATTGATCCGATATTACCAATTATTGATGCGGGTGAGCAAAATTTTTCAACAAACCGGTTAGCTGTTTTTTCTGATGCAAAACAAGTTCTACTATTGGAAGGGGAACAAACAAAGTACTTTAATATGATCACCAATAATACATCAAAAACAGAAATAAAAGTAGAAAAAGAAAATCAAGCACCATATTTTGTTTTCTCGACTGATCAGGTTCGAACTACATATGAAATTCAATCTGAAAATAAGACAACAAACATAGAAATTGATATTAAAATAAGCGGAGTCGTAGAAGAATCTTTTGATGTGTTAGATGATCAGAAAAAAATGGAATATGAAAAAAATATCGAAAAAGAAGTAACAAGTCAAATGGAAGATATAATACGTTTATTTCAAAAGGAAAAAGTTGATCCAGTCGGGTTTGGATTAAGGTACCGCGCATTACATACAGGAAAGGAATCCGCAAAGATGGAGGACTGGGAACGTATTTATCCATTAGCTGATATAAAGGTGAATACACAAGTGAAAATGAAAAATGTTGGAATCATTCAGAACCAAGAAGGATATCCGGAATAACAGTATAATTTATTTAAAATGAACAGTATGGACAACTTACTCATTTTGTTATTACTTCATATGAAGAAATGAACACAAAAAAGGAGTTGATTCATTTGATGCAAATAGGTGCAGTTAAGCCCCATCACGCACATCGTTTTGAAGTGAAAACATCGGTATCGAAAGAGCATGACCATCTATTAAAGGGATTTACATTAACTGTAAATGGAAATAGCTTTGATCGTCATCGGCATTACTTGAGAGGTGTGACGATGAGTTCGAATAACCATTATCACCGCTTTTATGGAGAAACGGGTCCTGCAATACCATTAGAAAATGGTGGACACTATCATTTGTTCGAGAGCCGTACATATTATAATTATGATGAGGCTGTCTTATCACAGTATGGTGGTGTATTGTATGGGAATAGTGAACGTCCGAAACATGATCACACGTTTTCTGGTCGAACGCTTGATATAGTTGGAATGGATCCATTTTTCAGACATTTTTTAGAAAATTGCTAAAAGGATAAAGAAGGAAGGGATTTAGCCAAGCGGATAAATCCCTAACATGTTTATCTGTATATTTTTGAACCCCACTCAGCGAATTCCTTTGCTTTTTCTTCCATACCCTTTTGACGAATTTCTTCATCTGAATCTAGATTATAGACTTTATTTTTAATATCATGAGAAATTCTCATTGAACAAAACTTTGGTCCGCACATTGAACAAAAGTGGGCTGTTTTTGCTCCCTCAGCTGGTAATGTTTCATCATGAAATTCCATTGCTCTTTCAGGATCAAGAGAAAGATTGAATTGATCATGCCATCTAAATTCAAACCGTGCTTTTGAAAGTGCATCATCTCGCTGTTGGGCACCTGGATGCCCTTTGGCTAAATCGGCGGCATGTGCAGCGATTTTATAAGCAATAACTCCTTCCCGAACATCATCTTTATTAGGTAAGCCGAGATGTTCCTTAGGTGTCACATAGCATAACATTGCTGTTCCAAACCAACCGATCATGGCTGCCCCTATCGCTGAAGTAATATGGTCATAGCCTGGGGCGATATCGGTTGTTAGCGGTCCTAAAGTGTAAAAGGGAGCTTCTTGGCAAATAGTTTGTTGCTTCTCGACATTTTCTTTAATTAAGTGCATAGGAACATGTCCAGGTCCTTCAATCATGACTTGAACGTCATACTCCCAAGCAATTTTTGTTAGCTCACCTAGTGTTTCAAGTTCTGCAAACTGTGCTTCGTCATTTGCATCAGCAATTGAGCCAGGGCGTAACCCATCACCTAATGAAAGGGCAATATCATATGCGGATAAAATTTCACATATTTCTCGAAAGTGAGTATACAAGAAATTTTCTCTATGGTGAGCTAAGCACCATTGGGCCAAAATGGAACCTCCTCGAGAAACGATTCCTGTTGTTCGGGTGGCAGTAAGAGGGATATAGTGCAAAAGCACACCTGCATGAATAGTGAAATAGTCGACACCTTGCTCTGCTTGTTCAATAAGTGTGTCACGATATACTTCCCATGTTAATCCCTCGGCAATTCCACTTACCTTTTCTAATGCCTGGTAAATTGGTACGGTTCCAACTGGAACAGGAGAATTACGTATGATCCATTCTCTTGTTGTGTGAATGTTTTTTCCAGTTGATAAATCCATAATCGTATCAGCACCCCAGCGAATTGCCCATGTCATTTTTTCAACTTCCTCATCAATTGAAGAAGAAACAGCGGAATTTCCGATATTTGCATTAATTTTGACATGAAAGTTTTTTCCGATAATCATCGGTTCACTTTCAGGATGATTAATATTTGCGGGTATAATGGCGCGGCCACAAGCAACCTCATTTCGAACAAATTCAGGATCCATTTGCTCGCGAATCGCGATAAACTCCATTTCCGGTGTAATAATTCCTTGTCGTGCATAATGAAGCTGGGTAACTCTTTTACCTTGTTTAGCTACAAGTGGAGTTATAGCTTCTGATGGGAATACATCGGTTGTTTCGGGAAGTTTTGTTCTATACCCGTTATCTTCTGGTTTCGTTTTCCGACCTGCATAATGTTCAACATCTTGTCGACTTTTAATCCAATTTTGTCTTATTCTACGTAGCCCCTTCGAAATATTTATTTCAGCATTCTGATCTGTATAAGGTCCACTAGTATCATATACCTGTATAGGTGAATTCTCTTTTTTCTCGAAGGTATTAAGCGTTTCTCCTTGTGAAATTTCCCTCATAGGTACTTGAATGTCAGGATGACTACCTTGTACATAAATTTTCTTGCTGCCCGGGAAAGGTTGCTTTACCGTAATCTTCATCTAAATCTCCTCCTAGAAATTCATCTACTTGATTGAAACGGAAGAATAAAAAAACGGGTTCTGAAATTCAGAACCCGTTCGGTAGATGTAGGAAAAATAATAAAAAGGGGTGCATAGAAAACCCTTTTTTAGTCTATTCCCACTTCCCTACGCTGGTATCATCCAGATCAGGTTCAAAGGGTCAAAGAACTTCAAACGCGTTCTTCTCTCAGTCCAGGCTAATGGACTCCCCTAGTAGATAATGGTAATTTGATTTTAAACAAGATTAATCATATCACAGTAGAGAGGTAAGTCAACAGAATCTTTTGTACTATCTGAATGTTTTGAAACACATGCAGGCTTTCTCTCATAAATGAGTGAAAGCCTGCATTTTTTTGAACTTTGTTAGTAAGTTTGAACGATAGACAGCATTTTGCGTCTATTTTATAGGTTAAAGGGACTTTTCTACTAGCGATTTATGTAATTTCTTCATTCGAACCAGCCATTCCTCAGAAAGAACATCTAATGATAAGATTTTTTCAATTCTTTTAATATTATTTTTTTCATGAAAATAAGTATGATGGATGGTGCTAATTGATATTTCCTCTGAATGTTTTTCCAGTAATTTGATAGAGGAGTTAGAATGAATTACTCCTTCTTCTAACACGCGAAAAAAATAACCTGTGTGGCCGTGTTCAACAATTTTATTTAAAAGGGTGTGAATGTTTGTGTATTTATTAATAGTAGAGCATGGGAATCTTCCCTGAGAAACCTGAACAACTGCATCACCGATTTGAAAAATATCACCAACACATACATCTTTTTCTGTCATTCCAGTTAATGTAAGGTTTTCACCAAATGCTGCTTTGGGTAGCGTAGTTTGATAAAGCTGTTCCCAAAACCCATAATGTTCAAATGCATATACGCAAATCACCCGTTCAGAACCACCATGAAAATCATGATTTTCAACATCATCACCGATAATTCCATTTGACATGACCTTTAATTCATTTACTTGATGTTTTGCGATACCTGACTTGAATTCTTTTCCTTTATAAGTAAGAGTAGAGGGTGTTCCTTTACTTAACCAAACAATTTCTCGATCCAATGATATCACTTCCCTTATAAAATTCTAAATTCGAGCTGGAATGATGGGGGGGACTAAATCCTGATTTCTGATAGGATAAAAAATACATCAAGGTTTCCCATTGATGTATTTCCTGCTTATTTCATATGATTACTAATATTTTTCTATTTGCTTACTTGTAGTTTTACATTCAGTCATTTTTATAGTCAATAATTCATCTAAGTATTGACTTGCAATTAATGTTCGATGTGAATTTAAACCATTTTCTCTGGCAATCAAAAACATTTTGTTTCGATATTCTTCTATTAGGGTATCTAGTGTTTTCACAATGAACACCTCACAGTAAACATCTAGGTAAAATGAACCTAGTACCTTTATTATCTGTTAATATTTAAAAAAGTAAATAGATTACTGTGTTTTTTTTCCTATTATCGCAAAAAAAAAGTCGAAATACTATACTTAGAACCTAAAAAGTAAGTGGGATACAGTTCTTGTGTTGGGGAGTAGAAGGTGAGGGGGAGGGGGAATGTGTATAGAGGAAATGTCCTGTAAAGTGGGAATGAATATATATAAACGCTACAGGAGGTTGATAAATTGCTGTAGCGTCTATTTTACTATTACTAAAATCATCACCTTTTTAAGGATGATCCTATAAGAAAAAACAAGGATTTCTCCTGTATATCTATGTGGGAAGCCAATTGTAATCAATGTCCTCCACGTCCATATCTGAATTGTGCATTTAATTGACCTTGAAGCATCTTTTTCCGAACATCTGCTTCACTTTCCCTTTTCCTTTCTTTTAAACGCATTTCCTTTAAGATCTCTGTTGTTTGTACACCATCCTCTCGTTTATCAGCAATGTCCATCAATGTTTCAATGTCGGAAAACGAATATTTTCGTGTACCACGATCATTTCGATACGGGGCAATTAATTTTCTTTCTTCATAATAACGAATTTGTCTCAAAGTTAATCCGGTTAGTTCGCTTACTGTTCCTATTGAAATCACCTTTTTATCCTTATAAGAGCGGTCTTGATGATTCAATATCTCCACCCCTTAAACATTTCTTTTTACAAGTATATCCTGTTATGTCTTTAATGACTTCTTTTGTGTAAGAAATTCTAACATAGAAATATACTTTTATAAAAAAGATGTGAGGTTTTTTTACGGTAGGAGTGAATGAAACATAGTTCGAGGTAAAAGAGCATATGCTTAGTTAAGAATTGTTAACATTAGAGGATAGATTTTCTATGTGGGTCTTCTTCATCCTTATAGGACTTACTATTTATTTGAAAATAGATATGTTCTGTAAGGTTTTGAAGGAAGGATTTCGGGAATAAAGAAGTAACCTCTTCGTATTGATCTTTACGTGTATTGTAGGAGGTTAAAGTCAAAAATTCTCCTTTTTCAAAAATCATCATATATAGTTGTTGGTTTTTTGGTTCAGTTAAATTAAGATAATAAACCTTTGTTTGAGAAAGATGTTGTTTCAAAGCAATCACTTTAATTGTCATTCGTTTCAACTCCATGTGTTATTGAAACTATTCTCGACAAAGTTTTGAAAATTTAATCAAATTTACCCCACCTTAATGGGCAGTAAAATTCTTTATGAGAGATTCGAGTGAAGCAAAGAAGTGAAGTGGGAGGTAACTTGCCCGTAAAGATCCGTCTTGGACAGGAAGTCCAAGACAGGCTAGACATAAAGATGTGACTTTTTGAGCGTGATAAGTCTCGTTAACCAGCAGTGGAGATGAGAACATCCAAGCTGATGGATGTCTTACTTAATACAATCTTAATATCTTTAAAGAAAATCTTAACATTGCGTTAACTGTCGCATAACAATTTTGAGGTAAATTTAAATATGTAAAAAATAAAATGGAGTTGAGTGCTATGAGCAAAATGTTACAAACTGCACTTGAGGAGCAAAGAAATTATTATTCACAAAAACTGCTGGCAATTGGCGTTTATAATAGCCAGGTAATGAATAAAATGACATTAACCGAATTGAAAAATGAGTATAATTATTTTTATCACAACATCCCAAAGGTAAAGAGAAAGGCTTCTACAACCTGAGGACTCCTTATTAGGTGGAGTCCTTTCCTTAATTGATCATCCTAATGAAAAAATCAGTTAATTCCTTCGATATGTTTGTATCATTTTTTCGGCCTTCTTTTGCAAATTCTCCTAGTGTTTTTATGCTTAATTCAATATAATGCAGCAGGGTTTTGGAGGTGAAGTTTTGTCCCGATTGTTTCTGAAGAATGACTTTTTTCATTTCCCCTTCAATAACTGGGGTGACGTGACTCGTATGAAAAATGTGTAAGCCGATAGGTGGAAAATCATCTTTTTCAATAATCCAATAACAAAGTTGCAAAGGTTTTAGGACGGACAAATACATTTTAGCTGTACAATTGTCAGCTTGTTTTAAACGTATGTAATTTTTTTTAGCCATACTAAGATAATGATGAAGTACAGAATAAGGTGAAAACGATTGACTAGCTAAGCTTTTTAATTTTTCGGTAAACATTAAATTGTTTCGATAAATGATAGGTGAATAAAGCCATTCCATAAGAGTAGGGTTTGATTTATTCAGTAATCGCAAGGTCTTCTTGAGATCCCATCCAACAACCTCAAAGCAATTAAACGAACTTTCTATTACATCTCGACCTTCATATAATTGCAAATACCAATCTTTTTCATGCTTATAAATGAATCTAATATCATAATCGCTTTTCTTTTCATGTAAATTCCATGCTCTACTTCCTGATTCACAAGCGAATAAAATGTGTATTTTTTTTTGTTTTTCTATTTTATATAAGATATTTTGTATCTCCTTGTACATGGCTTTAACCTCATTTCTGTCTGCCTATTATTATAATTACATACTTTTCTTATTTAAAACCTTCAAATTTAGGTTAAATAATAGTAAAATGAAAAAGGAGTTCTGTTTTTTTATACTATTAGGCTTTTTTATTAGGATTTTGCTCCACCCAAAATTCCTAATAATCATTTTACTTTGGCTAATTTTAAACAAGAGGGCGATGGGATGAGATCATTTACTGAAGAAGAATTACAGAATGCATTAGATTTGTTTCGAGTTTTTGCAAGGGCTTTCAAAAGTGTATCTGAGCATTCTATCCGTGATAGTAAGGAACATGGGTTTAATCCAACAGAATTTGCTGTTCTGGAATTATTGTTTACGAGAGGTCCGCAAAAGCTGCAACAAATTGGTTCAAGGCTGCTGTTAGTTAGTGGGAATGTTACGTATGTGATTGATAAGCTTGAAAAAAACGGCTACATTTATCGCGAACAGGATCCAAAGGATAAACGTTCGATCTATGCGAAATTAACTGATAAAGGCCAATCATACTTAGATGAAATCTATCCGATTCATGCAATTCGGATAGCACGTGCATTTTCCGGTTTAAGTGCTGAAGAACAGGCAGAATTGAAAGCGTTATTAAAGAAAGCTGGAGTACATAGCCAGCATTTACTATTTAGGTAGATTACTAAAATGTTTGATTGTAAACGTTTACCTGTAAAAGAGCGATCATTTAATGGTCACTCTTTTTTTTGTTTCTTAGGAGTCCAAGGTGCTTACGCTTTTGTTCTGTTCTTAATAAAAAGATAGGCGTCGAAATAAAATTCCATTCATGTCCGCTTAATGCTTGGATGTTATGTTAATAGAAGAATGGATTGATTTAAATTTGTTAAAACTAGAAATTATTACCTAAATGCTGATTAGAACATAAGGGTTGTACATAAAGCAGTTGGAATGTGAGGGAACGGATGAAGATTAGCCATTTTTCAATTAATAGACCTGTGTTTACCATCGTAACAATGCTTTTAGTAGTAATATTAGGTACTGTATCAGTGATAAAGATACCGTTAAAGTTGATACCGGAAATAAACCCGCCTATCGGAGTGGTTGTTACCAATTATGAGGGTGCTAATCCAAATGAAGTGGTAGAAGAAGTCTCTAAACCGTTAGAAGAAACACTATCAACTGTTCAAGGTATTGACACAATAACGTCTACATCACAGGAAAATGCAAGTCTTGTTATCTTGAAATTTAATTGGACTACACACATCGATGATATTCAAGATGAAATTCGTACAAGAATGGAGGATGCACCTTTACCGGATGATGCAGGGAAGCCGAGATTTTTGAAATTTGATCCTTCTCAATTTCCAATCATACAGCTTTCTCTATCGTCATCACAAGATACAGAGCATCTTCAGAATTTAGCGGGGGAGTTAGAACAAGAATTTAGTAAAACGGAAGGTGTAGCAAGTGTTAACCTTTCCGGGTTACAAACGGATGAAGTAAGTGTAAAGCTTGATCAACATAAGCTGGAACAATACTCACTTAGTCAATCAGAAATTGTTGATACAATTAGAGCTAACTCTGTCTCAACACCTGGAGATCCAGTCGTGTCGGACGGAAAACAGTTAACAACAAGAGTTATCAGCACAATCGATTCCATTGATATATTAAAAAGTATAATTGTGAAGAAAGATTCTGCAACTGGCGACAATATTACGGTTGGAGATATAGCGGATGTTGTAATGGCTAAAAAGGAGTCTAATACCATAACACGTGCCAATCAAAATCCATCTTTGCTAGTTAGTATCTTACAGCAATCTGATGCAAATACAGCTTCAGTTTCTGATGCCTTTCATGAGAAATTGACAAATATCCTTTCTGAGGAGAAATATGAATCCATTAATGCAGATATCATTTTTGATCAAGGAGAATATGTTGATCAAGCAATTGGAAATATGCTTAATACCCTAATAATAGGTGGAATTTTGGCCATGGTTATTCTTTTTGTTTTTTTGAAAAGCATAAAAAGTCCTCTTATTATTGGAGTGGCAATTCCATATTCTGTTATTGTGACATTTGTTCTCATGTATTTTGCGGATTTTACGTTAAACATTATGACTCTAGGTGGGTTAGCTCTTGGAATAGGGATGCTTGTCGACAATGCCATCGTGGTTATCGAAAATATTTATCGGCATCTCTCAATGGGGAAAAATCCAAAAGAGGCAGCATATCAAGGAGCAAAAGAAATTGGTCCTGCAATTATTGCTTCTACCTTAACAACTGTTGCGGTATTTATACCTGTCGTCTTTATTACAGGTATTATCGGTGATCTTTTTACAGAGTTTGCTTTAACAATCGCTTTTAGTTTGTTTGCATCTTTATTTGTTGCCTTAACAATCGTGCCTATGCTTGCAGGTCAATTATTAAGAAACCCTTCCAAAAACATAGAAAAGGTTCGTAGAGAGTCTACATTTATGCATTCTCTAGACAATGCTATTAAATGGTCTTTGCGTAATCGTACCGTTGTGTTATGTATAACGTTCATCGTTTTTGCAGGAAGTGTATACGGTTTAACTAGAGTTGGCACAGTATTTTTACCAAATACTGATGAAGGGTTTTTTACAATTGACGTTGAACTAGAAAATGGATCATCCTTATCAGAAACCACAAAAGTAGTAACAGCGATCGAAGAAGAGCTTGAGGAAGAAGACGATGTTGATTTATATGTTAGTCTAATTGGCACAACACAGGAGGAATCATTTAGGGGTACAGGAAGAACAAATATTGCTGAAATATACGTGAAACTAAAAGATCTGGATTCTCGTACTGTTACGACATTTGATTTGATCGATAATGTTCAAAAATCATTTGGGAATGTAGCAAGGCGAGAAAATAAAACCGCTAAGCTCTCATTTCATACTCAATCTTCAACAGGATCTACACCTAATACGTTAACATTTCATGTAAAAGATACGAATGAAACGCGTATAAAAGAATCTGTTGCACAAATTGATAAAGCGCTTGTAAAGTTGACAGATGTTGAAGAATTATCTAATGATCTTACAGAAACTGTTGAAGAAATTCAGATTACAGTTAACAGAGATAAAGCACTTGATAACGGCTTATCACCAGTCCAAATCGGGATGGTCGTAAATGATGTAACAAGAGGTACAGATGCCATACAGATGACAAATAAACATAATCATGAGATGTATATGGTAAATGTCAGGTATGATGAGTCTGTACGCGAGGATGTTGATGCTTTAAGGGGTTTACTAATTAAAAAACCAGATAATAGCTTTGTAGGACTTGGGGATATATCCACAATTCGAGTTGAAGAAGGACCTGTATCTATTCAAAGAATAGATAAGCAACCTGCCGTACAATACACGGTAAGATATAGTAACTCAACAAACTTAGGTGATTTTTCAGAATTAGTTGATAAAGAAATTAAAGAACTGGATTTACCTGAAGAAACAGACATTAGTTTTAGTGGGGATCGAGAGTTGCTAGAGTCAACAAAGAATGATATGTTACTTGCCTTTATTCTGGCGATTATTTTTATTTACATTGTAATGGCGGCACAGTTCGAGTCCTTTACATATCCATTTGTTATTATGTTTACTGTACCTTTAATGCTAATTGGAGTAGCTGTAGCTTTAACTGTAACAAAATCACCAATTAGTTTAACTGTCTTAATTGGTCTTATTGTGTTAGCTGGCATCGTTGTAAATAATGCAATTGTGATCGTCGACTTCATTAATCAGAAAAAGGCACAAGGTTTCAAAACATATGATGCACTAGTGGAATCAGTAAGAGTAAGGATTCGTCCAATTCTAATGACAGCATTGACGACTATATTGGGGTTAGTTCCTTTAGCACTTGGCTTAGGTGAGGGTACGGAAATCAATCGACCTATGGGGATAACGGTTATTGGAGGTTTAATCTCAAGTACATTCCTATCACTATTCATCATTCCGATTGTCTATAGTTTAGTTGATCGTGAAACAAGAAGAATGAATAAAAAATACGTTACACCAGAGGGTCCTCTTGTATCAGCCTATCGAAGAGAAGATCCAATTTCCCATCAAAATTATGATTCAGAGAAAGAAGAATTGCCTGGACCCTCTAAATTTGACAAAGATGATATGGTCAACATGCTTGAACAATTGATAGATATTGTGAAGGATAAAGAGAAGTAAAGCAAAGTGGGTAGTCAATGTAGACTGTCTACTTTGCTTTACTTTTTTATCTTAGTTTGTAAAATGTTGAAAGACAAAAAGAAAAGAAACCAAGTCCGAATGTCTCTCATAGAGCAGATGAAAGGAGGAATGGAAACGAAACCGAATCAAATGGTCACTCATCATAAATCAAATGAAAGCAATCCAGGAAAGAAACGTCCTTAATGTTCAATCAAAGAATAATAAAGCTTTCTTATTGCACATTGTTGATTTGGTCAATTATTGTCCTTAGCGCTTTATCCTGAGGAGATTCAAAATAATCTTGAAAAGGACAACCAATTGTTTTTGAGCGGCGAAGCACCTCATCAATTGTAAATTGTTCTACTGACAAATGTTCATTTATTTCATCCCAAAAAAGGGGAGATGCGATAAATGCTCCTTCTTTTTTCCCTCGGAGAGAGTAGGGGGCGATAATGGTTTTGCCTTCAGCATGTTGAATATAGTCTAAATAAAGTCGGTTACCACGATTTTTTTTCATCCGTTCAATCGTAAAATCGTCAGGAAAACTTGTAACAAGAAACTGAGCGATAAATTCTGTGAAAACACGAGTTTCCTCATAAGTAAATGAATTTTTGGTAAGTGGTATATGAATTTGCAACCCTTTATTTCCTGACAATTTAGGAAATGTCTTAAGTTGAAATTGATCAAAAATTTTTTTTATTTCTAATGCAGCTTTTATCGCTAAAGAGAAATATTCTCTGGAAGGAGGGTCCAAGTCAAAAACAATTTCGGTAGGGTGTGCTGTATCAATGGTCTGGAATGGTACATGGAACTCAAATGCTAGTTGATTTCCTAACCACATCAATGTTGAAAGATCTTCACAAATAATATACTCGATTCCTTCATGTTTACTTGTTTTTATAAAGGAAGGAGCATAATCAGGACAGTTTTTTTGATAAAATGCTTCACCAAACATTCCATGTGGAAAACGAATAACTGTAAGTAGTCGTTTTCGTAAAAAAGGTAGCATGAATGGTGAGATTTGATAAAGATAACTTAAAAATTTCTCTTTCTTAACATCAACCGTTTCCCACAACGGTTTATCGGGATGTGTAATGGAAATCTCGTCACGAATAGGTGCTGTTTTAATCAATAATTGATCCCATGTGCAATCATCGATATGGATATCAAATCGAAATGATGAAAAAGAAGGTTCACGTAATTGACTTTTATACAGAGATAAAAACTGAATTTCTACAACAATAGCTGGTTCTATCTCAATAAAGGAGGTTGTTTCAGCTGTTTTATTTTCACGTACTATTGTAAGAAGTGCTTCACGCTCGGAACTTGATATTCCATGTGAGAACACCCCTAATGGAACAATTTGTTCGTTTTGAAAAACTCCAACATGAAAATATCCATTTTCTTTGTCATAACCCGTAATAAAAAAGTTTGCATATTTATAATTTTTAATTTTTAACCATTGTTGTGTACGCATCCCTGCTTCCCATTTGCTTTTTAATTGCTTGGCAATAACTCCTTCTCCATTTTCAAGGCGCATTTCTTCCCATAACTTGGAATAGTTCGTTGTATAAGGAACATACTGTAAAAGATTGGATGAAACGGGATTTACATATCCAATTTCTAACGTTTTAAATAATACATGGAGCAGTTGTTTTCGTTCATTAAGTGACTTTGTGCAAAGAATTTCTCCGCTTATTTCCAAAATGTCAAATGCAAGAAAGCGGCACGGATGTTTTTGTGCTTCATTTAAAATTTTGTCTTGATTTTTTAATCTCCCTCTAATTTGAAGTTGTTCGAAATCCGAGAAATGTGTTGAGATAAGGCAGACGATTTCACCATCCAAAATAAGAGGCAAATGTGGCTTTAAAATGTCTTTCATTCTCACAAGTTCTGAAATAATTTCGGGAAATTGCTTGTTTAATGATTTTTCATTCCGGCTCATTAATTCAATTGTTGAATCTGTTACATATAAGATAGAACGAAATCCATCATACTTGGTTTCATATATCCAATCAGAACCTATAGGAAGATCAGTATGTAATGTTGGGAGCATTGGTTTCAAAGAGCATCATCCTTCAATATTTATACTATTTTCTTTATCTTTAATATGATCAAATTCGTGACGATTCATGAAAGGAGAATCCAAATTGTGAAAAAAGCTGTGTTCCTTGATCGAGACGGTGTCATTAATGAGGTATTAAGTAACCGTGTGAAATTCGTTAACAAGCCGGAGCAAATGCATTTATTAGAAGGAGTTGCTGAAGGAATAAAACTCTTAAACAACGCAGATTATCTTGTCTTTGTGGTGACAAATCAAGGTGGTGTTGGTTTAGGGTATATGAAGGAAGGTATGCTAAGGAAGGTTCATGAAAAAATGAAGCACGATATAGCAAAAAATGGTGGAAGAATTAATGATATCATCTATTGTCCACACAAACCTAACTCTGGTTGTGCATGTCGAAAGCCAGAGCCAGAAATGCTTTATACATTAGCGGAAAAACATGAGGTAAGTTTAAAGGATAGTTATATGGTAGGAGATCGGGATGTTGATATATGGGCTGGCAAACAGGCGGGCACCAAAACGATTCTAATTGGTGATAATGAAGGATTAGCTGATGCACAATTTCCTTCATTATTAATGGCAGCTCAATGGATTATAACTCAATGACAAGCAATCAACACGATTTGATTGCTCTATTTAGGAGAATTAATAATGATTGATTCATATTACATATTGCAACAATATTTTGAAGGTGATATCCTGAATGGTATAGAAAGCGCTTGCATATAAAGGTCTAGAGAGGATACGTTTTTATTTTCTTTTTTTAATTGTGCAATCGTTTTCTCAAAAAATGATAGATTTAAAGGGGAGGTAAAGGAATTTGAAGAGGTCATATTTGAGAGTGTTATCTTTGTTAGTTGTATTTTCTTTCGTTTTACAACTATTTTCGGCATTTCTTCCGGATGAAAGCGTTAGCGCGGAAGAAGTGACGAGTCCACTAATCAATGATGATGGAACTGTTACATTTTTATATGAGGGGCAAGCAACATCTGTTAAGGTTGCAGGCAGCTTTACAGATTGGCAAAATGGAGCTATTGATATGACAGAAGAATCAGATGGAATATGGACTCTAACGAAAGAGCTTACAGAAGGAACTTATGAGTATAAGTTTATTGTAGATGAAGCATGGATAAGGGATCCTTCTAATTCTAATCAAGCAAATGGGAATTCTGTATTTACAATAGGTGAGCCGAATGGATCACCTGTTATTAAAAGCCCGGTTATAAATGAGGATGGCACGGTTACTTTCAATTACGAAAGTAAAGGGGAAACCGCAATTTATGTAATTGGCAGCTTTAATAACTGGGATTTAACAACAGCTGTCGAATTGACAGAGAAAGATAGTATTTTTTCAACTACACTTTCAGACCTTGAACCAGGTGAGTATCAGTATAAGTTTATTTTTAACAAACGCAGTTGGGATGAAAACAGTACAGATCCGTCGAATCCAAACATAATAGATGGAAATTCAGCTTTCACAATTGAATCAACGGAGTCCGTTAAGGTTCAATCTGCATTAATGGAGTCATTAAATGAAATTTTGGTTACAACAAATAAAGAATTTGGAAAACAAGAATTTGTGTTAACGGACAAGGAAACTAATGAGGTCATTGATACGACAACAACTATATTAGGTGATAAAAAAGCGAAAATTACGATTGCTGATGGCAAAAGTATTGATGTCCGGAACGAGTATGAAGTTTCATTGGGGCAATCAGAAGGTCAAATAGTAACGATGCGTAATGTCCTGAATGATGATCGTTTCTATTATGATGGAGATGATTTAGGGTATACCTACTCTTCTAGCCAAACAACTTTCAAATTATGGGCACCGACTGCAACGAAGGTAAATCTAGCAATCTATGATGAAGAAGGTACATATGAAGGTGCTTTTGTTAAGGACCACTCAGGTGGTAATGAAATAGACATGGAAAGAGCAAATAATGGTGTATGGTCTATCACGATAAAAGAAGACTTAAAAAATAAATATTATATGTACAAACTTGAATTCGCTGATGGAAAATCTCATTATGCTGTTGATCCATATGCGCGTGCAACGTCAGCAAACGGCCAAAGAGCAGCTGTTGTGGATTTAAATAGCACTGATCCAAGTGGATTTGATCCTGCGGATAAACCAGCAGTTGTATCACCGGCAGATGCAATCATCTATGAACTCCATGTAAGAGATTTCTCTATTGATGAGCAATCAGGAATGGACAATAAAGGAAAATATTTAGCCTTTACTGAAACGGGAACAACAGGACCAAATGGTGTGAAAACAGGCATTGATTCTTTAAAAGAATTAGGTGTCAACTATGTGCACTTATTACCAACCTATGACTTCGGTTCTGTAAATGAATTAACGGTTAATGACCCTGACTCCACAGCTGCAAAGTTTAACTGGGGCTATGATCCAATACATTTTAATGTACCGGAAGGATCTTATTCTACTGACCCTGCTGATCCAACTAGTAGAATAATAGAATACAAGCAAATGGTGCAATCTTTACATGATCAAGGAATTCGTGTCATTGCAGACGTTGTGTATAATCACACATATATGAACGAATCAACACAATTGGAAGGCAGTTCCCCATTTGATTTGATTGTTCCAGGTTATTACTACCGTACTGATGATACAGGAAAAATGACAAATGGCTCAGGGACAGGAAATGAAGTAGCTTCAGAACGACCGATGGTTCGTAAATATATTAAAGATTCTGTTCATTATTGGGCTACAGAATTTGGTATTGATGGCTTCCGTTTTGATCTAATGGGCTTAATTGATCAAAAAACAATGCAGGAATTAACAAAAGAATTGAAGAACAATGTAGATCCGAATATGTTGATTTATGGGGAACCTTGGACTGGTGGTACCACAAGCCTGCCAAATTCAATGCAACATGTAAAAGGGTCACAAAAAGATCAAGGCTATGCTGTTTTTAACGATAATATCCGTGGTGCCATTAAAGGGGACAGCGATGGAGCTGGGACTGGTTTTGCAACGGGTGCTGCCGGTAAAGAGGGAGAAATAGTCGCCGGCTTAAAAGGGGCAATCGATCAATTTACAAATAAACCTCAAGAAAGTATTACGTATGTTACAGCACATGATAATTTAAATCTTTGGGACAAGTTAATGAGAGTAGCAGGTACAGATGGCGATCGCGAGTCAGAGCAATATGACCCTCATGCTGTGATCACAGAAGAAAATGCATTGAATAATGAATGGGTAAAACGCAGTCTATTAGCTAACGGCATCGTCTTAACTTCACAAGGTATTCCATTCCTTCATGCCGGAGAAGAAATGTTAAGAAGTAAATATGGTGTACACAATAGCTATAAGAGTCCTGATACAATTAACCAAATTCGTTGGGAATTAAAGAACGAATATCAATCTGTCTTTAACTACTACAAAGGCTTAGTGGAACTACGAAAAAAACACACTGCTTTTAAAATGGATTCGAAAGAAAAAATTGAAAAACACCTTCAAGTTCTCAAGCAGGATGAAAACATTGTTGCATACCAATTAAAGGATAATGCGAACAATGATACGTGGAAAAATATTGTTGTGATTTATAATGCAAATAAAACAACAAAAGAAGTAGCTCTACCAGTAAACGGAAACTGGAATGTTGTCGTTGACCATACTTCAGCAGGAACAGAGACAATACGTACAGTAAAATCAGACAAGGTATCTGTTGAAGGTCTTTCAATGATGGTACTGTATGATCAATCTGAAGCAGAATATATTCCTAAACCAACCAGTATTGAAGTAAATCCTGATACATTTGCCATTAACCCTGGTGACACGAAGGGTGTAACAGCATATGTAAAAGATCAAAACGGTCGTGTCATGCTTGGCGAAGAGCTTATGTGGTCAACTTCTGACAATGAAGTAGCAACTGTAGACAATGGAAGAGTGGTTGGAGTAGCAGAAGGTGTTGCTATCTTAAAGGTAAAAGCGGGTGACATTGAAGCTGCAATTGAAGTAACGGTAGAAAAATTAGTTGCTGATACAATCACTATCGTAGGTAATGACTCTGTATTTGAGACATATTCAACTCAGCTTTCTGCTCATGTAAAAGATCAATTTAATCAAGATATGCATCAGGCCAAAATATCATGGTCATCATCAGATAAAGCGATTGCTACAATTGATAACACAGGAAAGGTTACTGGAGCCAAACCAGGAAACGTTGTGATCACAGCTACCTCTGGTGATGCAGAAGCAACATTAGACATGGCTGTAAAGAAAAATGTAAAGCGTTATGTCCGCATTAAATATGTCCGTCCAGACGGAGATTTTACAGGTGATTTTGGAGCTTGGAACCTATGGGTATGGAACACTGGTGTGAAAAACGATCAAATCGATTTTGAAACAATTGATGGTGATACAGCAGTAGCAAACGTTGAAATTGCTCCTGAAACAGAATCAATGGGGTTCTTAATACGTAAAGGTACTGATTGGAATACAGCAAAAATTTCTCCTGACAGTGATGATCACAATGTTCAAATTAACCGGGATGATATTATTACAAAAGTGACCGTTGTCACTGGTGTCTCAGGACAAACAGTTGTACCATCTGTCAATGGACCTGTTTTAGAGGATGGGAATGTTACGTTCTATTATCGAGATGAAGAGTTATTTCAAAGTGATGAAATGCATTCAATCGAAGAAGTAAAAGTGAAAATCGATGGTAAAGAATATCCATTAGAATACAATAAGGAAAATGAGTATTTTTCATATAAACTTGAAGGCCTAGAGGAAGGAACTCATGAGTATACGTTTCTAGTTACAAAAGACGGTGAAACAGTCGAAGTAATTGATCCAAAAAATATAAAGAATGGCAAGTCAACGATTACGTACACACGTCCAAATCTTACAATTAAGACAAACGTTTCTCCCTCTGAAATCTCTTTTGATGAAAATGCGGTTTTACAAGTAGATGTAACATCTGGAGATAAGGTAAACATTAAAGAACTATATGCCGACTTAAGAGCACTTGGTGGCAAGGAAAAGGTTGAAATTGATCCAAATGTGGGCGCTGTTTCAATAGCTGCTAATCAATCCGTTACAGCTGGTAAAAAAGAGATTAAAATCATCGTCATCGATGAATTTGGTAACACGCATAAGCAATCAGTAAAAGTAACCGTTAAACCAGAGCAATCTGTTGGTGGAAAAATGAGCTTTAATTGGGATGAAGCACGTATTTACTTTATGCTAACAGACCGTTTTAAAGATGGTGATCCATCTAATAATGGTAAGGAAGAATATGATCCAACTCATTCAGAAGCATATCATGGTGGTGATTTCCAAGGGATTATTGATGAATTAGATTATATCGATGACTTAGGAATCAATACAATTTGGATTTCGCCAATTGTCGATAATATTGAATTCAATAAAGGTTTAGATTTCAAAACCGCTGCAGGTCTTGAACCAAAGCAGTATGGTTATCATGGTTACTGGGCTAAGAATTTTACTACTTTAGATGAACATTTAGGGGATATGGAAACATTCCAAGAGCTTATTGAAAAAGCTCATGATCGTGGAATTAAAATCATGCTTGATGTAGTTGTAAATCATGCTGGATATGGAATGGATGGAGACATTTGGGATACATGGAAAGCTGATGCAGAAAATCTTCCTACAGAGGACGAATTAGCAACGTTTAATGGAATGTTAAGAACTGTGGATGAGGACCCTACGGTAAGGGGAGAACTTGATAATCTTCCAGACTTCAAAACAGAAGATCCAGCTGTACGACAAAAAATCATTGATTGGCAAACAGATTGGCTTGAAAAGGCAAGAACAGATCGTGGAGATACAATTGACTATTTTCGTATTGATACAGTAAAACATGTTGAAGATGCAACATGGCAAACACTAAAAAATGAGCTGACTGCCATTGATCCGTCTTTTAAAATGATTGGAGAATATTGGGGGGCAAGTATAACCAATGACGGAGGTTACTTAGGTACAGGTCAAATGGATTCTCTGTTAGATTTTGACTTTAAAGAAAAAGCAAAATCATTTGTAGACGGAAATATTGATAGTGTGGAATCTTATTTACAAGATCGAAACAATAAACTAACAAATTCAGCAACACTTGGCCAATTCTTAAGCAGTCATGATCAAAATGGCTTCTTGACAGAATATGTACAAGGGGATGTTGGAAAATTAAAAGTTGCAGCTGCTCTACAAATCACATCAAAAGGTCAGCCGGTTATTTACTATGGGGAAGAATTAGGCAGATCTGGTAAGTCTGATTGGGAAAAGGATGCTGATGGAAATGTGTTGGCATTTGGTCAAAATCGTGACGATATGCCTTGGGAACTTTATGAAAATGAGGATCCGGAAGCTATGGCTCTTCACAAACACTACTCCACTCTCTTAAATATCAGAGAAGATTACTCAAAGGTTTTTTCAAAAGGAACTAGGGAAAAAATAGCAGGGGGAGATGCTGAGAAATACATTGTTTTTAAGCGACAATATCATGATAAAAATATTTTGGTAGGTTTAAATACAGCAACCGAAGAAAAACAAGCAACCTTTCGGGTTAATTACTCTGCTAATACAATACTGACAGACCTATATAACAACAAAGAATACGTTGTAAACGAGAAGCAAGAAGTAACGGTTATACTTCCCTCGAAAGACAACGGCGGAACAGCAGTATTAACGTATGTTACCGAAAAACCAGGAGCAAATCCAGGAGATAAACCGGGAGATAATCAGGAAGGAGAACCGGGAGGAGATACTGGAAATGGAAATTCAGAAAATCCTGGTAATAAACCAGAGGATAAACCTGATGTAAAGTCCGGTAACAATCCTAGCGATAAACCGAATGACAGCAATAAAGGCAACAAACCAGTTTCTTCTTCAAAAGAAGGGAACTATTTACCATTAACTGCATCTACTCATTACAACTGGTTAATAGTTGGAGTAATTATGATATTAATTGGAAGTGCTTATGTTTTTGTTCAAAGAAGAAGAGTAGAAAGGTAATTGAAAAAGCGAAAAAACTTGGTGATTTGCACAATCACCAAGTTTTTTCGTTTTTGAGATATAAAGGTAAGACCCAAGTGGAAAATGATGAAGTTTAATAACTAGGCTTTTTTTCGAACGGTTTTTGTTTTCTTTTCTGCAGTTCCACCAGTATGAGCTGGTTTTGTTTGCGGGTTCTCATTACCAACTGCCTTTGCGGACTTTGCCTTTGATTTTGCGGGTTTTGCTTTTGTTTGCGGTTTTTTTGTTTTTTCAATACTTGCTTGAAGAGCACTCATTAAATCAACTACATTTTGACGTGGTGCTGCTTCTGTTGGTGTTTTTCCTTCATCCTGATTTACTTTTCTCTCGATTAATTCTTGTAAAGCTAAACGATAATCATCCTTATATTTTTCTGGTTCAAAGGTGGTGGTTAACTGATCAATAAGCATGATAGCTGTATCCAGTTCTTTTTCACCGACTTCTACATTTTCAGGAACACTAGGGACTTCTTTTACGTTTCTGACTTCGTCCGGATAATGAACAGTTTCCATGACTATACAATTCTGATAAACACGGACCATTGCAAGCTGTTGCTTAGAACGGATTGTAATTTCTGCAATTCCAATTTTCTCTGATTTCGTTAACGCTTCTCTAAGTAAACCATACGCTTTTCCACCATTCTCTCCCGGGCCAATAAAATAAGAACGGTTAAAATAGATAGGGTCAATATCATCCATCTTGACAAAATCAATTATTTCTACAGTTTTATCTTCGTGCTCATCCTTTAATTCCTTAAGCTCATCATCTGTTAGGACAACATATTTTCCTTTTACATACTCATAGCCCTTCACAATTTCATCTTGTTTTACTTCTTCATCACAATTCGGACATGTTTTTTCATATTGAATAGGACTATGACATTTCTTATGAAGGGTTCTCAATTTTATATCCTTATCTTCAGTTGCTGCATAAAGTTTAATCGGAATGTTAACTAAACCGAAACTAATGGAGCCTTTCCACATTGTATGCATATAATCCCCTGCCTTATGTTATAAGTTTCCTGCTTTTATTTTTTACTTAAGACAAGGGTTTCATTAGTAGCAATAGCTGCCAATTATGTTTAGAAAATAGATAATTGCTGAAGAACAATAATGATAATACCTAAAATCCACACATAAACGGCAAAGATTTTTAAAGATCTGTATTTAACAAATGCAATCATAAATCTAACGGCAATATAACCGAAAATCGCTGAAGATAATGTGGCTATAAACATAGATGAAAGACTGATTTGAGGTACTGATCCTGAAATCATATCTTTTAATTGATAGATAACTCCTCCACATATAGCGGGGATAGATAGGAGAAATGAGAAATAGGCTGCAGCTTCTTTATCCATTTTTCTTAAGAGAGCACCAACGATCGTCATACCAGATCTGGAAATTGCAGGGAATATAGCAAGTGCTTGAAAGCTACCAATAAAAAATGAATCAAATAAAGAAAGGTTTTCAACTTTTTTTGATCCGTTCTTAATTGAATCTGCAAACCACAAAAAAAGACCTGTAATTAAAAATTCCCATCCAATGGAAACTCCGGATTTTGATAGTCCATCAAAGTAATCGCTAAAAAGTACACCGGTCATAACAGCTGGGATCGTTCCAATAACTAATAGTGCTGTTACCCGGCTAAATGGTTTTTTTATTAATTTGATTAGTATGTCTTTATAAAAGACAATAAGAGCAATAAGTGTACCCAAATGAAGCATTGTATCTAAAAATAAACCTGCTTCTTCTAATCCAAAAAAGTTACGCCCCAAGTAAAGATGCCCTGTACTACTTATCGGAATAAACTCTGTTAAACCTTGAATAATTCCCAAAATAACTGCCTGTATCCAGTCCATGTTCATCCCCCTCAAAACAAAGCTTGTCTGTATTTATGAATATGTAGGATAGTTCCTTGTGTAGAACAATTTATTAAAGAATATAAGGTAGGAACAAAGAAAAAACATTTGACAAGAAAACATGCTAGCACGTATGATAAAGGTAACATAATAATCTTCTTTCAAAGGGGAGTAGCGTTCAGGGGAACCTGAAAACAAAGTCGTCATTTCATGGATATCTTTCCATCGGCTTTGTTGGCATGATCGGATCGGTTTAACATGCTCAGCAAGACCTTTGCCTTTAGCGGCAAAGGTCTTTTTTTGTTGTCCTATTGCTAATAAAGGGTTTAAGAAGATAAATACCCTAAGCATAGGAGGAGAAATAATGGATGTAACTTTATTATTAGAGTACGGTTGGGTGCTATTAGTGTTAGTTGCCCTGGAAGGGATCTTAGCAGCAGATAATGCGTTGGTAATGGCTGTTATGGTTAAGCATCTACCAGAGGATCAAAGAAAGAAAGCTTTATTTTACGGATTAGCAGGTGCATTTGTTTTACGATTTGGTGCACTATTTCTCATCTCATTTCTTGTCAATGTCTGGCAAGTTCAGGCAATAGGTGCCATTTACCTTCTTTATATTTCAATCAACCATATTATGAAGAAGTTTATTTTAAAGAAAAGTGAGCAGCACAAGGTTGTAAAGAAGGAATCTGGTTTTTGGGGTACAGTCTTAAAGGTAGAACTTGCAGACTTGGCTTTTGCAGTAGATTCCATTTTGGCTGCAGTAGCACTTGCCGTTACACTACCAGCAACAAATTTACCTACTATAGGTGGACTTGATGGCGGACAATTCCTTGTGATCTTAGCAGGTGGAATTATTGGAATTGTGATCATGAGATTTGCCGCAACGTATTTTGTGAAACTGTTAAAGAAAAAACCAAATTTAGAAACGGCTGCGTTTTTAATTGTTGGTTGGGTAGGTGTGAAGCTTTCATTATATACACTTGCACATCCACAAATTGATGTCATTTCAAAGCATTTTATAGAATCTGCCACTTGGAAAATCATTTTCTGGATTATCCTTGCTGGTATTGCAGTAGGTGGATGGTTCTTATCTAAAGATGTCAATGAAGAAGAGGCCATTGAAGAAAAGACCATAGATAAAGCTAAAGCAAGTAATGATTTTTAAATAATAAATAATAAAAAGGAATCCGATTCGGGTTCCTTTTTATATTGACTAAAGAAAATATACACATAAATATATCAAATGTGTAACATTTTGTAGGTCTAAAATCATATTTGAACATTTTTTTTACAAAATAGTATTTTAACACCCTTAAGATAAATTAAAGTAACGTAACTATGTAGAGAATTAATTAAATCGAGAGAGGGGGAATGTGACAAAGGGGAATTTCCCTAATATTTTTCTGTTTTTTCATTGTTTTGCTAATGTGATGTATTGTTTGATTTGACCTGGAAATTTGATTCGTCATTGCTTTTTTGTTATTTTTAAATAGGTTGAAATCAATAGGTCTAAAGTTGTTTGTTTTGTAATAATTGACTTTCTTTTGTAGAAAATTAGAAAGATAGTTTCATATATCTTCCTTTGCGATCCCCTATTAAATTAGCTATGATATACAAAGTAATATAGGGGAAACAGAGGTGAACATCCCAATGCTTAGCCTTTTGTTTAAATTAGGTAAAAAGAAGCGAACATTAGAAGAAACAGTTCTCCAAATACAAAAGGGAGATCTACATTTACAAAATGAACTAATCGAACAATATAAACCATTTGTTGCTAAAACAGTCTCATCTGTTTGTAAACGATATATTAGCGAAACTGATGATGAATTTAGTATAGGTCTTATCGCATTTAATGATGCCATTGAGAAATATTCGACTGATAAGGGGAGCTCATTATTAGCTTTTGCTGAGCTTGTCATCAAAAGAAAAGTGATTGACTATATCCGAAAGGAAGCACGTCATCCTTATACGGTCCACCTAGAGCTGCAAGAGCATGAAGAGGGAGAATTTTCACAGAGCAAAATTGAATCAGACTTATCAATTGAAGAATATACAAAAGCAATTGAACAAGAACACCGTAGGGAAGAAATTATTTATTTTCAGCACTGTCTAAGCGATTTTCAATTAACTTTTGCTGAAATTGTGGAACAATCTCCAAAACACTTTGATGCCAGACAAAATGCGATGTTAGTGGCAACTGAGTTGGTAAATGATGAAAAACTGCGAAATATACTTTTTACCAAACGACAGCTGCCAGTAAAACAGCTCGAGGCAAAAGTTTCAGTAAGTCGCAAAACTATAGAGAGAAATAGAAAATACATCATAGCTATGGCTATCATTCTTTCGGGAAACTTCGTCTATTTAAAAGATTATATAAAAGGGGTGCTAGATTCATGAAAAAAGGGGTCGTCGTAGATCTCGATGATGACTTTGTTACATTGCTTACCCCAGATGGGCAATTTCTAAAGGCTTCAAATAAAGAGGGTAATTATGAATTAGGTGAAGAAATTTCTTTTTTTCCTTTTGAGGATAAACGTGAAGAGGCTCCAACAAGAACAAAAAGGGTAAGCAATCATACCTTTCTTAAATCTTTACGTACTCGAACAGCTAGGGTAGGTGCTTTATCAGCAGTCGCCATCATATTTTTTATGATTAGTTTTCTTCCATTATTTAACAATGATAAAGTTTATGCATACATGTCAATTGACATAAATCCTAGCTTTGAAGTAAGTCTTGATGATCATTTAAAGGTAATTTCATTAATACCGCTTAATGACGAGGCTAATAACATTATGAAAAGCCTTAAAGATTGGGAGAAAAAGCCATTAAATGAAATCATGCAAATAATTATTAAGAAATGTAAGTCAGATGGATACGTTTATCCTGGGAAAGAAATTGTCATCACTACGGTAATGAATGACACTGACAAGAAAATTGAAAAAGAGCTGCAAGAAGGTTTGACAGAAATAAGTTCAGTGATTGAAGAAGAGGAAATGGTCGTAAAGACGATTAATTCAGATATAGATACAAGAGATAAAGCACAAAAACAAGGGGTTTCGACCGGTAAATATATTGAACTTGTTGAGCAAAAAGAAGAATCTAAAGAAACAGAAGCGCCTGAAGAAGCAGATGAATCGACACAGAGTGTAATTACACCAGCTCCAATTGTTCCAGAAAAAAAGGGCACGAGCATAACGAGTCAAGTAAAAGAACAGCAGAACACTAAACCTACTGATAATACCACTTCTGTGCAAAAAGATAAATCTGAAGCAAAAGAAAAGTTAACTAAAGCTAAGGAAAAGCTACAAGAGAATGCTCATCAAATTCAACAAAAGAGAAATGAGAATAAACAACAGAATAATCAACGTGCTAAGTTTAACCAAGAGGAACGGAAAAAAGAGCGTACCGAAAGTAAAAAAACCTGGCAAGAGAAAAAAGACAGGTATGATAACAACGACGATCGTAAAGATAACCGAAGGGTTGAGCGCAAAGGAAACAATAGAGGTAAAAACAACAACGGTCGCCAAGATAGAGATGACAACAAACGAGGAAAGAAAGACCGTGACGACTTTTAAATAACGTACAGTTTTATATACCAAAAGGCTGATCAATCGGATCAGCCTTTTTACACTATCAGAAAGTATATAAATTTTTATGGAAGATAGTATAAGAAAAACTAAGGCTTTCGCCATTAGGACTTGGCGACAAGCCAAGTTTTTCTAACCATACATTATTCAGTTTTTTGTCCGTTTAACTGTGATTGGGCTTGTGCCACAAGACGTTTGGTGATTTCTCCACCTACTGAACCATTTGATCGGGAAACAGTATCTGATCCTAAATGCACACCGAATTCTTGTGCGATTTCATATTTAATTTGATCCAGAGCTTGTTCAATCCCCGGTACAAGTAATTTATTACTACTTCTTGCCATTTCTTAGCACCCCTTTTATATTAATTGCTTTAGTCTATAAAGAGTTTCCTTTATAGCCTTACTCATAAGGTTTCTTTGAGTATGTATTTCTATACTGGAAATGTTTAGAGGTGCTTAAAATTTATATATCATTTAAATAAGTTTGTGCCCTTGTTTGGATATGTGAGGCTAATACTGCCAAAACAGTTGTCACCAAGATTCTACGAATTGTATAACATTGATCATTTGTCAAGTTTGAAATAATTTGTGAGGGGAACTTTATTTTGCTATTAATGCGTTTTTCCAATGTTAAATCATTCCCCGAACTAATTTCTAAGCTTTCCAACACAGTTCCATATATTTCATAAAAAGTAATCGGGCTCATTAAATCATCACTTCGGTCTGAAAGTGTGTTAAATACCTCTGTTAAGATATTGCGGATTCGCTCAAAATCAAAAATTGCTTTTAAATCCTTCACGATTAATAGCATAGCCGCTTGTTCTATTGAATATTTTTTACCAAGCTCCGGCTGTCCGATTAGTTCCTTTACATCACGTTTTATCCAATTTTGAATGGAGGTAGATTTTAAAGACGTTAGTTCGCAGAGATTGGCTAATGATACAATTTCATTTGTTGATAAGCCATATTCAAGCTGTTTTTTTCGGTTGCTAGCCTTTATTAAGAAATTTGGAATCATTTCTTCAGTGAACATCGATGTTTTAAAGGCATCCTGTATAATATGTAAAGGAGTCTCAACTGACTCACCTTTTAACGCATATAAAAGTTTTGTCATTTGTACTCGAGTTAATTGAAAAGACATTTTAACACCTCATTTTATGAATCTAAAAAGACAGTTTAGAATTTATTGTAAAGGATTTAACAAAATCGTGAACGATTTATTAAATGTAAGTTTTCTATCTTGCTTTTTATGAAAAATATTTCTATAATTTTTATTATAATATAAGTTCATGTGAACTTGAAAGATGGAGGTATGTATGGCAAAAAGAATTTTTCTTTTTCTATTATCAAATATTTTAGTTATCACCACAATCGGTATTGTTTTATCCTTATTGAATATATCACCTTATCAAACAGCAGGTGGTGGTCTGGATTTAGTTAGTCTCCTCATCTTTAGTGCAGTTGTTGGCTTTACAGGGTCATTTGTATCATTAGCCATGTCTCGTTGGATGGCCAAAATGATGATGGGTGTGAAGGTATTAAATCCTGATAGCTCGCTCTCCCCGGCAGAAAGAGAATTGGTAGAACGTGTTCATCGCCTATCAAGAGCTGCTGGGCTTATGAAAATGCCTCAGGTAGGAATTTATCAGTCCCCTGAAGTTAATGCTTTCGCTACAGGTCCTTCCAAGCGTCGTTCTTTAGTAGCTGTATCTACAGGACTGTTACATGAAATGGACGATGATGCTATAGAAGGTGTTGTTGCACATGAAGTAGCTCATATCGCAAACGGTGATATGGTGACGATGACATTACTACAAGGTATTGTTAATACATTTGTTGTATTCCTAGCGCGTATAGCAGCATGGCTTGTTTCACGATTTGTTCGGGAGGACTTGGCTCCGATTGTACATTTTGTGGCTGTGATTATTTTCCAATTAGTCTTTTCAATACTGGGAAGCATAGTTGTATTTGCGTTTTCTAGATACCGGGAATATCACGCAGACAGAGGTGGAGCCGATTTAGCCGGTAAGGATAAGATGGTTCATGCTCTGCGTTCACTTAAACAATATACTCAACGAGTAAGAGATGATCAGGCGTCTTTATCCACATTAAAAATTAACAGTAAAAAAGGGATGTCACTATTTTCAACACACCCTGACTTAGATGATCGTATTAATAGATTGGAAGCGAAATAAAAGAAAAGGATGGCATAATTGTCATCCTTTTCTCTTTTTTATCTTTAAGAATGTTTAACTAAATTAAGGATTAAGTATAAGAAAAGGCATTGACTTCCGACATTCTTGGCGGTAAGTCTATTTTTAAATATTTGAAATACATGGGTGCTAATTGGTTGATACAAATAAGATGGTAATTAGCCTTTTCATTTCCAGGAATAATCGTTATGATAGAAAACATGGGTGGATCAATACACTTTAATTCATAGTTTTTGAACTGTAAGATAGGAATGAATGGATATGAAACAACTAAAGCTTAGATTACAATCATTAACACCGGTACAACTAATCGTTGCCTATTATTTTTTAGCTGTAAGTGTTTCTGTTTTACTGCTGAGTTTACCAGTGGCGCATAAGCCCGGTGTTGAATTTGCCTTCATAGACAGACTATTTACTGCAGTAAGTGCTGTAAGTGTTACAGGTTTAACAACTGTGACTACTGCTGAAACATTTAGTGTTCCCGGCATATTTATCTTGGCTTTTGTATTGCAATTCGGTGGAATTGGAATTATGACACTCGGAACATTTGTGTGGCTTATTATGGGGAAAAAGATTGGCCTAAAAGAACGGCAACTTATTATGGCAGATCAAAATCAAGTTAACTTATCAGGAATTGTGAATCTAATTCGCCAAATTATTGTGCTCATTCTTTTGATTGAATTTCTTGGGGGGTTAATACTCGGGACCTATTTCCTTAAATATTACCCAACTTGGCAAGAAGCCTATTTACAAGGTTTCTTCACTTCTATCAGTGCAACAACCAATGGTGGTTTTGATATAACAGGACAATCAATGATCCCGTTTGCCCATGATTATTTTATTCAATTTATCACCATGATACTAATAGTATTGGGAGCGATTGGTTTTCCTGTTTTGATTGAAGTAAAGGATTTTTTATTTAACAAAAATAAAAGACATCGGTTTACATTATTTACTAAGCTAACAACTATTACATTCTTTGCCCTTATTTTGTTTGGAACAATTGCTATTGCTATTTTAGAATACTCACACTTCTTTAAGGGAAAAGAATGGCATGAAACCTTCTTTTATTCATTGTTTCAATCAACTGCTACTAGAAGTGGAGGGTTAGCAACAATGGATGTAAGCTTATTCACTGAGACAACCATTTTAATTTTATGTGCTTTAATGTTTATTGGAGCTTCACCAAGTTCAGTTGGAGGAGGAATCCGTACTACAACATTTGCTTTAAATTTATTATTCCTTTTCCATTTCGCCAGGGGACATAAATCAATCAAAATATTTAAACGGGAGCTACATGAAGCAGACCTTAATAAGTCTGTTGTCGTCACAATGATGGCCTTCTTAATATGTTTTACCTCAGTCGTCATTTTATCAATAACAGAACCTTTCCCGTTTGTTTCAATTTTATTTGAAGTATGCTCTGCATTCGGAACAACCGGATTATCAATAGGGATTACACCGGAACTTAGTATAATAGGCAAAATCATCATTATGATCTTAATGTTTATCGGTCGTATTGGGATTTTAACATTCTTATATCTGTTAGGTACAAAAGAGAAAAAAGATAATTTTCATTATCCAAAGGAAAGAGTCATTATTGGATAAGAAAGGAAAAGAGTTGGTGTCAAAATTGTAATGCGCCCCAAAAGTTAGAGTAAAATCTAACATTTGGGGTGTATTTTTATGACTAAATATAGTGAACAATTTAAGTTAATGATCGTAAAAGAGTATCTAGAAGGGAAATTAGGATATGA
>Ga0180217_1000449_pt1 | contig 67577 bp, 27 predicted proteins | sample eDN3rd37CBELigOP_FD_128521 | JGI IMG/M metagenome (GOLD analysis project Ga0180217, IMG submission 128521) | Enriched Organic Plus compost microbial communities from Emeryville, California, USA - eDNA 3rd pass 37_C BE-Lig OP (version 2) (version 2) ...
GAGTGATGAAATGTGGATCAAACGATGTATCGTATTGTATTGTATTGAAATAAATCATTTAATCCCATGCACATGTTATGCGATGGCGTATAAGGGGTATGTATTGGTTTGTGTCGGAGGGGGGAAAATCTCCGAGCCAAGTTGTTGGTGAATCATGAATGGGGGTGGCGTCTCCGTGAGTGCGCATTTTCGGGGCGTCAGGTCCGTGTTGGTATACATGGTTAGAATAGCGCGCTCTCACCGCGCAGAACCGGGTTCGATTCCCGGACACGGAATGTTTTTTGGCGTTTTTTTACACACACACACACACACACACACACACGCACACACACCACTTCCAGCTGGTCGCACTGATTCCAAGCCGAAGCGGACTGAACCTGACACCTGACCCACCCCTGTCCAGGTTTAACCGTGCCCTGCATTCCACAACATATTCAGGCAGGCAGGCAGGCAGGCAGGCAGGCAGGCAGGCAGGCAGGGGGAAACTTTACGTTATTGATATGTATTGGTATGACGTCATGCAGGTGGGTTGTCGTCTACAATCTATGTAGTCGTGTATTGTCTTAACCCTGTTGTGAAGTGTTTATTGTCATAACTGCCTTGTCCAGGCTGTTAGCAACAGCATTCGATCCATTCTGATGATATCCAACTCACACCGGTACCGATTCCGGAGCGGATTTGCCGGCGCAACGAGGCAGCTGCTGGCGGAACAAACCACGATCAGAGAGTGCAACGCGGGATGTATCGAGGGAACTGTCAATTACCACCTGATTCACACTCGTCACTGCGGGAAGCTACGATGGATTTATCATTTGGGTGGGAAAAATCTATTAGAGCAAGCTCCGGCTCGCGTCCACGCTGATGCCCACACCGGAAGACTCATTCGCCCATGCGAATCCCCTCGGGCTTGGGCTCCCTCCTCCCTCCTCCCTCCCCTCTTCTCGTCTCTCACCCTCCTCTCCAATCTCGTCCCCTCCAAACCGACAGACCCACGAGGCTCCCGCTCGCGTGTCATGGACGTTCGCGAATTCAAAACCGCTGAGGGTGGCACTCTCACCATGGACGAACTGATCACGGCGCTCGGCGCGGAGCGCTTCACAACCGATCGAGATCAGCTTGAAAAACACGCCCATTCTATCGCCGAAAACCCCCACACCATGCAGATGTATATCGATCTCATCCTGGCAACTCGCAAGAAACTCTCCGATGAGGCTCAGGACCACAAGCTCGTCACCGCCGCCAGCAACGCCATCAGCATCTTGAACTATGGTGCACTGGCCGAGCTCATCCCCTTTCGCTTCGATGAGGTCAGGGACTGGAGTGGAATTCGCGTGCCGCATGCCAACCTCGGTCGTGCCAAGCTTTTCAACTGCAATTTGGACCGCAGCGATCTCTCGCATTGCATCCTTCTGAATGCCGTCCTGCGCGATAGCACCTTCTGCGGAGCCGACCTAACCAACGTCGTGACCCAAACGCTGGCTTGCTTAAGAGGCCACAACGGACCCGTCTTGAGCGTTGCAGTGAGTCCGACCGGCAAGCTCATTGCCTCCGGATCCAGCGACAGGACGATCCTTCTCTGGGATTTCGAGACCGGGCAGTGCCTCAGCAAACTGAAAGGCCACAGGAAGGACGTATGCGTCGTCCGCTTCAGTCCTGACGGCGCACTCCTCGCCTCCGGCTCGAGGGACGGAACCATTCGATTGTGGGAGACCGACTCGAAGCAGTGCGTGAGAACGTTGCAAGCGGTAGGAAGAGGCGATATGGGTGCTGGTAGGTATGCATACCCCGATGATGCGAAAGAAAGCAGCGTCACATCAGTCGACTTCAGTCCCGATGGCAAACTCTTTGCATCGGTGTGCAACACGAATGAGATTTGGATCTGGGACGTGGAGTCCCAGAAATGCATCAAGAAGATTGTCGATAATCCCGACAAGCGCAGCTCTGATCATTATCTCCGCCTGAGCCGCATTTCATTCAGCCCAGATGGTCGCCTACTGGCTTCTGCCTCAACCTGTGGTTCTGTCGACTTATGGAATGTGCAATCCGGAGCTTGGATCATGCATGTGGATGATCACGCTCACGACTGCGGCGTGTGTAGTGTGGGCTGGAGTGCAGATGGCAACTCTATCGTGTTGGCAGATGAAAGTGAAGGGATCCGCATTGCTAGCGCGCAATCAGGCAAGCGAGAGTCCTCTTTTGCCTTCTATCGTGAAGTGTTTGAAGCGTGTTTCAACCCTAACGGTAAGACGATCGCCTTCGCGAGCATCGACCACAACGTTCAATCCTGGTGGATCGAAGACGGCCGCTGGAGTGACGAATTTGACGGTCACAGAGGCAAAGTGTGGTGCGTGCGCTTCAGCTCTTGCGGTAATTTCCTGGTTTCAGGCTCTGAGGATCGCACTGTCCGCATCTGGCAGGCACCCGTGACTCGGCCCTTCTCTTCTTGTTTGCCCGAGCTACCCAACGGTGTCGAACAGTCCCCTCACGTCGTTAGTTTTAGCCCAGATGGGGCAGTCTTTGCGAGCTCTACTGACCCTCCAGTTGCGATTCGACTGTGGAGTATTACTTCTGGCCATTGCATCGGTGTGTTAAGAGGGCACACTAAGCCAGTGGACGCTTTATGCTTTAATGTGGATGGGAGCTCACTTGCATCTGGCTCGCGCGACAAAACCATCCGTCTCTGGAATGTGAGTACAGGAGAGTGTATGGCCATCCTAAGTGGTCATGAGAGGGAGGTCGGAAGTGTGTGCTTTAGCCGAGATGGCAAGTTGCTGGCCTCGGCGGGTAAAGATGCGACCATTCGAGTGTGGGATGTAGAATCCAAAACTGAGCTCACCAAAATCATAACCGGTTACACTTCGGTCTCCAGAATTGCCTTCAGCCCCGATGGCAAACATCTTACATGCGAAATGCGTGGCGTGTTTGTCCGACGATGGAATATCGAGTCTCGCGATTGTATCGCAATGTACGAAGAGGCTGACCCTCTCACGAGTTACCTACTTGTGAGTCCGGCGGGCACGCTCATCGCCTCATGTTCAGCCAACACGATAAAGCTTCGCGATGCAGCGTCGGGGGAAACTATATTAACTTTGGAGAGCCATGACGAACCAATGACCCGGGTTAACTTCAGCTGGGATGGTCAATTACTGTTTTCCAGACACCAAGATGACTCGTTGCGCATTTGGGACGCAGCTTCAGGTGACTGCCTCAAGACTGTGTACGAGCCCGCAATCATGAAATCGCGGATGTATTTATATGCTGACCATCGAGTCATGGCGACCACGGATGATATGTATTCCTACAAATTTTGGAATTTGGAGACAATGCCTCATCCCAGACTCCAAGCGATTGTCGGTGTCCCCAGGCGATTGGATCTGGCCCACGCGACGCTTGATGAAGCCAATGTGCATCCATTGCTCCCACGATTAGCACATGACATGGAGACAGGGGGGAAAGTTGTGACTACAGTGTCGAGCGAGCCTGAATCCAGCGAAGAAGAAGGAACCGATGAGGAAACAACCGACGAAGACTGAGGCCCATAAAGTCGTCCTGCAAGAGCACAATATCGTTCCGCAGTTTCTAACAATCCCATGTCAGCTTAGTTATATCGAAGCGTCAAAAAACAAAGTGCCAGCTGGGTAGCTAATTGGGAAATCGGGTCGGCCTTCTTGTGTCTGCGCACTCATCGATAGTCTACCTAACATCCCGGATACCAGCCTCAGACCATCCTTAATTCGTGTGCTACAGCTTTCAGGTACCACTGGAATGCCAAGTGCTAGTTGGCTTCGAGCTCGCCTAGTACCCTCACACTACTCCTTACTGGGCAATGTGGCTGAATAGCATCCAACATGATGGCCGTAATCTTAATGTGTACCAGACGATGTTGAGGACACAGTAGCCTTTTTCCTAGCTCAGTTGCTCCGTAGATGTCTATCATACAGCCTGCAGAGCTATTTTGGTCCCCACACAGCAAGTGCAGCAAAAAACGAGTTGGTTTTCCACATTGGTCTAGTTTCGAGATCTCGGGAGATCCGAAACTACTCTGCCAAACAAGTCCGTGTGTACGATAGATTGGCCTAAGAGACACGCAACGAGTATACTGGCTACCCACCACTATCCTTACAAGACGTGTGCTACACACGCGATTTTACAAGTCATGGAGAACATTCAGCTCTTAACCAAATATGAAGGCCACGTCGAGTCCTGGACGTTAGATCCCGGCACCACAGTCGGTAAGTATACTCAGATTTGTCGTTCCATGTCACCCACATATGATCAGTGAGTCACCCTCATTGTGTTTTATGGTAACTGGCCTGGGGCGGGATCGGTGACGATCCCTCGCGCTGCACTTTTGGATAGTATCTTCGGCACCGAAAGATATATGAGCGTGCTAATACTGTCAATCCGTCCATTACCTACATCTGTATTGTTCCATGCATTTAGGTGCCCTTCGCGATCTGGTCGCTCAGAAGTATAGTCTAGAAAAAGAGACTATCAAATTGATTGGTCTGACGGCCGGCCGATTGCCAGACCCAAGCACGCCACTTGCCCAGCTTCCCAAACTGAAGCCATCTGCAAAAGCTTCGGGTACCACTCCCAAACCTCCCACAATCATGGTGCTCGGCACAAGATCAGAGGTTGTAAGTGAGATCGCCCAACTAGACAGCGTAGCAGAGGCCCTCGATGCGGCGGAACTCGCAGCTCGAGCCGAACGAGAGGCCCGTGAGCAAGCGTATCGAGAACGACAGATGGAGATCGCTATCCGACAACGTCAAGAACTAGAGGCAAACCGTATCCGTAGCCTGCAAGAACGACAACGGCAGCTGCGGGAACAAATGTTCGAGGCGGAACGTCGGCGCCGCCAAGCTGACCGTGACAGTGCTCCGATTTTGGAGTACTACTTCACTCCAGCCGTGAGTGAACAAGCCGACAAGACAGGCATGGCTTTTCTCCCTGAATCTGTCCTGGCTACAGCGATGGACAAGAATGTGCCAATGCCGTTGGCCTTCGAATGCACACTGTGGACCGAAGAAGACGAACAGTACGAAAAGGCCAAAAGGCAGGCAGAGGAAGAAGCGGTTCGTAGGTATGTAGAGAGAAGGTATCCTCAGCTTTTCCGAGAGATTCAGGATGAAAGCGAGTTGAGTGTGGCCGTTCCTCATTTTGGCCTGGATGAGGACGCGCAGGTGGCGCAAGAAGATCAAATGAATGCAATCACTCCGCCTCAACGTAGGAAGGCATATTGCAGCGTCGCGCAGTTTACATCTGAGTCTAACAATGTCGCAACCTTCCCAAGGCAACTCCTGCAATCAATTGGATACGATCTTGAGTGGCTAACATTGGGCATAGCTGAAATCCCAAAGGTGCATATCAGGACGATTAGCCTGCAAAAGGGCACGTCGATCACTCTCCAGCCACTGACTCCACAATGGAATTTCATTCACGAAACCGAGCGCAATTCATTGCTCGAGTACTACCTGAGGAAGTATATCTTAGTTGCAGAGCATTCTATCATCTCGTTAGAACATAACGGACGCGTTCTGCAGTTTTTCGTAAACGAGACCAAACCTAGCCATGTCATCAGTCTTGTTGACACTGAATTGACGACTGAAATTTTGCCATATTCCGAGTCCTTCGTAGCACCTAGGACGGCTGAAGAGATCCAAGCCTTCGAAGAGCGTGAGAGAGAGAAGAAGACAAATGCAACGGAAGACCAAATGACTGCGATGATCTCTCCAACGCACATTGTCTATCGCCCGACCACAGCGATGGCTCCGGGATTTCCGACAGCAGCGCGGAGCACACAAGACGCTTCTTCTGTTTCATACTCCTTCGAGACCGAAGATAGCGCCATGCCCCCAGCACCCCTGCAACTCGCGCGCAGTCATTCTGACCATTTGCCAGTTGCTACGGTAGTGAACCTTCAAAAGGAACCTGGATCCGATGTTCCAGCCGCTCGCGTTGAGATTTCCTTCACAACTCCAGGCGAGGCTGCCTATATTGCGATTCCCATCACAGACTCTAATGCGCGGATTCCTATTTCTCTTCGACTCAGTCCCCCAAAGGCTTCTCCAACTTCGGCATTCGCAGGGAGTGCTGGCTCATCGCCTGCCGCGGCAGCAGTGCAGGGAGCAGCAGCAACCCCCACAGGTGGTACGTCTACCTTTGATGTGGATCTTTACTGCTCGTTTTTTGAGCGACATCCTGGCCCAGACGCATATGAGCTTTGCTGTCAAACGATCGGCAATAAGGAACTTGTGATTGACCATTCAGCCTCCCCCGACTTTGTTGTGGGTGGATTCGCTTTTGTCTCATTCTTAAACTATGGTGGCGCCTGCGACTGTGTGGCGAAGCTTGCAATGACAGCAACTTCCGGCACAAGCGGTGCCACCAAAACTGGCCAGCAGCTCATTTCACAGCCTCAGTTGAAGGGAGAAGGCAAGGAGAGCAAAGATCGAGACGACGACGAACCCGAGGATTCCGAGCGGTGCGAAACCTGTCAGCAGTGGGTGCCCACCATCAGCATGCGCCTCCATGCTGCCACATGCCGACGTAGGTTCCAAGCATGCCCGAGTTGCCAGAAAGTGTTTCCAAAGACCGGTCCGGAGTTCCAGAAACATTTCGATCAGATTCACCAGGCGACCTATACCTGCAGATGTGGCAACTTTAAAGGTACACAACTTGAAGTGCATAGTCATCGAAGCACAGAGTACGTGATTCGTCTCCATTAGATTGCAGTATGCTTTGGATATGCAATGTCTATTCGAATGATTTGTGTTGCGCTCACTAACAACCCTAACAAGCTGTTCCGTTACATCACATCTCAATTACCTCTAGCTGCATCTTGAAGCCGGTGCAATGCACTTTCTGCCCAATGAAGTTCGAAAAAGCCCACTTGACTACACATCAGTACGTTTGCAGTACAGATTTTGCGTCAACTGCTTCAGTCTGGGATGCAGGAGTTGCGGTCTAATAGGTCCCTTCCAACTCAATGCTTACATCCGCTTTGCTCCCACACCCGTATAGAAAGGAATGCGCACTCCGTCAAAGCCAATGCCGTTATTGCGATGCTATTCTCAAGCGCAGGGAGCTCCGCTATCATATTTCATCTCAACACGGCATTCCGCTTGACTCAATCACAGTCGACATGTGGTACTAAGCTTTCGAAAAAACGATGCCGACATGTGTTTGCGTTGTTATAATAAACACAGTACAGTACTAAATTTCTTACCATAATCAACCTTGCTCTGAACAGAATCCCAGTTCTGCACTCTGCATCCAAACTCATCTATCACCGGTCCCAACCCTGGAGGTAGTGGATCCTCTTGCTCCTTCCCACTTGAGCTTAAAACAACCGTCACCCCGACACTTTTCCACCGACTCGAGATCTCAGCACGTGGGCTTATAACACCACGTTCAACTCCAACAGCACACTCCCAGTACACCCATCCATCATAGTAGCGAGTTATGAGCCAGCTCTTCCCCCGCGGTGCGCTGATATTACGCCGATTTTTTTCGACCAGCTCAGGCTTAGGTCCGAGGTATAGCCTCATCGTGGATAGATTAAAGTCTGCCCTGGACCCAACGCATTTAGAGGTACAGAACGAGTCCCATATGCATAGCGTGCCTAAAAACTCGGAAACACACTTTCGAGTCGTGGTAGTATCCGAAAAATTCAACCAAATGAAGCAAGTCGCTAGGCATCGAACAATCAACCAGCTTTTCCGTGATGAGTTCCAAAGCGGCCTGCACGCGCTGGCACTTTTACCGTACACACCGCAGGAGTGGGAAGCACTTCAAGCGAATCAAGACCAGCCTCCCAAGTCACCTGCGTGCATGGGAGGTAGCAAACATGACAAGAAGAATCCAACCACAGAGTGAGTAAGAGTGCCTCAACAAGAACCTCTCGACCAAGATTAAACAACTGACTAAGAGTAAAAGCTATCGCTTGCCACCATTTTAGTTGGGGTCAAACAGGGAGGTTTATGATCTTATATACACAAAGTTGGTAGAGGGGTAGTGGTAAGGCTAAGCACTATAAGGAACATCGATAAATGGGAATCATGCCATGGCTTGTTGACACGTGTCAAACTCGTACATACCTATGATACAGTTTCACATATACAGAGACAACATAATGCTGCTCAGAGTCTCCGAAGCAGCGGCACAAATCACTGTCGTTTAATCGCTGAGTTCGCTCTCCTCGTCCTCGGTGCAAGTACTCGAGTCCCAAGCACCACTGGACTCCTCCGTAGGGCCATCCTCATCGCGGTCATAATCTGACTCATCTTGTGCACGAACGCGGTCAACGTCCCTCAGTGGTGCGCCCTCGGCCTTCAGTCGAGCGATCTCTGCGAGGCGCTCCTTGTGTCGCTGGCGGCGTGCCAGTCGCTCTGCCTTGCGTCTGAGAGAACCAGCGGAGAACTTAAAGAGACTGGGAGGGAGAGTAGCATCCAGTGTCTTGGCTTCTGCTGCAATTTCTGGTAGCTTCTCCTCAAGGCTCTTAAGCCATCGAGCCGTCATATGCTTACGACGACGACGAGCAAGGGGCCAGACATCCTTGAAGTTGCTCTCGTTGCAGTAGTTCTGAGTGATCGCCACGGTGTCATCCAGGTTCAACACAGCATGCCACCAGTTGCCAGGCACAAAGATAGTCTCGCCAGGGTAGTGAATGCATTCATAAAGGATGTACTCACCCTTGGAATTCGCTACGAACTCACGCAACAGGGGCAAGACGTAGCGGTACCACGTGCTAGCCATGTCGTCGAAGGTTGGGTCGGTCGAGAGCTCCTCAACGCTCAGGCCACTCTGCTCTGCAGCGAGCTGACGAGCACGCTTCAAGAAGCGACTACCGTCGGCAACATCCTTGGGAGTGTTGGGTGACATGAGCAGCCAGTACTTGCGACCGTGCACGAGCGAGTTCCAAGCATGGGTGTTGAGTGGATCGAGGTGCATCAGAGTACCCGAGTTCTGGGCACCGATCGTAAGCCATCGCTGCGGTGGTCGACGTGAGAAGCGCACAAGATCGAGGAAATCACGCTCGAAGAACTGGGGACGCGTATAGTCCTGCTGGATTTCGCTTGCAATGGGAATGGTCTCGAGATGAGGCTCGAACAGGTACAGTGGCTGATCGTCTCGGGTGGTAGCGAGATCGTGGATGAAGTGCTTCATCTTGAGGACAAGACGGTAGCCTTCCTGGTCACGACCAACCTTGAACTTGACGTCAGCGTACTTACCAGTTGAAAGGTACTGAGCACTCCACTCGTTCATGGGCCATCCCTCAGTCATGCCATCGATCAAGCATGGAAGCATAGGACGCTCGAAACGAGCCTGGAACTGCTCATAGCTGAGGTCCTTGTAGTGAATGCGTGGAAGAGGCAAGATTCCGTGTACGTAATCTGGACCAGCGGCAAGCTTGCACTGAGCCTGAACATCAGCATCCGTAGAGGAGAGATCGGGGAAACCAATGGTCTTTCGGTTGAGGACAGCTTCAACCTGGCGCGATGGCCTACCATCGGGATGAGGCCAGATATACTTCAGGTGTTCTGCAGTCAGATCCTCGGCTCGAAGGCTCTTTGCTGCAAGCGCATTGAGCACACCGGTTGCGGGGTCACGAGAAATGGTGGCGGGCAGATAGGGCGAATATCGCTCGACATGGTCAGCCCAAGCCGCAAGCGCATTACGGAAACGAGGGAACCATTCTGCAACACTGTACTTGCGCCACTCCTTGGGTGGTGCAGTGAAGCGGCGCTTGCGAGTGTTACGAATCATTCGTCGCACATTGTCGAGCTCCTTGCCCTCGAAGAGTGGCTTGAAGTCGGGGCCAACGAACGTGTCAAAAGCAGGATCACGGTTCTTGGCTGCAGCACCAATACCGCGCCATTGCTTGCGCTCCTCTTCATTGGTCACTTCTTCGTCAGAAGCCTCATCATCATCGGAGTCGTCGGAACTGTCATCCGAGGAGTCATCCGACGAGGTGTCATCCTCACCAGAGACATCGGACCATCCCTGGTATGCATATGGAAGACGGTCATATGGGAGTTCAGCTGCCTCGCGGAGCTCTCGCTCGAGCTTCTCACGCTGGTCAGGAGTCGTTTCAGACGACGCGAGTCGTTCATAAATGAACGGACGACGTGTGGCACGTGAGGGCTTCGAGAAAGTGAATTCCCACTTGTCCTCTTCGTTGATTGCCTTGATCATGGCAAACGCCTTCGGATCACGGACCTCAAGATTGGCCATCCAGCGTCGGGCAATGTGCCTTCGCTCGACACGCATGTCGCGCCATACAAGAGGAAGGTTGCTAAACAGATAGGAGGGGGTGACATGAAAGCGTAAGGTGAGGAATTGAACTATTAGCCAATGATCGAAGTAGTTCCGTAAACGCACGCAAAAGTGTTATTGTAATCCATGGTATCAGAACAACAGCTAACTTCTAACCATAATGACACCAACTAAGGGCCATTGTCTTAAGTCCAGACATAGTTTTTGATTCAGCTGATTCATCATATAGAGAGGGACCACGACGCGGAGCCTTGCCGAGCAAAGCAGCGAAATGCAATAGAAAGCCACAAGGCAAGAATAAACGTACGTATAGTTACAATAGTTCATAGTAACAGCGAGGCAGTCGTCCAAGTTAAGCACAAAGTGCCACCACGATCCAGGAACAAAGATGGTTTCACCGGGGTATTGAATGATCTCAATGAGACCATACTTGTTGCCGTTATCCATGCACCACTTGCGGAGCTTGGGGTAGACGTGGAAGTACCAACCAATGGCCTCTGACTCGTGGTGCTTGCGTGGGTTGCTCATAAACTGAGTACCCTTAGCAATGTCCTCAGGAGTGCTGGGAGGGAAGAGAATCCAAATCTTACGCCCCGAGATGACAGTGTTCCAAGCGTTGGTGTTGAGGGGATCCAGGTGCATGGTCGTACCTGAGCGTTCAGGACCGAGGCAGAGCCATCGGTGAGGAGGTCGGCGAGACACATGGCACAGATCGAAGAGATCCTTCTGGAACCACACAGGACGAGAGAAAGTCTCAAAGATGCGCTTCATGTTACCCGATGCGAGCTGCGACTCAAATAGATAGACGGGAGAATCGTCCTTGTTGCGTGCAGCGTAATGAATGTAGTCCTTCATGGGCAGGCGGATAGGATATCCGTCGTCATCCTTACCGACCTTGACGGCGCAGTCCTTAAAGTGGCTCTCAGAGAGGTATCGGTAGTCGAACCTGTTGATGGACCACTCATCGGCGAAGCCTGAGATCAAGCAGGGCTTGGCAGGGATCTCGTAGTTCTTCACAAACCACTCATAAGTCACATCGCGGTAGTCAAATCGATCCATACCGTGGATATTATTGAATGGCTTGCCCTCACGATGTCCTTTCTCGATGAGTTCCAACAGTTTGAGAGCCTCCTCACGGCGCGTGCGGAAGGTTTCATAATACTTCTGATCCTGCCAAGCCGCGAGCGACCAGGTTGACTGCTTGCGCTTCTTGATGTCGATAATCATCGCATCCACGCGGTCAGTCTCTGCAGGATCAGGTTTGTAATCTCCACGCAGGGTGTCCCAGTCCGATGCGAGGCGATGTGGCACGTCCTTTGGGTTGAGTTGCATGCGTCGCGCGACGAGTTTCTCATACAATTCTTCCAGGAAGTAGCCATCGCGCTCCGCGCCGCGGCCCTGGGACGTCTTCGTCTCGGCCTCCATGTCCGTGTATCCGTGTGTGTGCGTACACGCACCTGAGTGCTCCTGTCTGAATTTATCATTGGGGTCAGCCGGGTAGCGCAACGTGTTCAAAGTGAGTCGAGTTCAGTGTCGTGCGCAACATGAAACAAACTCCGTCACGTGCTTTCGTTTGAACGGTGTATTTCGCGCGGTTTGCGTGAAGTACCGTGCAAAAGCCAAGTGAGATAATATACATCACATATAGACTATTCTATCCACACCGGGATCTATGGACTACCATACCCCATTCACGAGATATTCATCCACGCAATCCCCGCAACTCGTGCTTTTCTTCGCACACAATCCGGTCAACGTTCGGACTCGCAGCATGTTGCGAGTTGGAACACCCAAGATATTTGTGTCGACGCTGGGCCAGGAGCTGCATTTCGTAGTGCAAACTTGAGTAGATCTCGGCATCGGCTTTGAGACTGGGCTCGATCTGGGTATCTTGGGTTGGATACATCGCCCCGACGCCTGCTCATCCACACCGAAGCTCACCACACGAGCATCGAAACCGGTATACCGCACCAACGCGCAGTGTGACTAGTTCATACCTGGTGTAGACGTGCTTCGTTGGCAGGCGCGAATCTCAACCGTGAGATTGACATTCGCGACGCAACCTTTGCGGTAGACACCGCGAGAAAGGGCACACACGATTGCACAAGAGCGAAAGGCGTCTACTCGTATCCAGCACACACAGCAACCACAGGAGACCCAGCAGAGACACCGAACGAGCAGGGTCGATTCAACGATCAAGTGGGTAACAGCACGATTCAGCCATCCGGTGCACTATCTAGCATCATAACTATATTCAAACCCTCGCTGCAGTCCCGGAGGAGCACACCCTCTTGTTGCCTGGCGCGTACTGATGTCAGGCACAACCGCGATTGAGCGGGAGGAGGTACTCGTCGTCGCCTCAAAAGGACGCGGCGCGAGTGTGCGCATCAAGCCTCTTCTAGGCACTGATGCGTTCTTCAAGGCGCTGCGGTTACACGACGAGGATTCACCATTCGCGGCGCTAGAGCTCCAGCAACCCGGCACAGTCGTACAGATCACACCTCGGCCCGTCAAGGACTCACAAACACGAAAGAGCCTCGGCCTCGCCTTTGACCTCCAGCAAATCCTGAACAACCCCAGCTGGCGTAAGGGACTTCGACGCTTTTTGGAAGCGGAAGCTTCGCCAGAGGAGCTTGACTTGCTCGAACAGATAGCTAAGTTCCAGCGAAATGTATGGGCATACTACGTGCGTTGTGCTGGCATCATCGACCTCGCAGCACACCCAGAGCTGATGCGCAAGCTCGAGGCAAGGCGAGTGCGCGGAGCAGCCCCACTGTGGACTCTTCCCTTCGCAGCGGCCTCAGCTGCCGCGGCGGAAGATACGGGCACTGCCGATCCCGATGAAGCGGCACTCGCACGCCTGGACGATTGGATTTGGTCGAACGACGACGAGCGAGAAGAGGTAATCTCGGTTCTTGAGGCATGGATCGGAGACGAGCTGTTTGAACGTATGCTTGTCAATACCGCAGAGGAGATTGTTCGTACGTTTCTGATTGATGAAAAGTCGCCTGTTAGGGTTGCCGTTGATGCGGTTACCAGAGAACAGATTGTATCCGCCGTCTCAGAGCTAGCTGCAACCCGACAACGGTATCTGACATCTAAACCACCTTCGCAAGTTCCAGGCAAACGCCTGTTGCTTGCTGCTGATCCGTATTTATTCAATGACTTGTACAACGCTATTTTCATTCGCCTACAGTTCGATGCATTTGTGAAGTTCATCAAATCCCCAGCCTACGATGACGTCATCGCGGAGGCCTCAGGGTCCCTTGCATCTTCATCCGTAATTCGGTCGCACTCCACGCTAGGAGTCGATATCTCTGCCATATCCCGCCAAGAAGTCGATCTGCTAGTGACTAAAGAATCACAGTCGCTCAGGCTAATTTCGCTTCCAAGAGCGCTTTCGCAGCTGGGATGGGATAACAGACTCGCTAGATCCAAGTCACTACTAAATGCGGCCGCAAACGCGGACAGCGAAGCTATTCATGCTGCCATTAACTCGTATTCTTTCGTTCAAGTGGAGCTCCTGGGCTGCCGAAGCATTCGGGGCTATTTGGCGGGTGCAGATGGTGACCCTCCCGCAGACTTTGCAAACAAAACAGTGTCTGTTTACGCCCGGGTATGCGTAGACAGCAAGGCATTCAATTCTGCCTGGGTCGAGGTGCCCCAAAACGGCCATGCCCAATTCCCAGAGTCCTCGGCGTCCTGGAAAGTTGCGCCTATTTTCCCCATCACACCCCAAACTCAGTTTGTGAAGATCGAACTTCGTGCTGTGAATCGACCTCCACCCTCGTTGGATGCACCAAATCCCGCCTCCTCAGGTAATGCAGAGTCTTCATCAACGCCATCGAACCCTTTGCAGCCTGCCACATCCAATGCATCCGGTGTTGTGACGTCCTTGTTGTCAATAATGCCAACATACGGTGCGAATCCTTACTTTGGAGCTATCTCAGCGTTACCGATTGTTCAGACCGTACAGCATCAAGTTGCCACAGCGCATAGAGCTCTGAGATCAGCCCAGCGCATGATATCCTCCGTGGACGCTACTTCGGGCAAGAGTGCGCAACTCATTACTCCTCGTGCCCTCCAGCCCTTCGAGCAAGCACTCACTACTGCAACTAAAGCTCTCAATCAGGCCATAGGCGGAGCAAGTGCGAACGAGTCGGCCTTACCGCTGCTTCCCAGCGGTAGCTCACGGACGGGTTCTAGCGATGTGCTAGTTGGAACTTTGGTTATTCCACTTGCAACGATTTCAGCTCCCTGGCGTCCGCTTTGGTTTGATCTGTTGACGCCTGTTCGTCCTACATTACCTTCAGAAGGACCGCGACGGGAATCCAGCAAGTCTAGAGAATTCCAAGTCCCTCGACTTAAGGTCTGCCTCAGGCTGATGTCAGCGCAAACCCTGGCGCAATCGATCTTGTCCAACTATAAGCATCTCAATTTGGATGCAGAATCAGGCATATGGGATGATGAAAAAGAAAATGCACTGCTGGCACGAATTCCCTTGCATGCGGGCATGCATATTCCGGGTAACCATAAGGTTTCACCCGGCGTACTAGTCGCGTCACACTCACCCTCGATCGCATGGTCCCAAGCTCGATCGCAACTCTTTCAACTTCATGGAGAAGAGCGGACCCGAGAAACTTTGCTTACAGTAGTTTCTGCTCGCCTGTTGAGTAAGCATTTTCCCATGCCTCGGTTGGATTCATTTGATCATGCCCCACGTCACAAGCCTAGGAGGTTTACAGAGGATGGCATCTCGAACATCGATGTTACATATTACACACCTTCGGTTCTTCTAGGAGGCCAGAAGCTGTTCAACACATTAGACAAATTCCTCGGTTTCCTCGAGTTGCGCCATCCCAATGGTGCCTGTCTCGTGATTAATTTGAGCTCAGAGCTAATCGCAACGGCCAATCCACTACTGGCGCATGCACCACTTACTGCTCCCGAAGTTTACCCCCTCCCACATCGCCACGCACATGGTGCAATGATTAATCTTTCTCAAGCCGGAACTTTCGACACCTATGCAGCGATTGCCGCTTGCCTTGCTGCTGCATCTTCAGCAGCAGCAGCGACTATTGCAGCCATGGACACGGCGCACGCGACAACATCACCGGCTTCTCTCGCACAATTGTCGCTGCGCCGGCATATTGTCCACTGGCCTGTCCCTGCGGGTCAAGTGTTACCTTTCTCCGCACTCGTTCATCTATGCAATTTGATGGATGCCTGGCACGCGCTTCATCCGCAAAATGTTGTTCTCCTCGTCTCACGTGATGGAGTAGCCCGCCCAGGGATGGTAGCAGCATGCTATTCACTTTTTACCCACGCTCGTCGAATGTTCCAATACGGAACCCAACACATCGACCCATTCCACCGTGATGCAGTATCTTACATTCCAATGACTCCGGTTGAGGCGCTGCGCAAGGTCGCGCAGCTTCGGGCCACGCCAGACCAACTCTCGGCTGTTGTATCTTTGAATGAGCGTGAGCGTGCGAACACAATGAGTGAGCATCGTACCCAATCGTTCGCGCGTGCCCTACTCAAGCGCGCCAACTCTCGAGGCGAGCGCAGTGGATTCAGTCGTCGACTTTCCATGCTCCTTAACCTCCCGAACAAGCCCGCAACTGACGAAGCTAACAAGTGGGTCTCCGAGGAAGTGCTGAGTGGCATTGACTTTGACATTTCAGCCACATTTGCTTCATTCCGTGAAGAAATGGAGCAGCAAAAGAACATGCTGACTCCGCCTATGAAGCCCACTGAACCGTCAGAGGGCCGGAAACCCCTGACTAAACCGACGAAGGATAAGCTTATGGGAGCATTGACCGCAGGCATTGTTAACTCACCCACAACTGAACCTCAGTCACCCAGTACGTCAGGCAAGCCTATGTCGCTTGCTCGCTTCGTCGAACACGTACACAAGCCTGTGGAGCCAGGTAACGTTTGGAATCTTGGTGGTATTTTTACTCCCTCGCAAATTCGCTACGTGAACTACTTCCACCAATGGTTGAGGCAGGCGTACGATGACGTGTCTGTAGTCGCAAAGTACTATCTGCGCAGGGTTGAGCGGCGTCAGAGGAGGTCTGAGCCTGGGATTCATGACTTGAGGCTAGACGACGTCGAGGAGTTTGAGGAAGATCCGGTGCAGCAGGCGACAACATTCCTCACAACCGAACTTGAAGCTGCTCCACTGCTGTTGTTAACCTCTATTACCGTGCATCCTGTGCCAAAGGCGCTGAGACAGCGCGAAGAACCATTCTATGCTGTACTTCGTGGTCCTCATCCTGCATACCTGAAAACGGAGTGCACCACATGCAATACTGCACTTGTTGCTGGTGGAACAAATCCAGAAACCGATGGTGCCAAAGCTTTGGGCGAAGACAATGATGTGGAGGGCCTGAGTTTCTACGTTGATGCTGCACTTGCGCGAGAACGAGAACTGGCCGGAGTTGGTGCGGCCGCAGGGTTTGGTGGGCAAGGAGTCTTGCCTCTGGGAGGTGATCTTCTACCAGCACCACTTACAGACCCTTCAGCAGCTGCTATGTACTCAGTTGCCAGTGGTCTCTCGTCTTCACCAAGCTTTGGGACGTCAGGATCAACCACCATGCCAACCTTTTCACACCAGTCATCGCTTGGTTCCCCACTTCCAGGTAGTCATTTAAGTTCTACCACCTCGATCGACTCAGCCTCCTTTAGAGTTTACCCCCACAGTTTAGTCGCATCTGTGGCTGCAGCCGCGGGTCTGCGAGGTGTTGCACTTGGAGATGCTCGTAGCGCAGGTGTATGCCCACGAGGATATAAGCAAGCCGAGAAGTTTCTTGAAAAGGCCGCAGCACAGGAGAAGGGTATTCAACATGCATTTACATTATCTGATACGACAGACTCGCCGCTCGGACAGGCGATTACCGATATGAAGGCTGACTTTGAGCAAGCCGCAGCCAAGGAGTTGCGAATTTTGGCATCTGCAGCATTGGCTGCTGTAGGTGAGCCTCACTCGACTATTAATCAGCAGCTCAATGCCATGTCACAGGCGCCCACACTCTCTGCTCATCACACTGCATCGGCTGCCCAGGGATCGCCGAGTGCTTCGTTAGTTTCGGGCGGGAAGGAGACGAATGTGGATGGGCTCGACTTGAATAGTTTATATTCCGAGCCAGCGTACCCTCAAGCACTAGATGAATGCGCCAAGAGACTTCTAGCGAGCTCCATTGTTGACTCTCGCAAACCGGGTCCGCTATGTCCAGTTGTTCGCTCGGCAACAGCCACGAATGCTTCTCAGGACACTAAGGACGAAAACACCGTCTTCGGAATCAACTTTGGAGCGGGTATTCCCGTACGCGGAGACTTTACTGTAGAGCTGTGGCAGCATTCGGGATGGCTTCGATCCATGCTCTCGAACAAGCCCACTCTGTCGGTCTCCCTTAATACGCGTTTCCTTGTGCCAACTCCTCAGGTTCAAATGAAACTCGCGGAACGTCGTCGCCAACTGGAGGAGCTTGCTGCAGCAGAGGCTGATCTAGAAGCTTTAAGCGGTGACGGTGAATTCAGGGGTGACTGGAAGATTGATTTGGGAGATGATTCAAAGGAGCTCTTTGTCAACAAACGCGCAGATGGAATTACCCTGCGGTTGCGCAAGGAGCACCTGGACATCGCATGCGAAGATACACAACATAAGCACCTGCCTGAGGACTTCTTGCTCGAAATCTCGTTTGATGTCCCGCCATCCGCGGTGCCTGGTCCCGCACCGCGTATCAAGGTGACCGAGAGAGAGGTGGTGATTCCTACCATCCTCCCGGCCCGTACCCAAATGCCAACCCTCCCTTCCAAGCCCGAATTGCCCTCTTCGCTAAACTCTCCAACGTATTCAAACATGGGTGGTGCTCCCGGAGATCCCAATCCAATTGAGCGAGGACCTTCGACATACTCATTTTCGTCAGACGACGGAGATGACCTTCCACCACCACCACCTCCTCCTCTGCCACCGCCAGTGGATGAGGATGAACCTTGCGAATCAGCACTGAACCCAGAGCAAACAATTCAAACTCCCGCATGGCAACACCAAGCCGTGGATCCAAGCCCGGCCCGACTTCTTCGTCCTTTTCCTAGTTTACCGTTGCCTCAGCCGCCTGCTGGGCGAACACAGGCGCCGGTTGGACTTCCCAAGCAAGTTTCACTACCGATTCCTCCCACTCGATCCATCCCACCGATGCCATCACTCCTGCCCACACCGCCCGCCACGAGAGTTCCACCTATCTCAACAACCCCACCTCCTACTCAACCATCGCAACCAATCCTTCCATCTGCAATGTCGGACGAATTCCCATCTCGATCGTCGACTCCAACTTCTCAGCCCACTTCTGGTACGCAGCCTCCCACACCTACCCGACCAGCAGCTCCATTGCCACCCTTACCACCATTGCCACCTCGGCCGGCGCACTCCCCTACTCCGCCCCCACAAGCACCACCAAATCTTTGAGTGAAAAGATTTCTCCTCTAGTGGTGGCAACATTCAAATGCTTCACTGCCATTGTCGTTTCATCAGCCATTGTGTATAACGTCTCTCTTCGCACGTCTCGACGCACGTTGATGCGTAGTCATAAATGTTTGTAAGCATACTCTGAAATCCAAGTGTCTAACCAAACTCAGTTGCATCAACTCAAAACTGTACATTTTTGTATTCGAATCCAACCTTCTGTTAGGACATTACAGTTAACGACTTCCGTACTGTTTAATTCGTGACGTCTTCGTTATCTTCAACAAGAGCGGATTCATGTTGTAGACCTAATCCAATCATGTTCGAATCATCCATTTCGCCTTCAATGTCCTCCATCCCTTCCAGAGCGACTCCATCCACTTCTGGTAGTTGCGTGACGCCAAAATCGAATCCATCACCAGTCTCTGCGAGGTCGTCTTCTTGGTAGTTGTTAGGATCTTCTCCGGCCTCGGCCGCCTGTGGGTTGTCGTCGCTAGCATCTTGGAGATCGATCTGGCCGAGTCGCTCAAAGTTGGCAATAGCTTCGGAATCTTCAACGGCTTCACTTGCATCCAGAGCAGCGGAATCGAGATCACCTTGTGACCCAGATTGTGTTGCCTGTCGGGCAAGTTCTAACGCCTCAGTAAGGACGCTGGCAGCTCGGATATCTGTCTCATCATGACCCTCTGGGGCAGACTCTAGCTTCTCCTCAGCACTTTCATCATTCGCAGTCTGGCCCTGTGATGCTTCGTTGATGGCGACAGATGCCTTTGATTGCGCACTCAGGACAAGCGCCTCCATTTCTGACTGTAACCTCTCTTTCTCAACTTCGTAGCGGTTGAGCTCTTCCTCCTCACCGTCCTCGTAAAGACTCGGGCTACCTTGGTCAGTGCTTGCGTAAGATCCTGCTCCATACTGCTGTAATGGCAGTGACAGAGAGGCTACTTTGTCTGGGACTCTTACATCACCAAGTCCGAGCTCACGAAGGCGATGTATAATTGTGGCTTCAGCGATCCTGCTCGCCTCTTCTGCTGATCGCGCTACCTGATCGTACCATGCGGTCTCTTTCTCTGCCGCTAAGATCGCCCGCCGCCGTCCACGGTCATTATCAGTTGAGATTCGTGCTTTGCGAACTGCCCATTCCGCCTCAGCCTTCGATGGGACACGGAGGAAAGTACCGTCCTCGGAATACAAACATTGGTCGAATGGGTTGTAGTATTTGCCGTCTCCAATATCGAAGCAGCCTACAGGGATCTCTCGCGGCTGAAGGTTATTCGTAAATGCGGGCGTTTCTCCGAGCTGAATGCCGTGCTGAATCTCCTGCCAAAACCTACGATCGGCATCTGTACAGTACTGCCAGTTACGCGGTCGGTATTCAAGGTTATCTGCAAAGAAGTACTTGCCTTTGACGAGCTTACCCTTGTCCCAGACTCCTTCAAAGCGGCCACCGTTATTGGGGAACGTCAAAACGCCTCGACCATCAAACACACCGTCTGTGAAGTGGCCCTCGTACTTGAGTCCCGATGGAAATGTGTAGACTCCATGGCCCTGACCCTCACCCGGAGCGAGTGCAGAGCCGGCGTGGCCATGGGTGCCATGCCCGTTGAGTCGGTCCAGCAGGGTCGCGAGGAAAACCGGATCCATGCGCCAAACCGAGGTACTAGAGTGGGGCGAAGCGTGGGGAGTGAGTATGTGTGCTGAGGTTGTCTCGAGTTCGATTAAATGTGAGGCCACGTTTGCTGCCTCTACTTGATTACAGGGGAGTGCTGCCATAGAAGCAGGGTTTACTCGCGTGTTGCTACACAATGCAATGCATCTCAAGTTGCAGCACTCTGCGCACACTCCATAACCGACGTGCTGGCAAGGGAGGAGAAAAACGGTTGTCCACTCATGGTTTCGCCCATTTTCTCCTTATAGTCTGGGGTTTTCGCAGCTCTTGGTGGGACAAATGCCATGAATACACATCCTACATCCGTTAGATCTCCGTGCTAGCAGGGACGCCATGTGACATTCCCGTAAAAACCACACCTAAGCCATTCTTCCTCTCACCTTCTGTTTCCCGAGCGCCCCAAAGCCGGGCCAGGACGGATAGGTTTCAAATTGCAAGAAACGGACAAACTGTTTGGGGACGAAATTGGACAGGTTGTGGACTGTAACCAGGGATAGAAATCATGTTGGCGATTTGCTATCACAGGTCTCTATCGGTTGTTGTGACTTCATCACTCGAATCTGTGGTTAAACGCCCGATACGCCAGGGTGTTTGGGTCCTCCCTGCGATTTAAAGTCGCGTCGAGTGAGAAGGAGCGATATCGTGCGAACCACGGGCAAGGTCTTAACTCACACTCACTACTTCTGTTTCTCATCCCATTCTATCACTGCACGTCCAGTGGAGCTGCAATGACAGACGTCGAGCCGGTAATCCAGCAGTTGCGAGCTCAGGTCAAGCGAGGAGGTTTTGAGCTCCTCTCAGCCTTCCGGGCGTTCGATCACTTGCGGACTGGCCGCATCGACCTCAACCGCTTCCGTAGCGTGCTGGACAACCAGCGTCTGCTACGCCTCACAGATCTCCAACTCCTTGCGCTTCATAAGGAGTACAAGAGTGCTGCAGATCCTACCAAGATCGATTACACCCGATTCGTGATCGACGTGGAGAACATTCCCTCGTTCGACAACCGAATGCCCCAGCCTCGCACCTTGGCAGGGGACACAGCCTTTGGCAACACTGGCACCGCAGCTCTCTCAGCCACCGCTCACGTAAAGCCTCTGAGTGAAGAGGTTCAGAGAGTCTCGGAGTATGCACTTGATCGACTTCGTGCTGCCACCAATCGCGCGCGCCTAGACCCTGAGGCAGCACTTCGCGCACACGACCGCTATCACAACGGAACCTGCCCGATCACTAAGCTCGGTTCAGCGCTGAGCTCAGTGGGTCTGGTTCTTTCTCAACAGGAGCTCGAGGCACTCATCGAGAGGTACCGCGTGAGTGATACTTCCGTCTCTTATGCTGCTTTCCTGAACGATCTGCGCCAGCCCATTGTCACTCGTAAGGACGAACTGGACGAAGAGCTTGAACGAGTGAACACATTTGGCTACCGACCCCGACCAGATAACTCACCGGCCGCTACATTCTCCACCTTGAGCACATCCGCCGCTCCTTCAGGACCCGTTGTTGTCGACACCAACGTGGGCACAGTGCTCCGCAAGCTGCACTACATCGCAGGCACGAAGCGTATTCAATTCGACGTCTCGAACAATGAGTTCCGTCCATTCGATCGTTTGGGCAAGGGTGTTGTCGATGAGGAGACCTTCAAGCGCGTCCTTGCTGGTGCCTATCGAATGGAGGGTCTAACAAATTCCGAAGTTGAGGCGCTTATCCGACAATATGCTGTCGCAGATCCCGCATTTGCATCACCTGACGCAACCATGAGCCAGGACTTCCTTTCTGCTCGCACCGAAGGGCGGTTAACAGCCGTTGCGGGTAACCTTCGACTTGTCGACTACCGTGCATTCATTGCTGACCTCACTGTAGGCCAAATGGGTGGCGATTTGACGAACCTCGAAAAGGAACCCACCCGAATCATTGATCCCTCAGCTATTGGGAAGCCGTGGTCGCCAGAGGATGAAAATGAAGTGAAGGTCGCGTTCTATGCTTCCGCTGATCAGAACATGCTGGATGCGAATCGCCTTCAGGATCTGCTGGAACGCCTGGCCGTGGTTACGGATGCTCAGCGTCTTGAGCTTGAGTCCCAGTTTAAGGATCGTGATCCTCTTCGAAGTGGCTGCGTGAACCCGCGCCAATTCCGCACGGTTGTCTCTTCCGTACCACTGGCAACTCCCTTCAATGAGGAGGAATGGGCACTTCTTCTTGCTAGCTACCAACGCGGTACTGTTGGTATCGGATACCGCGGTTTCCTCGCAGATCTGCAAACATGCGAGAAGGCCATTCGCGAAGCCAAAATCCAAGCCTCCGCTTTGGCCGAGGAATATGAAGAACAACGTATTGCAGAAGAGCAAGCTCGTGCAACCAAGTCATATCTCCCCCGCATTGGACAGGAGGGTGCCAAACTTGCATCCAACCTGAATGCAGCAACCGCCGCCGTCATGGCCTCTGCAATGAAAGGTAGCATCGAAAGCAGCCTATCTCCACAAGATCTGGCCCAGCTTGCCGAACGTGTTGTTGCTCGCATCAAGAATGAGCTCAATCGCCGAAGGCTCACAATCCGAGCTGCATTGCGCGCTCACGACACAAGTAATCACGGCTTGCTTCATGTCAATCGAATGCACAGCGTTTTAAGCCGAGAGGCCTTGATTCGCTCGACTGATGAGATGGCAGCACTTGCCGCCAAGTACAGCGTACCAGCATCAGGTGCCCCAGGAAGCACTGGTATCCGATATCTCGACTTCCTCGAAGATGTCGGTGATGTGTATTAAGCACGTCTTTAACTGAAGAATTCAGCTGTCTTAATTGCATGTGTCAAACGTCTTGTCATTTTATTCGCGATTTAATATTAGTTCTTAGAGCATTCCCTTCCGAAAGCCGAATACAACCTTCCTAATTGTCCGCCATTAGTTCCTATGGGTCACTCAGCGTGGCTTGGATGTCCGAATGCGAGTTGACGCGGATCGGAACGCAAGACCAGTAGACAAAACAAAGAGCGCATACATATTATTGAAGACATGTCGCACACACACGTTCTCGCTTCGGCTATGGACTTAGGTGCCAGAATTGAGGAGACGATGAAATAAATAAGTGGTGGGGACTAAAAAGAACTACGCGGCTCAGAGCTTGCGGTCTAAATACGATAAATTGCATTTACATGAAGCCACCACGCAACATGGGGTTTGCGTAGTGCATCGAGGAAATTGGCGGATGTGGAACTGCATCGAACTGGACTGGCTCGTAACTCAAGTCCTTCTTGAATCTCAGGAACGCACCTTTGTTCTTCATGCTATCGCAATAGTTGGGTGCGCTGAAGATGGTAATGCACTTACCATCATGTTGTACAGAATAGCCTTCTTGCTTCATTTCATGGGAGCGCACGACAAGCTCAAGTCCATTGCGCTCCAAAAAGCGCTTCGTAATATCTGGGCCGAAGAGAACACCGCAACCACGGTGAGGAGGCATTTTACCTGGTCTCATGCCTGGATCGGACCAGAGAGCATCGCACATGGCACCCTTTTCAGGCGGCTGGCGGAAGCGATCAAGCTTACGAATGGTGTCGAGGGTGACTTCATCATCTTCGAACAAACCACCATGGAGCACCAACACCTTCTTGCTGAGTACATATGCGATGGGCAGTGCGTTGAAGCATTCTGTGAACAAATCGAAGGCCTTCTGATCTGCCTTGTAGAGCACCTCGCCTTTGAATCCATACATGACATTCATTGCAATAGATTCGTGGTTGCCACGAGTGAGGTGCATGTGATTAGGCAGAGCTAGTTTCCAGAGAAGAAGTGTGAGCACAACTTCCATGGAGAATGGGCCACGATCGACAAAGTCGCCGTTGAACAGGTAGGGATTCGTCTCAGAAGGCATTCCATTGATCTTGAAGATGTTCAACACATCGTAAAATTGACCATGGGTATCACCGCAGACAGTTAGTGTGTCTTCGATTTCGATATCAACCAGGGAGCTCAACTTGCTCAGCATGGCAATAGCATCGCAGAGGATGGAGTACAAATAAACTCGTGGCAGAGAGCGTGTCTTCTCCTGTGCAAAGAAGTCCATGAACTCCTTAACGAGCTCTGGAGTGTATCGCTGCGAAGCGGGAAGCGCCAAATCAACCTTGGGGCCAGTGTAGGTCGGGGGCACAGTGTTAAGCAACATGTCAAAGTCAATGCTCTCACTTGCCTTGCCTGAGTCCGTTTGAATCGCCAATGCGAATTCGTGTTCCATCCATGCTTTCTTTGCAATGTCAAACTTCTTCGTGGTCTCGGGATCCCTGGGCTTGAGCTTCAAGACCTTGCGGAAGTCATCCATAGCATCCTTGGGACGGCTCAAAGCCATGTTGGCTGTACCTCGTCGGTAGTAACCTTTGATGAACGAAGGATCAAGTTCGATGGCCTTGTCTGCATCAGCTAGTGCACTGCCATACTCTTCGAGCTTTAGGTGCGTTGCTGCACGATTCGAGTAGAGTGCTGCACGTGAAGGATCATGAGCAATCGCAACGGTGTAATAGTAGTTCGCTTCACGGTAATTACCAGCTCTGAAGGCCTCGTTACCTTTCTCCTTGTTCTCTTCACATGCGGCACTGCGCTGCTCGGGCGTCAGGCCAGCTACATCAATATCAGCGACATCAATATCGAAGTCGATCTTGGTGTCTTCTTCCTTCTTCACTTCCTTCTCAGGGTCACTCATGGGACGATCAGTGTTAGTAGTTATGGGAAGGTGCTAGTACTGGTTGGGATATCGAGCTATGTACGTACAGTTGTTGATACTATTGCTGTTACAATAGTCCAGAGATAAGTCGCTGTTGTGATGACGATGATAGGGACGACCACCACAGTGACTCCAACTCGAGCCGCTCAGTTACTGCTTGCTTGACTTGGTAATGTATCTTATGACTGAGCTTTGGAGCGTAGTCTGGAGCGTAGCTTGGGTTAAGCTCTACCAGGTTCTCCCAAACGCACACCCACTGGGGATCTATTTAGCAGCACAGTTTAGATCCGCATTCGACGAACGGATGGCCCAGGAGAGGCGCAAGTAGTTAGGGACGAACGTGAAAAGTCAAAGGGTCAGGAGTGAGCAAGGCAGGTTGATATGGCGATCACGCGGGGGATTCTCGGAAAAAATAGCCTGGTAACCGGGTATATACAAGGCGATCGCACAAATTTGCTAATATAATTCCACCACACGCCTCGGATGCAGACGAAACCACGCGGAAAATACAGATTGATTCAAATGCGTAGCAAGATCTATTTGGAGGATCCAAAAATTCACGATACAATACGCCATGTTACAAGTCAAAAATGTTGAAAAACACTAGAAATTACTAGTGCTCACATTAATATATGGTTTTCCCGCTCGCTCATGTTCCACAACGCGTGGTTTCCCCGCGACAAAGTTCTGCCAGTTCGGGCTTTCCCTTTGTCAGGTTTAACCAGTCTGAGTCAACCAAATCCAGGCCAGGACGGGAAGGAAGCAGAGCGAGGAACAGGTGAATTTGGACTGGAGTTGGGTAGGTCACTGATAAGGGTCACTGAAATGCGCAAACAGAAATGAAATACAAATCAATGATATGCTTCTGGAGCAAAAGCAGAGGCGACATACGATTTACAAAGTAATACCTCTACTTCCCACTTCGAAGAACATCGATGAGTGGGATTCTCTGGGCAGGTCCACGACGAACCAAGGCCTCAGTTGAGCTTGATCCATCAGGTAAAGTGGTGGTTCCAACTTCCAATACTAAGCGTCGCGAGTTCCAGAAGAAAAGCGTACCGCGACCCGGATCGGCGTTCGCGTCGACTTGTTTTGCGAATCCAGTACGGAGAGATGCAGCAGCGACAAGCTTGTTTCGAGCGAAGATATCTGGATGCTTGATCACGAGATCTCGCAATGCCTGAGCAAGCGGGCGCGGCACGCTAGGGTCTAACACAAGTCCACCGCCGCTTCCACTGTCGCTGGATCCAGTCGAAGACATGGCCATCCCGTCGTCTGCCGGACTGAGGAAACCTCCCTGTGTCACAAGTTCATTTGAGATCGATCCACTTCGAGCGGCACTCGAGGTTGTCGGAGCAACCGACAACACCGGGCCGGTTGAGCCCGGCCCTCCACTTGAAACAGGAGCCATTAGTGAGGCTGGTTCAGATGCAAGCTCTGCAAACAAGCCTGCTTCATTTACGAGAGCCTCTTTCGTTTCTGCCTGCCAGTTTTCAAGCCATGAGACAACACTCATAATATCCTCCGTTAGCTTCCCCAGTGTGGCGGGCAATTGAACGGGCGTGTAGAGGGCTGCGCAGTCAGAAGTGTCAATATTAGAGTCACTCGTGCCCGTCTCGGTCGTCAGCATGCTACTCACACCTCTTGATATGGCTGCAACTTGAGATTGAGCACTGGTGAAGAAAAGCTTGGGCAAGTTTGCTGGCAGTGGCACAGAAAGCGGAATTGTTGCGCTCACGCCCGACTCACCACTGTGAATGGTAACAGCCGTCACACCAGCCGCTGCAACGAGTTCCCTGAATGTATCGGGTGTGAGCTTCATTGGACTCTGGCTCGCGGAGAGTTCTGTGTTGGGTGGGGTAACGATGATTGGAGGTACAATCGTTGAAGCGTATGCGCTAGGTGCATCTTCGAAGCTTAAGGGCTGAACCATGGGCGAGGCGCTCACTTCCAGCTTGTGCTGTGATTTTGCAGTGTTCAGAGGAGTGCTTGGAGACAGGCTCGCAGAGGAAGCGGTGGTAGATGAGCTTGCGCCTCCAAAGACGCTGCGGGTACGGCCGTGACGCAGGTCACTAGAAGACGGGGCATGCCCAGCAAGTGATATTGAACGGCGATGTGATTGAAGCGGTGTTGCAGGTCCAGCAGAAACCAACGTCGAGTCGAAGTTTCCAGTTCCCAGTTGTGCAGAGACGGCGGAGACTAAGGCAGCCAAGATCGAAGGAGGTAACTGCGAGATGATGGCCTGGAGCGACAAACCAGAGGTGCAGGCTGCTGCAAGGGTAGTAGTAGCCAAAGTTCCTAAGATTCGTAGAGCCGCAGACGATAGCTTGGGTGTTTCACTGTCTCCAAGATTGTCTTCTGGACAAGCGATCTCGATCCTCTCCTCAAGCAAGGACTCGGACGCTGCCGCATGTGCATCTGTACCGCCAGTTGCTTTGCTCGATGAAGCAGAAGCATCCCTAGTGTCCGCAGCATTCGGCTCATTATCAAGCACATCTTTGCTCTCATCCCGTGCTGTGGTCTGGAGAGTAGGCTGAGGCAAGAAGGACGATAGCGCGTTGCCATAGAGCGTTACATTCGCAGCTGCAACGAGTGCGAGTGCCGCAGTGCGTAATTCAATTGCAGAGAAGGCACATAAAGCGCGCTCGATTCGAACAAGTCGTCGCATGGCGAATTGACGTGCGCGCGTCTCATTCAAAACGCGCTGCTTGAGCAAGCGCTGCTGCACAAGTGCCGAGCGAAGAAGGTTCGTTCGTTGAATCAACTTTCGTCGGGTTGTGAGTGCATTCGATTCAAGTTCCAGACGCGCACGGGTTTGAGCCTCCAATTCAAGCTGCATGCTGAGCAAGAGAGCCCGGTACAAGGTCGGAGGGATTTCAGCTAAAACGGCGTCTCGCGCTAATTCTGAGCGCCAAGACTGCAGAGCTGACTCCAAATCGGCGGGGCCTGTTGCGTTTCGGGATTTGGCCGCCAACTTTGCGGAAGAAGACGAAAGTTTGTTCTCTCGGCGACCATCTGCGACCGATTCCAAGCTGTCGGTAGTCGCAGGAGAGAAGAACGCATTCAAGGGTGTACCCTTTGGATGTAATGATTCTATGGGGATTGCTCCAAGAACAAGAGCTTCCTCATATGCTGCATGCCATGCGTGGAGTAATTCTGCGTCTTCGGCACGGAGCGCCTCGAGCGTTCTCCATAAATCGGCAGCTTTGGATGATGAAGAGAAAAGAGTGAGAGAAGAAGCCGGCATTCGTTGCGTTGAGTCTTCGGTGTCCTTTAAATCGTCATGATTCGCAGCTGAAGCATCGCCTTCGTTTGCGGGTTGCAGTTCGCTGTGAACCACCTGAGCTTCGCGATTCCAGAGAGCCTCTTCGGCACGGTCTGTTTCACGACAGTCCTGCTCAAGCGCTTCCAAGCGCTTCCAAACATCTTCGACTTTGGAGCTGAGTGAAATCGACTCAGCGTCATTCATGTCCGCAGCGAGCTCATGCTTGAGATCCTCAGGCGTTGAGTTTCCGGTAAGGAGTCCACGAACAACTGCGACTACGCCGTGTCGCAAAGACCTCGCGGCTTTCGCACTCTGAATGGCGGTGTGTACGGTTTCCATGCACTGCTTATAGCAATCACCTCGTTGAGCATCAACCGCTTGTTGTTGCTTAGAATGCCATGCCGCTAGCGCAGCAAAGCGGCCAGATCCAAGAGCCGAAACAGGCTCTGTAATTGATCCCCAGCTCTCTTGAGCGGCATGTTGGACTCTGGTGACCTGCTCAATGACGGGACTGCTCTTCAAGACATCGGGCCTATCCTCACCACCATACTGTTGCACAGCAACAACCTTATCCCAATGTTCTTGCGTGTACCTCAATGCAACAATGCTCTCGATGCGATGCCTCTCGGTGACATTCTTCGACCATGCCTTGCGAATTGCACCCAAGGCCAAACGTGCGTTAGCTTGCGCCGCTTTCATCTTTTCCAGTTCGGCCGATACACTCTGTTGACCCGCAACCGCTTCAGCGAGTGCAGCTGATAATTCGCCGACTTGCATTTGGGTCTTTTGCAAAACCTCTGCGACCCTAGCCTCATCTTCTTCCATACGCTTCAGATTCGTCTTGAGCTTGACGATGACCTTGCTGTACTCTGCGCATTGCCGGCGTTCCTCCTCAAGCTCCTCTCGAACAGCGTCTGCACGCCGTTCAGCTTCCCTCAGCATACGAACATCTCTCGAAAGCGTGACATTTTCTGCTCGAAGGGCCTTTAGATCTGCGCGTGCTTGCTGCAACCGCAGCTCGATTTCCCGGATACGGAGTGCAGCGCGTCCCAATTCTCCGGCACCTACACCAGGATATCCGCTGACACGGCGCAATCTGACAGCTTTGCCCGTCTCATGCGAAAGTTGACGCAGACCACGACTCCAAGCAGCGGCAGGCGAGTCATTTGCTGGGCCTCCGAGACCATTGCGTCGTAGAGGCATTGTGACGGTGTCGCCTTCTCGTCGCAACTCGCGAAGAGCAGCGGCTTGTTGTGCAGCGAGAGCCTTCTTCGCAAGATCGACGCCGGTGATTTGTGCTGTCGTGCGCTCAACCACCTGTGCAATCTGGGTCGCAGAGAGCTGGGTTCCCAGAGCTTGTGTCCCGGGAACGAGCTGCGCGAGAGGAGTCGCTAATGTCTTCTTTGCAGGCGTGTTTGATCGAGCCGCAGGAGCAGAGTGGTCCTGCTCGTCTGACTGCTCGCCAGGCATCGCTGCCGAGACGAATCCGGCACCACCACTAGCGAATTGCTGAGCACCCAGATAAATGCGTCTCGCAAGCGAGAGAGCTCGTCGTAAGGACAGGCTGTGGTAAAGCGTTGACTGAGTTTGTCCCTGCTGCTTCAGCAGGGAGTGTGGGTGCGTGCTTGGACTAACGACTGTGATCCAGTAAGAGTGGATCGCTCGAAGATGTGGATGGGCATCCACCTCAGGACTCAGCTCGACTGATGCAGCTTCATCAAGCACCGTACGCAGCATTGGCTCAAGAGCGTTAATTAGTTTAGGCATGGTAGGACCGTGGAGGAGCGACCTTAGAACCTCCCGTGCGAGCGGTTCAGCCGGACTTGGGGCATGAACCGCTGATCCTGGGAGTGGTTGACCTCGAGGCATCAACCAGTTTTCTACAGCCTCCACGTCGCTCGCAATGAAGTCCTTCAGCTGGTCAACAGTATCGAAATCTTTCTCAGCTATGTCACTGAGTACAATAGACGACCAGAGAGTAGACTGGGACGTCAGAAGTTTGCGGGCGTCATGAGTCGACTGGGCGTAGGGACTGAGATACAGCACAACGGCGCGTAGTGTCTGCTGTGCCGCCTTGATCATATTCGCAACGACGGTGCCCTCAACCATTCCGCTTGTTCGGCCAGCTTGCTTGTGGTGATGATTTTTAGCTGCGGCCACTGCATATGAAGAGCTATTCAGAGTCCTTGCCGCATCATGGGTTGAGGCTGAGCGGCCCGCCGAGTCCTCAGCAGCATCCAAGTTTGGAGAGGCTTGTGTAGCCGAAGAGCACCAATGGGTTACAAGCTGTGCAAGCTTGGCCAAGACGGGAGACGTGGTGTAATCAACGACGGTAGGTTGCTGGTACTTAGCACGAAGATGAGCTCGAGCGGAACGAAGGATGGTTTCGTACAAAGTGCGGTTCTCAAGTGTCAACAGCGTGGACTGTCGATACGGCACGTCGCTGAGCAAGGAAACATGAGGGAGCAAATCGGCATCGGTCGACGGCAGATTTACCAAGTGGGCCAAGGATTTAGACGTTGCTCCGCTATTGAGCTGCTGTGAAGTCACCCTCACTGAGACAGTAATAGACGCAGCGGAGCCTGCGATATGACTGATTCTAAATGTGCGATATGGGCCTTTCGGTGGATTTGGCAGCTGAATTTTAGGTGCTTCGTCACCTCGCTGGGTTGCAACTGCATTGAGCGAATCTTGCAGATCCATCCTGGCGGAGTCGACCACATCGAGCCCCTCAGCTTGCTCCGAACTCAGTTGCTCAAGGACCCTCTTCCTGAGTTCCTCATACTGCTTACACTGATACTCAAACTCAGCTTGCTGGTAGCGATGAGCAACTTCGTCGAAGGCGGATAAAGCTTCAAAAAGTACAAGCAAGTTAGTAGAAGCCGTCTCAAGGACTTGATCCAGGACCTCGTTATCTCCAATTGGCACCCAGCGCAAAGGCAAGCCGAATACCTCTGTGGAGGTACTTTCATTACCCGAGGAAGCCTTCGCACTAAGTGGCGTTAAGGTGCTGTGTGTGACCTTATGCTGCCGATTCGGCTTACGAGTCTTCGGTGCCACTGCCTTCGGTGGTTGTGCATCTTCCTTCGAGACAAGCGGAGTTAACAAGTTGATCGCAGCGTCAAGAGGATCCGTAGCGTGGGCACTCTCCGATCCAACATCCTGCATCTTGAACCCATCGAGTGAAACCTTGATTTCATCTTCTTCATCCTGCGCGGTCTCGAAGTGCGCTGATCTGGTCGCATGTGCGACCAGCCGACGAAGTGGTGTTTCAGAGTCCACGACCAGCAGATCAACTGGACGCTCATTCAGTAACAGCGTGACACCAATCTCGACCGTACACTTCCGCGTTCCCCTGGATTCTGTAGCGCATGCTGCTAGCAGTTTGCGAATGTACATTGTCACAAAGCCTTGTGCTTTATCCTCTCCTTCATGAGCATGCCCGAAGAGATAACTGATGCGAGAGAGCGGGGTCGAGGAATCTGCAGTTGGTGCAATAAACACAAGAGAATCGCTCGCTTCAAGCAGGCTGGTAACGCTTTCAGCAATGATGCGATCATACATGGTTTGCTCAGCCATCGTATCATGTGTGCCCTCTGTGGAGGTGGGGGTCGGTACGACCGTTGGAGTTGTCAGATCTCCAATAGACACACCTGTTGGGGAGTTCCACAACACACCATCGAATTCAAGGGCCACGCGTGGAGCAGCGTGGTGGGAGCCAGCGGATGCAGCCATCGCCGAGGTGAGCGGAGAGCCGACATATCTGGGTTGAGGTAACATGCCACGAGCAGATTTGGATGGTGTGATGAATTTCGAACCTCTGGAGAGTTTTGGACTGGGAGACACGGTATCATGAGTGGAGGCATTTGCAGATACTGCAGAGCGATGCGTGGTGGTGACACTTTCTACTATCAGCTTCGTGGATGCACCAGCTGTATCCTCGTTGACGAGTCTCAGGCCAGGTCCTTGAGACGTTGTGTCCGCATCCTCCGTTCCTGCGACCTCAGCTATTGGCTTAGTCACGAGAATGTAGGTCTGTGGTGCGCATCCCGCTCCGCGGGCAACCGCCAACAGTTCCTTGCGAACGCGGCCTTCTTCTTCAAGTGATACACCAAGAGCATGGAGTTGATCCTCGAGTAGGAGCGCTCCTGCACCGACCTCCTCTGAAGCCATCGCAACACGATCACCTAGGTCTATGATATTTGCAACGTCTATGTTCACCAGCTCCGTATGCAATCTGCGAAGTTCCTTGATCTCTTTGAATGCATGCCTCAGACCTTGCAGCAACAGGCCCTCACGGTCAAGTTCCGCTTTGAGTTGCACGTCCTTGACAGCGTCAGATAGCGTCCAAGCCACAAGTAATTCGTCCTTCTCTCTCTGAGATGCGAGAATCTCCATCTCAGCCTCGCGGCGTGCTTGTTCCAGCTGATTAAGTGCCTCAGCACGCTCTTGTCGTGAAGCTTCTGATTCCTCCGTGCACTGCTTGGCGACATCTCCAGCTAGTGCGGTAAGTGCCAGCGCACATTCTAGCACAGCGCCAACTTGGTTGAGACTTTGCTGCTGGAGCTCGATGAACTTGGCCAAATCATTCAAAGAATTGCACTGTGGTAGCGCTGCACTAGCCATACTCATTTCAGAGGCCAGTGAAGCCGCCTGAGATATTTCTTCAATAATCGATGTGCTCATGGGGTCGCTGCTGGCACCAAGCAGTCGCTTGTTCACAAATGCTAGCGCTGCCTCTGCACGTGGTGCCATATCTGCCTTGCTCTTGAAGATCTTCTGACTTTCCCACCACTCGCTGAATAGGGTTACTACGCGGCACGAGGGAGACATCGATGTGGTTAATTTTGCAGTTGAATGCTTCGTTGACTTCTTCAACCGATCCAGCAGGCATGCAAGTGGGCTTTCTGACTGCAAGTCTGGGGACGCTCGTTCACTAGATTGCTCAGGATTATTGGTGGTCAATTCCTTACGTGACGCGACTGCGGCCAGCCGCATCGAATCAGGCGTGCCACCGAACAAGTTTTCGATTCGAGTGAGCTCATTGGTGAGGGCGATGACCTTGGACTCGGCATCCAATCGCGCTGCACGCTCGCTATTGTTCACAGCCACCAGTTGTGCAACAAGACTCTGGAGTTGAGCCACTGATTCGCCTCTTCGAGCTAAAGCAGCCTGGAGCTCAGACGCTTGCAGGATTGCCTGCATATCGGAGTCATCACTAACGGAAGTACGGAGCTGAAGCTCATTTCGAGCTTCGATTTCACCCTGTAACTTCTTGACTTGCTCTTCAAGCTCAAGCACACGTACCGCAAGTGCACTTCGAGCCTCTCTCTCGGCTTCACGTTCTGCGACGAGCTGTTCGAATCGGCCTTTCTCGACGAGCGCCCTTTCACTCTCTCCTGCAAGCAGAGATTCTGCAGCACGCTGGGCAGCCTTGTCAGCCTCTGCCGCGGAGTTGAGCGCCTCAGCAGCACGTGCACCTGCGGCGCGTTGTGCTCCGGCGGTCAGCTCGGCAACCCGGTTCTTGAGTGTTGCAACGGCGGATTGAAGCGCGTTAATTCTCGCTTCGCTTTGTGCTCGTTCGGCAGATGCTGCACTTTTAGCCTCAGACAGCGCTAGTTGAAGCTGACGTTCGCGCTCAGCGGCATCAGCGAGCTGAATTCGCGATTGCTCAGCAGCTGCTGCAAGTTCAGCACGAAGTTGCTCGACAGCCTGGGCACTTTCGGCCGCAGTCTTTCTGATTTCTGTCGCCTCTGCGTGAGTCTCAGCGCGGAGAACCGCGAGTTCGTGAGTTAAAGCATCTTTCTCAGCATTCGCCCCCTCCAACTCGGCTTCACGCTGCTCAAGCTTAGCAGAAGCCGATGCCAGCAAGGCCTGCGTTTCGGATAGCTGGACCTGAAGTGCATCGTACTTGGACTGGAGCGCATTCAACTGTAGTGTGAGCTCGGTGCGAGTCTTCTCTGTACCGCGAGCCTCACCTCGTTGGAAGGCTGCTGCCAGCGCCTCCTTGGATTTCGAGACCATTTGCTGCAGCTGCTCGGTGTGCTGCTTCCGTAAAGCTTCATTACTTGCAATTTGATCGCCTAGGAGTTGCTTTTGCTCCTCGTACTGACTGGAGAGCAACTGAAGGTCCTGCTGGTATTGCTTGATTTGAAGGGCTGAGTCATCACACCGAGAGTTAGTTTCATCGAGTTGGTTTTGTAAACGATCACGAGCCTGCACCATCGCCGCAAGCTCGTTTCTCAACTCCCAAATCTTCTGTTCTGCTGCCACCAACTTCTCAGCGAGAGCATTATTACGAGCCTCACTCGCTGCCAACTCATTACGATGGACGACCAAAGCCTCGGCGAGACTCTTTGCATTTCGTTCCTCACTCGCTAGGAGGGCCTTCTCACGCTCAAGCGCACGTGCCGAGGCAGCTAACACCTCGCGTTTTGCCTCTTCAAGGGCAAAGGCTGAATGTTGCAGCTTGACTTCGTAGGCCTCTCGGATCTTCGCGATTTCAGCATCTTTCTGGTCAAGGCGGCGCTTGAAGTCAGCTCGCAGCTCCGCCATTTCGGCCTCGTCCCGAGCCCGCTGTTGTGCCACCTTCTGCTCGGCATCTGCTCGAAGCGTTTCTCGCTCTGCATCGCGGGCCTGGCGCTCTAACTCAAGTCTTGCTTTCCACTGAGCCTCGTCCGCCTTGGCTTCTTCCGCGGCAAGTTCCAAACGCGATCGCCAGACGCGCTCTTGTTCTTCGGAAGCTCTTATCCTGTCTGCACGGAGATCTTCAAATGCTTTGGAAAGCTCTTCGCCGCGCGCATTTGCAGCTTCGATCCGTTTGTTCTGAACGACACTTAGTTCTGCGGCAATTGCCTCTGCGTCCTTGCGCGCAGCTTCGGTCGCGCGTCGCTGCAGGCTTAACTCTCGCTCTAGGTCAGAGCACCTTCGCTCGGCTGCAACCAACGCAAGATGCGCCCTTTCCTTGCTTGCAGTGGCTTCACTAGCACGAGCGTCTGCTTCGCTGCGGCGCATCCGCAACTCCTCGATTTCAGCCAAGAGCTGCTCTCGAGAATGTGCAGCCAGGTTCAATTTTAGCTCTGCACTTGAGGCCATAGCAGCAACTTCATCCATACGCTTGTTGCGCTCAGTTTCAAGGTCGCTCGTCAACAACTGAACTTTGCGTTGTAATGCCTTAAGGCGTCTGCGGTACAAGGACTGGAGATTGACGACTGCTGCTTCAATCTTTGAGCGTGCATGTTGGACGACACCATCATAGTTGGTCGAGGAGCTAGGCTGTGCATCCAGATGCTGCAGTCGATCGAAGTCAACATCTAAAGCTTCATCACTCTCGGGGAGAAGTAAGGCCTTAGTATTCATCGAATCAGCTTCAGATCTTTGTACGAATTCCTCCATCTTTCGGGTGAACTCTTGCGAAAGCTCTGCGATAGCCTGCTCAGACGCAGTCTTCGATGCTTGTAACTCGCTCTCCAGCTCTTTGATCCGATCGCACAAGCCAACTGCCTTTGCCTCCTGAGACAGAAAGCTTGAAGCCAGGAGAATATGGTTTCGGTAAAGCAGGACGATCACTGGGGCCAACTCTGAAGTTAAGGACTGTTGAACAAGTGTGGGGGAAATTTCAGGTCCGCTCAAGGCCGCGCTGATAGCCTTTGATACCACACGATCAACAGAACAACGCAATTCGCCTTCCAGCAGACGATTGACAATTTCCAGGAGGGTCACGAATCCTCCTCCAACACGAATGCTCAGTGGATGACCAGGACCTGCAAATGCCGCAGTAAAAACAGTGCTTGGGACCAGATCGGTGGATGGGCCATACGCCCCAAACACACATGGAAATGTAGCAATACTCTTTCCGTCGAGGCTTTTCGGATCAACTACCTCTGTTGCGGTGGACTGAACATTCTTGGGGAGCATGCGCACAGCAATGCTCGATAGCTCACGAAGTAATTCGCATTTGGTTTCACCTAGTGACACTGCCTTCGTGACGGCCTTCTCAAAGAGCTCCGATGGCAAGACAGTTGCATTGAAGATCGTGAAGAGGAAATCGACCATCGTTGCTGCCGCTTCCTTGTCAACAAAGGCATCTGTACGAGAAGCCACGCCGCTGGGGATGTCTACGTCAAGCGATCTCAAGAAAGATTCAAGAATCGGGGCATTCTGCTGTGGATCTAAGAACAATTCTGGGCATGTCTTCACAAGTCCTCTGGGCGCGTGGAACGGTGTAGGAGGTATAAGAGGTGGTGTGACCAGTTGGGGTCCTTCTTTGACTAGATAGCTCCACGACGAAGGCAGGGGCTTCTGAGAAGTACTGGGTGCCTCTGCAGGGTAAGACTCGTGAGTGTCCGATGATAGTGTCGACTTGACCTCTCTCTCTGCCTTGCTGTGAGTCACGCCAGCTCGTGCAGGCGTTCTCTCGAGTAACGTCCGTTGTGGTGTGGTTCCGCGTCGTTCTAGCGGTGTCTGTGAGGCGTCACGAAGTATCTGGTGTGATCTAAACGACGGTGCCAGCGAGGTTGGTCTACGTTGCATTGCAGGTGTGGCTGCGTCGTCTCTTCCTGGGCCTGACACCACTTGTGCCAAACTGTGCGGGGTAAACAGGATCCTGCGTTGGCTTTGCGAGGCCTTTTCACCCGTTGCCGCTTTGCGGACAGTGTCACCACCGCGCGGAGTACTTGACATGGTCAAAGGTCGCGAGGCGCACCTGCTTGCACGACGTGGATTCCCCTGCGACTGCGAGAAGTGACTTGGAACTCGGGGACTTTGACCGTTGCGTTCTGCGGGAGGCGCAAAAACGATGGGCTTCCAGGAGTTCTTACTGGAATAAAATGGAGAATATTATGTTCTGTGCCAGATACAGTCGAATAGAATATAGCACAGTCACTGTATAGTGCTGGAACCCAAAGGTTTCGCAAGCGAGAAAATCGCCTAAACGTGAGTTTGGATCTGATTTCCCCTTTTGCTGAACGTGAGGGTGGGTGCGAATATGTCACACTTTCGATGGTATCGATGGATAAGTATCGCTATTACTAACTAAATTCATGGGTTTTATTCGGGTTTCTCTCTTTTAGTCCTGTAGTATCCCCCGTAAAATCACCCTTTCCAGGGCCACTAATAGCTGGTTGGGGGTATTTCGCGGTACCTGGGTGTATCCACTACGTTAAAAATAGGGGATAACCCATTCACACATGTCTCAGCCTGGAGATAACCCTCGCTCTGGCACCTTCCAGCCCTTTGCTGCTCAGCAGCCGAGCTCTAACGGAGGAGCTGGAGAAGATTCTGAGGCCATTCGATCTCCAGCCGGCTCGGAGGATACCCGATCCACGCCAGTTGCGTCACCACCGTATTCATCTACTTCGTCCACGAGTGCGGTGAACATAGCGATTGGACAGGCACTCGGAAAGTATCAATTACACGCTGCAAAGGCTGCCGAGGCTGCCGAACGTGATCGGAAAGCAAGAGAAGCACAGGAGACCATTGTAGACGACGATGATGAAGAGGATGAGGAGTATGATAAGTCAAGAGGACGCACCAGGGGTCAATCTCGCGCTCAGTCAGCCCGCCACGCGCATCATGAACACACAGCCTCTAACACAGATTTCTTGGCAGCTGCCGCGGCCGCATTCGCGTCTAAGTCAGGTGGTCAGAAGCCCCCTCCATCAACGCCGCAACACAACCAAATGCCACCAGCGAGCAGCGGTACCCCACCCGATGCTTCGCAATTGTCTACTCCTTTCCCAGGCATTTTGCCTCAACTCTCTGTCCCTGGCCGAGCGAAAGGTGCATTTCGGACACCAGCCTCACCGTCAGGTGCTGGAGGTAGCAGTCCGGGACTGCTGTCCCCAAGCTCTGCGCTAACCATGCAAGGACAAGCGCCATCCAATAGTGTCGTCAATGCATTGATTGAAGATCGCCTTGACGAGTATGCTGCCAAAGTGTCCAGTGCATTCACAGCTGCGGAAATGGCTGCCAATGATCCATACCGAGTTTTTCTTGAAGCGGCGGGGCCGGGACGGGTTAAAGCATGGACAACTCAGACATTGGTTCAGCAGACTGGCTCATCAGGCGAAGAGCGACTCGCATGGAATAGCGAGATTAGAAGTGCAAGAACCGGTCTCGGACAGGAAGCGGTCGAGTCCGAACTTGGATGCTCTCTCGTCATCGATCCGAAGGCGAGATCCAGGCTCTTGTTGAAAGACAACCAGGACCCCGATGTCCCTTCGATCCTCCTGAACCTGCCCCAGGACAAGCAGCTAGAGCCCATCGTAGATAAGTTCAGGCTAGCGTCACCGATTGCAAAGCCAATGGAGACGAAGAAAGGTCGTGATTGGAATGACTTGAATGTAGAGAGCTCACCCGAGTCTAGTGATGCTGACGATGAGGTAGATCCCGATGAACTAGTGGAAGCTATCAACGAATGTAAGGGCACAAATCCGGCCCAAGACCCACAGGGCAGTGAGAGTACCCTCGTTTCTGATCTCTCGAACCTCTTTGGCGATCCATTCGCGCAGAAGAACAGGGTTCCTCAAACCGTAGCAGAGCCAGTCAAGCGACCTTGTGATGAGCTTAATGCAGACGAGATCCAAGAGGAGCTAGACACTCTTGACATCGAAAGTGACGAAGATAACGAGCAAGTCATCGACTCCCCGATAATGCCGCATCCCACCAAGGGTTATCTCTTGCCTCCGATTGTAGAGCCGCCCCTGACACGGTTTATGGTGTACGAGTCCGTCTTCAGAACATACATCGTTGCATCAGATGCTGGACGAACAGTTTATCGGCTCATGAAGGTTGAAAGACTCACCCCAGATCCGACTAAATTGGTTCTTAACGAAGATCTAGGTACCTATGACCTGGAGGGTATTCAAAGCGTTCTGGGTATGGTTGCCGAGACTGCCCGTCCGTATGGAGGATTAAATTTAGTTGCCACCGGTACGGCCCTGCTCGGCTTTGTGAAGTTTTTGTTTGGTTATTACCTTCACCTCGCAACGCAGTCGCAGTTAGTGTGTCACATCGGGCCTCACGCCATCTACACGGTTACAGATTCCACACTTATTCCTCTGTGGAATCCCCTAATGTTCTACGAGGCGCAGACCGATTTATTGTCACCGCAACGGAAACTTTACCCACTACCTCCACCGGTGTTACGTACCAAGAAGCATAGGACGCTGGAACAAAAATACCGTTCGTTACACCAGGTCTTGGACCTCTCGAAGTATTTCTACTACTCGCATACGTACCCACTCAGTCTCACACTGCAGTCGATTATAGGCCACTGTTTGAATCAACAAATTGATCGAGATGCGAAAGCACGCCAAGAACGTGCAAAGCGCAAGGTCGCACGCGAGGCTCGACGCAACGAGCTTAGGGCGCAGCTTCCTGTGGCCCTCAAACGAACTTCATCATCTTTAATCGCACCCATTGCGCCAGAATCTGCGATGCCCTCTCAAGGAACGAGCGGTGTTCCCGATGAGCCTTTTACACGGGAGTCCGTCGTAACCACCTCGAGCATGACTCCCCAAGGTGAAGCTGACGCAAGTATCAACCCACTATCGAATGGCTCGGCTGGGTCGGTCCAACCAGTGCACTCGGCACGCGCCACGGAAGCAGAAATAGCAAAGGAGATCGAGCGCGCTCAGCGTAAACGCTTCCGCCGAGAGCAGCGAAGAAGTCGGGACGCGGATCGAGTCGTCGCATATCGACCCCCGCCGCTGAATCCCCAATTTGTATGGAATCTGGCAGGCTTAGTCGCTGCTCAAACCGCACTGGGTGAGAGCCGTACGGATGATTCGGATAACGGAAACGATGGTGGTGGTGCCTCATTCAACCGCTGGTTTGTTGCTCTCATTCATGGCTTCGTCGAGCAGGTGTCTTTTTCCGTCCTAGGCCGTGTTCTTCTATTCACTTTAATCTCGCGGCGATCGAGATACTTCGCGGGCACTCGATATCTGAAGCGAGGACTCTCTGATGAAGGCTACGTCGCAAACGAAGTTGAGACGGAACAGATCCTGTGGGATCGCGTCGGCGGTCATCCAACAGACGGCCACTTCACTTCTTATGTTCAGCTTCGTGCTTCCATTCCGGTTCCATGGACGCAAGACGCCAATTCCATTGTTGCAAGGCCCGATATTGTACTAGGCCAAGCAGATCCACTCTATTTGACGACGCGACGACACTTCGAGCACCTAATGCGCAGGTACGGCGCACCGGTCCTCGCGCTGAACCTTGTCAAGCAACACGAGCGTAGGCCGAGAGAGACGCTTGTCGGCTCAGAATTCACACAGGCCATGTCGTTCTTGAATGAATTCTTGCCGGAGCCGTACAAGTTTGATTACGTCGCATGGGATTTCAAGGCTATTGCGAAGTCGAAGTCGTTGTCTGTGGTTGATGAATTGGGTATGCTCGCGCACTGGAGTCTCTTGCGAACGGGATTTTTCCATTCGCATCCACGGCCCGAAGCCATTGAGGCTCAGGCAACGCCACTACGTACTTATAAGCTACGCCCGACTCACTCGGCGCTGGCTACGTTTCTTGATGAGCATTTGATTGAGCGTGGTCACCTTCATACTGGCTTTGTGCAGCGCGGAATTATGCGCTCAAACTGCATCGACTCGCTTGATAGGACCAATGTTGCCCAGTTCTGTTTTGGTAAATGCGCGCTAGGATACCAACTTCATGCACTGGGGTTAACGCCATCACCTCAGGTCTCTACCGCAACTGATCTCGTCCCGCTACTTCTTGAGATTTATGAACGAATGGGTGACGCGCTTGCGCTTCAGTATGGTGGCTCCGCGATGCATCGACAAATGAAGAAGGATCGCGATAAATCTCTCACTATGGCCCCGGTCTTATATCGTCAGCCTCCAGCAAATAAGCCTAAGGAAATGTACGTTTCTCTTGTACGACACTATCAGAACAGTTTCCAAGATCAAGGTAAACAGGATGCGATCAACCTGTTCTTAGGGTGCTATGCGCCCTCGATCAATCCGCGAGCAGTGCAGATCTGGGATCTGGGGGGCGACTATTATCTTCATAACACCTCACATGCTCACTCCATAGCGTATGCACACACTGGTAAGCAATGCTTTGCTACCGAAGATTGGTGGCGCGAGCCAATCCGAGCATTTGAACAGACGCTTCCATTCTCATGGCTTGTGCGGGATCTTGTTGATCAAGAACCGCACTCCGACTACGTCAGTCATCGCATCGCACTAGACGCTGAGGCGGTCGACCAAGCTCATATCCGAGCCGAGCGAGCAAGGTTACGTGCGCAGTACTTGGAACTGGCGGCAGATATGCTAAAGCAACGCCAAGAAGAGCGCAAGGAGGAACTGAATCGATCTGCTGTTCAATCTAACGGCTCGCCTCAACCTGAAGGCTCGACGTCTGACGTAGCCCAGACACCCAAGGTCACCGCAGCTGCACTCTTAGCTCACGTGGAAAGTGCAATCGCCAGAGGAAGTGGTTTGGCATCCGGACTTTCACCAGTCATCTCTGCTAAAGGAGTAGATCAGACAAGCAGCTCAGCGCGTGCTGTCTCAGGCCTGACCTCCCTCACTGACGAAGGTGGATTTGACTCAGCCCGTGCGATAGCCTCAGCAAGCGTTCAATCTGAACTCGGTGAGGGTCGCGGACAGAGTGCCCTATCTGGAATGCCAGAGCAACCAGGCGGCAGCGATGAAGACCGACACAGGAGTGTGCAGAGCCCTGATGGCACAGCAGCAAGGAATCGCGTGAGCAAGAGAAATGCCGAGGAGTACGATGATGATGATGACGAGGATGAGGAAGATCCTCAGCTCAAAGCGGAAGAAGTAAGAAGACAGATCGCCCTACGACGCAGAAAAATGAGCTCAGCGGATGATGAGGAAATCGGCGCAGTCTATGGGAGTAATTGGTCTGCGAATGAGCCTTCGGGCAAGTATCCACAAATTGACGAAGAGTATGATGACGATGATGACGATGGTGATGACGATGATGATTCCAACGGGGATTCAGCCGGTGCATCGATGCCACCGTCCATTTTCAGTCCAGAGGCGATCGTTCATTCCGATATGGCTTCTAGCTCAAAGACTTCTGACCCAGGAAGCCCTGTATTGTCATCACCTGGGCCTTCGGAAGCCTCGACTGCGGCAGGTGTACTTTCCACAGAATCATCTCCAGCGTTGTCCACTTCCCACTCAGATAAAGCTTCTGCCGGGAAACTCGACATCAAGCTGGGAACTATTCCGTTCGAACTTGAAGCTGCGGCTCCGGCACGTTTATTGATCAAGAAAGAGACTGAAATTATCAAAAAACAGCTCGACGTCGAGTGTGAATCCGACTTTGCCGTCCAAGCAAAAGCGAATGAGGCGTCATTTGCTGCATTGGATTCCGTCCACGACACCAAGCGGGTTACACTTTTTGATGATGCTTTGCAGGAGGCAAGACATGCAACTACGTTTGTGAGGGCAGCATTATCCGCTGAAGACTTGAGCAAGGGCGGACTGCGTAATTCTTCGGATGTCGTTGCTCTCGCAATAGCCGGTGATGAGCGAGCCGGCTCAGATTCGGGAACTCCATCTGCAGGTGGTAGTACAGATCCAAGTCTTGAGGATGTACCATCCCTTTCGCTACGAAGTGGCCTCGGTTGCATCGCGGGTACCACTCCGTTAGATGCGCAGCTCTGGGCAACTCACAAACTCCGCTTGTTAGAGGCAGCAAGGTTGAAGGGAGCAGAAGCGGCTGCTAGCCAATCGTTGTCTGCCGATCCGACTCCAAGTCCTCAGTCGCAGCCTTCAACTAGCACTCCTACGATCAGCCCCTCAAACTTGGAAGGTCCCGCAGTGGCAGCGACAGCCGCCATGCCAGAAGTGGTGCCACAATCAACCAAGCTGACGTCCCCACGTAGTAAATCCCCCGATTCGGTACCGCACGATTCGCCTGCCATCGATCTCGCGAGCGGTGTGCTCCCTCCAGAACTCGAGACGACGATTAACTCGCCGCTGAATCAGTACCTACTCAAGCGAATTGCCGAAAGATATTCACGTCTCGAGGCATGGCAAAGCCAGCCCAATCGTATACTGAAGCAGGCTCGTAAAGATCGACGACTGTGCAATCCCAAGTTCACTGGTCTCCAGGACGCTGATCCGGCCTCCGACTCTGCCGCGGTACTAGATGAGTTTGTAGCAGGCGTTGCTACTGCTCAGCTTGCTATGATGTTAGGAGAAAATCTATTACAACGTGGTGGGTCATACTATGCGATTCCAAGCCTACGAGCCTTCGCTCACGACCCTGAACTTGAGGACGTAGCCGTCCTTCCTTCCGTCGGTGCAAGATCCGCCGCGGAGGTTATTCGAGCTATTCACAGCCAACATGAGCCACATAGCAGTAACCCAAGTAGCGAGCAGTCGGAAAAAGATAGCAAACTGGGTCTCTTTAAGCCCAGGTGGGTCCCAGCACAGGTTCGTTCACTGAGTGAGCAGTTCAAACGTGTAGAGGAAAGTGCAAGGCTTGCGGCAGATGAAGCGATTGGCATGGCAACTAACATTGGTTTGGAACGTTTGGGTGAGTATGAAGATGCCGGTTCTAAGCGCCCAGTCAAGAAGAGGATGCCCACCTCATCTGTGTCAACGGCAATCGGCATGAGCAGTTCATTTCAATCAAAATCACTTAGTGAGCAAGTAGAATCAGCGGCGCAAGAGCACTCTCACATCCCTGCTGCGCTCGAACTATGCTCGGAACTAGCTGTCCCTGACTTGCAAGCTGATCCCAGCCTACTGAATGCATCATTTGTTCGGGACTACCTGGTCGCGACGCCAAATCCAGAGTGGAATCAGAGCACTTTCGACTTCTCAAAGATTGTTGTACCACCGGCAGCAGAGCGTCTGTGTGCGGATCCTTCAACCGAGCTCGTTGTCGTGGAACGTGCGACTGTATGCGACGCCTTTGGCGTTCAAGTAGTGAGTGAAACCGGGGAGGCTGACCGCACACCTGTGGAAAGCAAAGATTCAGCTCCAATGACGGACAGCTCATCTTCGACTTCGCGTGAGGAGGCGGCTGAGGTGCAAGTCCCAGACGATCCGACGCTCGCCGAGGATATGCAGGTAGAAATCCAAAACGAGGAGCTCTTTGAACGCGTAATCCTCGACTGCACACTCAGAACGTCGAATAGCAAGCCCGCAGTTCTCAAACCTAAGCCCCTCAAGCCTGTCGAAATCGTTGATTCCCTTGGGGTTGAGCGCTTACCAATGGAGAGCTTCCCTTACTTTGACGACTACCTCAAAGAGTGTGGAGTGATTGTCCTCAAAAACGCTGAGAAGGCCGGGGGAGCCAAGGATGCTCAAGATGATACCACAAAACAACGCATAGCAGCCACCCAATCAACCGCAGGTCGTAATGCACAAGAATCGAAATCAGAGCAGGATTCCAATCGCCACAGACCCGGCCAAGCGATAGAGATTAAAGCGTTCCTTCCGCCCTACGATGTGGAGGGCGCCCGTGCCACCGCTCGAGATCGACTTAATGTTCAACAGCGCCAACTCGACGAGGCTCGCGCATTGCGCAAGCAACAGAGACTTACCAAACGACGAGGGTATTTAATGTCCATCCTCGAGGAGCGACGAAAAGAGAACCCCTCATCGCTTTGGGAGTATGAGGACTTGCCGCATATTGATCCAACTGAACGGCAAGGCCTATGGGTAAAGTCCAGTGGAGATCCTCTTGTCGGAGCCTCTGTAACTGACGCAGGAGACGTTGAAATTTCTCATGGTGGAATTGCTGATGCGCAAGCAGGCTTCACTCAGCTAGCATCGATCCAGCGAGCATGGCTTAGCGAAGGCCTGAGTGTAGATGCGCAACGCGTTTCACGCCGTCAAGGCGAATCATCTTCGCTGCGAGACGGTGACAAGGAACAGCTTCGTCGACGCCAATCGCCGGCGCAGGACTCCTACTTTGAGGCGCTGACTAAGTCGGAGCAGATTCCTGACTCTATCAAATCGTACGTTTCATGCTGGGCCAAGCCCAACATTCTGGGTGAGAATCTCCAGCAGCAGCTTGCGGATGGCAGGACATTTGCAATGCCAACAATCGAAAGCGTATCGGCACCATACCAGAAGTACATGTCTCTGTCAACCTATCAGTGGCTCAAGAGGATGTAAGCGTTAGCTTCGGTTCGATGCATTGTAATTTAAGAATAAACGCTTATGTGTACATATGATGAGTCTCGTTTCCAATGGAGCTGTCTTACACCATTGTCCCGGTACGCTTTGTGTATCCCAGGTTGGAGCCCAGCTCTCAGACTCAAAATTTTGAATTTTCTGACCAGATGTCACACGTTTTATCAATCGTGCCTTGAGGCAAGTAGGAAGCTTTCACTGCACGCCAATAGTATGCATCGATGAGCCGCACCACAAGCTATCCCAATATCGCTCTGGGTATGACTCCTGAGCGGAAACAGCAGCGAAATTCCAACTATCCTGAATCTCCCCCAGCAACCCACGATGCAGATAACGGGTATCGACTCAAAACCTCGCCCTTCACGACGCGCGACATGAGCACCACTACGCCGCCACATAGCTATGCCTGGCGTGAACGAGACAACGAGACGCTGTCCCCGACGGCATCCCCTTTATCCAGATACCCCGGACTTTCACCCTTCCGTGCGACTGGCACCCCGTCGCCATTCCCTTACGCTGATGCATCGAATCCTGAAGGCAACTACGACTCAAAAGACGATTATCCGCAGCTGGAATGGAGGTTCCAGTCTAAGTTGGGCTTTATTCCCTTCACAATTGTCTCAGTCACAGCCGAGACCGTGGGACATCCAGTCACAAACCTACTCAGAGCGGACAAAGCCAAATATTGGAGCACATCGTGCGGTGTAAATCATGAAATCGTATTGAAGCTCGAGCAACCAGCACTCGTTGGATATGTAGAGCTCGCGAATCGGTGTACGTCCCACTGCACCATCTTCGTATCCCTGACCAGCAACTCAAAGGAAAACTACGTCCAGGTTCGGAATGACGAGAAGATGCCCCATTACAAGTCCATCACGTATAATGCCGGGTTCCTACCAGGTCGTCACATCAAGCTTCGGCTTGTCCGTGGCACGCCTGTATCGCTGTATTCAATTAAGGTGATTGGCTTGCCCACTAGCCAAGCCTTGGATGTTTTGGGCTCCACGAATACCGAGATGCTCCTGCACACTCCTGTCCGAACTCTCATGCTGCCTCCTCAACCCAAACTTGTAGCTGAAGAGCGTCATATGCAACCTGCATACCCTCTTGCGCAGATTGTCAAGTCCAGACCTCGAGGGCAAACAGAGAAGTGGGAAACTGACGAAACCGGGAAGCTAAGGATTGAAGAGTAGACACAAAGGCCTCGAAATCTTCATTGTTTATGTACAGCTCACTTATAGAAGCATACACGACGTTATTACGTATTGTTAACCTACAAGCTGTGACACTGTGTATTTATTGATGTATGCGTGACTAAAGTCGTGAATCCACAAATTGCACAGCACTGTTAACCACTTCTCGGCTTGGCTTGCTTGAGTCAATCTCAATCGAGATGTTCGCATAGACATTCTTAAGTGGATCAACACCCTGTCGATAGTGGTTCAGCACGGCACGCAGAACTGCGGGTGTGTAGCGCGGAATTTGAATCAGTCGACTCTGATCAATTCCCATCTTTTCGTCTGAATTGGTGTTGACGAATTCGTCCGTGATTGGATCATATCGAATACCAGAGAGACGATCTAAGGCGACATTGTCAGGACACTCGAGGAAGATACATCGTGATGGCAACACTCCAGCACGCGCCAGCGCAGTGGCCTGAGTAAGGGTTCGTGGGAAGCCCTCAAGGACCCAACCGCGGGTGCGGCAATCCTCCTGTGCCAATCGCTCCAAAACTAGCGGGCATACGATGTGATCAGGGATTGGTTCGCCCATGTCGACGTACGACATCGCAAGTTGTTGGCGTTGAGTCCCCTTCTCACCGTCACTTCGGAGCAATGAACCGACACTGACATGTACGAGATCGAAACGTGAGGCGAGCTCGCGTGCAACGGTAGATTTGCCGGCGCCAACAGGACCTAACAAGAGGATGCGTCGCGAGCGGCGTGGTGCAGCTGATGGTTGAGGCTGACGAAGGATTCGGCAAATTTCATCACTAACAGCAGAAGCATCACCAGAGTCGAGGGTGCTGTCCGTGACGACATGGCATACATCGACGTACGCTTGAGCCAAGCCCGTTAATCGTGCTTGAAGATGCTCGATCGCCTTCTCTACACGCTGAACAATGGGGATATCGGCCTCCACACGCTGCGCTGCCAATGCAATCGCAGGAGCAGCCAGGGGGGATGTTGGCTCAACGCCTGCTGGAATTCCAGGCAAGATGCTGGAGAGCAACTTGGATGATTCGGGATGCTCCCGCGAGGCCTCCGCCGCGCTGGTCATCTCGAACAACTTAACCCGCAAAGTGTCCTGGGGTACGTCCAAATAAATAAACTTGTTTGCGAGACAGCCTGCTGCCTGTAGTGAGCGTGCTTGCTGCTGTGTTTCAGGGTATCCTTCGAGCACCCAACCACGTGACTGGGCGTCTGAACGAGAAGTGCGTCCAACTACCATTGCAGTCAGAAGCGCGTCGGGAAGCGGGCGCTGTTGTTCAAGATAATCTTTTGCCTTGAGACCGAGGGGACTCTTGCTCTCAACTTCTTCTTGGATGATTTCATTAATGCGAAGCGGAACGAGGTTGAACTCGTTCGCAATGCGCGCCACCTGTTTGCTACGGCTGCAAAGACCTGGGATTGATGGCCCTGCTACCACGACACGGAGTTGTTCGGATGGCTGTCGCAGCATATCAATGAGGTACTGAATGGGCTGCTTGGGTTGGTGGATCGCCAGATTCCGCAGCATATTCTGGAACAGCTCGTACACCTGGTGTCGCTCTAGGTAGTCGCTGGCTGCATCTGCGAATGTCTCCATCTTGGACACGGCATTTGTGTTGTTGCTGTTCCCATGTGAGGATGCAACCGTGACTGCGTTTGAAGAAGACATGGTCTACAGTTCGAGGTGCTATAGCCTATGCTCTCGATAGGATGGTGTAGATGTTGTGGTCGTAGTCGTCCCCAGCCTCTATGCCTCGGCTCGGAAACCCTCTTGGATGTATCAGCCCTGCGGGAGCGGTCGGTTTTCTTCTCAAACGCGGATTTTCGCGGCTCGACAGGGGTGATTGATCAGCTACAACAGTTCGAAGTTGAGTGAAATGTTAAGGGCGGTGCGGAGTGAGTAAGAACTGCACTGCATGCGTATAAACAGAGGCGAAACGAAGTGAGGCGGAAATCAGAAATTTGAATTCCTTCAGAACACGAGGGCTGTGACTCAATGGGTCTCGATGTTGGCAAAAACGAGTGAGTACTTCATTATACTATGTAATCACGCATTGTCTCTCAATGCCCAAGCCACTGGACACGCTGTACATGGCTCCAAAACTGATGCCATGCACTACCAGCCGTTTTTCCAATTCAGACCCTTCAAGCGGGATAGGGGGTGTCAGAATACTATCCGTCCTGGCCTGGACTCCGCCTCACACAGAGAAGCGGCCGAATCGAGAGTATGTGGGAGGACACCACAATGGCAGTGATGCTTACATTGTATTACAATACAGATCTTGAAAAATTAAACAAATGCACTGGAGAGTCGATAGGTAATCAGAATATGATAGAGGGAACCAAGGAACATACGATATGTGTAGTCTGAGGTTAGTCATAGTCGAACTGGAAGCACTGCGTTTTGTGGTCAGACCACTAGCAACTGCAGGTGCTGTCGTTGAGTAACGGCGAAATCGTCACTTACAGGTGATAATAAAGATGTGTGTGCCCGCTGGAAGCATCTGCTGCTCTCACTCTTGGCTGGAAGCTCGAGTGGGGAGGAAGGCCAAAAACCTCACGATTGGCCACATTTCTGCGTTTTCGATTTCACGGCCCCGACAAGGATGGGTGGCTGGTTATCGTCGCTTTTAGAGAAATTCTACTCCAAGCGGCTTGAACTTTGTATCATTGGGTTGCCAAACAGGTACGTACACGAGATATTTGCGCGAACACAGGTTTTGGCTCTCACAGTGGCGCTTCGTCACCTCATCTGAGTCTTGTTTCCCATGGCATGCGCTTGAATATAGCGGTAAATCCACGTTCGCGACATATATCGAGCTTGGAGATGTCGAAAAGGCTGGGGAGCAGGCCCCAACTGTCGGTCTGAACGTCAAGGTTATGACAAAAGGAAATGTGACTTGTAAAATTTGGGTACGTGGAAGGTCTACACTGGAAATAGTGACTGGATAGTGGAACTCATGGTGTTTGTCGAGAATGAGTTGCATGGCATGCATCCCTTTCTCGTGAATTTTGAATTTGATCCTTGCATGCAGGCGTAAACTGGACTCACTCTCGAGCCATTCCACTTGCTGGATAACATGTAGGACATGGGTGGTCAGGAAGAATACCGAAAAGAATGGGGTAGATATGCACACGGATGCCACGCTATCGTGTTCGTGGTCGATAGTCAACGCCCTGAAGAGCTACCCGCGGCAAAGACTGAGCTGCACAGGCTCCTCGAAGACCCAGAGCTCGCCGTACGTCAAATGATGATTTGGTAACACTTTGCTTGAGGCATTTTCGAAACGTGCTGGGTCCCTGGATTGAGCAGTCGAGTCAGTTTGAAGGAATATTACTCACTTGGTTGCTTTGCTGCTATTCTTTCTGTGAAACCCTTATGACTCGCACTTGTAGAAGATCCCGATCCTCTTCCTTGCCAACAAGATTGATCTCGGCGCGAAACTCACTGAAATGGAGATCATTGACGGTATGAATCTCGAGTATATCACAGACAATCCTTGGCTCTTGATTCCAGTATCGTCAACGAAAGGTGATAACATCGATCGAGCGCTTGAATTTCTGCTGAAACTCGCTGAATTCTAAACTTGGTTTCTTTCCGACGGTGATCTGAACCGAAGGGGTGTCACGTTTCCTCATGCCTGTTCGGGCCTTGCTGAATAGTCCCTGCGCAAGTAAGCGTGTCTTGTACATATGCCACGGTAAAATAAATTGTTTTGCTAGTCTTCCACTTCAGATTCGTCGTCGGTGGGAGTCCACTCTTGAGCTTGCGCTGAAGCTGCCATTGCAGCCGCTTCAGCTTCCGCAGCCTCCCTTGCAGCAACGCTAGATGGATTTCCAGCAATTGCGCGCATAAGTCGTGCTTGAATATCACGGCCCAAGCTCGTTCCAAACAAGACCAAGGACTGAAGCTTCGAGTGGGTGCTCAAAGCGGCCTCAAGTCTTGCAATAGACTCCTCGAGTCGCTCAGGCGAAAGACCTCCTGCGTCAGGTGAAGCTGCTTGGGTGTTAATGTTCGCACAAGACGCAAAGGAGATCCATTCAAGGTTAGGACATGCTGTGATTAGCGCTTCAAGCTTGCCAAGAGATCTGGCCGTGAGGCCAAGGTTACCTGCTAAGCTCAAGCGGCTTAGCTGAGGCACCCCCGGAGATGGATCGCTCCTACTTGAAGAGGCAGCTGTGACCAAGATGTCTAGCGCCTCGTCAGTAATGTCAGTACTACTCAGGTCCAACACTCGAAGTTGCGCAAAGAATCCCTCATCTTGGTCAAACAAGATGCGCAACCCTTCGTCACGCAAAGGATTTCGCGCGATGTGGAGCTCGTGTAGTCTCGTCCGTCTCAAGGCAGTGAGCAGTCCAAAACCCTCTGAGCTCGCACCGCTAATGCGATTCTGATTCAAGAATAGCTGCGTGAGCCTCTGCGCGTTGGGCAGCACCTGGGCCAATATCGTGAAATTCAGTCTGACTTTGGTGTGACCAATTTCCTGAGTGTACGATACCTGCTGCTCGAGCTCGGATGCGCGAGCATTGAAGCAGGAAAGGTCAAGCCAAGTGACCTTATCGTCCCGAAGAAGTTGCTCATAGCGCATGAAGTCATCGGAATTGGCCGTGCCCGCGCCGAACAGCCCGATTTCGTCGAACGAAACGGCTTTGACCTGCGTGCTAGCTCCACAACCCATGATATTGAGATTAGGGGTGGTGTCTCGAGTTTAACTGGTGTGCGACTGAGTATATCCTGTGAATACTACTGGATAGAACGAGTTTTTTTGCCCGTTGTAACACGTCTAGTGGGAAATCACGGGCCTGGGGTGTTGTGCAATGAAACCTGAAACTCTTTCGAAACCTCGAAATTCAAACTGCCAGGTTCTGCGTGAGACTGCGAGACTCGCCTGATTCACTGTTGAATGCGCAATGTAAAATCGGAGATATGTTGTATATGCTGCATAACATGCGTTTCCACCCGTGGATTGGCTATTACCGGCGGCTGCATGTCCAGGTTGCTGCTGCATATTGCCTCAATGATGAAATGACTGAACACCAAACGGGTTGGATCTCAAGTTCTCGGCTGTTTATGAATTAAGATATCGTACTATACAGCGCAATGTGCAGAGAATGCTGAAAGCGGGATTCGACCTAGGCCTAGAGGTAGAGAGGGCATTACAGATCGTCTTGAGCCAGCGACAAGTATGCGGGGTCCGCCTCAACTAGGTCGACAGACCGAGCCTTAGGAGAAGCAATCAACTTCACACCACTATTCCGCCTCGTACCCCGCTGAGAGGATGACAGCCCCGGTGATATATCAAGCAACCTGTCATTGGACTTCAGGCTCTCAGTCCGTAACCCCATGAGTTCAGCAAATGTGAAAATGTGTTTTGGTTCGTTGGAAGGCGCTGGATCCTGCACAGATGAAGTTATTGACTGTGTGGAGTGAGCTGTAGATACCGCATTCGCTAGCTGCGCCTCTTTGGATCGGTAGTTCGAGAGCGAAGACGCTGAGGCCTGAAGATGTGCGGCCGCTGCAGCGTCAGCGATCGCCGGACCTAATGCAGCACTAAGCTCAATCGCAGTAAGGCGAATCAATTCAGCCATAGTGAATGGTGCACCAAGCGGAATAAGGAGCCTCTCCGAGGGGTTCTTGTTTGTTTGATCGCTGAAGAGATCCACAGGAGCCACTGGAGCTTGCTCCGTCACTGCGGGCTTCTTCTTTTTAAGCCATCGAGGGAGAAGCTTCCGTGCTTTCCTACCCTTGCCAGCACAGCCATCTTTTTGATCCGCGGAAGCCTTGGATTTACTCGGTCGCGATGTAGCATTGTCGGGGTCATTGTCCTCCCCGCTAGTATGACATTCGCTATCTTCGACTTTGGTTTCGTGTTCACCGCCTTCATCGAATGTACCTTCGCCATAGCTATCGCCAAAGTCCCACTGACTTTGAGGAGGTTGCTCCGGCTGGAGAGCAGGTTGCGTGCGGGAGCTTTCCGAAGTCGCATCTGCTTCCTGTTTAGCCGATGATTCATGCAGAGCCCGATCGACGGCCTCATGAAGAATGGCTTTCTCTTGAATCTTCCGTAGTAACTCCACTTCTCTGCTTTTCTTGACGAGCTCGCGCTTCCACTCGGCCTCCTGTTGCTTCCGTCGTCTCTTCGCCTCTTGTGCCTCTCGAATGGCAGCACGTGTCTCCTCCGCGCGCTGCTCAGCCTGTCTGGTCTTCTCGGCAAATTCGACGGCTCGAAGTCCCCTCACATACTCGCGTTGCTTTCGCATCTCCTCCCTGAGCCTGCTCTCTTCACTAAGCTCTTGACGCTTCGCCTTTGCGAGCCTGGCACGTTCCTTGGCGAGCCTCTGCTGCATCTCCAGAGCTCGTTCAAATGCGGCCTCTCGTCGCGCGACCTGTTCTTGGTAACGGGAATTCTTGGCCAAAAGTTTCTTGCGTTTTTCCAGCCATGCATCAATGGAAGACCGCGGTGCTGGCTGGCTCTGTTCAGTGGTAAGGACTTCATCCGTTTTGTTCACCTGTAAGTCCGTCTCGCCTTCGTATTCCCTAGCATCATCGTCGGGCTGCGAGTACGAGTCCTCCTCCGGGTAGTCAGAGTCCATGTTAGATGGATATGCACCACCTACGGTGCAGTGATATAGCCTTCCTCAGCGTCGAACGAATGAAGAGAATACAATGATATGACTTGTGTCGCTCTCCACTACGCAGCAAGCGAGTAACAGAAGCTCAGTCAAAGTAGAAATAACCGTTTTCAGTTCCCCATCCAGACTGCAGTTTCTCACGAATTACCTGACCTGGACGTAGTTTGAAATAAGATCTCGGGTTTATCCTCGTGTTGCTGGCTTGCGCAACCGCTAAAACAGCGGTAGAATGTCCGCCAGCGCCGAAATGGGATATACTCAGGAGGGCCCAGCTAAGGATTCTCAAGGTGGGATCGCGAGTCAGACTAGCGAGCCTCTCGATCATGAAACGGTGACGCCCTCTCGAAAGCGCAAGTATCCTATATACCGCCCACCGCGTCCCGAGGTCGACTTCCTCTCCTCAAAGTTCGATCCAGTCCTAGCTCTCACAATGCCCCATGTCCCTGTACCATGCGTTGCGGTCCGGGCGAAAGACTCGATCCTCCAGTGTCGGCACTTTCTCGATCCGAGCGATGAAAACTATCGGCCGCCACCTCCTTCAACCAAGCCTAAGGGCAACTCAAGAATGACCAAGGATGGCCCAGCGGATCCTGAACTCCTGAGGCCACTGCCATCGACGGCAAGAGAGGGTTCCGGACCAATCGATGAATCCGTCAAAGACACTGATGAAACATCGCGAACAGCCAACGACGTGTGTGCACCGGACGGGAGGAATGAGGCCAAGCGGAGCCAAGAAAGCGCTGGTGATGGTGAAGGCCTGGAACAAGGCCAAAAGCTAGGCAAGCCTGTACCTATTCTAGAAGGTCTTACAACTCGCGTTGCCTACTTCCCAGGGATTTTACCTCGAAATTTCGGTCCCATATCGCCACATACTGCAGTTCCTGGCCCAACTAGTCTGCTTGGGCTGTATATGGGCCAGGAGATCACTGTAGCGGTCCAAGGGATGATGCCCAAGCTCAAGTCAGCTGATTCGTACAAACAGGATCCAGTTGGTGGTGTTGTCAGTGTGTATTCCGACTCTACAGAGTGGGGTTGCGGTGCACTCTTCAGAGGAACACTCGAAGCACACGATGCCTTTGGAAACATTGTGCTGGGTCGGGCAAAGGAAGTTCGATGGGTTCCTGGCAGGTTGGTAGAAGATTCCTCAACCAATAGTAGCGTTGATTATGCCAAGCTGGAAGCCATGGAAACCAAATCAGGGATTCTTTCACAAAAGGAAGCCGAAGAACTGTTGTTCTTTGGAATGGGCTCTCAGGACGTAGCTTCTCGATCACCCAGTCATCAGCAGCTCAAGAGCCACGTCTCAACCTCAAGCGGTCCACTGAGCGCGAGCCAAGCGTCACCTCGCGCACAAACACCTGCTACGGGATCTGCATCGGGCTCGCCCCTATCCAGTACTGATCATCAACACTGGTCAGCGAGCCTGACCGGTGTCCGGGCCCGGCTTTACAAGAAGTTTCAAAGTCAACTCAACCAATCCGATCGGCCTCAGGAAGGAGAAGATCCTGCAGCTGACAAACTCTCCCTTTTAGATGATGAACCGATACAAACACGCGTAGGTGATCGATTTGCAACGTTATGTGAGGGTCACGGAGCAGATGGAAGCATGCTGGAGAGTGATCTCCACGAGATCCTCAGGCAATCGCTAAGCGCGTCGCTTAGCTCGGCTAGCCTTCTAACCGACTCGAAACTGTGGGTTCAACGGAACCGCGAGCTAGATTTGATCTACATTCCAAATGACTCCATTATACTAGTAACGCCATCACCGAAGGTGAATTGTGGAAGCGGATTCGTCGTTCCGTGGTGAGACATCTTGGCGGTGTCTGATCCTCCATGTCAACGCACCTCGGACATACTGTGTACAATAGAGCCTATACATGTTATTCTCGTTGTTTATTGTAACAAACCGATGTAGTGTACATGAATCTTATTAAGGCCGTGATTGCTTTAGTTCACGAATGCGTGACACAATATTCGCGCGACGTTGGACCAGCTCACCGCGTCGAGACTGAATGACCTCGACTTGCTTAGTCCATGCCACTCGGGCTTGACGTTCGCGAGTCAGCTCACTTGTGACGAGAGACATCAACTGCGCCAGATTCTCTACCCCGCTTGATGATCCTACAACAGTCGATTCTGAGGATCTCACGGCTTGGCGTGCGGATTTCCCACTGGCAAGTTGGCCTACACTCGGGAGGCCTAGGATATTTGAGCTTGGGGCAGGTTGAGTCAGACTTGTTGCTAAAGTCTGCAAAACGAGCGCAGACTCGTACAGGCAGATGCGGCGAGATCGACTCGACTCTTCTGATGCTGCAACAAGCTGCTCAATAGCCTGCTGAAGTCGCTTGGCTTCGTTGCTGGTTAACTCCATTAATGTGCGAGGATGCATGTCGGCGAGGCGCTGCAGTCCTTTAGGCAGCTCTTGGAGAGCCTTCTGCCTATCCTCAGCACTTTGACCTTTTTCAATCCTCTCAAGGAGTCGCCTGAAACTCTGGTCCTCGATTGTATCAGCTTCTTCAATTCCGGATTTAACAAGCGACTCGACATCGAGCGGAGCCCATGTGACAGTTGGATCAGGCAGTGAGGCTAATGCTGCATCGAGTGCATTTGTCAACGCAGCAACAAATGCATCCAGTATCGTATCGGGCGCATGTGGATACAAAGGAGTACGAGCACATAACCGCAAATACATTGATATGTTGGTCGGTAGAACACTCGTTGAATGTGATTGACTCGCTCCGAACGTGGTTGAGAAGAGGCCTAAGATTGAGCTCCGAATACCTGGCTCAGATGGGTTCGGCGGGGAGGGTGATTTGAGACTTGGTGGCCTAGTTTGCGGACCGAATTTTGCGACAGACGCCCAAGCCCTCGAAATTGATGAGCTGAGTGATCCTGTGGCTGTTGCTGGATTTAGTGCTGTTGCTGTGATTGATGCTGTTACTCCAGGCATTTTCGGAGCCTTGTCGGGGTTATTGTACAGGAACTGCTTTAGCACATCAAAAGGTATGCTCTCAATCTCTGCTGCAAGGTGCTCCTCTCCAACGGATGCACCGTGACCGCTACGAAGTTGTCCTAGGATCAGCATCAAGGCAAATGCGGGAACTACTCCCTCAGGAGACAGAGGAAGAAAACCTTTGGGTGAGATAGGATTAGGTTGGGCATCCAGAGATCGACCGGCAGGCAGCGTATGAAGGCGATACAAGAAGGCTGAAGCCACCTGGTCGGAGGCATACTGAATGTCACGAACGATATTCACAATTCCACTGTGCGTGGCAACTCCATGTGCAGGATGGAATAGTTTGAGCTCCAGAAGCAAGAACTGTACCCCAACCTCGCAAACCGAAGGATGTGGATGCTTCAGCAGGAATTCAAGGCAATTATGCATTTCAATGTCCAATTCTTTGAAGTGGAGACCAAGAGCATCCGGAATATTAAACGGATAGCCTATTTCGCCTAATTGTTTCGTAAAGGGCCGTAAAAGCGAGATCGCTCGCAATAGCCATGCACACAAATCGATTGGGTCGCATCGCAAGCGTGCGTGGGCTAGACGCGATACACACACCCTAACTTGCGTCAGTCTGTGGAACTTGGTGAGAGTGGACTTGGCGAAATATCCGATATCCAGAGCGGAGCTAATCGGCGCTTTAGGTCGTCGCATTGCTTCCACAAGTGCATTTGGGATCATGGATACGCTCCCAGATCGTGCCGTGTCTTTAGCTCGCCCACCAACACTGGTAGAGGTTTCCAAGCCTTGAGTTTGGCCTGACAGCCCGATCTGTCCTGGAGTTCGAAGTTCCCTTAGACTCTCCTTGAGAACCTGTCGTACAAGTGCTAGATCACGCTCCAGATGAATACCGATCGTCTCAGTTGCCACCCCTCCTCGTTCCTCTACAATATCTTCCTCCTCTAACTCTTTCATAAGTGTAGTCGATTCATTATCAGAGCCAGATTGTGGTGAGACGGGCGTCTTGTCGGATATCTGGGTTGTGCGCGAAAAGGCCGGTTGCGCCCTAAGTCGTGCGCGCAAATACTGATTTCCTCCGTCTGACCGGAGTTTTTCTTCTCGTGTTGCGCAGAGGTCATCAAACTGGTAGAGAAGACTATCCAGCTTACGAACATTGAGTCGAGCCCTTGTCAGATTCTCAAGCTCATGCATTGAAGTCCTATCTTTTCCTGCCAGCTCGGGCCGGTCTTGTTCTTCTTCATGACCCGGGAAGCAGACAATCTCACTTAGAACCTTGGTAACGATATTCTGCATGATCAGATGATAGTCTTGTCCAAGCCTATCACTCGTTGGTTCGGTGTGATGCTGCATGGCCCATAATCTCTCCTGTGCGAGAATATAGGCAAACTCTTGCTCGGTAAGGATCTCTAAGAGTCGTTCCCATCTTACATCGTCGAGGTTCGAAGGGTACTGGGTTTTAGAATCGACTGAAGCATAATCTCTTGATGCAGTCTGTCGCAACGAAAGATCCAGTGCTTCCAACAGTGTGAAGCGAGATGTTGTTGTGACTGAGCCAGGTGTGCTTGTTTGGTTCGCATCGCTTTCCTGTGTGCCCCCGCCCGCGGTTGATTTAGCTACTGGTACAGGCTGACCCCTGGTCTCAGCGCTTGGAGCGGCTTGTTTCGCAAGCGACGCCAAACGCGCTTCAAAGTCGCTTACTTGTCGTAGAATCGCTCGAGCAGAATCTCCCACCCTGCTCAATGGCAAGTCTTTGGATCGCAGTGGTTGGTAGGGGATTGACGGCGAGTCATTTGAGTCGTCGAGAATGGCTCCGAGATCCGAGCTAGTGATCGCTTGACGAGCGTCGATGGTACGCTCAGCCTGAGTCTTATCTCGCTGCTTGATTGACAACTCGTGCTGAAACCGCGATACTAGGCTTCTCAAGACGCGTCCACCCTTGGACTCAAAGAGTGCGTCGCAATCGGCTGAAAGTTGATCCACCACCGCGGCCCTCCAAAGTCGAGCTCGCGCGTGTTGCAATACATGGTCGAACGACACTCCGATCCTTTGATTCTTCACAGCCTTCTCTAGGCCGAGTCGCTCGATCATGAGTTGCACCGGAAACTCAATCAACACCTCCATTAATGTAAGATCTCCAGAGGCTGAGTGGGAACTGAACGACGACTTCAAAGGTGAAAACAGGCAGCTCTTAAGCACTTCGAGTGCAAAAGGGTTTGACCTCGCAGCCGACAGTGCGCTATCTAGCACATCATTAATGAGCTCTAGATTACGCAACCGCATCGCGGATGCGAAAATGGACTGGAGGATCGATGTATACGTCGAGATGATGTGTGGGAGCGGTCTACGCATTGTCTCTAAGTTCACCAGGTGCAGCCAAATATCCAACGCCACTCGGGTCTGGTGCGCAGCAACGGAATCCAATTCAAGGTGCCGCGCCATCATATCCGCATCGATTGTCACCTTCTGTTCGTTGCTCGATGCGTATAGAATGCCTCTTGTGAGCTGCCAAAGGATGAATCCTTCGGCTTCAGCTCCGTCGTACGTATCACTTGGTGGGTGGGCAAACAGGGCGTTGCTTCGAGGGTAGCTGAGTGGCGTGAGCAACGCATGAGCTGTGGCAATCAAAACATTAGTCACGGTCAGAGGCTGTGTGAAGAGGAACATTTCGTGCGGAGCCATCCAAGAAGACTGCGCGGTAATTGGATCGAGATCTGCCATCGTTGGCAGACTGTGATCGTCGTGTGCACCGGATGTTGACGCAGCCGAAAGGAGTGTCGCTGACGCAGAGAGGATGTCACACGTAATGGGAGAGGTTGTGGTAATCGACTGCTTCCCCAAAAAGTACACGTATGGCTTGTGCGAACGAGGTGAGACGTCGCGTACCAATGCGATCTGTTGTCCGATCCATGAACTCTCAAACAGAGGAGCAGATGCACCACTGGCACCGGATGCGTGCAAATCACCTGATAGTGACGTTACAATACCCATGCCCGTTTTCATCGTTGCAATAAAACTGGACATTGGTACTCCATACTGTTCTGAAACCTGCCTCAAGTCCATAATGAGGTTGTGAATGACGGATGAATTGAGCTCGCTCGACTCTGCAGAGCTGGATACGAATCTAGGCACGTGTCCCAAGGCATCCCAGAGTGCAATCGCCGTTGTACACGCACGTATGCCGAGAGAGTTGAACGAAATGCGGGGAATAGGATGTGCAACACTCAAGAGGTAGGCGATCAAGGTGCTCGCAGATGGCTGCAATTCCAATGAACGCAGTGACAGCAACAACGTGCGCGCTGGCGCACGTAGACCTAGTTTCGAACACAAGTGCATCACTCGGTCTGCGGCATGGAGTATCTCCTGCTCCTCTTCAGGTAACAAAGTTGCCGCAAATCCTCGACCAGCTCCTGGAGAATACCTGGTATCGTGTTGAACCCTGGTCTGTAAACTTTGAAGTGTTGTCATGAGGAGCGTATACGCCCGCTCGAAAATCTGCAGGTCGCACCACGCGTCCCAACGTGCGGTTTGATTCATAGCCTGCGTTGCATCACAGATATCGGGTTCTGGCTGAGTCGGCCCGTCAACGTCCCTCTGGTATCCGTCGTAGATTGCCTTGCATAGTCTCAGAATACGACGACGATGACGACCCGACACTGAGCCGGCAGCAGATCGAATGTGCTCCTCTAGATAAGCATCTAATGCATCTGGAGCGACAAAGCCTGTGGATAAATCTTTCAACAGCCGGCAGAGTTCAATCAAAGGCCTTGATCCGGAAATGCCATCGCTGCCATGGTGGCACCACCTCGTGCGATTAAGGTCTGAATCACTCGCTTTGGCCGCAAATCGACCGGAGTGTTGCCGCCACGACGCAAGCACGTTCAGTTCTTCTAGCAACCTTCGAGTGGCCATGTCCTCGGCAGTGGCACTCGTCGGCGAAGCTCGCTGAGCCAGGGTCCGTGCCGCAGAATCAGTCACAGGGCTTGAAAGCTGGCCCTGCCGTACCGGACTCGTTGGAGTGAACACGGTTGAGAAATGCCGCCGACACGAAAGGACATCGCCCTTGGGAGCCACGAAGCGTACAGGTGGTGTGAAAAAGGTGATTGGCAATGGCGATGTGGACGTGTAATGTACGCTTCGTGGGTGGGACCCTAAGCCATGGTCCCCGGCAGCTAGAAAAAACGCTCCTTCGCAGCCGCTCGTGTCGAATATCCGCGAGCAAACGTGCTATATTCGCGATCCTGTAAAGTGAGGCCAAGCAGCCTCGTCCTTCGTCGGTGAGCTTGGCGAGCGATATCCTCAGGGGTTCGCACACGACGGGTTCCGTCCGGACCAACTTGATCCACATCCTTACCGCGTGCAAGACCACCTCCCACATCGATTGGGACGGTTGTCATACGTTTTTGTTGTCGGCGCTGGTCTTGAACGGTCCATGAGTTGAGTAGGCGTGCCCGTTCGTGAGGATCGAGAATCTCAAGCAGCCAAGGTTGAGGGCGTTCTCCCAACGCCTTCGCCAATTCACCCTCGGCCGTAAAGAGATCCTCCCAAAGCTCAACGATTTTGTTGAGTTGGGCGAGTGGCATAGGGCGCATAAATGCGGAGTGTTCGGGATCCATGGGAATTGCTGCAGGGGATACTTCTGATGCAGATGTCTTCGGCCTCCAGGCTTCGAGAGTGTACAAAGACAATGCAGGAGTCCATCGGCCAACAGCACTCGTGCGCTGCACGGTTCCCACGCCATCGATGGACGATCCATACAGAAGCTCTGCACGCATGGGCGGCGGTAGCTGCTCGATGGGGTATTCGTTCTTGGATTGGGTCAAGAAGGCCTGTGCCCGGGTCTGTAGCGCGGCGTCATCAATTTTTTTCGCACCAGCCTTGGCCTGCTGGGCAGCTGATCGCGACAAGGTATCAACGATATTGGCTGCGGCAGGCAAGGCATATTTTGAAGGAGACGGCAGGCTCTCAAGGAACTCTGAGTGGATACCAACGTGTCGGTTCGCATCATAAAGCAGCGCTGCTGGCAGAACACGCATTGCGGTTTGGGCAACGACCGTAAGTCTCTTCTCAATCTGAGTGACGCGGCTGGTGTCTGTAGCAGGATTCACGCCAGAGCTGGCTGTTGGAGTCGTGGATGCAGACGAAGCTGACGTTGAAGCACTGGCATTTGAAGATCCAGCGGATGCCGCAGATGTCGATGAGGTTAAGAGCGAGGCAGGAAGTGGGGCAAGGAGTGGATGATATGGAAGAGGCTCGCCTGCCTTCGATTCGATAGTGAGTTCACGTGGGTTCGTGATCAGCTCTGGACGGTAATTGCGTAGTGCCTCACCCAGTACCATTGCACGGACTTCGGCTTCACTGTTCCAAACCAAACTCAATGCATTCAGACGGTTTGGGCTCAGCTGAAGGTCACCATTTTCAACCCATTGGCTCCACTCCCACTCGGATGCTGAATGAGGGACTTCGTATGACGCCTTGTCAGCGTCCTGGGTGACGAATTCCATGATAGGTTGGTTTTGAGGCTGGGCTGAGCTGATGGGCTTGGATACACCGACTGTCTCTGGCGATTTCGCTCGCAGGCTGTGGTACATGTCGGCCATCGCGAGCGCGCGCTGCGCGAGGACCTGTTGTGCGTAGAATGCCCTCTCGTAACGTTTGAGGATTTCTGGCACGTGCAGGTCTTCACCAGTGGCTTGCATTGATGACTGATCGGCCTGTGCATACTCGGGAGTCTCAGCTCCCTGTGCTTCCGATTGGTTGTTGCTACTGCTACTGTTGGCAGGGGGCAATTGGCTCCACTCACTCTGCGTCCGCTCCAGCGCAGCGGAAGCCCCAACAGGTTTGATCCACGTGGATGCGACACCATTCGAGAGCTTTGATGGATTCAGTTCCGCGACCTCACGCGCAAGGCTTTGGTCCTGAAGGCTTTGCTCCTCTGGAGTGCGTGGTTGCAGGCTGGGTCCATGTATAAGTTCGAAAAATAGCAGCCTGCGATCGTTCAAAAGACGCGTCAGGGATGGATAATTGAGCTCGACTTTGTGACATTGGTCGTGTGCAGGCGTGCCCTCGCCTTCATTCGCTTGAAAGAAGGCTGAATAATACTGACGAGGCGCCGTGGGGTCTCGATAGTGGAGAGGATGCGAATTTGGGAGTAGATTTTGTGTCTGGGGTGCCTCGCCAGGCTTGTATACGTTGTTCATGCGGGCAGTTTGTGGGTCATCCCAGAATGCACGGTTAGTACGACGCGCCAGAAGCCTACGCTGTGCGTTCGTAAGTCCGGCTCGGTGTAGCTTGACGAACTTGAACGACACGGAAGGATTCCCATTGGTGCTCCTATTTTCACTCGGCATTGATCCCACGCCCCGTCGGCTACCTTGCTTTCGGTCGGTGCGGGTACTGCCACCCTGGTCTGGCCTCCTTTCCGATACTGTGGAGTGGGATGGACCCAGGCTGAACTCACGTGGAAATGAGCCAACCTGCTGCTGCCAACAACCCACCAGTGTCTTGAGCCTGTGGTGGGACGCTGCAGAGCGCAGGGCTCGGCTCCGCTGAGCTAGTGTGTGCATTGCCTAGTCGAACCCGTGCCTGGTGGTACTGATGGTATGGTGGTTTGCCTGATTGAATGGACTCGTCCTGCTCTTAGGGTGGTTCTCGCGAGGCCTTCCTCTGTTGATCTGTTGTAGAGCAGAGGGGGTTGTGTCAGGATCAAGTGAGGCTCTGTAGTGGAGGGGGCATCCGCAAACCGTTTTAGATGCCAATGCCTGATGGATATCCAGTCGCAACACGTAACGCACGCCTACCCAACACTCGAAAGGGGCTGTTTCAACTCGCAAGCGCACTTTGTGTCCTGGGGTCATTTAATTTTCCCTGATAAAACGCGTGCGTCATGAACTACCGACGCAAACGTCTGAGTGCAAACTGCACCCCCACGCAGCGTCTAGAAGCCCACAGGGTCGAATGCCCAGTGCGAGCACGCGCACACCCTCGTTCCGTAATCTGTTCGTAGTGCAAGCGCGATTCTCCGGCTGTATTCCGACACCCCTGGTTGTGGTAAGTTCGAGGTCAACTGGCTTGGAACAGGTACTCGTTTTGAGAACAGAATACGCGTCGTTTGGTAGGTTAGGGAGACAGCAACGCATTCAAAACGATTGAGAACACTCAAAGCAATTTACTGATATTGTTGCTTGGGCGGTCCATTCGTAGTACGGTGAGATAATTCTTCCGGGATATTATCTACTCTGAAAGGATGCAGCCGGTCTCCAAGACAAACGCCTCGGTTAGCACATCGGGACCGGGCAGGAATGGCCCAAGCGACATAGAGAACAAAGACAGCGATGGTCTTGATCTGGTGGTGCCGCCTGAGCTGCAGAACCAGCCGGATAGGCACCCGGCCGAGACTCATCAAACGAGCACAAGTGAGGTGCCTTCACTGCTGGGCGAGGAGGGTGAGGGTAATGCAGCCGGAGTCATAGATGGAGCTGCTTCAGTACCTGGTGTAGAGGTCAAAACTACTTCGGAGAACTTGCCTAAGTCGGGAACCCGTGAGAAGCCCTCGGGCCTGGCATCGCAGCTCGCCCTGCAAGCGTCTAGCACTGCACCAAGTGGTGGAGCAAGGCGAGCGAAAAGCATGGCCAGTGCGCCATCGAGTCGTTCATTCACAGGGCAGTCACCGGTACAGGGCAATGGTTATGGATACGGGTATGGCTCTGGCTACGCGTATGGTGGTGCTTATCCTTCCACACGAAGTGCCCACGCCGCCTCGACGTCGTCACCCAACCCGCCGTTTGCTGATCCAGGCAGCACGCCCATGAATCTAAGCTCAGACAGCTTCCCCGTGGGCTCCTACGCAGAGCAGAACCACTACTTCCTCAACTATCGCTATAGCACAGCTGGGGAAGGCAGCCGACCCTTCACCTACGGAATGACTAACTCGGGGGGCGAGCAGAAGAGTGGATACGCTGAGATGGAGGACGGGGAGGGATCAGATGAGGCTCAGAATATTCCACTCACAAATCGTTTCTGGCGAAAGCGGTTGTTCTTTACGTGCCCACGGCCCGAGGCGCCCATCTCGGCCTCGAGTCGATTGATCGCCATGACATTGCTCATTCATGTTATTCTGTTCATTGTGGATCGCGCCGGGGTGAATCAGTTCAAGCACTCGGAAGGCGTGTATGTTGGCTACGTCGCGACGCTGGTCCTGCTCGCGATGGGATACACTGGCTACCACGCCGTGGTCACGAGCAATAAGTATCGACTCTGGACGTTCATTTGTCTCACCTTCATTATGACCTCGATTGACATTTTTGAGTACAACTGGAACAACACACCCATCCGTGGCATGGATTGGGAACGCCTAGCGATTCTCATCTGCGCGGTGTTCCTCCAGGCGGCATATCTCGTATTGATCTCGATCATTCACAGTCATTTCAACTGGACTGTGTATTTGTATCGTATCTTTGGATGTGATGTTGAACTGCATGGAGTCTACCATCGACTGCAGAGTACCTACGGTGCACTGTTTGTTACGACCATTCTGGAGCTCATCTCGGTCTACACGTGCGTGCATTACAACATCGACCAGGACACGGGTCCATTCCCAATCTTCCTCTCGCTTGTTGGATTCTTCGTCGTGCTGGGTTGCTCTACGCTGACGCGTTACGCGATTATCAGCGAGAAGAAGTCTTTTATTCACGTGTTTTGCACCGCACTTCCGCTGTTCTACCACAGTATTCTGGTCTTGACCACGGTTATGGAACTGGAGGGCACGCGTGATCGGCTCAACGTCCATTTGACTAGCAAAATCGCTGCGTTTGCCTCCATGGCGTTCGTGGCGCGGTTGTTCACCATTTCACTTGCCTACTGGCTCGCAAAGGCCTTTGGACAGGGTATTATCGGTCAGCTCTCGATGCAGGATCTCGACGATGGCGCTCGCAGCGAGGAAATTGAGACGCGCAACCCGAATCAGATTTACCCCACCATCGACTACTACACGCCGAGGATCATTCGCCCGAGGCCCGAGCTGAAGCGTTACACGGACGACCCGGAGAATGATCCGGATGCGTATTCTATCACAGCAAGTCCGTACGACATGAGGTTCGCAGAATCCCTCAAGACGAGGTGAAAAGCCGAAACCAAAGGCGTCACTCGGTCGTTTAAACTTCAGCCTTTCGTGGATTCCTTGGCAACAAGGAGATACACGGAAGATCGTGTCTGTTCACCCACTCCCCTGATGTCTATAGGCCCACTCCCTTTTTCTTCGCTGTCATCTTTACATCATTGTAGTATATGCTTTCTCTTAATTCGCACGTAATAGATCAACTCTCTGTACTCTTGGCGAGTAGAGAGTCGTTTTTTGTTTTTTTCGGCTTCTAACATTGTGTTTAGGATAAGGTCGTCAACTCGGGTGTAGTGTGGTAGTGGTTTTTCACTTTACAACTAGAGCTCTTAATGCACCTTGGTGACTCGGGTGCCGCCCTCGTGATCTCACCTAGCAGTACGCTTGATGCAGTTTCCGCTGTGTCAAACCCAGAGTTGCGATCGATCTTTTCTATTTCGTTCGCTCTCTTCCCTGTTGAATCAAACCGACAGGTGATAAGTTGTCACGTGGCTTCCTGGTCGGTTTTATTACTTGGTCTTTCCTTTCGGAGAGGTCGTTTTGGCCCTCTTCAAATCGTTGCCAGCATCGTCCTTGTCTACCTCCTCTAATGGCCGCTTCACGGGTTCCCTAAATGGTCTATAGGGGCAGACGGTACGATGCGCCACTACCTTCGGGAGTGATGCCCCGTTCGCTGGGCCATTTCTCTGAGCACTCAAGTGCTTGCGCAAGTCGGCATCCAGCTTATCTACTTTAATAAAGCCCGCCCGCGAGGACGACCTCGACTAGGTTCGATCCCACCGGCCAGTGAGACAGAGGAGTCGGCCGGGTAGGAAGTCAAACAAGTGAGATCGAGAGGTTTGCGGGACTCCACGCGACTTGACGATTCACATGTTGGATGAAGGTTCTCCTTCTTCTGATCCAAGCACTTCTTCAGAGGAGCACTCGGTGCCTTTTTCCTCGATGAAGAGGTCAGGGTACCATCGCAATCTTTCAGACAGGTGGGGAGGATATTATATGCTCACGAAAGGCGCATCCACGGCTGAAAATTTTCACAACCTTCCTAAAACGGCTTCGAGAGCGATTGGGCCATGAGCGCCAGATCTATTTAATCTGTGATAATGCTCCCATACACGATCGCGCAAACCGAGATGAAGTCTTTCGGAGTTACAATTATGAGGTCCAATTCACACCACCGTATTACCCTGAGTTGAACGCCGTCGAACTAGTCTTTTCTCAATATAAGCATGCCTTCAAAGAGAGGACCACTCACAGCAAACAGGCCATCCGGAAGGAGATCAAGGCCGCAATTCAGGCGACACCTGTAGACAGCCATAGCAACTATGATCATGTATTGGATACTATAGAGCTGTATCATCAGAATGTCCCGTCTCATATCATCGATCACTTCGACAAGAGTTGGCGCGCAATCGGCAGCGAACGGCCCAGAACGCACGCTAATGCTATACAACACCTCGTTAATACATGACATGTATGCTTATTGCTTCAATGCGTTTTTCGCAGCTAACTAACTTCGTTCAACACTCCGAGTACGGGGATCGAAGCGTGTCTCAGCGGTGGGAGGTTTAACAAGCATCTGGTGTCCTTTTGGTTAGCTTGGTTTGGATTTGCCCTGCTTTGCTTTGCTCTGCGAGCTAAGCTAACTTGAACACACTCGCAACACAGAAATCGAACCGTGTCTCTGCGGTGAGAGGTTCAACAACGAATGTCCCGGCAGCAACCTCATTCCCATCCTTGACAAGAACGATTTGCCTTCCACGGATTCTCAGGATTGCGATGCCCCTGAGGTGGTGTCACAACTGTCAGATCCAGGTTTCGCCACGAGTAACGGAGCCCTGCTTCTCCAAATGCTTCGGTAGCCTATTAGCCGGAGGCGGTTATGAAAAGGAAGCAGAGCTCAAAAACGGCCAACAAAGACACCTTCCCTTCCCTTCCCTTCCCTTCCCTTCCCTTCCCTTCCCTTCCCTTCCCTTCCCTTCCCTTCCCTTACACAAGGGCCAGAAGTGAACAAGTGTTAGACTTGCGTGGTACACCGCAAGCCTAGGTTTGTTTGTTCGTTAGTTAGCGAGCTAAGCTAAGCTGAGCTAGCCAGCCAGCCAGCCAGCCAGCCA
>Ga0180217_1000450_pt1 | contig 67458 bp, 52 predicted proteins | sample eDN3rd37CBELigOP_FD_128521 | JGI IMG/M metagenome (GOLD analysis project Ga0180217, IMG submission 128521) | Enriched Organic Plus compost microbial communities from Emeryville, California, USA - eDNA 3rd pass 37_C BE-Lig OP (version 2) (version 2) ...
CAGGCGGGTGATCGTCGCGAAGGCGCCCTCGATGGCCCGGATCTTGGGGGCCACGTCAGGGCGGGTCAGCCACAGGGCCAGGGCCTGGAAGGTGGTGTTGTGGCGTTCGGCGACGCCGGCCAGCGTCATGTCGGGGTCGGCCAGGCAGTCGAGGATGTCGGCGACCTGGCGGTCGTCGGCGGGGGTGAAGACGAGATCCGTGATGGACGCCGTTCGGCTCACGGTTGGTAGCATTGTGCCACCGGGTTTGGGTCGTGTCAAGTTATTTGATCGGGCTTTGAGGGGGTGTGGCGACGGCCTAGCCTAAGTGTTTGTGGGAAAGGGACTTAGCGGGAGGCAGGTCGGCTCCTGCTTGCGTGCGGCTTGTTGTGAAGAGTCCGACGCTCCAGAGATCCATCGCTTGTTGCTTCTCCTGCATGTTTCCTCCCTCCCGGCCCCCGGATAGCGCGCGCATAAACGGCTGGCGAGCCGAGACCCGCCAGCCGCCAATACGGAGACAGACTTAGCCGCCAACCTGATCGGCCGACGGCTCGCCGCCTACCGCCCGGTTCGTAGTCTTGGACAGGGTCTCGATCCACTTGGCGTGGAGGGCGGCGTGCTCGTCGGACGCCAGGCCGGCGCGGCGACCCTGGAGGCCGAGCCAGGTCTCGCCCGAGGTCTTCGATTCACGGACAACGCTGTCCGCGATGAAGCACCACGGCCGGGCGACATCTGGCTCTGGGTGAAGGCCGTGAACATGGCCGCCCCCGCCTGGTCGCCGTCGCGGCGGCTCTGGAACCGCAGCCCGCCGACGAACCCGTCCTCGAACAGGCACAGGAACTCGAAGTTGGTCTGGAGCAGCGGGGGCGTCATTTCAGCGCCGTCCCGATAGACCACCCACTCGAAGGGCTCGTCCAGTTGTTCGGGGACATACACCCCTTCCTTCGGGTCGTACTCGTCGCCCGGCTCCCAGCCGTTGTCCGCCATGAACTCCGGCGTCAGCACGCGCAGCACGGCCTGCCGGCTGGTCTCGTTGATGATCGGGGCGGTGGCGTTGTCATCGCCCGAGGCGTTGCGGGGACGATGGAGCAGGAACGCCTTGCGGACGCTGAGGACGGTGAAGCGGTTGACGCCCTGCTTGGTGTCCTTGTCGTACGTGCCGTTGAAACGCTCGCCCGTGTTGGGGTCGATGATGGACCCGGCCGCGAGGCCGTCGCGGTACCACGGCCGCTGCTTCTCCTTGGTCGTGCCCTGGAACAGCACAAGGAACGGGAAGCGCAGGTCGCCGCGCTCGATCTCGCCCTCGACCAGGGCCTGCGGGTACATCGACGGCGACGGGTCCGTCCTGACGAGCGGCATGGCCCCGATGTCGCGGGGACGCCTCCTGCCCGGCATCGGGTCGAACTCGGGGTGGTTCTGGTTGTCGTACTTCATGATTGTGCTTCTGGTGTTGAATATCCCGTGAACGGACGGGCCGACCAACTGCTACGCCGCAGCGTAACGGCCCGGCTTGCGACGGACGGCGTAGGCAGCGGTGAAACAGCGTTGCAAAGTGGATCTGCATGGTCCTTTGCGTCAATGAGGTCACGCAACTCGGGGGGATCCCAATGCGGCCAAGGGACTTGCATCGATCTGTGCGCGGTGCGCCCAGGCTGGCGCATGGCGGACCCGAACTTGTTGAAGGCTCTGAAGAACTTCCAGTTTGCAGACTGGCGTCGTGCTCATCGAGACGCTCGTATCGATCTGAGCGGTACGGATTTGCGTGAGTTGTGGTATGGCCTACCAACGGATTTGCGTGGCGCTGACCTTTCAGAGACCTCGTTGCCTTCCATGATCAATGGAACATGCTTCTCGGGTACTGTGCTTGTGAGATGCAATGCTGAGCCAAGGCCAGGAATGAATGACGTTCGAGAGCCGGGATAAGAAGGAAGGAGCATCGCGGCTACGGGCAACCGGTGTAGGGGATCAGGGCCTCGACGTGCGAGAGCCAGGTGGTCAGCATCGTGCTGATGTCGGTGGAGTTCGTCGCGCCGTCGCAGTTCATATCGGCGTCGGCGGTGCTGTTGGTGACGGCGGCGAGCCAGGCGGTGAGGTACGCGCTGATGTCGGCGGAGTTGACCGCGTTGTCGCGGCTGAAGTTGCCGACGCACTGGCACATGTCGAGGACGCCGTCGGGGCCGCCGGTCGTGCCGGCGGGGATGCCGGCGGTCCAGCAGTCCAGCGCGGGGTTGTTGACGACTTCGAGGAAATCGTCGATGCCGTTGGCGTTGCAGTCGCTCGCCCCCTCGCCGACAACCTCGAAGCGGAACCACAGCACGTCGTACGCGCTGTCGCGCACCGCGCTGACCTGGTGGACGCCCGCGGCGTCGGTGACGGCCAGCGAGCAGTCCGCCGCGGGGGTGGCCGCGGAGGTGGTGACCACGCCGGGGAAGTCGTGCACGGGGCCGGCGCGGAAGTCGTCGTCGCACGGGCTCGTGCGGCTGGTGGCGAGGTTCGTGCCCGAGACGGCGAGGTAGTACGTCCCGGGCGGGAAGCGGCGGACAAGGAGGCTCTGCGACGTTGCGCCCGAGCCGCCGGCGTGGGCGGACTCATCGTCGTTGCCGTAGCCGCGGATGGGGTTGAGATCGGCGTCGAAGACCCACAGGTCCGTGTTAGTATCGTGCCCCTGCCCGATCGTCGAGAACGCGATGTCCCCCGCGGCGAATGGACCGATCTGCGCCGGCTCGACGGGCTGGGTCTGGAGCGTGGCCTCGTACGGCGCGGTGGTCACCGACGTGCCGGTGATGCGGAAGATGATGCGCTCGCCCTTGCCGAAGCCGTACCACTGGAGATACCGCGGCGGGTCGGTGACGAGGCTGGTGGCCTGGAGGAGCGCATCGCCCGTGCCGACCTCGCCGACGGGGCCGGGCCACGGGCCGGGGTCGGCGGGGACCTGCGGCGAGCCGCGGAGGTTGCCGATGTGCCCGCTGGGGGAGGCCGTGATGACCAGCCGGTGGCGGTAGATCCCCAGCGGCGCGGGGGCGACGGTGATGAGGAAGTAGTCGGCGCTGGCGTCGCCGGGGACCGTCAGGCTCGTGCCGGTGGTGACGCCGGTGATGCGGTCGCCGGCGGTCATCGGCCCGACCGGCTGGGCGGCGGCCTTGGTGTCGTTGGGCTCGACCTCGGGGAAGACGGTCTGGGCGTGGGCGGCGGCGGGGATCGCAGCGCAGGCCACGACGATGGCGCGCACCATCGGGCGGCACATCATGATGGGGCTCCTCTCTCTTCTCCGGGCCGCGCGGCGGATGCCGCGGGCCCGTCTCTCCGGTGCGCAGCGTACCGCGCGCGGGAAGCGCGGTGCAATGCTGGTGTGCGAAAAGCGAGCGAGCCGGCGCGGATCGGCCGCGTGGGGCCTGCTCAGAGGGGGTCAGAGCGGGTCGCGGTCGCCCTGGCGCGTGTCGGCGGTGGCGGAGGGGTCGATGGAAACGGCGGTGTCGGCGGGGAGGACGACGGTGAAGGTCGCGCCCTTGCCGGGGGCCGAGTCGAGGGCGATGGCGCCGCCGTGCTCCTGAACGACGCGCTGGGTGACGGCGAGGCCCAGGCCTGTGCCGCGGAGGCCCTTGGTGGAGAAGAAGGGCTCGAAGATGCGGGCGTGCTTGTCGGGGCCGATGCCGGGGCCGTTGTCGATGACGGCGATGTGGACCTCCGGGCCGGTGCGCGGGACGGCGGTAGGGGGGGCAGGTGGGGGCGGGGAGACGATGACGCCGCGGGGCGGGGTCGGGCGCGGGTGGTAGGTGACGCTGACGGTGACGATGCCGCGGCCGGGCTCGACGGCCTCGACGGCGTTGCCCATGAGGTTCATGAGGGCCTGATGGATGAGCCCGGGGTCGAGCGCGAAGGGGGGCATGTCGTGGTCGGCGTCCACGATCAGCGCGACCTGGCGGCTGGTGGCCTGGTCCTGGAGGAGTTGGGCGCAGTCCTCGACCAGGTCGGCGATGCGGACCAGTTCGGGCTCGGGCTTGCGCTGGCGCGAGTAGGCGAGCATGTTCATGCTCAGGCCCATGATGCGGTCGAGGTTGCGCTTGAGGATGCCCCAGCCGCCGCGGGCGACCTTGAGGTCTTCCTTTTTGAGGCCCATCTCGACGACGTCGGCGCCGCCGCGGAGGCCCTGGAGGATGTTCTTGATCGAGTGAGAGAGGCTGGCGACGGTCTGGCCGATCGCGGCGAGGCGCTCGGTGCGGAGTTTCTCGGCGTACAGCTCGAGGTTGGCCAGCGCCAGGCCGGTGTGCTGGCCGACGGCGTTCATGAGGGCCAGTTGCTCCTGCGTGAAGGTGTAGTTGGCGATCGTGGAGTCGATGTAGATCGCGCCGAAGGTGCGGTCGCGGAAGCGGATGGGGGAGCAGATGGCCGAGCGGATGGCCAGGCGCTGCACGCTGTCGCCCGCGGCGAAGCGCGGGTCGTGCATGGCGTTGGTGGAGAGGACGCCCTCGCCGGAGCGGACGGCGGTCTGGAGGATCGTGCGGGAGATGTGGAACTTCGCGTCGTCCTTGCTGGTGGGGGGCGTGGCGTATTTGACGACGGCGGGCTGGGGGCGGGAACTCTTCATGCCCTCGGAGAGGACGATGAAGCCGCGCTCGGGCTTGAACTCGCTGAAGACCAGGTCCATGACGCCCTCGAGGAGTTTGTTCCGGTCGAGGGTCTGGCTCAGGAGTGTGGTGAGTTGGTAGATGACGCGGAGGTGGTGGACGGCGGCGGTGCGGGGCTCGGGCTCGGCGAGGACGACGGAGTCCTCGTTGCTGGGCAGCGCGGCCTCGATGGAGGACTCCATGAGGTCGGGGCGCGTGATGCGGATGACGTCGATGGTGTCGTCGCCCTCGGTCTTGCCGAAGACGAAGAGGGTGGCGCCGGTGCGGATCTGGTCGCCGACGCGGAGGCGCTGGCGCGTGTAGATGCGCTCGCCGTTGACCCAGGTGCCGTTCTGGGAGTTGAGGTCGCGGATGTACCAGGCGGCGCGGCTGGGGTCGGGGGTGAGTTCGGCGTGGCGGCGGGAGACGGTGGTGTCCGTCAGCGGGAGGGCCTCGGAGGAGCGGCCGATGAGCTGCGGCTCGTAGTCGGGGAGTTCGAACTTCTTGCCCTTGTCGGGGCCTTGGATGACGGTGAGAACGAGCATGGGTCCTCAGTGGGGCGGCCCGTTGAGGCGGCCGGCCGAGCGCTCGGGCTGGGTCCTGATAGGGTAGTCTACGCGGGCGCGGTTGGGCGGTTCGGGCCGTCGCGGCGCTCGGGGCGACGGAGCCCGCGCCCGGCGATTGCCGGCTCACAACACAAATCTGCGTTGATTTGCGCCTGCTGGCCCCGCTGCTGCCGCGCGACCGCATCAGCCGTTGGCGGGGGGCTGGTTGGCGGCGTCGGCGGGCTCGGCGTCGGGGTCGAGGGGGTCGGGGGTGACGTCCTGCATGCCGGGGAGCGGGAGGAACTGGCCGTCGCGGCCGACGCGGAACTGGCCGGTGATGACGAGGTAGTCCAGGACGGCGGTGCGCAGGTCGGTGACGGCCTGGTCGTAGGCGTCGCGGGCGGCGGCCAGTTCGTTCTCGGCGTCCACGCGGTCGCGCGGGGTGACGTTGAGGGGAGCGAGGGTCTGCTCCTCGATGCGCAGTTCGTTGATGCGCACCCGCTCGGCGGCCAGGAGGAGGGCGAAACGGGCCCGCTCGATCTCGCGGACCTGGGCGCGGGCCTCGAGGACGACGCGGTCGCGGAATGCCTCGTAGTCGCGGATGGCCCGGCGCTCGGCGATGAGGGTCTGGCGCAGGCGCAGGCGCTCGATCTCGCGGTCCAGCGGGAGGGAGAAGAGCAGGCCGGCGCTGTAGCGGGCGTCGTCGGGCTCGTAGACGATGCCGCCCTCGTCCTCGTCGGCGTCGGTGGTGAAGGTGACGTTGCCGCGGAGGTCCAGGTCGGGGAGGAGTTGGTTGCGGGCGTTGCGGACGGCGCGGCGGGCGTCGTCGAGGCGGTCGCGGGCGTTCTGGAGGTCGAGGCGGTAGGTCAGCGCGGCGCGGGCGGCCTCCTCGGGGGTCACGTCGGGCTCGGCGATGAACAGGTTCACGTCGCGCAGTTCGAGGGGGGTCTCGACGGGGAGGCCCAGGCGGATCTTGAAGCGGTCCAGCGCGAGGATGTAGGCCTCGCGCTGGCTGGCCAGGGCGCTGGTGGAGTTGAGCAACTGGTTGCGGAAGTCGTTGACGGCGAAGAGGGGGACGCGGCCGGCCTCGTAGAAGGCCTGCTGGCGGTCCAGTTCGCGTCGGAAACTCTCGACCTGCTTCTCGGTGTTGCGGATGGCGGCCTGCTGCTGGAGGAGGTTGAAGTAGTCGCGGGCGATGTCCACGACGAAGCGGCGGCGGAAGTCCTCGAAGTCGCGGGCGGCGTAGATGAGGTTGCGCTCGGCCTGGATGAGGGCCTCCTGCGCGATCTTGCCGGCGTCGCGGAGGAGCGGGATGGAGGCGTCGAACTGGAGGCGCGAGGCCTGGACGTACTGGCCGGTGACGGCCGAGCGGAGGTTCTCGGTGGCGTTCCAGATCCACCGCGCGGCGACCTCGCCGCCCCAGGGGAGGCGCTGCGTCACGCCGGCCTGGGCGAGGATGCGCAGGACGGTGTCGGTGTCGCCGTCCACCTGAGCGCTCTCGAAGTCGGCGCTGACGTCGGCGAAGAGGCGCGGGCTCCAGTCGTGGCGCTCGATGAGCAGGCGGATCGCCGCGAAGATGTACTCCTCCTCGGCGTCGAGGTACTCGCGGGCGGTGCGCTGGGCCTGACGGAGGGCGCCGGCGAGGTCGAGGACGACGACGTTCTCGGTGGGGAGGGCCTGGATCGCGGCGAGCCGCTGCTCGACCTCCGCGGCCTCGTCGGCGACGGTCGGGTCGAGGGAGTGGTAGGTCAGTTCGGAGGCGGAAGGGTTGTTGGAGGGGGGCGTCTTGTCGAACAGCCTTGGGTCGTTCTCGCCCTCGCGGCGGTCCCCGGTACGGGGGGTGGGCGGGGCGGCGTCGGACCCAAGGAGACGGGATCGTTCCAGGATCAGACGATCAGTTCGCGCATCGATATCCCGCAGGTCGTTGCACCCGCCCGTGAACGGGAGGACGCCGCCCATGGCGGCAACGAGTGATAACACCCAAGCGGACGTTCTTCGGCTCGGCACGAGGCCCTCTGCTTCCCGTACGCGACCCGCTCAAATCCGGGTCCGGACCCTCGCCGGACCCGGGGAGGGGCCGGCGAGTCTACCAGCAGGCATCGGATTTCGTTGCGATTCGCGCTGGCGCGTTCTATCCTTCCGGCCTGTTCCCGCCCCCCCTGCGGCCGCCGCGAAAATCGTCGGCCTCCCTCATGATCGTGCAGATTTGATCGGAGTGTGTTCAGGTCCGGCAGGGCGGCGGTTCGGGTCTCGGTCAGGACGGATCGCGTGACCGCTTCGGGGGGAGGGGGAGGGCCGGGGGAGGGGGGGCCCCGGGAGCCCCCCGCGCGATGGCTTCGATCACCTACGACGGTCAGAGCTTCATGATCGACGGCCGGCGGATCTGGATCGTCGCCGGCGCGATTCATTACGCCCGCGTTCCGCGCGCGGCCTGGGCCCAGCGGATCCAGGCGGCCCGCGCCGCGGGGCTGAACACGATCTCGACGCCGGTCTTCTGGGCGCGGCACGAGCCGCGGCAGGGGCAGTTCGACTTCACCGGCGACAACGACCTGCGGCACTTCGTGCAGTTGATCCACCAGCACGGGATGTACTGCATCCTGCGGCCGGGGCCGTACGTGGACAGCGGGTGGGACCTGGGCGGGCTGCCGTCGTGGCTGCTGTCGGTGCCGAACATCCGGCTGCGGACGGCCAACGCGCCGTTCCTGGAGGCCGCGAGCCGGTACATCACGGCGGTGGCGCAGCAGGTGCGCGACCTGCAGGTGACCAGCCCGGGGGAGGGGGGGCCGATCCTGCTGGTGCAGAACGAGCACGCGTGGACGTGCGGGCACGACGAACTGGCGGTGCAGTACCTCGGGGAACTGAGCCGCTACTACCGCGAGAGCGGGCTGACGGTGCCGATCATCAACGCCAACGACCTGTGGCAGGGGGTCGAGAGCGAGATCGAGTGCTGGTCGGGCGAAGCGAACATGCTCGCGGACCTGCGGCAGTTGGCGGCCGTGCGGCCGGACCAGCCGCGGCTGGTGATCGACTTCCGCACGGGCCACCCGGATGTGTGGGGGCGTCCGGCGAACAAGCCGGTGTCGCCGTCGAGCCTGCTGCGCCGGCTGGCGGAGGTGCTGGCGGGCGGGGGGCAGTACAACCTGTCGCCGTTCCACGGAGGGACGAACTTCGGCTTCTCGGCGGGGCGGCTGCCGATCGCGCCGGACGCGTTCGTGGCGACGTCGTTCGACTGCGGGGCGCCGCTGAGCGAGACGGGCCAGCCGTCGCCGGCGTACGACGTGGTGAAGCGGATCTCGACGTTCGCGTCGCGCTTCGCGCGGGTGCTGGCGAACCTTGATCCGAAGCGTCACGGGGTGGTGCCTCACCCGGCCTCGCCGCTGGCCGCGACGACGGGGAAGGGGGCGGCGAGCGCGCCGGTGGTCGTGGTCCACGTGCCGGGGTCGCAGGGGAGCATCGCGTTCGTCTTCGCGGACGAGGCGGCGACGGGGCGCGGGAGCGCGGGGACGACAGTGAACCTGCTGCTGCCGGACGGCTCGACGCTGCCGGTGCCGCTGGCGGGGCTGGGCGTGGCGTGGTGCCTGTTCGACACGCGGCTGACGGGGCGCACGACGCTGGACTTCTGCAACCTGTCGGCGTTCGCGACGGTGGGGCGGACGTTCGTGTGCTTCGGTCCGGCGGGGACGCGGGCGCAACTCTCGATCAACGGCTCGCGGCTTGAGGTGGATGTCCCCGGCGGGCAGGACCCGGCGGTGGTGGAGCACGAGGGGATCGCGGTGGTCGTCTGCTCGACGGAGCAGGTGGACGCGGCGTTCGTTGACGACGACGGGGTGTATATCGGGCTGGCGGCGCTGGAGCGGTCGGCGTCGGGCGCGAGCGTGCCGGTGCCGCACCCGGAGTTCAAGCACTACACGCGGATCTCGTCGCAGGGCGAGGTCTCGACGCACAAGATCGGGTCAACGCGCGGGGCGACGCCGGCGCGGCGGCGCTCGCGCGAGGGGACGAAGATCGCGCTGGGGGCGTGGACGGCGGCGCCGGCCGCGGACTACGCGGACGGCACGAGCGCGCGGTACGCGTCGATCGCGGGCCCGGCGGACCTGGACTCGCTGGGCGCGCCGTCGGGGTACGGGTGGTACCGCATCCGGCTGCGCGGCGCGCCGGGGGGGCGGCACAAGGTGCTGCTCGCCGGGGCTCGCGACCGCGTGCAGATGATCGTGGACGGGGAGCCCGCCGGCGTCGTCGGGATCGGCCCGGGGGCGCAGCCGCTGGGGTCGCTGACGCTGCGGAAGGGGCCGCACACGATCGTGGCGCTGGCGGAGAACTTCGGCCGGCCGTCGGGGGGATTGAACCTGGCGCAGCGCGCGGGGCTGACGGGGCACATCTGGACGGTCTCGCCGCTGAAGGTCAAGGCGCCGCGGCCGGAGCCGGCCAACCCGGTGGACGCGATGGCGGTGCACACGCCGTTCTGGCACCTGCACCGGGGCGAGGCGACGGAGGCCGCGCGGCTGACGTGGACGTTCCAGCACCGGCGCAAGACGCCCGTGTTCGTGTGCTTCGGGGACCTGGGCGGATCGCGCGGGGTGCTGCTGCTGAACGACCAGCCGCTGGGGGTGTTCGACGCGGCGGGGCTTCCGCCGCTGACGCTGCCGGCGGAGTCGCTGTCGCGCGGGAACAACACGTTCCAGATGGCGCTGCTGGGCCCCGCGGGGACGGCGGCGGCGCGGGCGCAGGCGCTGGGGCACGCGGTCGCGTTCTACGAGGGGGAGGAGGCGCTGACGGAGGAGGGGTCGGCGGAGTGGGCGTTTGCGAAGTGGGAGCCGCCGTCGCCGGATGCGTTCCACCGGTCGCGCGAGACCTCGGCTCCGGCGGGGACGCCGTCCTGGTGGCTGTGCCACTTCATGCCCGACGAGTCGGACGCCCCGCTGGTGCTGGACCTGGCCGGGATGACCAAGGGGCAGATCTACATCAACGGCCGGCACCTGTGCCGCTACTTCGTGGCGACGGCGGAGGGGGAGGCGGTGCCGCCGCAGCAGCGGTACGTGGTGCCGCGGTCGATGGTCAACCCGGGCGAGGCGGCGGAACTGATGCTCTTCGACGAGCACGGGGCGTCGCCGTCGCGGGTGACGCTCACGTCGGTGCACTGAGGCGCGTGATGCGAGGGGCGGAGGGAGCGGGGCTCAGCGCTGCTCGGCGAGGGCCGCGTCGGCGCGGACGGCCTCCATCAGTTGCTCGATCAGGGCCAGTTCGCGCTGGAACTCGGCGAGGACCTGCTCGCGTCCGAGTTGCAGGTCGCCGTCGTTGTTGGCCTGGTCGATCTCGCGGCGCACCATCGCGGCGCGCTGGCGGAGCCGCTCGATCTCCAGGTCGGGGGTTTCGGGAACGCCGATGCGCGGGCGGAGTTCGCCCTGCTGGCGCATGCGCTGCTGCCACTGGAGGGCGCTGAGTTCGTCCTTGCCGTTGAGTTCGGCGCGCTGGCGGTCGAACTCGTCGGGCATGTCGTTGCGGGGCCGGCCGCCGGCGAGCAGGAGACGCGGGGTGACGGTGGCCTGGCCGCTCTGGATCAACTCGGCCTGGCGGGTGCCGCGGCGGATCTGCGCGCTGCGCTCCATCTCGGCCCACTCGGCGGCGGTGAGGCCGGTGGAGATCGGCTCGCTCGCCGGGCCGGGGACGTCCCGGAGGGCCCGTTCGATGCGGATGAGCCAGGCGGCGCGGATGTCGGAGGCGACGGGGGTGCTGCGGGCGGGGCCCTGGAAGTCGGCCCAGCGGCCGAGGCGGATGGTCAGGTCCAGCCGCTCGGCGCCGCGCTGCACGACGATGGGGACCTCGTCGCCGGGGTCGTGCGAGAGGATGATCGAGCGCATCGTGACGGCGGCGTCGAGGCCGTGGAGGCGGACGCCGTCGGCGGCGGTGATCATGTCGCCGGGGCGCAGGACCCTCGAGGCGGGGAAGGGCTCGTAGGTGCGCTGGATGATGACGCGCTGGGGGAGCGTGTAGTCGAACTGCACGCCCATGGCGGCGCGCGGCGTGCGCTCGAAGCGCGCGAGGTGGATGTCGAGGAGGCGCTGGCGCTGCTCGGGCGTGAGCCCGGGCCGGCGCAGGGCCTGCTCGAGGCGCTCGAGGGTGAACCGCTCCTCGATCTTGAGCGCGAGCGTGGCTTCGTTACGGACCTCGTGCTTCGGTGAGTTGAGCAGGCCGACGAGGCGCTGGAGGTCTTCGTCGGTCGCGCCGGTCTGGCCCGGCTGGGCGGCCGCGGCGGCCAGCGCGGTCAGGGCGGCCAGGGCGGCGGTCGCCGCGATCCGTTGCATCAGGTTCGTGCGTCCCCGTCCGGCCGTGCCGCAGGTCATGGTGATGCTCCGGATCCCGCTTGCTCCCGATTCATCCCGCGGCGCCGCGGCCGATGATGTTCGCGAGCACGCCGGCGCTCGCGGCGATCCGTCCGGCCAGGTCGGCCAGAGCGCCGAGCAGGCCGCTGCCTTCGGCGGGCGGCGCTGCCGTGGCTTCCCCGAGCATTCCCGCCGCGTCGGCGACCGCGGCCTCGATCATGAGCCACGGCGCGCACGCCGCCTCGGCGGGGGAGAGGGGGGGATCGCTCCGTTCATGGTAGCCCGAGGCGAAGGCGGCGAGGCGCGTCGTGTCGGGGCTGGATGGCCCCATAAGCGAGCCTTCATGAGCCCCTGCCGCGGTCGCGGCGGCGCGCAGGCGGCCGCGGTTGAGGGAGAAATGAAGCAACCCATAAGCCAGATCGGCGACGCGGGCGCCGACGCCGGCGCTGTCGTGATCCACGACGGCGCGCACAACGCCGGAGTCGAAGAGCAGATTGCCGGGGTGCCAGTCGCCGTGGACGACCTGGCGCGGGAGGGCGTCGTAGCCGAGGCGTGCGGTTTCGCGCGAGGCGGCGTCGTAGCGGCGGGCGAGTTCCCGGGCGGCGGAGCGTTCGGTGGGGCCGAGGCCGGCGCGGCGGGCGCCGTCGATCAGGGCCTCGCCGATGCCGGGGAGGGCGTGGTAGCCGCGCGCGGGGGCGTCCCAGCGCGGGGTGAAGTCGCGGAGCAGGCGGTGGTACTCGGCGAGCGTGCGGCCGGCGGAGGCGGTGGCGGCGGGGGAGCCGTCGTAGGGGCCGCCGGGGACGAAGCGGAACATCTCGTAGACGCGTCCGCCGAGTTGGAGCATGGAGTTGCGCTCGCCGCGGGTGCCCACAAGTTCGGGGACGGGGAAGCCGGCGGCGCGGAGGTGGATCTGGATGTCGTGGCTGAGGGCGACGCGGCGGGGGTCCTCCGCGTGGCGGCGGCGCTTGAGGAGGTACGAGCCGGTGCTGGCGGTGAGGACGGCCTTGCCGCCGCGGGCGCCGCGGCCGAGGGGGCGGACTTCGCGGACGACGCCCAGGTCGTAGTGGGCGCAGACGGAGGCGATTTCGCCGGTGGAGATCGCGTCGTGGTCTTCTCTTGCGCTCATCGCGAAGAGGGTCTCACCACAGGGGCACGGGGGACGCAGAGAGGAAGAGATCGAGTCTGAATCATCGCGATCCGCCGCGTCTGGATCTGGTCTTCCTCTGTGTGCTCTGCGTCGCTGTGGTGAACGGAGTGCTCTACTCGACGTTCTGGACCTGCTCCTTGATGCGGTCGATCTCGCCCTTGACCTCGACGATGTGGCGCGAGATCTCGGCGTCGGCGCACTTGCTGGCGATGGTGTTGGCCTCGCGGAGCATCTCCTGGGAGAGGAAGTCGAGGGTGCGGCCGACGGGGCGGGCGTCGCCCTCGCGCTCGAGCAGTTCGGTGAACTGGTCGATGTGGCCGCCGAGACGGGAGATCTCCTCGGAGATGTCGCTGCGTTCGGCGGCGATGGCGATCTCGCGCACGACGTCCACGGGCTGGACGGCCAGGCCCAGGTCCTTGACCATCTGCTCGATGCGGGTGCGCAGGCGGCGCTCGTAGTCGGCGACGACGGCGGGGGCGCGGGCCTTGATGAGGCGGAGTTTCTCGGCGATGACGTCGCGGCGGGCCAGGAGGTCCTGCTTGAGCGCGGCGCCCTCGCGGGCGCGGAAGGCGATCATGCGGTCGCAGGCGACGCCGAGGAGTTCGAGCAGGGCCTTGCGGACCTTCTCGAGGCGCTCCTCTTCGTTGGCGGGGGGCTGGAGGACGCCGGGGAGGCCCAGGAGAGAGCCGACGTCGATCTTGAACTCGCCGGCGTTGAACTGCGGGACGCGCTTGATCTGCTCGATGTAGCGGGCCAGCGCGGCGTGGTTGACGTCGTAGCCGGCTTCGCCGGTGGCGTCGGTGCACTTGGCGGAGACGAAGACGCTGCCGCGGGTGATGCGGCGGCGGAGTTCGCTCTCGATCTCGGCCTCGAGGACCTCGAACTCCTCGGGGAGCCGGATCACGGCCTTGAAGTACTTGCTGTTGAGCGACCGGATCTCGAGGAAGTAGTGCACGTGCTCGTGCTGAATAGAGGCTTCGCCGAAGCCGGTCATGCTGCGGATCAAACGGGGGACTCCTTTGGGCAATCCCCCCCGCAGGCCCCGCCTCCCAACCGCCCCCCCCCAAGCGCCCCCCCGCCCCCCCCGCCCCCGGGTCGTTGGCAGTGTACCCCTCGGCCTTTGTGCGTTGCGCGGCGGATCAGTCTTCGGGCTGCTCCGGCTGCGTGGACGGCTCGGGCGCGGGCTCCGGGGCGGGCTCGGCGGGGGTGGCCGGCTGCTCGGGCACCGCGGCGGGGGTGGCGGGGGCCGCGCCCTGCGGGGCACCGGCGGGCGTGTCGATCGGCATGGGGACTTCGGTGCTGGTGGCCTCGATCGCGACGGGGAGGTCGGGCTGCCGGATGAAGAGGTTCAGGCCGATGCTCCCGATGAGCCACACGACGAACATGATGATCGTGGCCCACGTGAGGGCGTCGCCGGTCTTGGCACCGAAGGCGGTCTGGCCGGACCCAGCGCCGGAGCCGAAGGCCCCCGCGAGGCCGCCGCCCTGGGGCTTCTGGATGAGGACGGTGAGGATGAGTACCACGGAAACAGCGAGGAACAGGACGACGAGCAGGCCCAAGCCGATGCTCTGCCAGTTCACCGCAAGCGTCTGAAGCACCATCGTCGCCGACTCCTGCCCCGCCAAGTTCCCCTCCCGATGCTCCCTCCGGCCGTTTCCCAACCGTTCCCCGGCCGAAGGAAGGGGGGAAGTCTAGCCCACGTGCCGGGGTTGACCCGGCCAGACGGGGTTCTTCCGGTGGGAAACCGGCGGCTTGCGGCGGCTTACGCCTGGACGGGGGCGGCGGCGATGATGCGGAGGAAGTCGGCGGCGTCGAGCGAAGCGCCGCCGACCAGGGCGCCGTCGATGTCGGGCTGGGCGAGGAGATCGGCGGCGTTGGAGCCCTTGACCGAGCCGCCGTACTGGATGCGGAGCGCGGCGGCGGGGGCGTCGCCGTACATCGAGGCGATGACGCGGCGGATGTGGGCGTGGGCGGCCTGGGCGTCGGCGGGGGTGGCGGTGACGCCGGTGCCGATGGCCCAGACGGGCTCGTAGGCGATGACGACGCGGGCGAGGTGGGCGTCGGGGACGCCGTCGAGGCCGGCGCGGAGTTGGCGCTCGTTGACGGCGTCGGTCTGGCCGGCGCGGCGCTGTTCGAGGGTTTCGCCGATGCACAGGACGCAGGTGAGGCCCGCGGCGAGGATGGCCCGGGCCTTGCGGCCGACGAGGTCGTCGGTCTCGCCGATGATGTGGCGGCGCTCGGAGTGGCCGGCGAGGACGTGGGTGACGCCGCAGTCGCGGAGCATGTCGGTGGAGACCTCGCCGGTGAAGGCGCCGAAGCCGGGGGCGTGGTAGACGTCCTGGGCGCCCAGGGCGACGCGGCCGCCGCGGTCGCGGAGGATGGCGCCGACTTCGAGGAGGTAGGGGAAGGGGGGGAAGACGACGACCTCCGGGGCGGTCGCGGGGGCGTCGCGCAGGCCGTCGGCGACGGCGGCGGCGAGGGCCGCCGCGGAGTCGCGGGTGGTGTTCATCTTCCAGTTGCCGCCGATGATGGGCTGGCGGTGGGGCATGGCGGAACCTCTGGTGAGCGGGTGAAGGGGGTGGAAAGGGGAAGGCTATCGGCGCCGGGAGGCCGGTGGTGAGCGCGGGCGCGGCGCTGCCCCGCCCGGCTTACGGGCGGGGCGGCGGGGGTCGCTGGATCAGGTCTGTGTGGCGGGGAGGGGGGGCCGCTTAGTCGCGCTGGGAGAGGAGGGCGAGGAGGCGGAGGATGGAGACGTAGAGCCAGACGAGGGTCACCAGCAGGCCGAAGGCGGCGTACCACTCCATGTGCCTGGGGAGTTCGTTCTCGGCGCCCTGCTCGATGAAGTCGAAGTCGAGCACGAGATTGAGGGCGGCGATGACGACGACGAAGCCGGCGAAGGCGATGCCGATCGGGCCGGACGACCAGATGTACGGGATGGTGATGCCGAAGACCAGGTTCAGGACGAGTTGGGCGATGAAGACGAAGAAGATCCCGCCGGTGGCGGCGGCGACGCCGAGTTTGAAGTTCTCGCTGGGCTTGATCAGCCGCGTGGTGTAGGCCAGGAGCAGGGCGCCGAGGATGCCGAAGGTGAGCAGGGCGGCCTGGAAGATGATGCCGGTGCCGGTGGCGCCGCCGAGGTTGGTGCCCTGGGCGTAGGTGGCGTAGACCATGGAGATGCCGGCGACGAACGCGCCCTCGCCGATGGCGTAGACCGGCGCGAGGAAGGGGGCGGTCCGCGGCCGGAAAGAGATGATCAGGGCCAGGACCATGCCGGCGATCGCGCCGCCGAAGGTCACGGGGAGGACCATGGCGGTGTTGTTCTGGATGAACATCCACCCGGCGATGGCGGTGGCGGCGCAGAGACCCAGGAGGATGAAGGAGGCGTTGACCGCGCCCTGGAGGGTCATGACGCCGGGGCGGGCCGCGGGGCCGACGGCGACGGCGCCGCCGCGCTGGGCGGCCTGGAAGGAGTCCCACGTCTCGGGCTTGCGGAAGACGTCCTCGCGGAGGGCGGGGTTGTTGGTGCGGAGCATGGGGGTCTCCTCAGGGGCGTGTGGCCCGCGGGGGGGTTACATCTTTATCCATCGGCCGGTTGGGGGCCGGTTGGTCAGATGGTATCGGGTTTTCGGACGGGGCGGAAGGGGGGCGGTATGAACTGGGGGGCGTCCACAGGGTTGAGGAGGATCGGGAGGGGGTGGTCAGGCGAGCACTTGGGCGAGGGGGACGGCCGGGACGAACGATGCGTTTCTCTCACAGCACGCGGCGGCGGGCGGCTCGTTGCGGTTCGACGAAGGTGTGCATGTGAGGGGGACAGACTCGCCTGCCGATCCTTTTGGCGATCTTTGTCCTGATGTTGCGTTCAACGGACGCGTACCCAAGTCGGAGGAGCATGTGGTGCGGCACGGACAGCGGCGAGGGGGCTCTCGAAGATCCGGCGCTGCGGCTGGAGTTCCCGGGCGCCCTCGTACTTTCTGGTCAGGACGCGGAGTTGGATGGGTTCGGCGCCAGCGAGCGATTCGTGCAGCGGGAGCGCCTTCCACGTGCGCTCCATATGGCGCACGAGGTTGTGCAGATAGTCGTTGCGCTGCTGGTCGCCCATACCTATGCACCGCCGGCGTCGCCCGTGGGCATGCGAGCACACGGACCTGCGGCGGGGGGCGGGGAAGGCGGTACGTCGGCCGGGCTTACTCCCCCGAGTTCGCCACGGTGTAGTTGGGCGCTTCGCGGGTGATGCGGATGTCGTGGGGGTGGCTTTCGATGACGCCGGCGGAGGTGGCGCGGCAGAAGCGGGTGTGCTCGCGGAACTCGTCGATGGTGCGGCAGCCGCAGTAGCCCATCGCGGCGCGGAGGCCGCCGACGAGTTGGTAGACGTATTCGGCGAGGGTGCCGCGGTAGGGGACGAGGCCCTCGACGCCCTCGGGGACGTACTTCATCGACTTCTTGCCGTCGCGCCCCTGGCCGTAGCGGTCGGCGGAGCCGGCCATCATGGCGCCCTCGGAGCCCATGCCGCGGTAGGACTTGTAGCGGCGGCCGTGGGAGATCACCAGTTCGCCGGGGGACTCCTCGAGGCCGGCGAAGAGGGAGCCCATCATCGCGGCGTGGGCGCCGGCGGCGAGGGCCTTGGCGATGTCGCCGGACATGCGGATGCCGCCGTCGGCGATGACGGGGACCCCGCCCTCGCCGTCGGGGCCGCAGGCCGCGCCGGCTTCGGCGACGCCGCGGACGGCGTTGAAGATGGCGGTGATCTGCGGGACGCCGACGCCGGTGACGACGCGGGTGGTGCAGATGGAGCCGGGGCCGATGCCGGCCTTGATGCCGTCGGCGCCGGCCATGACGAGGGCCTTGGCGGCCTCGGCGGTGGCGACATTGCCGGCGATGACCTCGACGCCGTACTTCTGCTTGATGGTGCGGACGGTGCGGAGGACGTTCTCGCTGTGGCCGTGGGAGGTGTCGATGACGATGACGTCGGCCTCGGCGGCGATGAGGGCTTCGACGCGCTCGTAGGCGTCCACGCCGCAGGCGGCGCCGCAGAGCAGGCGGCCGCGGGCGTCGGTGACGGCGCGGGGGAACTGGCTGAGACGGTCGATGTCGCGCTGGGTGATCATGCCGGCCAGGCGGCGGTCGGGGTGGACCAGCAGGAGTTTCTCGACCTTGTTGCGGTAGAGGATGCGCTCGGCCTCTTCGAGGGTGGTGCCCGGAGGAGCCGTGACCAGGTTGTCCGAGGTCATGATCTCCTTGACGGGCGTGGAGGGGTCTTCCACGAACTTGAGATCGCGGCGGGTGAGGATGCCCAGGACCTTGCCCTTGGAGCGCAGGGCCCTGGAGCCGTCGTCGGTGACGGGGAAGCCGGAGACGTTGTGCTCCCGCATGAGTTCGCGGGCGCGGGCGACGGTGTCGTTGGGGCCGAGCGTGACGGGGTCGAGGATGACGCCGTTGGCGGAGCGCTTGACCTTGGAGACCTCGCGGGCCTGGCTCTCGATGGGGAGGTTGCGGTGGATGATGCCGATGCCGCCCTCCTGGGCCAGGGCGATGGCCAGGGCGTGCTCGGTCACCGTGTCCATCGGGGCCGAGACCAGGGGGATGTTGAGGCGGATGTTGCGGCTGAGGCGCGTGGAGACGTCCGCGTCGGCGGGCATCACGTCGCTGTAGCGGGGGAGGAGGAGGACGTCGTCGAAGGTGATGCCCTCGGCGACGATCTTGTGACGGGCGGGGTCGGCGAGAACGCTGTCAAGAGCCTCACTCCCCCCAACCCCTGTGGCGCTGCCGGGAAGGGGGGTGCGGGTCGCCGTCGTGGTGCCTTGTCCGTTGTCTCCCATGTAAGTATGTATGGAGCCGGCGAGGGCGAGTCAATCGGGCGGGAGCGATTGCAGTCGGCGGATGGCGGGCGGGTGCGCCCGGCGTGCGCGTCGCGTGCGGCGTGCGCGCGGCGACAGGCCCGGTCGTCCGTGACCGGGCCCGCCGTTGATCTCTCGCGCCTGTTCCAGCGGGGTGGGCTGCGGGGGCTTCCTACGATCCGGCCGCGGCCGTGGCGTCTGTGTATCGACGCCCGCCGCGCCCCGCTGAAGCACGACGCCGAAATGATCACGCTCAACACGGTTTCCGACCGCCCGGCCGCTTCGGCTCCGGCCGCCCCCGGCGCTTTGGGGATGACGGCGGAGGAGTTCGCGGAGGCGGCGGTGCGGGTGGGGGCCAAGGGGGGCCGGGTCGGTGCGCTGGAGCGCTACCGGGCCGTGTTCGAGCGGGGCGACGTGCAGGACCCATCTGGCGCGCCGGCGGCTGTTGCCGGCATCCAGCGGACGCTGACGTCGGAGTGCGCCGAGGGGACGACGATCAAGTTCACGCAACTTGTGCGGGGGCGGGCGGAGGGGGATCCGCCGCTGGAGACCGAGTCGGTGCTGATTCCGATGGTCGGGCGGAAGGGGCGGCTGACGTACACGCTGTGCGTGTCGTCGCAGGTCGGGTGCGCGATGGGGTGCACCTTCTGCCAGACGGCGCAGATGGGGCTGATCCGCTCGCTGGAGCCGGCGGAGATCGTGCAGCAGTGGTTCGCGGCGACGCACCTGCTGGGCCGGAAGGTCAGCAACCTGGTGTTCATGGGGATGGGGGAGCCCATGGACAACCTGGACGCGGTGATGAAGGCGATCGAGGTGCTGACGGACCACCGCGGGATCGCGCTGCCGATGAGCAAGATCGTGGTCTCGACCGTGGGGAGGGTCGATGGGATCCGGCGGCTGGGGGCGCGGGTGCGGGAGCACGGGTGGCGGCGGCTGAACCTGGCGATCTCCCTCAACGCCCCCAACGACGAGGTCCGGCGGGGGATCATGCCCATCAACCGGGCCATGCCGATGGGGGAGTTGCGGCGGGCGCTGGAGGAGTGGCCGCTGTACGGCGGGGCCAAGATCTGCTTCGAGTACGTGCTGATCCCCGGGGTGAACGACCGGCGGGAACACGCGCGGGAGGTGGTGGATTTCGTGCTGGGGCGGGGGGCGTACGAGGGGCGGCCGCCGCTGAAGGGGATGGTGAACCTGATCCCGTACAACCCGCGGGAGGGGTCGCCGTGGCCGGCGCCGGAGGAGGCGGACGTGGACCTGTTCCTCTCCTGGCTGCTGGAGGGGAGCGAGCGGGGGGAGGGGGTGTACGCGAAGCGGCGGCGGACGAAGGGGCGGGAGACGATGGCGGCCTGTGGGCAACTGGGGAATCCGGCCCTGCGGCGGCGACGGACGCCGCGGGAGGGGTGAGCGGGGGCGGTCGCCTCACGGGCGTGGGGCCGGGGGGAGGGGGCGGTAACAGCGGGGAACTGGTGGCGGGACCGGTTCATCCGGCGGGACCCGCGCCCGCTTACGCGATTGGGGGAAGGGCGGGAGGCCGGGCTGACCCCGAACAAGGCCCCTTGCCGATAGGTTCTGCGGCGGGCATGGAATAGACCGGGCGCTTCCGGTTATATTCCTGTCTCTCCGCCGCCCCATGTGTCCCGTCTTTGGGGGGTCGGCACGACCCGCAGCACGCACCATCCAACTGGAAGGGAATGAGCATGAAGTCGATCCTGTCTCTGTCCGCCGCGCTTGTCATGGCCGCCGCTCTCGTCGGCTGCTCCACCAACGGCTCCATGAAGACCGGCAACGGCGAGGCCTGCACGGGCGAGTGCAGCGGCGACAAGGCCGGCTGCTGCGAGTCCGGCGCCAAGAAGGATGGGTGCTGCAAGGATGGGGCGAAGAAGGACGGCTGCTGCGCCGAGAAGAAGGGCGGCGAGTCGGCCTCCGCGGTCAACCAGAAGTGCCCGTACTCGGGGAACCCGGTGAACCTGTCGCTGACGGCGGACTACAAGGGCCGGACCGTCGCGTTCTGCTGCGCCGGCTGCGTCAACAAGTGGGGCAAGGAGATCGACGCGGACAAGGACGCGATGCTCGCCAAGGCGATGGCGAAGTAATCGCGACCGCGCCGAGGGATGAATGAAATGAATGGGCGGCCGGCGCGAGGCGTCGGCCGCCTTGCTTTTTGGGGGGCGCTGTTTCGGGCTCACTCCGCTGGGACCCTTGAGAGCGTGTTCAGCAAAGGTCCCCATCGGTTGCGAGGGCCGCGGCCGCTGCGCGGGCGTTGTGCGCAAGGTGGGCGGGGTTGATCGTGCCGGTGATGATGCTGGAGATGGTGCGGCCGCGGTCGCCGCTGAGGGCGAAGCGCATGCAGGCGGCGACGGGGTCGGCGTCGGCGGCGTGAGTCGAGGGGACGGCGTCGAGGTGGCCGCTGAGGAGGGCTTTCTTGAGCAGGACGCCGACGCCGCGGCGGGCGGCTTCGTCGATCGCGGGGCCTTCGGCGGTGTCGCGGGGGTTGTAGGTGACCATGACGACGTCGGCGCCTCGGTTCATGGCCTCGATCGCGCCGTCCACGGTTTTGGTGCTTGCACCGATGGCGCGGACCTTCCCCTGGGCCTTGAGGCGGGCGAGGGCTTCGAGGGCTTCGCCGCGGGCAAGCGTGGCGTGGTCGTCGGGGCCGAAGTGGAGGAGCACGACGTCGAGCCGGTCGGTGCGGAGACGGCGGAGGCTGCGCTCGACGCTGGCAGCCAGCGCCGCGGGGGAGAAGTCGTAGCGGGAGCCGTGGTCGGGGTCGAACTCCTCGCCGGCCTTGGTGGAGATGATGAACGCGTCGCGCCCGCCGGCGACGCCGGAGGCGAGGAGGTCACCGAGACGTTGCTCGCTGACGCCGTAGGCCGGGGCGGTGTCGAGGAGGTTGATGCCCAGGTCGCGGGCGGTTTCGAGCAGATGAGCGGCCGCGGCGTCGTCGGGGAGGGTCCACTGGCCGGGGTGCTTGAGGCCGGCGGTGCGGCCGAGTTTGACGAGCCCCAGGCCCAGGACGCTGACGTTCAGGCCGGTGCGGCCGAGGGGCCTCAGTTCCATGTGATCGGGTCCATGTCGTCAGGTCCAGTTGAGATCGGGGGCGTCCCACGGGAGTGGGGTGACGGGAGGGGCAACGGCGCCGGGGAGCGGCGCATCGCCGGATGGCTCGACGCCGCCCTGCCGGATCGTTTCCAGCAGGCGGTCGGCGACGAGGGGGGCGAAGGCGAGTTTGGTCGGCCAGACGGCGAGCGTGCGCGGCTGGTCGGGCGGGGTGGGGACGGGAGCGATGATGGGCCCATCCGGGCGAGCGCCGGTGGGGGTAGCGGCCTCGGCGCGGTCGATGCGGAGGGTGGCGAACTGTGCGCCGGTGAGGTCGAGGCGCGGAAGGCAGGCGCGCAGTTCGGCGCGGGCGGCGGCGATCTGCTCCTGCGGCGAACGCGAAACGCCCTCTTCGGCGAGCGCGCCGCCGAGGTACAGGACTGTGCGGCCGGCGGCGTCGCGCTGGCTGGTGACGGTGAGGCGCGGCGTGGGGCTGGCGCTGATGCAGTGGCCGTAGATCAGCGGCCAGTGGCCCGCGGTTGCGGCGCGGGCCATGACCATGTGCAGCGGGCGGCGCTGCATGCGCGGGGCGGCGTCGTTCGCGCTGCGCTCACCGGTGAACTGGCGCACGAGGTCTTCGTTCCCCGCGCCGGCGGTGAGGATGCGAACGCGCGGGCGGATGTTCGCGGCCGCGGCGGCGGTGGTGATGCACCCGGCGCTCGCGGCGGCGAGGCAGCGCAAGAGGCTGCCGGGGTCGAGGACAGGTTCCTCGACGGTGTAGACATCGATCCCGCCCAGGCCGCGGGCGGCATCGAGCCAGTCGGGGCGCTCGGCGGCGTCGAGGCGGCGGACCTCGGTGCGGATGACGCGGCTGGCGGCGGCGCCGGCGATGCGAGCGGCGACGCCGCCGGCGGTCCAGAGGTGCTGGCGCTGACTGAGGACGGTGACGGCCCGCAGGTCGGGGTGGCCGGAGGGGCTGCTGCCTTCGAGGCAGGCGCGCCAGATGGCGGGCATGCCGGCGATCTCGCGGGAGGCGTCGGAGGCCGAGCCGGTGAGGGCGTACTTGATGCCGCCGTGGATGATGCCCTGGGAGGCGATCGTTTGCCCGGCGCCGAGGGCGGTGTGTTCGATAAGGATGCAGCGGTAGCCCGCGGCGCGCAGCCGCGCGAGCGTCCAGAGGCCGGCGATGCCGCCGCCGTAGATGGCGATGTCGCAGTCGGGCACGGGGGATGGTAACCGGGTGGGGGGTGGGGATGTGGGGATTGAGGTTCGGTCACAAAACCTACGATTGGTCGCTGCCATGCGAGCGCTGCGCGACAACGCCGTGTTGGCCGAGAGCGACGCCCGTGCCCGGCGCCGGCGGCGGCTTCGGTGGGTTCTGGTTTACCTCATCCTGCTGGCGGCGTCGCACGCGACGATCTGGGTGCGCGGCGGGGGGGAGGATGAGCCGTTTGAGCCCTCCGATCCGCGCATCAGGCTCACCACGGTTCCGGTGATGCTCGACGCGGGGCCGCACCCGACGCGGAAGATGCGCCTGGCGTACCTCGAGTGGGAGCCTGAGGGTGTGGAGGGGAAGGGGAGCCAGCAGAAACCCCCGATCGTTCTTCTGCACGGTTCGCCGGGCGGGGCGTCGGATTTCGACGAGGTCGCGCCGCTCCTGGCCGCGGCGGGGTACCGGGTGATCGCGCCGGACCTGCCGGGGTTCGGCGACTCGGAGCGCAACCTGCCGACGTACTCGACGCTCTCGCACGCCCGCGCGGTGCTGGTGCTGCTGGACCGGCTGGGCATCCGGCGTGCCCACATCGTTGGGTGGTCGATGGGCGGCGGCGTGGCGCTGCACGCGGCGGACCTGGCTCCCGGTCGGGTCGCGTCGCTGACGCTGATGGCCTCCGTCGGCGACCAGGCCACGGAGGGGTCCGGCTCGTGGGCCTTCGAGCACGCCAAGTACCTCGCCGGCTATGTGCTGCTTGTGATTGTTCCGGAGGCGATCCCGCACTTCGGGCTGCTGGGCACGCGCGAGACGGGGCTGGGCGAGTTCCGCCACTCGTTCATCCGCAACTTTCTGGATTCCGACCAGCGTCCCTATGCGCGGATCATGCGGAGCCTGCGCACGCCGACGATGATCCTGCACGGCCGGCACGACTTCCTGACCTCGGACGCCACCGCCGCGCTGTCGCACCGGTACATCGGCCCCTCGCGGCTGGTGATGCTCGACGCGTCGCACTTTCTTCCGTTTCTTCAACCCGAAGAGACCGCGGCGCACCTGCTGGCGTTTGTCCAGCGCCACGATGTCCCCGGCGTCCCGGCGCTGCGGCAGGAGGTGGACCTGGCTCCAGAGCCGGCGTGGGTGCTCGGGCCGGTGGGCGCGTGGGCGGAGTGGGGCGTGCGTGCGCTGCCGTGGTGGGCTGAGGTCGCGGTCATCGCGGCGGCGGCGATCATCGCGCCGACGGTGACGGTGCTGCTCACGGCGGTGCTGGGGGCGACGGTGCTGCTGGACTACGGGGTGGCGCTGGTGGGGCTGATGATCGGCGCGGCGGCCGCGTGCCGCCGCCGCGGGGGGCAGGATTGGTCGGTTCTTCGCGTGGCCGGGGCGGTGGCGGCGGTGATCCCGCTGTACACCGCCGCGCGGGTGCTTTCGGGGACGGTCGTCGAGCCGCTGGCGGAGGACGCGGGCGTGCCGGGGCTGGTGCTCGCGCTGGTCGTGGCGCTCGTGGCCCTCGTGCTGCTGCGCTACGGGATCACGCGGCGCGGGCGGCGACTGCTGACGGTGCGCCTGCGGCGGGCGGCGCATCATGAGTTCTGGCCGGGGTGGGTCTTCTATCTGCCGCTGGCGCCGTACCTGCTGTACCTCGCGGTCCGCCACGGCGGGATCGCGACCGCGGCGTGCATCAACCGCGGCATCCCCTCCGGCGGCGGGCTGATCGGCGAGTCCAAGACGACGATCATCAACGCGCTGTGCAGCCACCCCGAGTCGTCGCGGCAGGTGTTGCCGGCGCGCATGATCGAGGCGGGCGGCGATCCCGACGAGCGCGCCCGGCGCGCGATCGCCCTGATCCGCGCCGAGTTGGGCGGCTTCCCGGTCGTCCTCAAGCCCGACGCCGCGCAACGCGGCTTCGGGATGCGTCTGGCCCGGAGCGAGCAGGACGTCCGGGCGTACTTCGCCGCCCAGCCGCGGGCGGTGCAGGTGCAGGCGTACCACCCCGGTCCGCACGAAATCGGGGTGACGTGGGTGCGCCGGCCCGAGTCCGTGCGTGGTGCGGGGGGGAGCGGAAACGCGGGGTTCATCTACGCGGTGACGCGAAAGGACTTCCCGGTCGTCACCGGCGACGGTCGGCGCACGCTCGGCGAACTTGTGCTCGCGCACCCCCGGTACCGGCTCCAGGCGGGGACGTTCCGCGCCCGGTTCGGCGAGCGCTGGGCGCACGTGCCGGCGGCGGGGGAGGCGGTGCGTCTGGTCGAGGCGGGGAACCATTGCCAGGGGACGCTCTTCCGCGACGGCGCGGACCTGATCACCCCGGCGCTCGAGGCGGCCGTGGATGCCGTGGCGCGGCGCTTCGGGTGGAAGCCGGGGGACGGCGACGACACGCAACTCCTCGACTACGGCCGCTTTGACATCCGCTTCCGATCCGAAGCGGCGCTGATGGCGGGGGACCTGGACGGCGGGATCGTCGAACTCAACGGGACGACCGGCGAGCCGACGGCGCTGTACGACCCGGACCGCTCGCTTCTGTGGGCGTACAGGCTGCTCTTCGGGCAGTGGCGGCGGATTTTCGAACTCGGGGCGCTGCGCCGGGCGCAGGGCGTACGGCCGATGCGGGTGCGCGAGGCGGTGGCGCAGGCGTGGCGGTACTACCGCGGGCGGCCGGGTTCGGCGGTGTCGGATTGAAGGGTGGCGTGCGTGCGCGGCCGCTCGGACGGCGGCGGGTGCGCGACGCGTGCGTACCATCGTGCCTGCGCTGCGGCGGGGGGACGGGGGCGGGGGTGTCGAGGTGTTGCTATGACCTGGCTCCGGATCGTTGATGCTCTCAAGGCCCCCGTCGGGACCGAAGTGACGGTCAAGGGGTGGGTCCGCACGCGGCGGGACTCCAAGGCCGACGGCGGGCTCTCGTTCATCGCGGTGCACGACGGGACGTGCTTCGACCCGATCCAGGTGGTGGCCCGGTCGAACCTGAGCAACTACGCGACGGAGGTCGCGAAACTGGGGACCGGGTGCTCGGTCGAGGTGCGCGGGCGGCTCGTGGCGTCGCAGGGCAAGGGCCAGGCCGTCGAGATTGCGGCCGACGAGGTGAAGGTCCACGGCTGGGTGGAGGATCCCGATACCTACCCCATCAGCCAGAAGCGGCACTCGTTCGAGTACCTGCGCGAGGTGGCGCACCTGCGCGTGCGGACCAACACGTTCGGCGCGGTGGCCCGCGTGCGGCACTGCCTGGCGATGGCGGTGCACCGCTTCTTCCACGAGCGCGGGTTCTACTGGGTGCACACGCCGATCATCACCGGCAGCGACTGCGAAGGCGCGGGGCAGATGTTCCGCGTCAGCACGCTGGACCTGATGAATCTGCCGTATAAGCAGGGCGCCGGGCCTCGGGCATCGGGGACCGGTGGGGGGGAGAAGGTGCACGGGGACAAACTGGAGCCGATGCCTCGCGCGGCGGCGCCGGCGGAGGGCGCCGGGAAGCCCGACATGGGCACGGCGCTGGGGCATGCGAAGGGGCACGGCGCCGACGGCGCCCAGTGCGCGGTCCCCGGCGCACCCGAGATCGACTTCTCCCAGGACTTCTTCGGCAAGGAGACCAACCTCACGGTCTCCGGGCAGTTGAACGTCGAGACGTACTGCTGCGCGCTCAGCCGCGTGTACACCTTCGGGCCGACGTTCCGCGCGGAGAACTCGAACACCAGCCGCCATCTGGCGGAGTTCTGGATGATCGAGCCGGAGATCGCCTTCGCCGACCTGGCGGCGGACGCGGAACTGGCCGAGGCGTTCATCAAGTACCTGCTGGACGCGGTGCTGACCGAGCGCGCCGACGACATGAAGTTCTTCGACGAGCGCATCGAGCCGGGGCTGATCGAGCGGCTCAAGCACGTGCTGGAGAAGCCGTTCCGGCGGCTGACGTACACCGAGGGCGTGGAGATCCTCGAGAAGGCGAACAAGTCGTGGGAGTTCCCCATCGCCTGGGGCAAGGACCTCCAGAGCGAGCACGAGCGCTACCTGACCGAGGAGTACTTCAAGCAGCCGGTGATCCTGACGAACTATCCGAAGGACATCAAGGCGTTCTACATGCGCCTGGATGACGACGCCAAGCCGGGGCGCGAGACCGTCGCGGCGATGGACGTGCTGGTGCCCAAGATCGGCGAGATCATCGGCGGCAGCCAGCGCGAGGAGCGGCTGGACAAACTCGACCAGCGCATGGAGGAGATGGGCCTGAACAAGGCCGACTACTGGTGGTACCGCGACCTGCGCCGCTACGGCACCGTGCCGCACGCGGGCTTCGGCCTGGGCTTCGAGCGCATGATGCTGATGGTGACGGGGATGCAGAACATCCGCGACGTGATCCCGTTCCCCCGGGCGCCGAAGCAGGCGGAGTTCTGACCCCTCCCCCGTTTCGTTGCGGACCTCAGCGTGACCGCAGGATCGCGTCGGCGACCAGCAGGTCCGTCGGCGAGTCGATGTCGATCACCGAGCCCTCGGGGTTGATGACGCCGCGGCGGCGGGTCGGGCGTCCGAAGAAGGCGTGCGGGCCGGGGGGAACGCCCAGTTGGCACAGCAGCGCGGCTCGCGTGAGGGCGATCACGCCGCCGTCGGGGACGTACGCCGGCGGCAGGTCCTGTCGCCGGTAGACGCCGTGGTTGAGCACGTCCCCCTCCCACGGGCGCACGGCCCCCGTCGCTGGTTCGACGCGCGCCGTCCACCACGGGTGGTACTTGCCGACTGGGGCGTAACTCTGGACCGAGTCGGCCCCCTGCTCCTCCAGCAGCGCCAGGGCCCGGTCGATCAGCCCCGGCGGGCGCACGGGGACGTTGGCGTAGAGGATGACGATCGGCCCATCGCGCCAGTCCAGCGCCGCCACGGCGTGGCGCGCCGCGTCGTCCACGCGGGCGGTGTCGTTCGCCAGGTCTGGCGGGCGCTGGATGACCTCGGCGCCGTGCGAGCGGGCGACGTCGGCGATCCGCGGGCCGTCGGTGGAGACGACCACGCGCGCGACTCCCGCCGCGGCGCGTGCCGCCTCGATCGTCCAGGCGATGCACGGCTTGCCGCCGACGGGCGCGACGTTCTTGCCGGGGACTCCCTTGGAGCCGGCGCGGGCGAGGATGATGGCCAGGGCGCGGGGCATGGCTTACGACGCCATCTGGATGCGCGGGTGGTCCGCGCCGTGGTGCCGCGCGGTCTCGCGCCGGGCCTGCACGAGCGAGCGCCACACCTTCACGACCGGGTCGCGCGAGAGGTTGCCGGCCGTGGGGCCCGCGGCGTGGATGTCGCGCTCGCCCAGGGGCACCGTGCCGTCGCTGAGCACGAGCATGCGCCGGCGGTGGTCGCGGCGGACGACCGTCTCCGGCCGCGGCAGCGGCGCGATGCGGTTGCCGGGGATCGACAGCGGCAGCGGGTCGATGACGCACGCGCCCGCCGCCATGAGCCAGCGGTCGTAGAACGAGCGGATCTCGGCGTACACCGTGTCGCAGCGCGTGATCCGCGGGACGATCCACGGCCCGACGCCGCCGGGGGAGGCGGCGCGCCGGTTGAGGAGGCGCTCGATGTTCCGGCGCGCCTCGCGGTAGCGGTCCACGCCCATCACGAGCCGGTAGGTCTCGGGCGTGTCGGCCATGAGGTCGATGCTGATGACGTCGGGCGCGGCGTCGAAGAGTTCATCGACGGTGCGCTCGTCGCACAGCAGATCCGTGCGGACGTGGATGGCGGCGACGCCGGCGCGTCGCGCGGCCTCGATCGCGGCCCGCCAGTCCGGGTGGCGCAGCGGGTCGCCCGCGCCGCCGAAGGTGACCGCCGCGTCCTCGCGGCCGCCGGCGCCGGTGCCGGGGCCGTCGGCGAGTTGGTTGAAGATGCGCTCGGCCAGCGCCAGCGGCATGGGGCGGCGCTCGCAGAAGCCGATCGAGCCCCGCTCCCAGTGAGCGCGCCGGCCGCTGGAGAGCCGGCCCGTGCACAGTTCGATGATGGTGTGGCTGGGCGTCTCGCCCGCGGCGGAAGAGCCCGCGCCGCCGGAGAGGGCCCGTTCGGCGACGATGGCGGCGATCACCTCCGCGTCGGCCTCCAGCAGGCTCTGGCCCAGCGGCCCCAGCGCGGCGCGCAGGAACGCGCGGCGCGTCTGCGAGTCGGGGATGGCCCGCTCGGTCAGGTCGCGCACGTGCGGCGCGGGCGTGACGCACACGCGCTGGCCGATCGGGTCGAGCACCGGGGCCGCGGGCTGGTACGCCAGCAGCCCGCCGAGCGACGCCGCGCGCATGCCCCGCGCGGCGAGCGGGGCCAGGTCGTCCGCCAGCGAGCACGCCACCACGCACCCGCTCAGCCCCGGCGCGGCGTGGGCGAACGTGAAGCGGTGGTGCACCGGGCTCTCGCGGTAGCGGCGCACGGCCTCGTCGCACAGCGCGGGGTCCACCAGCGCCCAGTCGGCGCCGACGAACACGGCGGCTTCGAGCCCGAGGCGGTGCATCGCCTCGGCGGCCCAGCGCGGGTCGAAGGCTTCGTCGTAGATGCTCAGGTTCCCCAGCCCGCCGCGCCAGCACGACTCGGCCCACATGCGGCCGGGGCCGATCGGGGTGGGCGCTCGCGGGCCGGCCTGCACGGTCTGGACCGGCAGCCCCGGGATGGGCGGGCCCGCGAGGGCGGCCGCGGCATCGGGGTCGGGGCACAGGAGGATCGCGCGGTCGATGAGGCGCGCCCGCGCGAGGCGCACCAGCGCCATGCGCAGCGGGTTCATCCCGAAGAGGAACTCGCGCGCCAGGTCGCGACGGGTGCCAAGGCCGCTGCGCTCGAGGTCCACCCAGATCAGGGCTGGCAGCGGGGGCGGGGCGTCGTTGACGGTGATCTCGGCCGCCACGGGCTCGTGGGTCTTCTTCGGGGCCGTGCCGGCGAGGACCGCCGCGGCGTCGTCGAGGATCGCGCCCAGTTCGTCGGCGGCCTCCGCGAGCCACGACACGTTCATGATGTCGCGCTCGATCTGCTTCCGCTGCCGCTCCAGCGGGTCCAGGTCGCGGGCCAGATGCAACTCACGGTCGGCGCGGAGGCGCTTGAACTGCCCGGCCTGGTTGACGAACTGTGTGAGGTCGAAGGCCGGGCGGGTCTTCATCACCTCGTCCCGGATCGCCTCGACGCGGGCGATCAGGTCGTTGACCCGCCGCTGGTCCGCGTGGTGGGCGAGCATGTCTTCGAGCAGCGCCTTGGTCTTGCGGGAGAGATCGCCGATGCGCCACGCGCCCTGGCGCACCTCGCGCACGCGCTCCTCGACACGCCGCGTCGAGGGCGGGTTGGCGACGCGGGCTGCGGGGAGCCGGATCGGCGGCGCGTCGGCGCCGGCGTAGGCCGCCAGGGCCTCGGCAAGGGGCATCGGCGTCGTGTGCGACTTGGCGACACCGCCGTCGGTGGCGTCGATCGTCCGCAGGCCCTTCTCGGCATCGGCGGCGAAGTCGCGCTGGAACTGCTCGAGGTACGTCGACATCTGCTCGTCGGTGAGGATCGGCCGGCCCAGCGTGTCGGTCGCCTCGCGGAGACTCGCCCCCATGCGGACGATCCGCTGCCACTCGAGCATTTCGAGCGTGTTGAAGACGTTGAGTTCGGCGGACCAGACCTGGTGGATCGCCGCGCCGGCGGAGTAGTACTGCCCGTCGGTGAATCCCAGGTCCTGGCCCACGAGGATGACCGGATCGCACCCCAGGTGCCGCGCGAGGTAGTACGCCAGGTGCGCGACGGTGGCGCCGGGGGTGAGGCGGGTGTTCTCTTTGGCGAGGTTCTCGCCCAGAAGTTGGTCGAGGATGTTGTCGCCGACGAACCGCTTGTCGCCCGGGAACGCCTCCACGATCGCCGGGTTGCACTTGGGCTCGGCGACGAGCGTCACGCCCTCGACGTCCTCGGCCGTGAGCCCCTCGTAGAACCGCCGCGACATCTCGTGGTAGTCCAGGGCCGTGACGAAGTGCGGCCGGATGCCGCGTTGCAGCAGCGGCTTGAGGACCGTCTGAACGGCGATGATGACGAACCGGTCGCGCAGGCCCGGTTCGGCGAGCAGGTCGAGTTGCCGGTGCAGGCTCGGCCCCGCGGCGATGACGATGGCCGCGCGGCCGCGGGCCGCGTCCGCCAGGTCGGCGATCCCGGCGCAGCGGGCGTAGTCGCCGACGTTCTGCGTCAGGTTCCGCATGGTCGTCATCGCCTTGACGAGCGTCGTGGCGCTGGCGGTCCGGACCGCCTCGACGGTCGTGGCGACATGGCTTTCGAATCGCCGCGCGGCATCGCCCAGCCGCTCGCGGCTGGCGGGGTGGTCCACGAGTTTGACGCCCAGGGCAACGATGGGCTCCAGACCCGCGATCGACCGGCTGATCGCCGCGCGGTCGTCCGGGTCGGTGAGAATCGCGGTGTTGCTGCTGAGGAGCCACGCGCTGTGGTCGATGCGCTCCAGGACCGCCCGCAGCAGCGCCACGTCGGGCTCGAAGACGAGCATCACGCCGGTGCGCTCGAGGCGGCGAGCGAGGGCCGCGACGTGGTGCCCCAGGCCGAAGCCGGTGACGACGAGGCACCCGGCCTTGGTCAGGTCCACCGTGTCGGCCAGCCGCCGGGCTTCGTCCAGCGGCCGGCGCCGGCTGGCCAGCGCGCGGGCGGACGGCCCGGCGCCGATCTGGGCGCTGACGGCTTTGTCCTCAGCCTCGAAGAACTCGACATCGGTCCGGGGCGCGGCGGCGCGGATCAGTTCGGCGGTCCGCGACGACGACCGCGCCAGCGCGGCGAGGTTCCGCTCAAGGATCGCGGGATCGGGGAGAATGGGCGTTGGTGGCATAGGAGAAACGACTGCACCGGCCGACCGGGCCAAGCGTACGGGGTGTGAGAGGGGCTATCGGGCCGCCGCGAGCGGGGGCTTCGAGAATGGAGGCGACATGGGTGGAATGGATCTGATCGCGCAAATCGCGGCATCGGGGACCGTCGCCTTCTTCGGCGGCCCTCCGCCCGCTCCGCTTCCCGATGGCCCGTTCTGGGAGCGATGGCTGCTGGAGGAGCCGCTGTGGACCGCCGTCGCGCTGGCCGTCGGCGGCGTGGTGGTGTTCATGATCCTCAACCGGGCCGGGCAGGCGCGGCAGGGGCTGATCGCGGCGGGGGCCGGCCTGGTCCTCGCGGCCGGGGTGTTCGTGCTGGCCTCGCTTGTGACGACCGACCGGGAGCAACTCCGCAACGCCACCGGGGCCCTCGTGACCGCCGTGGCGAAGGCGGACGCCGCCGCGGCGGGCGAACTGCTTGCCCCGGAGGTGCGGCTGCGGCCCCCGGCCGTGGTCGGGCGGGCGTCGATGGGGCGGGACCAGATCCTCGCGTTCGTCGGCAACGAGATGCGGGGGACGTACCGGATCGAGAACTACCGCGTCCTCCAGACCCAGGCGGCCCTCGGCGGCCCCACGGCCGGGGTCACGCAGACCTACGTCCGCGTCACCCCAGAGCAGACCCGCGCCCCCACCTTCTCGTGGTGGCGGCTGGCCTGGCGGAAGGGGAGCGATGGGCGCTGGCTGGTGACCGACATCGAACCGATCAGCGCGGACGCTCGCTGAGGGACCTCGTCGTCGCGGGGGGATCGGGAATGTTCACCAAGAGGCTGGCCTGGAGTTCCGGCTTGCGCCCCGGGCGCGAGATCCGGATCCCGGCTCCGTTGTAGAGGTTGTGCGGGAAGCGCTTGCGGGTCTCCCGCAGCCGGGCCGACTGGTAGCCGGGGGTCTGCGGGTCGAAGTCGTCGAGGGTGAAGACCCCGATGGTGACCATCGAGCGGTTGGGGCCGTGGTAGTAGAAGGCCAGTTCCCCCTGCTGGCGGAGGGTCGTGGCGTACTCCTCGGCGGCCTTGCGAGCCTCCTTCAGGTCCTCCTCGGTCGGGCGGGGGAGGTCGTCGCGGCCGTAGACGGCCACCTGGAGGGTGTACAGGGCGTCGTCGCCGTAGCGTGCCTTGGCCGTCAGCAGGTTGTACTCGGGGCGCGATCCGAGTTGGAGGGTGAAGGGAGGCGCGAGGAACGCCCCCGCGTACGGCTGGGCCTGTCCGACCGTGACGCCACGGACGCGCTGGAGGGCGTCGGCCGCGGCCGGGTCATCGGGGGCGGCGAAGCGGCCGTAGGCGACGATGACGTTGTCGCCGCGGGTCTCCACAAAGGCGTCGGTGAGGCCGGCGGTGATGCGGGCCTCGGCAAGGGCCTGGGCGGCGGCGGCCTGCGCCCCGTCGCCGCGGAACGCGGCGAGGACGATCACCCACGAAGCGCCGGGTGCGGGGCGATCGGCCTGCTGCTGGGCAGGCTTCTTGTTGTCGTCCCGCTTCTTGTCGTCCTTCTTCGCGGGGGTTTCCTTCTTCTTAGGGGTCGTGGCGGGCTCGAAAGGGGGGGGAGGGAGTTCAGCGGCGAGCGCAGTTTTTGCCGACTGGCCTGCGAGCAGGAGGGCGAGCAGGACTGCCAGAAGCGCAGATCCTGCGCGGCAGGGCAGGTTCTGCCCGTGACGCTCCGAAACGCGTCGGGATGGTCCGAGAACGCGCCAAGCGGCCCTCGCAGGTGTGTGGCGGGCATCAGATTCCATGCAAGGTCCCCTTTCGTGTTACCGCTCTAAGCGTCTATTTAACGGGAACTTAAGGCGAGAATAGGTGCACTGGGAAACACTCAAGCCCGTTGCGCATCAAGGACGATACACATGGCACGAACGGACGGCCGCAAGGCCCGAAAACGTCAGCAACGGCCCGCTCAGAAGGATTCTGGCGGGGTGGAGAACGAGCGAAGGAGTGCACGAGGCACCAAGGCCCCGCGCAGGAACGACGCAACGTCCGAAAAGCGGGGCAGGAGACGGACGAGTATGACTCACGCAACGGGGATTGCCGAGCCCACCAGCCCGCACATCGCGGGGCGCATCGGCCCACAGGGGCGGCGCACGAAGGACTCGGCTCCCGTGGAGCAGGTCGCGGCGCGAAGCCGCGAACTGGACCAGGTGGACTTGTCCGACACCGCTCGGCGCGCAGGGGGCGTGGCGGGGTTTGTGGGAGAAACAGGCGTGCGAACCGAGTTGGTCGAACGGGTGCGGCGGGAGATCGCCGCGGGGACCTACGAGACGGATGAGAAACTCGCCGCCACGGTCGAGCGCCTCCTGCGGGTGCTCGACGGCCAGGCGTAAGGGGGGCCGCGGGGACGCCGCCCGCGGAGACTTCCGAAGGCTTTGCCCTTGATGTGCTTCGGTTCTTCGTTTCACACCCAAGGCCTTCGCCATCAATGGCAGACGCGAGCCACGTCCTGAAGGGAGCGTGGCTCGCGTCGTTTTTGGGGTGTACCGCCGCCGGGGGGCGCCGTCAGGTCTGGGGCGCGGCGACCCCCGGCGCCCGGCCCGGAGGCTACCCGTGCGTGCCTTCTTTGGGAATTCCGTTGCCGCGCGTGCATAAGAGGGGCGGACGCGACGGTTTTCGCGCTGAACCGGGCACCTGCGACCTGGTTATTTGTTCCACGATACCGTGCGGGTGTCAGCGCGGCCTTTCGGGGCCCTGGCCGGGAGCGGGGCCGGGGTTGGCCGGGTCCGCGGGGCGCGGCGCAACCGGCGAGTGCGGGTCGGGCTGCGGCGGGTTGTTGGGGCTGGCCGGACGCGGACGCGGCTTGGGAGCCGGACGCGGCTGTTCGGGCTCGGGGAGCGCGGGCGGATCGAAGGTGGGGAGGTCGGCGACGTGCGCGATTCCCGCCGCCAGCGCCCGCACGGCCGCCGCGAAGCGGACCGGGTCGATCGTCTCGATCGTGTCGGTGGGGCGGTGGTAGTGAGAGGAGCGGAAGTTCGCCGTGTCGGACACGAGCACCGAGGGGATGCCCATCTGGAGGAACGGCGCGTGGTCCGATCGGAGGAAGTCGGGCACCGGCAGCGGGAGCAGGTCGCCGGCGAAGATGACCAGCGCGTCGCCCGCACCCTGCTGCATCGCGGTGATCAGCGGGCGGCTGAAGCCCTGGTGCTTGAGCAGGCCGCCGACGGCGAGGAAGTTGGCCGTCGTCGGCAGGGGGATCCGCACGGGCAGCGGCGGCCAGGTCTGCGAGCCGGGGTCGTCGGAGTAGTAGCCGAGCATGTCGAGGGAGAGCATGCCGACGATGCGCTCCCCGTCGCCCCCCAGCAGCCTGTCGCGCAGATCCGCCGCGTACTTCGTCGAGCCGACCAGCCCGGCCTCTTCGAGCGTGAAGAAGGCGAAGCGGATCGTCCGCTCGGGCTTGTGATCCTTGAAGATGTGGGCCAGTTCCAGCAGGCCGGCGGCGCCGGTGCCGTTGTCATCCGCGCCGGGGGCGAGGGGAACGGCGTCAAGGTGGGCGCCGACGAGGATGACCTCGGCGGGCTTGGTTGTGCCGCGGACCTCGGCGATGACGTTGTGGTACACGGCCGGCTCCCTGCGGCCGGGGAGGGCGTAGGGGACCTCGTGGAGCACGGGCTCGTAGCCCAGCGTGCGGAGACGTTCGGCGATGAGCGTCTCGGTGGCGCGGAGCCCCTCGATGTGCTCGGCCGTCGGGCCGGGGGAACGCTTCGTGGGGAGCGCCTGGAGTGTGTCCATCAGCCGCCGGCTGTCCACCCGCTCGTGCAGGGCGGCGTCGGGGTCGGCGGGGGCGAGGAGGGAGGCGATGGAGACCAGCAGGGCCGCAGTCGTGTGGGTCAGCATGGCCGGATGGTACGGAGACCGGCCCGGCCGGGTTCACCGGGCGTGAGAAGGCGCAGAGCCGGGCGTCAACACCGGCGTGGGTGGTGAAGACTGGAAGCGGCCGGGGTCGCCTCACATCAGCACGAACGGGCTCCGGTCCGCGCGGCTGACCTCGACGCGCACGCCCGACAGACGCTCGCGCAGTTTCGTGGCCAGGTGGGGGAGGTAGCCGCGCTCGGTCGCCGTGTGGCCGGCGGTGATGATGCTCATGCCGGCCTCGACGGCGGCGAGCGTTTCGTGGTGCTTCATCTCGCCGGTGATGTAGACGTGGCACCCCTCGGCCAGGGCCAGGGCGGCCAGTTCGCCGCCGGAGCCGCAGCAGACGCCGACGGTGTCCACCTCGGTGTCGGCGCCGGCGCCGATGGCCCTGGCGACGTACACCCCCTGCACGCCGAGGTACTCCTTGACCGCCTGCGCCAGCCGCTCGACGGTCGTGGGCTGGTCGAGTTTGATCCGCCGGCCGGCGCCGGCGGAGCGCTCGGGGCGGCCAACCAGTTCGTAGACGTCGATCGCCGGCTCCTCGTAGGGGTGGAACTGCCGCAGCGTCTCGATCGCCACCGGCAGGGCCCGGCGCGAGCAGACCATCTCCAGGCGGACCTCCGGCACCTCCTCGAGTTTCCCCGCCTCGCCAACCGCCGGCTGCGCCCCCTCGCCGCCGAAGAACGTGCCGGTCCCCTCACAGCCGAAGGAGCACAGGTCGTAGTTGCCGATCTTCCCCGCCCCGCCGCTGGCCAGCGCCGAGCGGACGCGGTCCACGGCGTCGCGCGGCACGAAGGTGACGATCTTGACCTCCTCGGTCTCGCGCCGGCTCAGGTGGGGGCGGAGGGCCCGCCGGTCGCCGCCGCTGGTGCCGAAACGGTTCACGAGCCCGTCGGCGAGCCAGTCGGTCATGCCGCCGGGGGCGCCGTCGAGGGAGGTGTGCGGGGCGTAGACGGCCAGGCCGGCCTCGATCGCCGCGAGGATCACGCCGCCCATGCCGCTCGCCGTGATCCGGTTGATCGGGCGGAAGATCGGCGGGTGGTACGAGACGACCGCGCCTGCGCCCATCTCGCGGGCCTCGCGGACGACCGACTCGGTGAGGTCGATCGTGAGCAGCACGCCGTTGCGCAGCGGGCGCGAACCGTCGCCGATGAGCAGGCCGACGTTGTCCCAGGACTCGGCGTAGCGGAGCGGGGCGATGTCGTCCATCGCGCGGACGAGGTCGGAGACAAGCATGCGCGTGGGCCTCCGGAGAGGGTGTGTTCCAATCACGGTAGGTGCGGGTGCGGAGGACTGGCCGGAGGAGGGCGGGGGGCGGGGGAGGGGGGGGTACGATCCGCCCGTGACGACCCGCGACACGATCACGCGCCCCGCGCACGCCAAGGTGAACCTCGTTCTCTCCGTCGGCCCCGCGCAGCCGCCCAAGGGGTACCACCCCATCGCCTCGTGGATGGCGCCGGTGACGCTGGCGGACGAGGTGGAGGTCGCTCGCCTCGGCGAGGGGGAGCAGAGCGGCTACACGATCGCGTGGGCGCCCGATGCGCCGCGGCAGACCCCGATCGACTGGCCGTTGGAGAAAGACCTGGCCGTGCGGGCGCACCGGCTGATGGAGCAGCACGCGGGGCGGCCGCTGCCGGTGCGGATGACGGTGCGCAAGCGGATTCCCGTCGGCGGCGGGCTGGGCGGGGGCTCCAGCGACGCGGCGGCGGTGCTGCTGGCGCTCAATGAGTTGTTCGACCTGAACCTCGCTGAGGGGGCGCTGGTGACGCTGGCGGGGCTCTTGGGTTCGGACGTGGCGTTCTTTGTGGACGCGGCCACGGGCGGCGGTGATGCGCCGCGGCCGGCGCTGGTCGCCGGCCTGGGCGAGCGCGTGGAGCGTGTGGACCGCGTGCCGGGTCACCTCGTGCTGATCTTCCCGCCCTTTGGGTGCCCGACGGCGGAGGTGTACCGCGCGTTCGACACGGCCGGGAAGGCGAACCTGCGCGAAGCGCAGGTGCGGGCGGTCATCGACGCGGCGGTCGCGGCCCACCGGGTGATCCCGGCGGCGCTGTTCAACGATCTGGCCGCGCCGGCGCAGGCCGTCGCGCCGCGTCTGGCGGAGGTGCGGATCGCCGCCCGCGAGGTGCTGCGGACGCCGGTGCACGTGACGGGGTCGGGGAGCACGCTCTTCGCGGTGCTGGAAGGGGCGGGGCTGGAGGAGGCGCAGCGCCGGGCCGATGAAGTGGTGCGGGCTGTTCGGGGCGTGGCCGCCGCGGCCGTCGCGCTGTGCTAGCCGCCGCGTACGCTCATCGCCATCACAAGGCACAGGACACCCGCATGCCCAAGGACCGTCTCTACGTCGGCGTTGACCTCGGCGGCACGAACATGCAGATCGGCGTCGTGGACGCCGGCAACACGATTGTGGGGGAATGCCGGCGCAAGACGCAGGCGGACGCGGGCCTGGAGAAGGTCCTCGACCGGATCGTCGGCGGGATCGAGCGGGCGTGCGAGGCGGCGGGGATCGGCGTGAAGGACCTGGCGGGCGTCGGCATCGGCGCGCCCAGCCCGATCGACCCGCAGCGGGGGGTGGTGACGCGGGCGGTGAACCTGGGGTGGAGGGATGTGCACCTGGCGGACATCCTGTCGCAGCGGCTGGGTGTTCCCGTCACGGTGGACAACGACGTCAACGTCGCCGTCTACGGCGAGTGGCGCCTGGGGGCGGGGCAGGGGACCAACGACCTCCTGGGCGTCTGGGTCGGCACGGGCGTCGGCGGGGGGTTGATCCTGCGGGGCGAGTTGTACTCGGGGCAGTTGTTCACGGGCGGGGAGATCGGGCAGACCCGCCTGTTCCCCGGCGCGCCGCGGGGGAGCAGCATGGTGGAGGACTTCTGCTCCCGCACCGCCGTCGCCGCGCGCCTGGCCCGGCGGATCATGACCGGCGAGCCGTCGATGCTCAAGGAACTCACCGGCGGCAAACTCGACTCGATCAAGAGCAAACTGATCGCGCGGGCGTACAACGAGGGCGATCCGCTGACCCGGGAGGTTGTCCACGAGGCCGCGGACCTGCTGGCGGTGCCGATCGCCAACGCGGTGACCCTGCTGGGCCTGCCGCGGGTGGTCCTCGGCGGCGGGCTGAGCGAGGCGCTGGGGGAGGCGTGGACGACGCGCGTGCGCGACGCCGTGCGGCGCGAGGTCTTTTTCGACTCGACCCGCGCCGTGGAGGTCGTCGCCAGCACGCTCGAGGACAACGCCGGGCTGCTCGGGGCGGCGCTGCTGGCCCGGGGGCGGCTGGGGTAGCCCCCCAGCCCTCTCCGCAGGCCCCCTAAACAGGGGGCATGAAGGTCAGCGCGCCGTGCGGCGCTGGAACTCGGCCGGGGTGATCCCCTCGACCTGGGCGCTGATCAGGCTGACCTCGGTGCACGTGCGGACGTCGGTGAAGTGGGTCGTGCCGTCGCACGAGCGGCTGAAGCCGCGGGTGTAGAAGATGCGGCCGTTGGCGTTGTCCACGACCCGGTAGTGCCCGCCGCAGCCGGCGAGGGGGAGGATGGTTGCCGCGACGAGGGCGAGGATGGGGACGAGACGGGGGGAGCGGGGGCCGTGGGTCATTGAGGGGTTTCCCTGGATCACCCTGGGGGGTTCGGCTTCGAAATCGGCTCAACCGGGTCGCAACCCCAGTTCACGGATGGGTTTAACCGCGGCGGGGGGCCCCGCATTGCGTTCGGTGGCGTGACGGCCTGACGGTGCCGCGTTCCTGCAATGGATCTTGACGGCCACGCGATATTTCGGCATCGTAAGCGGGCCGGTCATGGCCTCGTTTTCGGACGTTGTGAAGGAGAGATGAGGATGTCCCAGCGAGCCCTGAGTGTGCGTTCCGCGGTGCCGCTGCGCGTGCTGGCGGTGGGGGTGGTCGGCGGTCTTCTGGCCGCCCCGGCGTCGGCGGACATCTCGGAGATCGTCTTCCGGATCACGGCGACCAGCGCTACTGGCAACGACACGTGGGTGGCCCGGCTGCGCGACGGGGAGTTCAACTCAGACGGGTCGTGGTCGTGGAACCTGACGGCGCCGGTCGAACTGCGGGCCGAGGATGGCACGCTGCTGGGGACGCTGACGCAGGCCGGGACGACGCTGATTGAGGACCCGCAGATCACGCTGGGGTTCTTCGTGCAGGCCGGGGCGGTCCCCGCGAACTTCATCATCCAGTCCGCCCAACTGAGTTTCGACCCGATGACCAACCCCGACGCCCGCATCGGCGGCAGCGTCACGGTCACCGACGGCGGCCTCGACGGCGCGACGCTCACCGGCAACCAGGCCGGCGGCATGTTCCTCCTGGGCCAGTACAACGGCATGGTCCCCGGAGGGACGACCTTCGCGACGGTGATCCAGGGGCCGGTGGTCGCGGGCGCGGGGCTCTCGGAGAGCGCGTCGGAGAACCTCCCGCCGGGCGTCGGGTTCATGCCGATCCCGGGGACGGTCAGCGACATGAGCCTCCAATGGTCGTTCACGCTCTCGGCCAACGACGTGGCCTCGGGCACCGGCACATTCATCATCATCCCGGGCCCGGCTGGCGTCGGGGTGCTGGGGCTCGCCGGCCTGGCGGTGCTCCGCCGCCGGCGCTGAGCGCGGCCGCGATCCAAGTGACGGCACAGCCGGGGCCGGTCCGCGAGGGCCGGCCCCCCTCGTTTTTGCTTTGCGGGCTCGGATCGGGTCGCGGCTGGGGGAGGGGGGTGGCCCGGTGTGGTCCCTAGACTGCGCCCCCATGAACGCCGCGATCGACAAAGCCGCCGCCCTTATCGAGGCCCATCAGTACATCCGCCGCTTCCGTGACAAGGTCGTCGTCGTGAAACTCGGCGGCTCGGTGCAGGAGGACGAGGACAAACTGCGGGCGATGCTCCGCGATGTGGCGTTCATGTCCGCGGTGGGGATGCGCCCGGTGCTCGTGCACGGCGGGGGCAAGGCCATCACGGCGGCGATGGAGGCGGCCGGGCTGAAGGCGACGTTCGTGCAGGGGCGGCGGTACACCGACCGCGCCACGCTGGAGATCGCCGAGCGGGTGCTCTGCGGCGAGATCAACCGCGACCTGGTGGAGATGCTGCGGGCCGAGGGATCGCAGGCGATCGGCCTGCACGCGATGGGCTCGTGCGTGCTCTTCGGCGAGCGGACGCTGCTGCCCGACCCGCAGCAGGGCGGAGCGCGGACGGTGGACGTGGGGTACGTCGGCGAGGTGACCGAGGTGAATACGGTGCTGCTCGGCGCGCTGTGCGAGGATGGGCTGATTCCCGTGCTGGCGCCGATCGCGATCTGCCGCTCGGCCTCGAGCGTCGGCGGCGGCGACGGGGTGTGGAAACTCAACGTCAACGCGGACACCGCGGCGGGGCAGGTGGCGGCCGCGCTGAAGGCCGAGAAACTCGTGATGATCTCCGACACGCACGGGATCCGCACCGACCCCAACAACCCGGAGAGTTACGCGAGCACGCTGACGCGGGCGGAGATCTCACGGCTGGTGGCCTCGGGCGTGATCGGGGAAGGGATGCTGCCGAAGGTGGAGGCGTGCCTGACGGCGCTGCGCGCGGGCGTGCCCAAGGCGCACATCATCGACGGGCGCGTGCCGCATTCGCTGCTGCTGGAGATCTACACCGACGCGGGCATCGGGACGCAGATTGTTCTGGATTAGGCACGAGGCGGCAGGCACTGGGCATGAGCAGAAAGACAGGCCGCTCCGCGGCGTGCCACCCTGCCGTCAGGGCTGCGGAGCGTCGGGGGCAGCGCCGAAGTCGATGACGCCGTCGCGGTTGAAGGAGACCGTGGGGCGGCGGACGCCGGTGTCGAAGAGGACGTCGGCCAGGGCGCCGGGGGTGATGTACTGGAGGTCGGCGGAGAACCGATACGGGACCGGCCCCTCGGGGACGCGCTGGCCGGGCTCGAGCGAGAACGCGGCGGGGAGGACGATCGTCTGCGTCCCGTCGGCGCGCAGCGTGGCCTCCGCCGAGCGGACGCCGCGGAACGACCCGGTCCAGCCGTCGGGGCCGGCGGGGCCGAGCCGGACCTCGTACTCAACCATCCGCAGAGGCAGCGGAACCTCGTTGTCGTTGCGGGCGCTGAGGGAGAACTTGACGACAAAGCCCTCGGGGCTCTCCTCGAGCGGGGCCACGCCCGTCATGTCGAGAACGGGCGCCTTGTAGGGGGAGCAGCCCCACAGGCCGAGCGAGGCGGCCGCGACGGCCGCGGTGCAGCGCAGGGGCCCGAGGTTCGTTGATCCGGTGCGGTGGGAGGTGAACGCCATGGCGGCCGGGAGCGTACCCCACCCGGCGGCCGGGCGAAAGCCCGCCACCCGTCCCCGACGGCCGGCTCACCCTCGCGGCGAGCGCGTCAGTCGGGGTGGTGGACCCACTTGACGGTGTCGGCCTCGGAGATCACGTGCAGGACAGGCGTCAGGTGCGCGACCTCGTGGCTGTAGGCGGTCCACCGGACCGTGAGCCACACGAGGACGGCGCAGGAGACCCAGGCGCCGACCTCCGCCGCCCGCGTGTGGCGGGCGATGCTGAAGATGAGGCAGGCGACGGCGATCGTGAGGAGTTTCCAGGCGATCAGGACGTTGGGGGAGAATTGCTCGATGACCCAGCGTGCCAGCGGGTTGGCTTCGCCCATCCCCACCGAGCGCACGTACAGGAGTGTGATGTACAGGTCCACGAGGCTCATCAGGGCGATGGCGATCGTGAGCCCGACGACGCGCCAGGCGCGGCGGCGCTCGGCCCTGCTGCGCTGGGTGGACGGGGCGGCCGCCGCGGCCAGCGCGGGCGCATCGTCGAGTACAGAACCGATTGCCGCCATCCGTGCGGACCTCCGGGAGCGCTTCCATCGGCCCATTCCCGGCCGCGGGAGAGGATCGCCGGCGGAGGTGGTGATCTACAGTGCCGACCCTGCCGATGATTCCGTTTATCCGGGGTTGTTCCTGGCCCGAGCGCACGCGGCGCGGCGGACCCGCCCCGGCGCCCGGAGAAGCCCCATGACCCTGCGCCTGCTTGCGGCGTTGATCCCGGCGGTGGTGATGGCGACGGCCGGCGCGGGCGTCGCCGCGGCGCAGCCGCAGTCCAGCAACCCTGTCTACGTAGACGATTCGCCGTCGGCGCGTGAAACGTTCCTCGGGATTCGCGATCAACTCGCCGCGGGGAACCTCGACGGGGCGGTGCGCGTGCTCCAGCGGCTGCTGGACGAGGAGCCCGAGCGGCTGGTCGATTCGCCGGAGGATTCGGATCTGTTCATCGGCGTGCGCGAGGCCGTGCACCGCGTGCTGCTGGCGACGCCGGAACTGCTGGAGCGGTACCGCCAGTCGGAGGGGGCCAAGGCGCAGCGGGCGCTGGACGCCGGGCAGGCGCAGCGCGTGGAGGCCGCGTGGTTGCTGACGCCCGCGGGGTTGGAGGCGGCCCTGTGGCTGGCCCAGGAGCACCTGGAGGCGGCGCGGTTCGACGCGGCGTGGTTCACGCTCCGCCAACTCGACGCGCACCCGGACCGGCGCGGCGCGGGGGCGCGCGACTGCGCGGCGATGCTCGCGGCGCTGGCGCCGTACCTGGACCGCGCAGAAGTGTGGGAGATGGCGTCGCGCTGGTCGCAGCAGGCGACGGGCGCCCCCGTGGCGCGCCGCGCGGAGCCGTGGCCGCTGGCCGCGGCGCGTCGCGGGCAGACGCCGCTGGACGAGGGGGGCTCGATGGACCTGGAGGGGCTGGTCGCCAAGGCGCTGTGGACGGTGCCGGTGAGCATGGCGCCCGCGGCGCCGGTGCGCCAGGTGGACCCGCCCGGCGTCGAGCCGCTGCCGCTGTTTGCGCGCCAGTTGCGGATGCTGCCGACGGTGGCGGGGGAGTCGGTGTACGTCAACGACGGGACGACGGTGGGGGCGTGGGACCGCTTCACGCTGGCGCGTCGGTGGATGGTGGGGGAGGACGCGGCCGAGCCCGAGAAGCCCGACGCCTCGGTGCGCTTCGCGCAGCGCCGCCCCCGCCAGGGTTCATTCGACGAGCCCAGCACGGTCACCGTCGCCGGGCCAGACCTGCTCGCGATCACCGGCACTCCCGACAGCGAGAACCGGCGCGACGGCAACCAGCGGCTGGTGCTCGTCGAGGCCGACTCGGGGCGCGTGCGCTGGAGCGTTGACCCCACCGCGGGGGACGAGCAGTTGCAGGGGGCCGTGCTGCGGGCGGCGCCGGTGCTCGCCGACGGCGTGGCGGTCGCGGCGGCGCGGAAGATCAACACCAACCGCCGTCTCACGGGCCTGTACCTCATCGGCGTGGACCGCGCGACCGGGCAGACGCTCTGGCGCCGGCTGGTCGGCAGCGTGGGGGCGCTGCCGTTCGGGCGCGGCAGCACGATGCTCGACGCGATCCTGCTGCACAACGGCGTCGTGTACATAGGGGACCAACTCGGGGTCATCGGCGCCTACGAGGCGCACAGCGGTCGGCCGGTGTGGGTCCGCCGGATCGACACCCGCAACACGTGGCTCAGCGGCGAGAGCGCCCGGCCGTGGGAACTGCACGTGCCGCTGGCCGACGGCGACACCATTCTGACTCTTTCGCCGGACCGCACGGAACTGCTGCGGATCGGCGCGGCGGACGGGATGATCCGCGAGCGCCGGAGCACCGAGGCGATGGGGGTGCCGGCGCCGCGTTACCTGATCCGCGCCGGCGACCTGCTGGGGATCGTGTCGGAGAGCCGCGTCTCGCTGCTGCCCATCGCGAATCTGGGGCGTGCGCCGGCGCGGTCGCACCGCTTCGCGGATCCGGGAATCCGCGGGCGCGTCGTGGGGTCGGACGGGAAGATCGTCGTGCCGCTGGCGACGGGGGTGGCGGAACTGGACACGCTCGACCCCGAGGCGGCGCCCCGCGAGGTGCCGCTGGAGAGCCCGGGGAACGTGCTGGCGATGGCCAGCCAGTTGCTGGTGGTGGACGATGGGCGGATGCACAGTTATCTGCTCTGGGACGCCGCGGAGCGAGTGCTGAACGAGCGGATGCGGGCCGAGCCCGACAACCCGATGCCGGCGGTGACGTTCGCGGAACTGGCGTACCGGGCCTCGCGTCCTGAGCACATTCTTGGGGCGGTGCAGGCGGCCGCGGCGGCGGTGGACCGCGACCCTGCCTCGGAGGTCAACGCCCAGGCGCGCCGGCGGCTGTTCGCGTCGGTGCTGGCGATGGTCAACGTCAGCCAGGAGCCGCCGGGCAAGGGGCAGGCGCCGGGCGAGATCCGGCTGGTGGACCCGCGGCTGATCGGGGCGCTGATCGACGAACTGGGCTCGCTGGCGGACGACGCGGGGGAGCGGGCCAGTTACCTGCTGGCGCTGGGGCGGTTCCAGGAGTCGCAGGGCCGGCACGCGCAGGCGGTGGAGACCTACCAGCGTGTGCTGGACGAGCCGCCGCTGGCGGCGGCAACGTGGACGGGCCCGCAGATCAGCCTGCGCGCTGAACTGGAGGCGACGTGGCGGCTGCAGCGCCTGCTCGCCGAGCAGGGGCCGGCGGTGTACGCCGCGCACGAGGCCGCGGCCGAGGCGGAACTGGCGGCGCTGGGCCCCGCGGCCGACGCCGCGGCGCTGGAGCGGCTGGCGCGGCGGTACCCGGTGGCGGCGATGGCGCCGCGCCTGTGGCTGCGGCTGGCCGACCGGCAGCGCGACCAGGGACGCGGGCAGGCCGAGGTGTCGGCGCTGGAGGCCGGGTTGCGCGCCGCATCGTGGCGCATCGACAGCGATCCGGCGCTGGTGGCGGAACTGGGCGGGCGGCTGGTGCGGGCGCTGGAGGCGCAGGGACAACAGGCCGCGGCGGCGCAGGTGCTCCGCGAACTGGCGCGCCGGCGGCCGGGGCTGGAGTTCCAGGAAGGAACCGGGACGATCGCCGCGGCCACGCTGCTGGAGGGGATCGAGGCGCGACTGGCGGCCAAGTACCGCTGGCCGCGGGTCGGCCCGGTGCGGGACGACGGGGTGCAACTGATCCCCGGACACTCGATGCTGCGGGCGCGCGTGCCGGACATCACGCCGAGCGTCGGTCGCGCGCTGGCGCTGACCGACGGGGACTCGGTCTCGGTGTGGGGCCCCGAGCGCGTCGGCGACGGCGAGCAGGCCGAGCCCGGTCCGTTCGTCAAGCGGTGGTCGGCGCCGATCCCGGGGCGCGGCGTGGACCTGGTGCGCGTCGAGAATGACGCGGTGTACCTCCACTACGACACGCGCGCCGGCGCCGTGCTGGAGAAGGTGTCGGCGACGGAGGGGCGGTCGCTGTGGCGCACGCCGGCGTTCCCCGACCTGTTCCCGCCGGAGGGGCCGCCCGGGGTGCGGCGCGAGCCGGAGCCGCTGAAGGTCCGGACGCGCGACGGCGTGGGGCTCGTGACGGACCTGCTGGTGTCGATGGACGAGCGGACGCTGACGCTCGTGGAGCGTTCCGGGCGGGCGGTGGGGATCGACGCGCACAGCGGCGACGTGCTCTGGGCCCAGCGGGCGCCGCTGACGCAGGTGGCCGACACGGATCTGAGGGGTGGGACGCTGATCGTCGCCGGCGATCAGGAGATCGCCGGTGCTCCGGTGGCCGCGCCGGGGGCGGGCATCGTGACGGTCGTGCTGTCGATCGACGTGCGCACCGGGCAGGTGCTCCAGCGGTTCGAGTCGCGCTGGGGCCAGGCGCGGTGGCTGCGGGCGCTGGACGGCGGCGCGGTGATCGTCGGGTTCGACGAGGCGATCGTCAGCGTTGACATCGAGCGCGGGCAGACGAACTGGGTCGTGGACGACCGCCGCGTCACGGAGAGCAGGGAGGCGTGGGTCGTCGGCGACCGCGCGTTCGTGCAGGACGCGGGCGGGAGCCTGTGGGTGCTCGCGGTGCCCAACGGGCGCCTGCACCCGCAGCAGGTGCGCCTGCCGCCGGAGTTCCGCGATGGGTATTCGCGGCTGTATGCGGCGGCGCTCGCCCACCCGGGCCGGGCGGGCACGCCGTCGGGCGAGGCCGGCGCGGCGGACCGCGCCGTGATCGCCTTCAGCACGCTGGCGGGCGTCGTGCTCGTCTCGGCGGATGGGGAGGTCGTCGCGGCCGACGCGATCCCCGGCAACGACACGGTCGTTCCGCCGGTGCCGGCCGAGGGGCTGATGGTCACGGTGGAGTCGGACCCGGCGGGCTACACCCAGGACGGGATGATGGTCTTCAACATGCACGCGATGGAGGTCGCCACCGGGCGGCTGACCGAGACCAAGGGCATCGTGCTGGGCGCGCGGCCCAGCCGCATCATGCTCATGGACGGCCGGATCGCGATCACCGCGGGGAGCGCGACGGTGCTCGTGCGAGCGCCGGCGGAGGCGCCGTAACGGATGCAGTCGTGAAAGGGAGGGGAGCGGGGGCTACTGGACGCAGGACGGGTCCGTGCCGTTCTCGATCGCCGCGAGTTTGCGGAGGCGGCGCTCGTGGCGGCCGCCCTGGAACGGGGTTGCGATCCACACGTCCACGATCTTCTCGATCAGGCGCTGGCCCAGCAGGTCGGCGGAGACGCACAGGACGTTGGCGTCGTTATGCGTGCGGCTGATCTCGGCGGTCAACTCGTCGTGCACCAGCGCGGCGCGGACGCCGCGGACCTTGTTGGCCGCGATGGAGACGCCGATCCCGGTGCCGTCGATCAGGACGCCGCGCTCGGCCTGCCCGGTGGCGACGGCGCGGCCGACGGCCCACGCCGGGTCGGGGTAATCGGCGATCTCGCCGCTGGCGCCGCCGAGGATCTCGACCTCGTGCCCCTGCGAGCGCAGGCGGTCCGCCAGGAGCCGCGCGCTGCTCGCCCCCCGGTGATCGGCGCCGATGGCGATCTTCATGCGGGTGCACCTCCGCGCGGGGCGGGTCGGGTTTACGCGTCCAGTTCGCGCAGCCGGGCCGTGACCAGGTCTCGGATGCGCTCCGCCGTTTCAGTGTAGACCTCCTGGGGGTAGCCGATGGGGTCCGGCACGTCGCCCCCCTCGGGGTCCAGCAGGAAGGTCTTGTCGGCCGCGGTCGGGTCCAGCGCGAGCACGGCGTGCAGGTGCGAGCGCGACATCGTGAAGATGATGTCCGCCTCGGCGATGAGTTGGCGCGTGAGTTGGCGCGAGCCGCGGAGGTTGGGGTTGATGCCCAGTTCCTTCAGGGCCGTCACCGCCTCGGGGGTCGGCGGCACGCCCGTCGCGGCGCCCGCGCCGGCGGAGATCACCGTCGTCTCCACGTCCGGTGCGCCGCTCACCCGCCCCTTGGCGATCAGGTCGGCGGCGATCGCCTCGGCCATCGGGCTGCGGCAGGTGTTGCCGGTGCAGATGAACAGGATGGTGCGGCGGAGCTGTTTGCGCACGAAGCGTTCCTCGTAGGCCCCGGGTCGTCGGAGCGTCCATCCCCCCTCCGGGCGCAGGCCCAGGATTGTCGCCGGTTTGCCCGGCCGGGCGCGTCCGCCGTCGAGCACCAGCGCCTCGGCGGACCCCGGCGAGAGGAGCGAGCCCAAGGCCTGTGCCGCGGCGTCGGCTTCCAGAGCCCAGCGGACGGCGGCGCCCTCGGCCGCGCCCGCCTCCGGCAGTTCGGCGATCAGCAGCGCCAGGTCCATCTCGCCAGCCCGTTCCGCGAGCGCCGCGGCGGCGTCGTGCCGGATGCGGCGCACCGCGACCTCCCCCGCGCCCGCCGGGTCCAGCGCCGCGGTCTCGGCGCCGAGAGCGGCGGCGGCCGCCGCGACACCGTCCTCACCGATCGCCGCGGCGAGGATCACGGGGCCGGGTGTGAGGCGGCGCAGCAGGCGGCGGTGGGCCGGCCTGGTGAGGCCGAGCAGGTCGATGGCCCGGTCGGCCGTCGGTGGGTGCCACGCCAGAGGGCCGGACCGTCCCAGCGCCCGGGCCAGGGCCGGGGCAATGGACGACGACGCCGGGAGAGCCACGGAGTAGACCGTATCGGTCGGGACGATGACCGGCGTGCCTTGCGACAGGGCGTCCGCGGCCCGTCGGACCGCGGCCTCCAGGTCGGAGGCGGAGAGGGCGCGCAGATTCACGGCCGAGCCGGTCACTGGGCCAGTATTGACCAAAGCGGCCGGGGGGTCAAAGTCCCCCGTCCGTGGGGCGGTTGGGGGCCGGGCGGGTTCCGTGCTACACTGCGCGTGGCGAGGCCGTTGGGCCTCCGTGAGGATTCGCCTCGCGATCGTGGATTTGTGAGTGTGGTATCAGGAATGCCGCCCAGGGCCGCGAAGTGCCCCCGAGGTTCGGACGCGGCCGGATCAGGGGCGCAGCGCGGGGCGAATAGCACCCCGGCGGTGCGGGGAGGGTGCCGAAGCGGTGGTCATCGCGCCGCCGTCGGGCGGGGCGCGGGTTGAAGGATCGGCGTTACGAGGAGTCGCGGCGATGGGAGGCAGGCACATGGACCCGCGTCACGGTCGGCGTACTGGGCTGGCGACAGGCTTCACGCTTATCGAGATGCTGGTGGTGATCGCGATCATCGCGATCGTCGTCGTGATCGCCTTCCCGGCGCTGGCGGGGGCGCGCAACGCCGCCCGCAGGGCCGCGACGACAGCGCTGATGACCGACCTCGGCAAGGCGTGCGATCAGTTCCAGATCGATAACCGCCGCGCCCCGGGTTACTACTCCTCCCGCATCATGGGCGGGCAGCAGAACATGAACACCGAGGGGTTCACCAACATGGAGAACATCATGTTGGACCTCGCCGGTGGCATCGTCGTGACTCCGCCCGCGGGCGAGACAACGCTCCAAGTCGGCCCCACCTCGATCAATCCCAATCCGTCGAACCCCGAGGCCCGCGTCCACGTGCTGGTCCGCCTGATCGGCGCCAAGCACGACGGCCGGTCCCAGTACTGGTCCCCCGACGAGCGGAACTTCGTCAGCCGCAACGGCAACGGCCAGGTCGGGAGCCAGGCCAACCGGGACCTGCCGGACGTTGTGGACTCGTGGGGCACGCCGATCCTGGCGTGGGTCCAGGATGACATTGTCTCGGGCCAGGACTCCTTCTTCGCGCTGGAGCACAGCGGCTCGGCGAACGATCGGGGGCGGTACTACTGGGCCTCCAACGCCGGGCACCTCAAGAGCACGGCTCTGGGCAAACTCGGCAAGCCGCAGGCGACCCCCACGGGCGCCGGGCGCGAGGATGAGCAGAGCCTGCTGGGGCCGCAGTGGTCCTGGGACGCCCGTGCCAGGACGATGGCGGGTCTGCTGGGCAACCCGGTCTACCCCGAGCCGGCCTCTCCGCCCGACAACCCGATCCCGTCGCGCGGCCGGGCGGGGATCGTCTTCCACTCCGCCGGCACCGACGGCATCTTCCTGAACCGGCGCGACACGGGCGGCAAGCAGGCCGCCGCGGCCGGCGGGGGCGGCGATCCGTTCGTGCGGTACAACCCCCCGGCTCCCGCCACGACTCCGGGCGCGCCGCTTCCGAAGCCGATCGACCCGCTCGACGGCTTCGACGACCTGGTCGTGACGTCGATCAACTGAGTCCCCGCACGACCGTGTGCCGGCGGCGCTCGCGGGCGCCCGCCGCCTTGACGGCCGCGGGGCCGGTTGTCATCGTGTCCCGGCGTGGTGGAGGTTCCCTCCGTAGCGCCAGGACCGGCGATCGACCCGGATGACACAACACCGCACGGGCCCGTGCCGGCGCGACGGTCGCTCTACGCGTTCGCGATGGTCTCCGCCGGGTTCAGCGCCGCACGCGCGCTGCCCGATGTGCCGGCCGCGGCGTGGTTCTCCATCGCGTGCGCGGTCCTGATCGTCGCGGCGCTGGGCCGCGGCCGGGCCGTGCGGGTGGCGCTCGCGCTGGCGGCCGCCGCGGCCGGAGGAGGGTGGTTCGCGCTGCGGATCCACGAAGGGCCGCGCGATCACCTCGCGGCGATCGTCGCGGACGTCGGCGTTGGCGGCCGCACGCTGGTCACCCTCGAGGGCCTTGTCGCCGAGCCCCCGCGGCGGCGTGCCGGCCCTGGTCCCGGCGCGCTGGCAGCCTTCAGCGGCGCGGCCAACGAGCCGTCGGTCGCGATCGTGCTGGATGTCGATGGCGTGCTCACGCCCGAGGGACCTCGCCCAGCCTGCGGGCGTGTGCGGGTGTGGCTCGAGACTCCGGAGGCGCCGGAGGGCGTGCGCGCCGGGGCACGGATCCGCGCGACCGGGGAGTTCACGCGGGCGGGCCCTCCCATGAACCCCGGCTCCCCCGACCGTCGCCTGCTCGCGGCGCAGGAGCCCGGCGGCGGTGCGGCGGGCGACCTGTCCGTGCCGGACGCGGCGCTCATCACGCCGCTCCCCGACCGGCCCGGGGTTCGTGCGTGGGCGGCCTCCCGCTGGGCCGCGCTGCTGGGCTCGCTGCGCACCGGCGCTCGCGCGGCGCTGGACGCCGCGGTCCCGGCCGACGCCGACGAGGACGCCGGCCCGCTGCTGGTCGCGCTGCTGCTGGGGGAGTACGAGCCCGCCGGGCAGGACCTGGCCGACGCGTTCACACGTCAGGGGCTCGTGCACCTGCTGGCGATCTCCGGGTTCCACCTCGTGATCGTCGCCTCGGCCGTAGGGGTCCTTGTGCGGCTGACGGGCGAGCGCGGCGGGTTCGAGGCCGCATCGGTCGCGGGGCTGGTGGCGCTGTACATGCTCATCGTGCCCGCGGGAGCGCCGGTGCTCCGCGCGGGACTCATGGTTCTGACGCTGCTCGCGGCCGAAGCCGCCGGACGACGCTACGACCGCCTCACCATCCTGGGGTGGGTGTGCACCGGCCTCATCTTGTGGAGGCCGATGGACCTGTGGTCACTGGGCTTCCAACTCAGCGCGGGGATCGTCGCCGTGCTGCTGTGGACCGGGCGGGCGTGGCACGCACGCCTCTGGGGGACGCCGCTGCGCGGCACGGTGGACCCGTACCGGCGCGTACCAACCGTGCGGCTGCTGCGGGGAGCGTGGGGGCTGGCCAAAGGGGCGCTCTCCACGAGCATCCTGTGCTGGGCCGTCGCCGCGCCGCTGATCGCGCACCACACCGGGATCGTCAGCCCGCTGGCGGTGCTGACGGGCGTCGTGCTCGTGCCGGTCGTCACGCTGATGCTGATCCTCGGGTACGCGGCGCTCGTGCTCGGGGCGATGGTGCCTGTGCTCGCGCCATGGGCGGGCGCGGCGCTGGCGTGGCTGGCTGAAACACTTGGCGCAGCGGTCCGAATGCTCGACCACTGGGAAGCGACGTCGCTGACGCTCCCGGCCGTCAGCGCCGCGTGGGCCGCGGCGGCGACGGGCGCCATCCATTATGCCGTCCGCCGCGGGCGCCGCGACGACCGGTTCATGTGGGGACTGCTTGCGCTCGCCGCGGCGTGGCTGGCCGCCGAGGTTTTTGTGCGTCCGGCGCTCTCGTGGCGCGGCGTGCTGCGCATCGACACGCTCGCCGTCGGCGACGGCGCGTGCCACCTCGTGCGGTGCGGGCGCGGCATCGGCGGCGGCGACGCCTTGCTCTGGGACTGCGGATCGCTCCGGCCGAGTTTGGGCGTGCGCGAACTGCCGCGCGCCGTGCGGGCGCTGGGGGCGTGGCGCGTGCGAACCGCCGTCGTCACGCACGCCAACTACGACCACTTCTCCACGCTGCCGGATGTGGTCCGGCCGCTGGGGATCAGGCGCGTGCTCGTCACGCCCGCGCTGCTGGCCGCGGCGGAGGCCGATCCGTCGGGCGCGCCCGCCGTGCTGCTGCGCGAACTGCGGGCCCGCGGTGTGGAACTTCGGGCCATCAGCGCGGGAGAGACGCTCCAGATCGGTGACGCCACGGTCCGTTTCCTGTGGCCCCCGGCGCCCGATGAGCCGGGAGCGCCCACGCGCCTGGCGGCGAACGACACGTCGCTGGTCGCCCTCGTGACGGTCCCGACGCGCGCCGGCCCACGGAGCCTGCTGCTCACCGGCGACGCCGGGCGCGGCGCGATCCCGCTCCTGCTCGAGCGGGAGCAGGACCTTTCCGCGGCGATCATGGAGGTGCCGCACCACGGCAGTTACAACGACGCGGCCGCCTCGCTGGTCCGCGCGGCGTCACCCGAAATCGTCCTCCAGTCCACCGGCCCGCGGCGCGCGGGCGATCGCCGCTGGGGCCCGCTCCGCGAAGGGCGGCGCTGGCTCACCACCGCGACCGACGGGGCGCTGTGGGCGGAACTTCGCCGCGACGGGACCATCGCGGCCGGCGGCCTGCTCGTGCCGTAGTCCCTGTGGCCTTGCCGTGTCGAGGTCAGCGAGCCAGCAGTTCGTTGAACCGCCGGCGCTCCTCGTCGGACATGCGGGCGCGGGCCTGGTCGGCGAACCGCTTCGCCGCCTCATCCCCCTCGCCGCTGCGCCGGATCGCGTGGTACACCTCTGCCGCGTCTCGTGCGATCTGGTCGGGGCGCAGCGCCAGGCGGAGCGCATCGACCTCTTCGGACCGCAGCGTCGAGAGCGTCGGCCACAGCGTGTGCCACAGAATGTCGCGAAGGCCGCCGGCCACTTGTCCCTCCCCGGCCGTCCCCGAGATCGCCAGCGGGAACAGTCGCGGCACCAGGTCGAAGGCTCCCGCGAGGTACGCGCTCTCGATCGCGGCTCGCGCCGTGTCGGGCGTCACGAGGTCCTCGTTCTCCGCGATCAGCGCCCGCACCAGCCGCACGGCGTCCGCGTCGCGCCCCATCATCGCCAGGTCCCGCACCGCGTCGGCGAAGCGGCGCTCCTTCAGCGCCGCCGCGAGCGACGTTTGCAGCGACACGGGGCCGGGGCGCCCCTCGCTCCCGTCCGCCGGCCCCAGCGGCAGTTTCGACGGATCCAGCCGCACCGGGTCCGGCCCGACGACGATCAGCGGATCGCCCAGGATCGCGACCTTCCACGCGGGCCCGGTGTCGAGCCTCGCGGCGATCCCCAGCGGCGCCCGCGCCAGCATTCGACGGGCGAACAGCGGCGTGGGAACGAACGCCTGGAGATACGGCTCGTGCACCGCGCCCACGTACGCGTACGCGCCGTGCTCGAGGAACCGTCCGCCGATGGTCCCCCGGTCGTCCGGGCGCGTCGCCGACCAGGAGTGCACGAAGTGCACCAGCGCCGGGTGCGCCAGCACCGGCACGTCGCCCGCCAGGGCCTGGCCGGGGCGCAGGTCGAAGAACTCCGCATTGCCCGAGGAGTTCACCAGGATCATGCCGAACCGCACGCCGCCGAGAAAGGCTCCCTCCCCGCCGGCGGGCGCTGCACCGCGGTTGCGCCCCGATGCGCGGAGACGGAAGTCCTCGACGCCTTGCGCATCGGTGTCGTTGACGACGGTGGCGATGCCGGCCTTCTCCAGTTCGGTCGCCGCGGCGGTGGCGTCCCACTGCACCCAGGGCTGGGTGGCGTCGTAGCCGTCGAAGAGCCAGGCGTTGCGCGGCTGGAGGAACAGGCCGCACATCGCCCGGTACGCCGCCGCCGCCTCGTTGCCGAAGACCTGCCCGCCCCACGCCCACCGGCGCGTGCGCTCTCCCTCGCGATGGCGGCCGATGACATCGCTGGTCGCCAGCATCCCGCGCTTGTCGTTCTCGCCCAGCGCGATCTTGACCGGGTGGTTGAGGCACAGCGTCACCGCGTCGATGTCGTCGCCCAGAGCCTCCCAGGAGTAGCCGGAGGATTCGCACGCCTGCTCGATCAGAGCGCTGCGCTCGTCCACCTCGAGCATCGGCGCAGCGCCGCCGACCTGGTCGCGCGAGCCGGGCACCCAGGCGATGATCTGGCCCCGCCCCGCCGCCAGCGCCAGTCCCGCGGTCCACGCCGGGTCAGACTCGTTCATCGCCACGACGCCCGGCGGGCGCAGCGACACGCTCTCCCACTTGTCCGGGAGCGACGCGGCGTCCTGCGCCTCCCACGCGGAGGCGACCGCCGCCTCGATGAGGTGGCGACGGCCGTGCGGGTCGGCAGGCAGCGAGGCGCCGGGATCGGACCATCGCACGACGGAGGCCGGGGCGAAGGCGCGGACGAACCGGGCGATGTCGCGCTGCGCTGCCCACGACCCATCGTCGATCAGCACGGGGTAGCGTGCGCTCATCGACCACCGCGAGATCGCCGCGACGTAGGAAGCGCCGTCGGGGACGATCACGACCGTCGGCACCACGGGGAGGTTGCGCCGGATCAAGGCGACGCGGGCGCCGACGCGCACCTGGTGCGGCAGGCCGGCCCAGGGGTCCGCATCCGGCCCGCGCTGAACCGCCGCGGGCGTCGAGGAGGCGTCCGCCGGCTGGTGTGCCGGTGACGGTGGAGTGGGAGGGGGGACGGCAGGAGTGGGGGAGGCGGGAGCGGCCGCGAGCAGCGCGGCCAGCAGCAGGGCGCATCCGCACGGTGTGCTGGTCACGGGGGCAGTGTAGCGGGGATCCGGGGGCGGTCCGGCCCGGCGCTTCACGCGGTCCGGGTCCCGCCGCGGGGGCGTAACATCGTGCATGGCCGCTACCCAGACCCAGACGAAGCCCGGGACCAAGCCCCGGGATGAGACAGGTCAGCCGCGGCGGTGGAACGTGGTCCTGCTCGACGACGACCACCACACGTACGAGTACGTGATCCGGATGATGCAGGAACTCTTCGGCCACTCGAAGGAGCGTGCCTTCGAGATCGCCAAGAAGGTGGACACCGACGGCCGCGCGATCTGCCTGACGACGCACAAGGAACACGCCGAACTCAAGCGTGACCAGATCCTGGCCTACGGGCGCGATCCCCTGATGGCTGAGTCGAAGGGCTCGATGACGGCGATCATCGAGCCCGCGGAGTTCGGGGACGACGAGGGGGACGCGGGCGGCAGTGGGGGCGGCGGCGGGGATAAGGGCAAGGCGTCTTGAGCGATCTCCGTTCCGCGTCGGGCGACCAGCGCCCGCTGGTGATCCAGACCGAGCACCTGGACGAGGCGTGCGCCGCGTGGCTCGCGGAGCGGGCCCGGGTCGAGCGGTGCGGGTCGGAGGAAGAGCCGCGTTTCTCGCGCCTGCTGGAGCAGGCCGAGGGGCTCGCCATCCGCACGTACACGAAGGTGGATGCGGCGCTGCTGGCGCGGGCGCCGCGACTGCGCGTCGTCGGCCGGGCCGGCGTCGGCGTGGACAACGTGGATCTCGCGGCGTGCGCCGCCCGGGGCATCACGGTGGTCAACACGCCCGCGGCCAACGTGCGGGCGGTGGTCGAGTACGTGACGGCGGTGCTCTTCGACGCGATCCGGCCGCGGGTGTTCATCGACCGGGCGCTGGACGTGCGCGACTGGAAGACCCTGCGGAGCGAACTGATCGCCCCGAAGCAGGCGTCGGAACTGACGCTGGGCATCTACGGCTTGGGGCAGATCGGGTCGCAAGTCGCCCGCGTCGGGGCGGCGCTCAACATGCGGGTGATTTACCACGATCTCGTGGAGATCCCGTCGGAGCGCCGGCATGGGGCGGTCCCCGTGTCGCGCGACGAACTGCTCGCCAGCGCCGATGTCCTGACGATCCACGTGGACGGCCGCCGGAGCAACCGCGGGCTCATCGGCGCCGAGGCCCTGAGTCGTCTGAAGCCCGACGTGGTCCTCATCAATGCCGCCCGAGGATTCGTCATCGACGCCGCCGCGCTGGCGGAGTTCCTGCGGGCCCACCCCGCTGCGACGGCGGTCCTCGACGTGCACGACCCGGAGCCCTTCGGGGGCGACTACCCGCTGCTTGGCCTGCCCAACGCGCGGCTGAGCCCGCACATCGCCGCCGCCACGGCGCCGGCCCACCGGAACATGAGTTGGGTCGTGCGCGACATCTGGCGCGTGCTCTGCGGCGAGGCGCCGGTGTTCCCGGCGCGGCCGGAGCCGGGTTGAACCCGCGGCGTCAGGCGTGACGCAGAGACTGGGCCTCAAGCCGGCGCTGCTCGGCCTGTGCGTATCGCAGACGCACGACGGGGATCAGCGGTCCGATGACGAGCGTGAGCACGGCCCCGATGAGCAGGAGCGGGTAGTAGACGTGGTGCGGCTGGCCGCCCACGACAGCCACGATGCCCGCGATGAGCAGCACAAGCCCGAGTGCGGCCATCGCCATCATGGAGCCGAGCACAAAGGCCCTGCCGCGTCCTCTTGGAGCAAGCACGCCCGCGCACGCCCCCAGCATCCCGCCCAGCGCGCCCAGCCCACCCCCGCCCAGCGCGCCGATCAACGTCCCGGTCTGCGTCGTCCACCACTCGGTCATGTGCGTCCTCCCTTCGAGCCGTCCGCCGCGTCCGCCGGATTGGGGCGGGGCTGGTGATGGATCAGGTCCTGCGCCATCTGCTGGATGGCCCGGGCCCCCGAGACGGTCAGTTCGCCCCGCTCGACGAGCCTCGCGACCAGTTCCGTCAGCGGATCCACAGGCCGATTCTCAACCGCGGCCCGGAGCCGCTGGATGACCTTGTCCAGACGCGAGCGGATGGTGGGGTAACTGACGCCGTAGGCCGCCGCGAGGTCCTTGAGCGAGCCGGAGCAGAGGACCAGCCGCGTGATGAAGTCCAGGTCCTCCCGCGGCAGCGAGAGGAGGGGGTGATCGCGGTCGGGATGGGAGTCAGGGGGGTTCAAGAAACCTCAAGTCGTGTTTCGGATTATGCAACCAAACTTTTGATTTATCAAGGTTCAATTTCAAAAATCTCAGGCACTGAGAACACGTGGCTTGACCCATACGTAGCCGTATTGCAGATTTTCCGATGTTCAGATTCTCAGAGGGAGGCGCGGGGAGGAGTGGATGATGACCCCGGAAACGATCAGGCTCAACCGACGCGGGGTTGTTGTCATCCCGGCCAGGTTGCGGAAAGAGTACGGGCTGGAGGAGGGATGCCTCCTCATTGCTGAGGCCCGGCCGGAGGGCATCCTGTTGCGGCCAGCCAAGGCGGTGCCCGTTGAGGTCTACGACAGCCGACGGCGGGCGGAGTTCATCCTCAACAACGCTGTGGACGCGGACGACTATGCGCGGGCGAGGAAACTGGTAGAAAGTATGGGTCTGGACCCGGACCAGATCCCGCATGAACGCCCCGATTCCGAATGAACCGATCCGCGCCTTCCTCGATGCCAACGTTCTTTACGCGGCAGCGCTGGGCGGAGGGTGTTGCAAGCTGTGGGACATTCCTCGCATCACGCTCGTCACGAACGAGTACGCCGCGAAGGAAGCATGGGACAACCTGGCGCGCGAGGCCGATCCGGCGGCGTGCCGCGACAGGCTGTGCGACCTGTTGCACCAGATGGAAGTGCACCCATACGACGACGACGGGACAACACCGCTCTTTACGGGCTGGTCGCTCCCCGATCCGAACGATGTGCCGATCCTCCTCGGAGCGATTGAGCACAACTGCGGGTATCTTCTGACCGGCGACGGCAAGTGTTTCGGCCGGTTCTTCGAGAGCGGGCCGGTTGACGGGGTCGTGATCATGAGGCCGGGCAAGTTCCTCCGCTTGCTCGGCCTCTAGTTCAAGCGGACCGAACTTCCTGCGCAGTCACCGGTCGCGCGGCGCCCGCCGCGATGCGTTCGAGCGTGTCGGCCGCGGTGGCCGCGCCGTCCTCAGCGCGGAGTCTTGCGCCGAGATCGGCCGCGCGTGTGCGTACGCCGTCGTCGTCGAGCAGACGTCCGAGCAGTCGCGCGAGCGTCCGGGGCGAGGCCCGCGGGTTCCACAGGCTCTCGGCGACGCCCAGGTCGCGGGCACGCTCGGCGTTGTCGAACTCGTCGTTGGCGAAGGGGATGATCAGCGCCGGCCGCCCGGCGCGCATCGCTTGGGCCGTGGTGCCGGCGCCGCCGTGGTGGACCGTTACGCACCCCCGGTGCAGCACCGCCGAGAACGGGGCATACGTGAACGCCGCGACCCCGCGCGGCAGGTCGCGCGCCGACGGGGCGTACTCGGGCCTCCCGGTCAGCAGCAGGCCGCGCCGGCCCAGCAGCCGGCAGGCCTCCGCGGCCCGCCGGTAGAAGTCCCCCGCGTGGTGCACGACGCTCGTGCCCAGCGTGAAGATGATCGGCGGCTCGCCGTCTTCGAGGAACCGCCCGATGTCCTCCGGCGCGTGCTCGTCCACGTGCTGGCGGTCGAACCAGGCGTAGCCGCAGATGGTGGACGACGGCGGGTCATCGGGCATCCGCGGGCGCACGTGCGGCGACCAGAGCCCCAGCACCGCCCCGTCCTCACCAGGCCGCACGGCTTCGTGGAAGATCATGTCGCGCGTCGTGGGGTAGCCCATCTCGCGGGCCAGGGCGTTCATCGGCCGGTCCACGATCCACCGCATCATGTGCCGCCCCACGCGCACGCCCGCGCGGACCACCCAGTACGGCTGCCGGCGCATCAGCGGCAGCGGCCGGTAGATCGGCGCCTCGTGCCGCGAGAACCAGAACATCGGCGACAGCACGACCACCGCCTGCGGCACACCGTGCCGCTCCGCGACCCACCGTGCCCCGAAACTGATGTGGTGCCGCAGCAGCACGTCGGGCTTGAACTCGCGCACCAGCCGCTCGACGGCCTCGACAGTCGGCCGGACCGCGGTGTGGATCAGTTCGCGCACGACCAGCGCCGGGCTCTTCCGCGGGTGGACCAGGTCGGGGTGATGCAGGGCCCGCAGGAAGTCCTCCTCGGTCCCCAGCGGCTCAAAGCCCAGCCCCGCGGCGCGGACCCGCGGCTCGAAGTGCGGATTCACGAGCATCACCACGTCATGTCCGCGCTGGCGCAAGGCCCGGCCGATCGCGACAAACGGGTTGACGTCGCCCGCGGAACCGATGGTCGTGATGAGGATGCGCACTGCCGGTCCGCTCGCTGCCCCGCCGCCCGGTTCTCCCCGCAACGCCCCCTCGGCCCCCAAGCGTAGACTCACCCATGCTCCACCTGGGCGTGAACATCGACCACGTCGCCACGGTGCGCCAGGCGCGCCGCGCCGACGAGCCCGACCCCGTCCGCGCCGCGCACGAGGCGGAACTGGGCGGCGCCGACATCATCACCGTTCACCTGCGCGAAGACCGCCGCCACATCAACGACCGCGACGTCGAGCGCCTCGCCGAGTCGCTCAAGGTGCGGCTGAACCTCGAGATGGCCGCGACCGACGAGATGGTCGCGATTGCGCGCCGCCTGAGGACCAGCGGGGCGGGCGGGCCGCACGAGTGCGCCCTGGTCCCCGAGGGCCGCATGGAGATCACGACCGAGGGTGGCCTGGACGTCGTGCGCCACAGCGCCCGGCTCAAGGACGTCGTGGCTCAGTTGCACGAAGCCGGCATCCGCGTCTCGGCCTTCATCGACGCCGAGCCGGCGCAGGTCGAGGCCGCCGCGGCGTGCGGTTTCGACATGTGCGAGATCCACACCGGCCCCTACGCCGCCGCCTTCGCTCGCGCCGGGGGCGACTTCCTCGACCCGGCCCTCGCCGCCGAACTGGAGAAGGTCGCCGACGCCGGCCGTCGCATCCGCGCCTCGCGCGGCGGCGGGCCGGGCGGCATGCGCTTCAACGCCGGCCACGCGCTGAACTACCACAACGTCGCCCCCATCGCCGCCCTGCCGGGGATCAGCGAACTGCACATCGGCCACTCGATCGTCTGCCGCGCGATCTACACCGGTCTGCGCAGCGCCGTCGCGGAAATGAAGCGCCTGATGACCGAGGCCGCGGCCGCGGGGCCGCGCGCATCATCGGGCCGTCTGCCGTCGTGAACCAGGATTGACCGCAGGAGCGAGCCGTGACACCCGTCCCGCCAGTCCCGCCCGAGCACTTCCGCCGCCTCCACGAGTACGAACTGTGGGCCAACGCCCGCGTGAACGCCTCGCTGCGCTCGGCGCGGGACCACCTCGAGCACGGCGGCGCCGCGGCCGAAGCGCCGGCGCTGATCAAGGCCCTCCAGATCTGGGCCCACGTGCAGTGGGCCCGGAAGATGTGGCTCAGCCGCCTCGGCGCCGGTGAGCCCCCGAGCCTCGACGAGGGGATGTTCCCCACCCGCTCGCTGGAGGCGGTCATCGGCGAGTGCGCCGAGATGGACGAGCGCTGGGGCGCGTACGTCTCGCGGCTCACGCCCGAACTGCTCGCCTCCGTCTGCCGCTACACCTCCACCGAGGGCGTGGCGTACGACACCGTCGTCTCAGACATCCTCACCCACGTCGTCAACCACTCCACCTACCACCGCGGCCAGATCGCCCGTCTTGTCGCCGAGTGCGGCGGCGCCGTCGCCGTCACCGATTACATCGCCTTCGCGCGCACACGCCCGTCATAGGAGCCGCCCGTGGCCGTGCTCGACCCCATCGAGATCACCCTCCGCCGCGGCGAGCGGATCACCATCCGCTCGCCCCTCCCGGAGGACGCCGGGGCCGTCGTCGAGCACATCCGCGAGGAACTGGGCACGCACGAGTTCTCCATCACCCAGCCCGACGAGTTCGACAAGACCGCCGACGAGCACGCCGAAGTCCTCCGCGACATCGCCGAGCGCCCCGGCTGCCTGGCCCTGATCGCCCTGCACGGCGGCGAGATCATCGGCAACCTCCAGTTCAAGAATCATCCGCGCCGGCGCATGGCCCACCACGGGCACTTCGGCGTCGGCGTCGCGCAGGCATGGCGCGGCCGCGGCGTCGGGCGGGCCCTGATCTCGACGCTGCTCGACTGGGCCGCCGCCAGCGAGGAGATCGAGAAGGTCTGCCTCGGCGTCTACGCCACCAACCACAAAGCGATCGCCCTCTACGCCTCGCTTGGCTTCGCCGAAGAAGGACGCCGCATCCGCGAGTTCAAACTCGGACCCGGGCGCTACGTGGACGACATCCAGATGTCGATCTGGGTCAAACCCATCGACGGCGCAACGCCGCTGTGGCGGGCTAACAATCCGTCCGGGCGACGGGGGCGGTAGACGCTTGGCGGGGCGGGAGGCTGAGACGGGGGGCCGGAGCGAGCATGACGCAGTCCACTCCTCATTCCCACGCGCCCACGCACCGCCGCTTCCGCGGCGCCTTCACCGCCATCATCACCCCCTTCACGCCCGACGGGCGCGAGATCGACTACGGCCGCCTCGAGAAACAGATCGCCGACCAGGCCCGCGGCGGCGTCACGGGCATCGTCGTCGCCGGCACCACCGGCGAGAGCCCGACCCTCACCCATCACGAGTGGGAGCACCTCGTCCGCGCCTCGGTCGAGCGCGGCCGCGCCGAGGGCATGATGGTCATCGCCGGCACGGGCTCGAACTCCACCGCCCACGCCGTGGAACTCCAGCGCCTCGCCGCCCAGATCGGCGTGGACGCCACGCTCTCGGTCAACCCCTACTACAACAAGCCCACGCAGGAGGGGCTGTACCGCCACTTCATCACCATCGCCGACGCAGCCGACCTCCCGGTCATGCTGTACAACATTCCGGGACGCACGGGCGTCGCGCTCACCCCCGCGACCATCGAGCGCCTCGCCAAGCACCCCAACATCCGCGCCTGCAAGGAGGCGACGGGCTCCACCGACTCGGCCACCGAGATCGCGATGCGCTGCCCGGACCTGGCCCTGCTTTCGGGCGACGACTCGATGACGCTCCCGTTCGCCAGCGTCGGGGCGGTGGGCGTGGTGAGCGTCGTGTCCAACATCCTGCCCGCAAAGGTCGCGTCGCTGTGCAACGCATTCCTGAACAACCGCTGGGAGGAAGCGCTGTCGATCCACCGCGACCTCTTCCCGCTCTGCCGCGCGATGTTCCTGGAGACCAACCCGATTCCCGTCAAGGCCGCGATGAAACTGCTCGGGCGGGATTCGGGTGTGCTGCGGCTGCCGATGACCGACTGCTCGCCCGAGACCCTCAAGGCGGTGCAGAAGGCGTTGGTGGAACAGAAGTTGCTGTGACGCGCCGCCGCGCGGGCCGCATGCGCCCATCCGCCGGCGACACACGGGTGCGCCCCGGGGGGAGTTTTTTTTGCGGCAGGCTCTCCTCGGAAACCGTCGCGCCCGCGTATATTCCTTCCGCCGGCCCCGAGCCGCTCCGACGCGGAGGTCCGCGACCGGAAGAGGCACCCGGTTCGGGGGGCATACATGCAGCAGATTCACCGCGAGCGAGCACCCGCCGGGGCCCCTACCCCTGCCCTGCCGCGTGCCGTCGTCGCGTGAGGTGATCGATCCATGGCAGAGAAGCCCGCCTCCCCCGTGAGGCGTATCCGACGGCTGAGCCCAGCCCCTCCGGCGCCTCCGCCGGAGGCCGCGGCCGATCCGGCCGCTCCCGCGACGTACCAGGAGGCGCTGCGCTACCTGTACGACCGCGTGGACTTCGAGCGCACGCGCCCGACGCGCCTCGCCCCCGACGCCTTCAAACTCGATCGCATGCACGCGATCCTCGCCGCACTGGGCGATCCGCACCGCGCCATCCGCACGGTGCACGTCGCCGGCACCAAGGGCAAGGGGAGCACCTGCGAGATGGCCGCCTCCTGCCTGGAGGCCTGCGGCTGCACCGTCGGCATCTACACCAGCCCGCACCTGGTGGACGTGCGCGAGCGCATCCGCATCAACCGGCGCATGATCCCGCACGCGGACTTCACCCGCCTGGCCGGGCGCGTCCGCGAGGCCGCCGCCGCCGCCGAGGAGGCCCACGGCCCCGCCACGTTCTTCGAACTGCTCACCGCCATGGCGATGGCGTACTTCGCCGAGCAGGCGGTGGACATCGCGGTCATCGAGACCGGCCTGGGCGGCCGCCTCGACTCGACCAACGTCATCATCCCCGAGGTCGCCGCGATCACGGCGATCGGCATGGACCACATGCAACTGCTGGGCGACACGCCGGAGAAGATCGCCCGCGAGAAGGCCGGGATCTTCAAGCCCGGCGTGCCGGCGTTGACCGTCCAGCAGAAGCCCTCCGTGCTGGAGGTTCTCAAGGAGGAGGCCGCGCGGGTCGGCTGCTCGCTCCAGGTCGTCGGGCAGGACGTGGACTTCTCCGTGCGCTTCGAGAACTCCCCCTCGCAGGGCCCGCACGCGCGCGTCTGCCTCACCACGCCGCGCAACACCTTCGAGCACCTGCGCGTTCCCCTCCGCGGCGAGCACCAGGCGCTCAACTGCGGCCTGGCCCTGGCGATCCTCGACAAACTCGCCGAGCGCGGCTTCCACACGCCGGAGAACAAGGTCACCCTCGGCCTGGAGCGCACCGAACTCCCCGGCCGCATGGAGATCGTCCGCGCCGGCCACCGCATCCTGCTGGACGTCGCTCACAATGAGGACTCGATCCGCGCGCTGGTGAAGGCCGTCGGGGCGCATTTCTCGTACGACTCGATGGTCGTCGTCTTCGCCTGCTGCTCCGACAAGGACGTGCCGGCGATGCTCTCGCAGATCGCGCTGGGCGCGGACAAGGTCATCTTCACCCGCGTCGCCGGCAACCCCCGGTCGGCCGACCCGCGCGACCTGCACCGCAAGTTCGTGGAACTTACGGGCAAGATGAGCCAGGTCGCCAAGGACCTGCCCGAGGCGCTGCGCACCGCCGCGAGGGCCGCGGGGCGCGACGACCTCATCTGCGTCACCGGCTCGGTCTACCTCGTTGGAGAGGCGAAGAAGTTCCTCCAGTCCCTCGCCGCGGGGCGGAAGAACACCTCCGCGTAGCCCCGCAGGGTCCGCCGCGGGGACCACGGCGCACCGGGGCGGTCGTTCCGCGCCGGGCCATGACCCCCTAGAGTCCCCAGCCATGTCCACCGCCCCAAGCGCCCACAAGTCCGAGCCCGACATCCCGCCCCACCGCTACACCGCGGCCATGGCCGGTGAGATCGAGCAGCGCTGGCAGCGCGAGTGGCTCGAGCGGGGCGTCTTCCGCGCCCCCAACCCCGGCGAGCCGGGGTTCGACGGGGCGCGTCCCAAGTTCTACTGCCTGGACATGTTCCCCTACCCCTCCGGCGCCGGCCTGCACGTCGGCCACCCCGAGGGGTACACCGCCACCGACATCGTCTCCCGCTACAAGCGGATGACCGGCCACAACGTCCTGCACCCGATGGGGTGGGACGCCTTCGGTCTCCCCGCCGAGCAGTACGCGATCCAGACCAACATCCACCCGGCGACCACCACCGCCAAGGCGATCGACACCTTCCGCCGCCAACTCCAGCGCTTCGGCTTCTGCTACGACTGGTCGCGCGAGGTCGCGACGATCGACCCCGCGTACTACAAGTGGACGCAGTGGATCTTCCTCCAACTCTACAACTCGTGGTACGACCCCGAGGCGGAGGGGAGAAACGGCGGCCGCGGCCGCGCACGGCCCATCGCCGAACTGATCGGTGAACTCGAGAGCGGCTCGGCCCGCGTCGGCATCGGCGGCGACATCGTCCGCGCGGGCGTCAACAAGCCGCTGTCGGTCATCGGCGGCGGCGACCCCGTCGGCACCCGCCGCTGGCACGAACTCTCCGCCGAGGAGCAGCGCCGGTTCATCGACAACCAGCGCCTCGCGTACGTGGACGAGGTGATGGTCAACTGGTGCCCGAAACTCGGCACCGTGCTCGCCAACGAGGAAGTCATCGACGGCAAGAGCGAGCGCGGCGGCTACCCCGTCTTCCGCCGCCCGCTGCGCCAGTGGATGCTCCGCATCACCGCCTACGCCGACCGGCTGCTGGAGGACCTGCGCCTGGTGGACTGGCCCGAGTCCACGCGCACCCAGCAGGCGGAGTGGATCGGCCGCTCCGAGGGCGCGGAGATCGACTTCCCCATCGCCGGCAGCGACTCCGAGTCGATCCGCGTCTTCACCACGCGCCCCGACACGATCTTCGGTGCGACGTACATGGTCCTGGCGCCCGAGCACCCGGTCGTGGACCGCCTGCTCAAGCACCCGCGCCCGTCAACCAACGTCTCGGCGCTGCGCGACTATGTCACCGCCGCGCGGAACCGCGCCGAGGTGGACCGCCTCGCCGACGCCGGCGCTCACAACAAGGAGAAGACCGGCGTCCCGACCGGCCTGGCCGCGATCAACCCCGCCACCGGCGAGCGCATTCCTGTGTGGGTCGCCGACTACGTGCTGATGGGCTACGGCCACGGCGCGATCATGGCCGTCCCCGCCCACGACGAGCGCGACTTCGCCTTCGCCAAGACCTTCGGCCTGCCGATCCGCGACGTGGTCTACGGGCGCACCGACGCCGCGATGGCGTACTTCGCCCGCCACGCCACAGAGGAGGAGCGCACCACCGAGCGCTGGCGGACCGTCCTGGCCGACTTCATGGGCCTGGTCACCACGATCGAGGCGAAGCCCGAGATCTTCGGGCAGGTGCTGGATGCCGTGCGCGGCCGCCGCGAAGCCCTCCCGCCGGAACAGTCCGGCATGCCCGAGATGCGCGGCAGCATCTCCGGCGAGTGGCACGCGACCTTCGAGGGCATGGGGCTCGGGACGTTCGCCGATCTTCAGCGCCTCTACGGCGCCGCCGACCGCTGGGCGCTCCAGGGCCGGGCGATGACCGCCCCCGGCTTCGCCGTCAACTCCTCCAACAAGGAAGTGTCGCTCGACGGCCTCCCCACCGAGCAGGCCAAGGAGCGGATCATCGAGTGGCTGGAGCGCAGCGGCAACGGCCGCCGCAAGGTCAACTACCGCCTGCGCGACTGGCTCTTCAGCCGCCAGCGCTACTGGGGCGAGCCGTTCCCCATCGTCTGGGATGAGCAGGGCAACCACTACCCCGTCGCCGAGTCCGCCCTGCCCGTCACGCTCCCGCCGATGCAGGACTTCGTCCCGCCCGAGAGCCCCGACCCGGCGCCGCTCCTGGCCAAGGCACAGGACTGGGTGAACACGACCGCGGGCGAGGCCGGCGTCAGCCCCGAACTCCTCCGCCCCGAAACCCCGGTGCGGCGCGAGACCAACACGATGCCCAACTGGGCCGGCTCGTGCTGGTACTACCTGCGCTTCTGCGACCCGAGGAACAACGCCGCGTTCTGCTCAGCCGAGGCGGAGCGCTACTGGATGGGCGACCGCGGCGTGGACCTGTACATCGGCGGCGCCGAGCACGCCGTGCTCCACCTGCTCTACGCCCGCTTCTGGCACAAGGTCCTCTACGACCTGGGCCACGTCTCCACCCCCGAGCCGTTCGCCAAACTCTTCCACCAGGGGCTGATCACCGCGTACTCGTACCAGCGCCCCGACAAGACGCTGGTCCCCAACGACCAGGTCGAGGAGGTCTCCGAGGGCGTCTTCGTCGAGAAGGGCACGGGCGTCAAACTGACGCCGGTCGTCGCCAAGATGTCCAAGACGCTCAAGAACGTCGTCAACCCCGACGACGTCATCGCGGAGTACGGCGCGGACACCTTCCGGCTCTACGAGATGTACATGGGCCCGCTGGAGGCCTCCAAGCCTTGGAACACGCGCGACATCGTCGGCCCCTTCCGCTTCCTCCAGCGCCTGTGGCGCAACCTCGTGGACGAGAACACCGGCCGCTGCACCGTCACCGATGCGCAGCCGGACGACGCCACGCTGCGCCTGCTCCACAAGACGATCAAGGCCGTCCGCCAGGGCATCGAGGGCCTCAGCCTCAACACCGCGATCGCGAAACTCATCGAACTCAACAACCACCTGACCACGGTCGCGGCCCGCGACGGCGGCGTCCCGCGCATGGTCGCCACGCCGCTGGTGCTCATGGTCTCCCCCTTCGCCCCGCACATCGCCGAGGAACTCTGGCGCAAACTCGGCCGCGAGGGGTACTGCATCGACCATGGCTTCCCGGTTCACGACGACCGCTACACGGCCGACGAGTCCATCGAGATGCCGATCTCGATCCAGGGCAAGGTCCGCCACAAGATCATGGTCCCCGCCACCGCCGACGCCGCGGCCATCGAGGCCGCCGCTCTCGCCGAGCCCCGCGTTCAGGAACTCCTCGGCGGTAAGCCCGTCAAGAAGGTCATCGTCGTCCCGGGCCGCATGGTGAACATCGTCATCTGACCGATTCGCCACGGAGAACAGGGAGAGCACGGAGAAGAGACAGGAATGGGTTGAAAACAGCAACGGGCGCACAAGCGCTCAAGTGCCTCTTCACCCCGTCTCTGCCTTCTCTCCGTGGTGAGGTCTTATTGCGGCGAGCCCTCGACGATGACGGGCACGCTCAGCCGCCAGCCCCACGCCGCCGCGGGCTGCGTCCACCACAGCACGGCGTCCGGGTCCGCCGGCGGCGGGGCGTCGATCGCGACCGGTAGTTCGACGAACTCCGCCCGCTCTCCCAGCGACTTCCGCGCCAGCGCCCCCAGCAGCGACACGAGCGTCGCCTCCCGGTCCTCCACGCCCACGGCCCACACCGCCGCCGGCGCAGCCGCCAGCGGCGGCCGCCACGCGGGCACACCCAGCGGCAGGCTCACGCCGATCCCCAGCGGCGCCGGCGCAA